>Ga0207646_10002884_pt1 | contig 19952 bp, 24 predicted proteins | sample KBSK5502metaG_FD_184343 | JGI IMG/M metagenome (GOLD analysis project Ga0207646, IMG submission 184343) | Corn, switchgrass and miscanthus rhizosphere microbial communities from Kellogg Biological Station, Michigan, USA - KBS K5-50-2 metaG... | ecosystem: Host-associated > Plants > Roots >...
TTCCGGAATGACGCCTGAGTCGTGTCAGGTGCGTTAGCTACGGATTCGGCCGGGGCGGAGCGGTCGTGCGTGCGCGCTGACCTTCTCGAGGGCCTGCGTGAGCGCTCTCACGTCTGCGTCCGTCAGGTGCTGCGCGAAGTGTCGTTCGATTCCGTCTCGGTGGTAGCGCCGCGCGCGTTGGAGCGTCGCGGCACCCGCTTCGGTGAGGACGACGAGGATCGTGCGGCGATCGTTTTCCGGACGAACGCGGCGGATGAGACCCATCTCCTCCATCCGGTCGACGACTCGGGTGAAGCCGCTCTTGCTGTAGAGGATCCGGTCGGCGAGCGCGTTCATCGGCACGCCGTCCGGCGATTCCTCGAGGTGGACGAGGACGTCGTACCAGCGTTGCGAGATGCCGGCGTCTCGTTCGAGCTCCGCCTCGAGAACGTCGAGAAGCGCCATTGCACTCTCGAAGAAGAGCCGCCAGCAGCGCAGCTGCTCGGCTGATGGGCTTGACAATGATTGTCCGTCCTGGGATAGTTCGCCATGCAACTGTTTCTTCATGGACAGTTGGAGAGCGTAGCAAACATTCAGGAAGGAGTGCGGCATGAGCACCATCGCGCAGGAGCGGGCCGAGGCCGGGTACGCGCTGGACGCCGACGAGGGCGAGGCGTTCTGGCTGCTCGGGATGCTCCAGACGATCAAGATCGGCAAGGACGACACCGCCGGGAAGTACGGCCTGCTCGAGATCGTCGTGCCGGAAGGCGTCGGCTCGCCCTGGCACGTCCATCCCGAGGAGGACGAGTGGTTCTACGTCCTCGAAGGCGAGCTCACCTTCTGGGTGGCGGATACGCGCATGTCCCTAAAGGCCGGCTCCTTCGCGTTCGGTCCGAAGAACGTGCCGCACACCTTTTACGCCGAAGCGGGAGGCGCGAAGGCACTTGTCGGCTTCGCGCCGATGCAATTCGAGGGATTCCAGCGAGAGGTCGGCCAGCACGCACCCTCGCGCGTCCTGCCGCCGCCTGTCGAGGGGCCGCCGGATGTCGCACGACTCACCGAAATCGGCGCGCGCAACGGGTTGGTCGTCCTCGGCCCCCTAGGCCCACCGCCCGGACATTGAGGCGGAGACCATCCGGAAACCGCCGTAGTGGGTCGGCTGCGCCAGCGTCCTTACGTTCGAGCGCGGGGCATCGGTAGCCGTGAAGTCGGACGTGGGATCGGCCGATAGTCTTGTTACTTGAGACATGGCCCTGCCGAGAGGCCCCGGCGGTCTGCGCTTCTTGTTGTAACCGAGGATCAGGCCGGTAAGGCTCGAGATGCCGATGGGCACGGTGATCGCCAGCAGCGTCGCGAGGAGAATCGGTCCGCGCTTGCCGCGCCTCACCGCATCGAATGAGCTAAGCGCCTGCGCTCTCGGACCTCGAACGCGCCGTGTCGTCAATGGACTGCGGAGCGGTTGAAGACCCGGATGGAGATCACGGTCAGCGCCGCGGCGAAAGCGGCGACGACTGCGAGGCTGAGCGTCGCCATCATCGTCGTGCTCTGCATGCTCCAGATGCTGTGGAGCCCGCTGCTATCGCCAAGCAGCCCGTAGCGAACGAGCGCGAGACCGTGGGTGAGGGGGAGGAACTTCGCGAACCACTCCAGGAACCCCGGTAGCGCGCTGATCGGAAACAGCGAGCCGGCCAGGAACCAGGGCACGATCGCGATCGCGGGGACGCGGGCGATGTACTCCTCCGCCTTGGGAACGCGGCTGGCAAGCGTTTCCGCCGCGCCGTACATGCCGACCGTGAACAACGCGGCAGCGGCAACGAACCAGGCGACGCCGGTGACGCTCGTATTGAAGTGGATGCCCCGCGCGATCGCAAAGGCGATGAGCACCGCAACTTGCAACGCCGTGATCGCGAATGCGACGGCGAGGTTGCCGAGCACGAGCAGTGAGCGCGGGATCGGGGCGGCGAGCAGCTCGCGCTGGGCGCCGCTTTCCCGATCGACGATCACGCTGAGGCCGGCGAACATCGTGTTGAGCGGGATGAGCAGGCCGATCGTCCCCGTCGCGACGAAGGCCTCGTAGGCGCCACTGGTGTGCAGCGCCTGCTTGAGCGCCGGCGCGATCACGAGCGCGAACAGGATCGGAGTGAGCAGGGGGACGACCAGCTCGCGCGGCGTGCGGACGCTGAGCTGGAAGCGGCGCGCCGCGAGCGTTGCGAGTGGCGCGAGTGGGTTCTGCACGGCCCGGCGGCGAGGCAGGACCATTTCGGGGCTGATGGAGGTCATGTTTCGTTCCTTTCGGTTAGGACGTTCAGGCGGCTTCGGCGAGACGCGCGCCGGTCAGTCGTAGATAGACGTCGTCGAGGGTCGGTTGGCGGCTGCTGATCGAGCTGGCGGCCAGGTCGGTGTCGTGAATGACGGCGATCGCTTGCGCAGCAGTGCGGTCGTGCAGAGGAACGGTCAACGTGGAGCCGACCGTGAAAGCGTCGTCGCCGGCGATGCCGCGCGCACGCAGGGACGCGAGCGCGGTTGCGGCGTCGCCCCTCACGCGCAGCTCGACGAGCTCCTGTCCCAGGTCGGCCAAGAGAGCGGCCGGCGTGTCGAGTGCGACGATCTCGCCGGCGTGGATGATCGCGATCCGATCGCAGAGCCGCTCGGCCTCGTCGAGGTAGTGGGTGGTGAGCAGGATCGTGATCTCGTTGCGATCGCGCAGGCGCCCGATCACGTCGAGCAGCTCGTGGCGAATGCGCGGGTCGAGACCGACCGTCGGCTCGTCGAGGAACAGCACCTGAGGCTGCGAAACGAGCGCACGCGCAATCTCCAGTCGCCGCCGCTCGCCGCCGCTGTAGCTCGCAACCGGCCGGTCGAGCAGCTTGGCGAGACCGAGCGTGTCGGCGAGCTCGGCGATCCGGCTACCGGCTGCGGCGGGATCGGTGCGCCAAAGGCGGGCATGGATGTCGAGGTTCCGGCTGCCTGTGAGGGAACGATCCACCACAGGGTCCTGGAAGACGACGCTGCTGACGCCCCGGGCGGCGAGTGGCTCGCTCGCGACGTCGAAGCCGGCCACGCGCGCACTGCCGCTGGTGGGGACGATCGTCGTCGTGAGCATTCCGATCGTCGTCGACTTGCCGGCTCCGTTGGGACCGAGCAGACCGAACACCTCCCCGGCGGCGACCTCGAAGGCGATGCTCTTGCCGGCTTCGACGCCGCCCGGATAGATCTTCCGCAGCTTGCGCACGTCGATAGCGGGCTGGTCAACTCGTGGAACGGACTGGGATCTGGGCATGGGTCTCTCCTGATTCAGATGGGTAGGCGTCACGTTTGGCGCCGTTGGTTCGTCACACCTATGACGGCTCACGACTGAAGGATGTGACGGTGAACGAACAGTCCTGGCAGCTAGAGGAATTCGAGCGCTACCGGACGCACTTGCAGGCGGTCGCCTACCGGATGCTCGGCTCGATCACCGAGGCCGACGACGCTCTCCAGGAAGCCTGGATCCGACTGAGCCGCGCCAACACCGACGACGTCGACAACCTCGGCGGCTGGCTGACGACCGTCGTCGCGCGCGTGTCTCTCGACATGCTGCGCGCGCGGCGTTCGCGCCAGGAGGACTATGTCGGCAGCTGGCTGCCGGAACCGATCGTCAGCCTCGACGACGAAACCAACCCCGAGCAGGAGGCGATCCTCGCCGACTCGGTCGGTCTCGCCCTCCTCGTGGTTCTCGAGACGCTCACGCCTGCAGAGCGGCTCGCCTTCGTGCTGCACGACATGTTCGCGGTGTCGTTCGAGGAGATCGCGCCGATCGTCGGCCGAACGCCCGCCGCCGCGCGCCAGCTCGCCAGCCGCGGCCGGCGCCGCGTGCAGGGCGCCGAGCCGAGTCCCGACACCGATGTCCGGCATCAGCGCGAGATCGTCGACGCCTTCCTCGCCGCCGCACGCGGTGGCGACTTCGATGCGCTGCTGGCCGTGCTCGACCCCCAAGTCGTCTTCAGGGCGGATCCCGGCAAGCTCCGCAGACTCGCACGCCCGCCGATCACCGGCGCCACGGCCGTCGCCACGGAACTGCTCTCGCGGGCCCCGCGGTTCGCGCCGCACGCACGACCGGCCCTCGTCAATGGCACTGCCGGGCTCGTCGTCGGCCCCGAGGACAAGCCGTTCGCCGTCGTCGGCTTCACAGTGGCGCGCGGCCGTATTCTCGCGATCGACCTGATCACCAACCCCGACAAGCTTGGCGGCATCACCGGAGGGGCGTGATCGCCAGACGCTCGACAAGAGAGTGGACCGACCACACCGAGAACGATCCCGGCATCACACTCCTCGAGTTGCTGGCGTACGCAGCAGATTTCGTCTCCTACTACCAGGACGAGATCGCAGCCGAAGCGCGGCTCGCGACGCGTCGACGCTACGCCTCGGTGCTCGTCGCTCTCGTCGTCGTCGGTCTCTGGAGGTGCCGAAGGTCGGGCCATACGGACGGCGATCGATCCGAGTAGCGTCCAGTGAAGATGCCGGGCCGGGATCACGAGCCGCTGCTCAGGACGAGCTACTTCCGAGTCCTGATCGGCGAGCGTGAGCTCGGCTTCGCCGAGATCAGCCCGCTGAGCTCGAAAACGGATGCCGGCATACCCGGACGAGAGCATCGCCACCATTTCGACGCGGTGATCCTTCGCCGCGCGCTGACCCGCTCGACCGATCTGTACGACTGGCGAAGACGCGTCGTCGACGGCGCCGACGACCGACGGGACATCACGATCCAACAGCTCGAGGGCCCCGGCGGCGCTGTCGCGAACTCCTGGCGGCTCGTCGACGCCTGGCCTAGCCGCTGGTCCGGCCCCGCCTTCAACGCCCTCAGCGGCGAGGTCGCGATCGAAGAGCTGGAAGTCGCTTTCGACGACCTCGTGTGGCTCGACCAAACCACTACCCAAGGAGGCTGACGTGGCAGTCCTTCGAGACCGCCCTTACGCACAGTTCAACTTCCTCATCGACCTCGGCACCGGCAACACCGACGGTCCGGAGGCGGGTTTTCAGGAGTGCAGCGAGATCGGCATGAGCGTCGACGTGATCGAGTACCGAAACGGCAACGAGAAGGACAACGCCGTCCGCAAGCTGACCGGCCTCGCACACATGAACGACGTCACGCTTCGCCGCGGAATCATCGGCTCGCTCAACCTGTACCAGTGGCTGGATCAGATCCGTAACGGAGATGCCGCCGCGTACCGCACCGTCCTGATCCACCTGATGAGCGAGGATCACACGCAGACGGTGCTGACGTGGAAGCTACACCGTGCGCGCATCGTCAAGCACACCAGCGGACCACTGAACGCCAAGGGAACCGACGTCGCGATGGAAGAGCTAACCCTCGCCTACGAGCGCCTCGAGCTGGAGTGAGTCCCGTAACGGCGGCTAGGCGAGGTTGAAGCGGTAGACGTGAACGTCGTGCGGACCGAACCAATCCTTGAAGCTGCCGTTCTGCACCTGTACGGACCTGAACTGCTGCTTGTCGGGCTGGATCGGCGGGGGCAGCGGGTCCTGCGCGTACTCGAACATCACCTGCCCGACCGCAAGCTGTCCACCACCCTGCTTAGGCGGTAGCCCCGCGAACGTGACGCGACTCGTGGTGCCGCCGCGCCGGACGGCGATGACGTACAGGAAGTTGCCGCTCCGCCGCGCCGTCAGCTCCACGCCTGCAGCACTTGCTGTCACCGCGGCCTTGGCGACCGGCGCGATCAGTGCAGGAAGGATGGAAGGTGAGGTCAACTCGACGAGAAGCGGCCGAAGCACGAGCTCCCAGAACGTCCAGTTCCACCCGAGCTGTGCGTCGCGGGGGCGCATGACCTGTGTGAGCTGACCGCCGAAGAAAACCAGACCTCTGGCACCGTCGACGATCGCCTGGTACGCCATGAACCGTTCTTCCGGGAGCGCCGGAAAGCGTGGAACGAGGTCCGGACGCTGTTGATTCGGCGTGATTCCGCTCCAGGCGATCTGAAGGGTCATCCAGACCGGTTTGCCACCGGCCGCGTCGACCATCTTCTTCGTCACGTCACCGACGACACTGATGTCCTTGTTGGGCAGGTCGGAATGCTGGCCGGGCGGATAAGCGACCGGGTAGATGTCAGCACCCGTGATGTCGAATGCCGGCCGGTACGGAACGAGGCTCGCCACCGAACCCCGCGGAGCCTGCGTGATCTCTACCGGGTGATCGGGATCGATGCTTCGCAGTTTCGTCCTGGCACGGGTGAGTCCAGCCGGGGCGACCCCGCCCAACGCAGGTTCGTCGACACCCTTATAGGCGCCGAGAGCAGGGTGCGTCTTCAGCCCGTTGGCGATCCTCACCAACAGCTGCTCGGGGACTGACGGCTGGCCAGCAGTCGCCGGAGGCAAGTCGCCTGCATTTCCCAGCCGGGGCCAGCAGTGCATGCCGTGCGCTGCGGCGGCGTCCAGGCGCCCACGCTCCGTCGCGATCTGGCCGTCGATCTGCGCCAGGCTCCATTCGCGGAAGCCGCTGCGCACGAAATTGGCGCCTGCGCTTGCGACCTCGGCCCAGGCGTCCCTACCGTCGGGCGTCTTCCCACCCAGCGGTGGCGCTTCGGACAGCCCGATCGGGAAGACCTTCTGCCCGTCGATCACGATGGAGCCGGTCGAGTCGATCGCAACGGTGGACATCGACCACAGACGCTAGCGGGACCATCGAGGCTGAGAATCACGCCGCCGGTCGGGGGAGGTTCGGCCTTCAGCGCCGCCCTGTCTTCAGCGCGATTCCCAGTCCTCTCGCGCTAGACGGTTGCCGCCTGCATGTTCTTCGAGACGACGTCCATCGTCTGTTGCAGCTCCTTCGTCGGGCTGAACTCGACGATCTCGGTCCCTGCAAAGAGCACCGGTGTGTGACCCGGCGGCATGTAGTAGGCGTCGCCCGTCTCGAACGTCTCCTCACCGTCGGCGGTCTTGAAGCTCACCTTGCCCTTGATCACGTAGCCCCAGTGCGCGGACTGGCAGCGATCGTCCGGCAGTCCTTTGAAGAGCTCGCCGGGATCCGCGTCCGCGCTGTACCTCTCGAACGCGACCGTGTAGCCGCCGTCGAAGTTCTCGTAGTGGCCCTCGTAGCCCTCCATCTGCATGGAGTCCGAGGCGGTCTCCTTGGATGCCTTCGGCATCTCGCACCTCCTTCAAGGTTTGCGGGGGAGCGTACGCCTCCGCCCAAAGAGAGACAACCTCTGTCGTTTCGATGAGTTTTCGCCCAGCGCCGCTCGGGCAGAAGATACCCAGCTAGAAAGCAAACGGAGTCTCAATCCGCGGGGCAGCGGGCCTCGCCTCCAGAGGAGGGATCGACTCGCCCGGCAAGTCGGCGCCGGTGATGTAGTCGGCGAAGCCAGGATCGACGCGCATCAGGTCGAAAGACCGTCATGCCCAGGGTTTCCCTCGGGTTGTTGATTCTCCCCTGGCGACCCGAGCTGCGGCCGTGAGCTGTAGACGTCCGCGCCCTGGGCACCACTTCCGCTTCACGTGAGCTCGTGGGAGAGCCGAGCAGCTCCCCCACGAGCTTTGCCTTAGGCCGCGATATCGAAGGCAGGCTTTACGTCGTCCACCTGCTCGAGCTCCTCACGGCGGATCAAGGTCAACGCCGCGACGATCCCGAGGCCGGCGACGATCACTCCCGCGACGAACGCGCCACGGAAGCCGTCGACGAGTGCGGCGGCGTGCGTCGACCCGTTCGCTAGCGCGTTACTCGTTCGAGTAGTCGCGATCGTCGACAGCGCTGCAATCCCGAGCGCCCCGCCGATCTGTTGCGACGTATTGATCAAGCCCGAGGCCAGACCCGCCTCTGCGGGCTGGACGCCGGCAAGTGCGGCGATCGAGACCGGCACGAAGGAGAAGCCGAGGCCGACGGCGATCAGGAGGAAACCTGGGAGCAGGTCACCGAGATACGACCCGCCGACGGATACCTGCGTGAAGTAGAGGAGGCCGCCCGTGAGCGACGTCATCCCGATCGCGAGCACCGGCTTCACGCCGATTCTCGTTACGAGCTGCGCCGCGATCGCGGACGTGAAGATGGCCGTACCTGCGACAGCCAGGTAGCCGACGCCGGTCTTCATCGGCGAGTAGCCGAGCACCTGCTGCATGTAGAGGGTCAACATCAGGAACAACGAGAACGTGACAGTGCCCAGGATGAAGCCCGCGACGTTCGCGCCGGTCACCGTTTTGATCCGCAGGATTCCGAGCCGCATCAGCGGCTCGCGATGGCGCAGCTCCCACACGACGAAGCCGATCAGCAGGACGAGCGACGCCGCGAAGAAACCGAGCGTCTTGCCGGCGAGCCAGCCGTCCCGGCCGGCCTGGGTGATCGCATAGACCAGCGACGAGAGCCCTCCGGTCACCAGCACCGCACCGAGCGCGTCGAAGGACTTCACGGTCGCATCGCGGCTCTCCTTGAGCAGGATCGGCGTCAGCACGAACGCAGTCACGCCGACCGGCACGTTGACGAAGAAGATCCACGACCAGCTGAGCGCGCTGGTCAGGATCCCGCCGAGCAATACGCCCGCGGCCGCGCCGAAGCCGCCGACCGCACCCCAGACGCCGAGCGCGATGTTGCGCTCACGACCCTCGACGAATGTCGTCGAGAGAATCGACAGCGCCGCCGGCGTGATGATCGCCGCGCCGAGACCCTGGAAGGCACGCGCCGCGATCAGCGAGCCCTCAGACCAGGCGAGGCCGGCGAGGAGGGAGGAAACGGTGAAGAGCACGATGCCGACGAGGAAGATACGGCGGCGTCCGAGCAGGTCGGCCGCCCGTCCGCCCAGGAGCAGAAAGCCCCCGAAGAAGAGCGCGTACGCACTGATCACCCATTGCAGATTCTGCTGAGAGAAGCCGAGATCGACCTGAATCGAAGGCAACGCCACGTTCACGATTGCGATGTCCAGGACGACCATGAACTGGACGACGCTGAGCAGCGCCAGCGCCAGCCACTTGCGTCGATCTGAAGAAACCATGTCGTCCATTCCTTTGGCTAGGAGTAAAAGGCTCTAGTTCAGGTTGCCCGTGGGCCAATAGGCTGTCCAAGGGTCTGCGCCGGTGAATTGGAGTGCGGTTAACCGCACCGGCTGCGGTCTCGAATTTTGTTACCGCTGCGGCGGTGGAGACCTCGGGGTCTCGGCCGCTCCTCGCGTTTACTGATTCGTCGCTGCGGAACCGCGCAGTGCGGCCAACAGCTCCTGGTGCCGACGCTCCTCGTCGGGCAGCCCCTCCTCTGCCGGCGAGCGAAAACGCGTCATCAATGCGGTCACGGGCTTCACCACGAAGAAGAACACCGAGCCGGCGATCGCGACGAATTGGATCACGTTCGTGATGAACGCGCCGTAGCGGAACTTCGCGTCGTTGATCGTGAACGTCAGGTCGCTGAAGTTCGGCTTCCCGATGATCATTGCAATCACGGGCATGATCAGGTCGTTCACGAGCGAGTTCACCACGGCAGCGAACGCAAGGCCCATCACGAACGCCACCGCCAGTTCCACGATGTTCCCCCGGAGCAAGAAGTCTCGAAACTCCTTCAACATCTCTCCTCCTCTCGTTCGAAGCGGCTTCCGTGCGCAAGGCCGACTCTAAGCGGAGCATTGACGGAAGTCGATGCGCGCGGGCGTACGCTTCTGACATGACGCCACCGGCACTCGTCGTGCTCGGGAGCAGCCGCCGCGACCGCGACGGCGCCTACCGCATCACCCGCGCCTGCCGGCGAGTGGTAGCTCGAGCCGCGCAGCTGGCCGAGAGGCTCGAGCCGCGGGTCGTCGTCTTCAGCGGTTGGGCGCCGAACGGCGGTGCCTCCGAGGCGGAGCAGATGCTGGAGCTCTGGGACGGTCCGAAGGTCGAGCTCGTGCTGGAGCCGACGGCGTCGACGACGGCCGAGAATGCCGCTCGGACGCTGCCGCTCCTGCTGGAACGCCAGATCGAGGATGCGGTCGTGATCTGCACGCCACCGCACGTCTACCGTGCTCGCTGGTTCTTCCGGCGCCTGTACGCCGACCACTGGATCCGGACGAGCTTCGAGGCTCCGAGACTCGTTCCCACACCGTCGGCGGTCATCTGGGAGCTCGGCGCCCTGACAGTGCGCTCGCGCCAACTCCGCGCAGCCGAGAAAGAGCTGGAACGGCGGCAGCGATGACCGACACCGTGGTGTTCATCCCGGCGTGGAACGAGGAGGAGAACCTTCCGGCCGTCCTCGACGACCTTCGGCGCGAGTTGCCGGACGCGGACGTGCTCGTCGTGGACGACGGTTCGACCGATCGCACCGCCGAGGTCGCGCGCGGAGGCGGAGCGGAAGTCCTTTCGCTCGCTACGAACCGCGGTCTGCCGATCGGGATCGCCGCCGGCTACCGCTGGGCGCTCGATCATGGCTACGCGTACTGCGGCCGCGTCGACGCCGATGGGCAGCACCCGCCTGCCGAACTCAGGCGGCTGCTCGCAATCGTGCGCGAGGGCCGCTGCGACGTCGCGGTCGGTTCGCGTTTCGTCTCCGGCGACGGTTACGAGCCGTACCGCTACCTGCCGAGCCCGGCGAGGCGGGTCGGTACCGGGCTGCTCCGACGCGGGATGAGGCTCGTCCTCCGGCGACCCTTCGCCGACGCGACGAGCGGCCTCTATGCGGTCAACGCCAAGGCACTGCCAATACTTGCCGAGCCGTACCGGACCGAGGCGCCTGAGGTCGAAGCTCTTCTCCGGCTCAGCGAGGCGGGCCTGCGCGTCGAGGAAGTCCCGGTGAGAATGGAACCGCGAGCCGGCGGCGAGTCCAAGCTCCGCGGCCGGAAGGCCGCGAAGGTGATCGGCACAGTGATCGGCACGCTCATCGCCGCCCGCTTCCTCAGGGCGCGGCGATCCGGCTGAGCGCATGCTAAGGGGAGCTGGCCGCAACCGAGACCCACACCTGATCGCCTGCGATAGCGATCACTCTCGGCACCACCGGCAGCGGGATGTGCGCGACGACCTTGTTCGTGTTCGGGTCGATGCGCGCGATGTCCTTGGCTTCTGCGTTTACCGCCCACACCCCGCCGGCGCCCGCGGCGACGTTGTAGAGACCGCTGCTGACGCGGCCACGCGGTAGGACGCTGATTCGCTTCACGACGCGTCTGAGATCGGGGTCGATCCTCGTGACCGTCGAGTCCGCGTAGCTCCCGACCCACACCGCGTGCTCACCTGCAGCGATTCCGAACGGCTGACCGGAGACCACGATCGTCTGTGCCTTCGACACCCCCGGCCGGATGACCGAGACGGTCGCCAGATCGGAATTCGCCACCCAGAGCGAGCCGTAACCAAAGGCGCAGACAAGTGGGTCGGCCCCGACGCGTATGAATCCCGGCTTCCTCGGACGGGCGAGATCGATTCGCGTCACTCCGTTGACGAGTCGATCGACCACCCAGAGGGAACCGCCGCCCACCGCCATACCGACGGCCCGTGAACGCACGCGGAACCTCGTGATCACCTCCAGCTTCTTCGGGTCGACGAGCCAGACGTACGGGTAATCCCAACCCGACGCGTAGATGTTCCCTCGGTCGTCGCGCGTCACGAAGCCTACGCCCGAGAGACCGCCGATCGTACTTTGCTCGTGTGTGCGCGTGTCGATGCGCGTCAGCGTTCGATCGCGCTCGTTGGCAACCCAGACGGCGTTCTTCGTCGCGACGATCCCGCTCGGTTCGCGTCCGACGGGAATGCTTTCGACCACCTTGTTCGTCTTCGGATCGATCCGGATGATCGAGTTGGCGACGGGAACCACGGACTTTGAGCTGCCACGTTCGAGAGCGAAGACGGCAGCCGCTGCAGCCAGCAGCAGGACGGCCACTGCCAGGACCAAGCCGCGAGAGCGGAGCGACGGCAGACCGCGATCGTGCGCTCGTCGTGGGATAGGTGAGGCAGCGGCACGCTCCGCGGGACGCGGGGCAAGAGTGGGGTCCTGCTCGAGGATTCGCCGCTCGAGCTCTTTCAGCTCGTGACCAGGTTCGATCCCGACTTCCTCGACGAGCCTCCTTCGCGCGGCACGGTACGTCTCCAGTGCCTCCGCCTGACGGCCGGCGCCGTACAGCGCGACCATCAGCTGGCTGATCAACCGCTCGCGTAGGGGATGCGCCGCGACCAGGGCCTGAAGGTCGCCGACCACCGCGTCCGCCCTGCCGGCCGCGAGCTTCGCGTCGATGTCCTCCTCTACTGCCCCGAGCCGCAACCCCTCGAGGCGATCGGCCTCCTGCCGTAGCACCGGATGCCCGAGGACGTCAGCCAGGGCAGGCCCGCGCCAGAGAGCGAGGGCCTCACCGAGCCGTCCAGCGTGAACGAGCTCCTGGAAGCGCGCCGCATCGACGATCGACCGTCCGGTGAGCATGTAGCCCCGTCCGCGGCGCTGGATCGTCTCGTCGCCGAGTGCCTTTCTCAAGCGCGAGACGTATGTTTGGACCACCTTCGCGGCGCTGGCGGGCGGGTCGTCCGGCCAGAGCGTGTCGATCATCGTCTCGACCGGCACGACCGCGCCGGCACGCACGGCAAGGAGCGCGAGCAGCGCCCGTTGCTGCGGCGACCCGAGCTCGACCGGCTTTCCTTCCAGGGTCGCCTCGACGACTCCGAGGAGCGAGATCTGAATTTCCATGGTTCTCGGCGGGATGTTGACCCGATGTCGACCGCGCGTCTACCGCTGGCTGCCAGGTTCGAGGCCCCGACCGAAAGGAGCACACGGATGTCGAAGGCTTTGATCCTGCTCGCGGCCGTCCTGACCGCAGCGACGCTGACAGGCACGGCGGCCGCAACCGCACCGACGCGGGAGACCGGCGTCAAATCCATCTCGTTCGTCGACGCCGAGACCTGCGCCTTCCCGATCGCCGTGACGGTGGAACGAATCCGGACGACCACGACGTTCGAGAACGGCGATCAGCTCTGGCACGTCCAGCTCGACGTGACGAGCTCGGCGAACGGGAAGACCTGGACCGACCGGGACGCGTACAATGTCTTCATCGCCGCCGCGTCGCCGGGGACGTGGACGATCGTCGGAGAATTCACTCACACGCGAGTCCTGGGCGGTGGCACGATCTTCCTCGAGTCTGGGCGAATTGCCTACGACTTCGAGACCGACACGATCACCGACCTGCATCCTGGCCCGCACGGGACAGGATCCGACCCCGACGCGTATTCGGCCGCGGTGTGCGCCGCGCTCGCGCCGTGATGCAGGCTCCGATGAGGGCCGCCCTGATAACCATTGCCGTCGTTGCCACCGGCGCGACCGCGCTTGCCGCGAGTTATCCAACTCCGGAGCCGGACGCGCTGGCGAAGCCCTTCACGGGTAAGCCGGCATCCGCGGGCTGGTACGGCCGCTGGCGCGTCAGCGGCGGTCTCGATGACGGCATCGTCTGGCGGATCCTTCCGACGAGATCGGCCGCCTGCGCTGCGATCACGGCAGGTCGTACATCCTGCTTCATCATTCAGCCGCCGGGCGTCGACGAGGTCTGGGCGGGAGCGATCACACTGAAAGGCGCTCGAGTCGTCCTCCGAATGACCTATAGACCCAGGCCCAACACGCTCGGCTGCTTCGAGGACGACGCCTACACATACAAGCGCACAACGCGGAGGATCTCGATCCTGAAGGGAAGTAGTCACTCCTGCTTCTGGGAGCCTTCGGGGCATTTCCCGGTGATCCTCAAACGCGTCGGCTGACCGAGCTCACGAACAGATCGCGCTCGCCGGGACACGACGTTCGTCCCGGCGAGCGCTTCTGGTCAGGCGAAACGGAGGGCGGGCCCCGCTGCGCGCTTCGCGGCCTTCGCGGCGAAGCCGGGAAGAGCGAGCAAGACCAGCGCCAGCACCAGCAGCACGAAGTAGAAGTGCTTCTTCCTCATCAGACTGCCGGAATCGCCGGTGCGGTGACTTCAGGCGCGTACGTCGGGCCGTAGCCGAGAGCTCGTCCCAGCGGAGCGGCCATTGCGAGACCCGCCTTCTGCAGCCACGCGGGTGGATGTGGAAGCTGCACCGTGTCGAAGTGGGCGTGGGCGATCACCGCCAGCCGCAACGGATTCGGCATGCCCTTTCGATTCGTCTTGCCGTCTTCGGCGAGCGCGAACATCGTCTCGAGCAGCGACTCGAACTGAAGGGCGGGCCGCACCTCGCAGACGAAACGCACTTCGTCCTCGCCGGCGTTCCAGAAACGATGTGGCGTTCCTGGTTCGACGACGGCGACCTCGCTCCGGCCGAGCGTGCGCTTGTCCTTGCCGACCTCGAGGCCGAGCGTTCCCTCGATCACGGCGAAGCGCTCGCTTTGAGAGGGATGGAGATGCGTTGCCGCGACGAAGCCGTCCGGCTGAACCGTGCACTCGATCACGACGGACTCGCCGTTCGTGTCGGCCGACGTCGCGTGAAACGTGATGCGCTCCCCGGTGACCGGGTTGTGGATCGTGTCGCCCGTGCGGATCATCTCGAGCCTCCTTCGTAGCTGTCGATTGACACTCCGGAGGCTATGTCCGCGCGGCTGCGAATTCGTCGGCGGGGAGAACGATCTCGCGTCGTCCGGCGGTGGATCTTTCAGGACGCCGTTGTCACTCTTTCGGATGAGGTCGTCTACGCCTGGTCGTTGCCGGCGAGGCCGCACTCGTAGGCAAGTACGACCGCCTGCACCCGATCCCGCACGTCGAGCTTCGTCAAGACATGCGCCACGTGCGTCTTCACCGTCGTGTCGCTGACGAAGAGCTCCTTCGCGATCTCGGCGTTGGAGAGACCGCGTGCGACGAGCTTCAGCACCTCGAGCTCCCGCGCCGTCAGCTCCGCGAGCTCGGGAGGCAACGTCCGAACCGACTGCGGCGGCCGGCGGACGAACTCCTCGATGACCCTGCGGGTGATCGACGGCGCCAGCAGCGCGTCCCCTTGCGCTACCGCACGGATGCCGGCAACGAGCTGCTCCGGCGGGACGTCCTTGAGCAGGAATCCGCTTGCGCCGGCCCTGAGAGCGTCGTAGACGTACTCGTCCATGTCGAAGGTCGTCAGCATTACGACCTTGGTGTCAATGCCGTCGGCTGAGAGCAGGCGGCGCGTCGCCTCGATCCCGTCGACCTGCGGCATGCGCACGTCCATGAGGACGACGTCCGGTCTCAGGCGCAGCGCCTCGGTCACGGCGTCCACGCCGTCTGCGGCCTCGCCGGCGACCTCGATGTCCTCCTCGGCGTCGAGGATCATGCGAAAGCCGGCTCGCACGAGCGCCTGATCGTCGACGATGAGAACGCTCAGGTTCATGAGGTCACCGGAAGCGTCGCGTGCAACCGATAGCCCCCACCCGGTTGGGGTCCAGCGTCGAGCTCGCCTCCATAGACGGACACACGCTCCCGCATGCCGACGAGACCGTGCCCACCACCGTCGCCAACTCCCATACCCCGACCGTCGTCGCTGACTGTGACCTCGACCTGACCGTCGCCGTAGTGCACGACTACCTCCGCACGGTTCGCTCCGGCGTGCTTGATCGCGTTGGTCAGACCTTCTTGCACCAGCCGGTATGCCGTCAAGTCGAGCCCCACAGGCAGGTCGACGGCGTGACCCTCGATGTGCAGGTCGACCGGAAGGCCCGCCTCCCGCGCTTGCTCGACGAGCCGGTCAAGGTGTTCGAGACTCGGCTGCGGTGCAAGTGCCGGACCTTCCTCCGGTCGGCGCAGGACCCCGACCATGCGCCGCATCTCCGCCAGAGCCTCCCGACCGGTTCGCTCCACGACGAGCAAGGCTTCGCGCTCGCGCTGTTGATCAGGACGGAGCAGCCGCCGTACGCCGGACGCTTGGACGGTCATGACGCTGACGCTGTGACCGACGACATCATGGAGCTCACGGGCGATGCGAGCACGCTCTTCGGCAACGGCCGCGCGTGCGCGCTCCTCGCGTTCGCGCTCGGCGCGGAGAGCGCGCTTGTGTGCCTCGTCTGCTTCCGCAAACTTGCGGCCGAGAGTGAAGCCGACCACCCAGACGATCGTGAAGATGAGGCTGACGAAGATCAGCTGGGCAACCTGGCCTCGTGGATCGTTCCGGACAACGATCGCCTCCACGCCGACCGCCATCGCGATACCGGCGATGGCCTGCCGCCGGTCTCGGAGTTGTGCGATCAGAAAGACGGCAGAGCAGCCGGCCAGAAAACTGATGAAGTCGAACGGGACGAGCGACCTGTCCACGAAGGACGCGACGACGACGGCGGCTCCCACCGCCAGTGGAGCCCCGAACGGGAAGCGTCTCCGCGCAAAGAGAGGCGACGCGATCGTCACGACCAGGACGATGTCGACCCACATCGGGCCCTCGGGGCCGTTTTTCCTGCCCTGGCCGACGACTGCGCCGGCCACCGAGATCCCGATCCCGATGACGATCAGAGCGTCGAACCAGTGGCGTCGCGCCAGGCGCTCGAGCCTTTTCACGGCTTGAAACTACTCCGAGCTCAGCCGTTCCGCCTCGCCCGTGAGAACGATCCAAGATCGTCCGTGAGGAGGACGTCGAATCGCGATCCCGGCCGACGACGTGCGGTGCCGAAGGCCCTAGCGTGGTGAGACGACACCACAGCAGGAGGACATGAACGTCGTAGAGACATCGGGCTTGACGAAACGGTTCGGGAAGCGCGTGGCGGTCACGAATGTCGACCTGCGCGTCCCGAGCGGGTCCGCTTTCGGTTACCTCGGCCCGAACGGAGCGGGCAAGACGACGCTGATCAGGATGCTGCTCGGCCTCACGCAGGCGACAGCAGGCACGATGAGCCTGCTCGGCCGGCCGGTGCCGGACGAACGCGCCGCGGCACTTGCACGCGTCGGCGCGATCGTCGAGGAGCCCCGCTTCCACAAGCACCTGACGGGGCGCGAGAACCTGACCGTGATCGCGGCTGCGCGCGAGCCGGAAGCGCACGACCGGATCGACGGCGCGCTCGCACGTGTGGGCCTCTCCCAGCGGGCGGACGAACGCGTGAAGCGCTACTCGCTCGGCATGCGCCAGCGGCTCGGCGTCGCGCGCAGCCTGCTCGCCGACCCGGAGCTCCTCATCCTCGACGAGCCGACCAACGGGCTCGATCCGGCCGGCATCCACGAGTTCAGGGACATGATCCGCGGCTTCGTCGCCGAGGGACGGACCGTTCTCCTTTCCTCGCACCTGCTCGACGAGGTCGAGAAGATCTGCGACGAGGTCGCGATCGTCGATCGAGGCCAGGTCGTGGTGCAAGGGTCGATCGCAGATCTCGCCGCCGGCGGGAAGCAGACGATCCTGATCGCGACGAGCGATGAGGAACAGGCGCTCGCGATTTTCTCCGAGCATCGCGGAGTCGAGTCTGCTCTTGCGGAAACCAACGGGATCCGGGTCACGCTCACTGCAGATTCGACCGAAGCGCAGGACGACATCAGCCGACGTCTCGTCCTCGCAGGTCTCGCCATCCGCCGCTTCGAGCCGGCGCGGGTCTCGCTCGAGCAGCGTTTCCTGGAGATCACATCCCGACTGGAGGAAGCAGCATGAGCACGACAACCGCCATTACCGAGCTGCCGCGGACAGGCCTCCGGAGGAACTGGCGACCGCGACTCGTGAGCGCCGAGCTCCTGAAGCTGCGCAAGCGGCGGGGACTCATGATCTCGGCGTCTGCGCTCACCATCGTGCCGATGATCATCGGCTACACGGTCCTCTTGAGCATCCACGCCGCGAATCCCGCCAAGCATGGGCCGGCAGGAGGGCTCGAGAACCTCTCGGGCTCGCTGGGCATCCTCGTTCCGTTCAGCATCGTCGCGGCAATCCTTGTCGGGGCGACGCTGGGAGCGGGTGACCTCGGCTCCGGCGTCTTCCGCGAGCTGGTGGTCACCGGACGCTCCCGTCTCGCACTCTTCGCGGCGCGCGTTCCCGCCGGACTCGCGATCGTCTTGCCGATCGTAGGCGCGGGCTTCGCGATCACCGCAACCGGCTCGACCGTGTTCGCGGGATCGCTCGACGCTCCGAGCGCGACGCTCCTCCTCGAGTCGGCGGCCTGGCTCGGGCTGGTGACCGCGGCCTCGCTCGTACTTGCACTCGGCGTCTCCTCGACGCTGGGCTCCCGCGGAACGACGATCGGGATCGTGCTCGGCTGGCAGATCATCGCGGTTCCGGCGCTGCTTCAGATCGGGGTGCTCGGGACTTTCCGCGAGACGCTCCTCGGTGCTGCGACCGAACGCCTTGCGCCCGCTGCTCTCTTCGAGGGTTCCCCGACGGTGACCATGTCGCTAGCCGCCGCGGTTCTCGTGATCGCTCTATGGACGATCGTCCCGCTCGCCCTCGGCGCGTGGAGGACCTGCAGGCGCGACGCGTAGAGGCCTACCAGGCGACCTGAAGCGACGCGAGACTGCGGAACAGCGGGACCGGGCGCCAGTACAGCTCCTCGGCGGAGGTCACGAGTCGAAGACCGGGCAGGCGGCGGAGCAACGTCGTCAGTGCAATCTCCGCTTCGAGGCGCGCCAGCGGCGCACCGAGGCAGTAGTGGCTGCCGCGCCCGAACGCGAGATGCTTGACGTCCTCCCGCGCGAAGTCGAGCACGTCAGGGTCGGGAAAGCGCGCCGGATCGCGGTCGGCGGCGCCGAGAATCACGATCACCCCTTCTCCTCTGCGAATCGTCTGGCCGCCCAGCTCGACGTCCCTGGCCGCCCACCGGTTGAGCGTCCGCTCGACCGGGCCGTCGTAGCGGAGCAACTCCTCGATCGCGTGTGACATTCGGGTGGGGTCGCGCTCCAGCGCCTCCCGCTGGTCGGGATGTTGAAGCAGCGCGAGCATCGCGCTCCCGATCAAGCTCACCGTCGTCTCGTGCCCGGCGATGATCAGCAGCACGACCATGCTGAAGAGCTCCTCCTCGCTCAGCGTGTCGCCACCCTCCTCGACCTGAAGCAGAGCGCTGACGAGATCGTCGCGGGGCGCGGAGCGCCGGCGCTCGAAGAGCTCACCAAGGTACGTCACGAACTCATCCACGAAGACGCCGAACTGCGCCATGTCCTCCGGCGTCAGTACCGGCGTGATCATCGCGTTCGTCCAGCGCCGGAACCGGTCCCGATCGGCGGTGGGGATGCCGAGCAGCTCGGCGATCACCGTGATCGGCAGCGGGAAGGCGAACTCGTCGACGAGATCCATCTCGCCACGGGACTCCACCGCATCGATCAGCTCGTCGGCGATCTCCTGGATACGCGGGCGCAGCTGCTCGACCATCCGCGGGGTGAACGCCTTGGTCACGAGCCTGCGCAGCCGTCGGTGGTCTTCACCGTCCTTGTTCAGCATGTGGTTCTCGATGAAGCGCATCCCCTCCGGCATGCCGCTCTCCAACGCCGCCAGCCCCTCCGCGGTGAGCGCGAGCGCGGGATCGCGAACGAAGCGCTCGTCGTCGAGCAGGACCGCGACGGCGTCGTCGTGGCGGGTGACGAACCAGAGCATGGTCTCGCCATCGATTCCCGTCTGGCACAAGACCGGGTCCTCCTCGCGCATCCGCGCAAAGGTCGCGTAGGCCTCTGCGCGGAAGCGGTCGCTGTAGAGGTCGTACTTCCTGGCGGTGGCCATCGGGTCAATCCTGACGGCCAGCGCGGCCGGGCTCAACCTCGGGACGCGATGTGCTTCGCAATGTGCCGTGCGTCCCTCCGCACTCCACCGACATTCTCCGAGGTGAACGAGTACAGGAAGTCCAGGCCAACGAAGTAGAGGCCCGGCTCGGACGCGACGCCGCGTTGCTGCATCGGCTCGCTGTCCTCGCCGAGGACCGGCACCTCGATCCAGCTGAAGTCCTGCCGGAAGCCGGTGCACGAGATCACGTTCGCGACGTCCATGATGCGTCCGTCCTCCAATACAGGCAATCCGTCACGCACTTCGACCGTCTTTGCGACGCGCCCGACTCCTGCTGCCAGGAGATCTTGCGACTTCACCCGAATCAGCGGTGCCCCACCCTCGAGGACGTGCGGACGGACCTTGCGGCCGATCGGCGTCTTCACCGTCAGAACGTGAGAAGCAACGAACCAGAGGATCGGCACGAC
>Ga0207646_10002885_pt1 | contig 19946 bp, 14 predicted proteins | sample KBSK5502metaG_FD_184343 | JGI IMG/M metagenome (GOLD analysis project Ga0207646, IMG submission 184343) | Corn, switchgrass and miscanthus rhizosphere microbial communities from Kellogg Biological Station, Michigan, USA - KBS K5-50-2 metaG... | ecosystem: Host-associated > Plants > Roots >...
ATGGTGTCGATCGTCGGCGGCGGGCCAGGGGACCCCGGCCTGATCACGGTTGCCGGGTGGGAGCGGCTGCGTGGCGCCCACGTGGTGCTGACCGACCGGCTCGCGCCGCTGGCCCTGCTCGACCAGCTCGCACCGGATGTCGAGGTCATCGACGTGGCGAAGGTGCCTGGCGGCCCGGCGACCAGGCAGGAGCAGATCAACAGGACGCTCGTCGACCGCGCGCGGGCCGGGCGGCACGTGGTGCGGCTCAAGGGCGGGGATCCGTTCGTGTTCGGGCGCGGGCACGAGGAGGTCGAGGCGTGCCGCGCGGCCGGGGTCGCGGTCGAGGTCGTGCCGGGCGTGACGAGCGCGATCTCGGTGCCCGCGGCGGCGGGCATCCCGGTCACGCACCGGGGACTGAGCCAGGGGTTCTGCGTGGTCGCCGGGCACGCCTCGCCTGACGACCCGCGCAGTGCCGTTGACTGGCCGGCGCTCGCCCGCAGCGGGCTCACGCTGGTCCTGCTGATGGCCATCGAGCGCCTGGACCAGACGGCCGCCGCGCTGATCGCCGCGGGGCTCGACCCGGCCACCCCGAGCGCCTGCGTGGCCGACGGGTGGACCAGCCGCCAGCGGGCGGTCACCGCGCCGCTGCGCGACATCGCGTCGGCGGTGAGCTGCGCGGGACTGGCGAACCCCGCGGTGATCGTGATCGGGGACGTCGCACGGTACTCTGCCGCCGCGGAACAGGCTGCCGTGCCAGCGGATGTCGCAGGCCGCGGGCCGCAGTAGCATTTCCGCGCAGATCGCGCCGTGCGAGCGGTTGAGCGTCTGGCGGAGGGTGCACTGTGGATGAGCGCTTGCTGCTAGTCGAGGACGACGCGTCGATCCGTGAGATCGCGTCGATCGGGCTGAATGCGGCCGGCTTCCGGGTAGCCACGGCGGCCGACGGCCGGGAGGGACTGGCGCGCGTCCGCGCGGACCGCTTCGACGCGGTGATCCTGGACGTGATGCTTCCGTCGCTGGACGGATTCGAGGTCTGCCGCGAGATCAGGAAGTTCAGCCGGGTTCCGATCGTGATGCTCACGGCCAGGACCGACCTCATCGACCTGGTGGTCGGGCTGGAGTCCGGCGCAGACGACTATGTCAAGAAGCCGTTCGAGCTGCCCGAGCTGGTCGCGCGGCTGCGCGCCGTGCTGAGGCGCGCGGCGGCCCCGGCGGAGGAGGAGCCGATCGTGGCCGGCGGGCTGCTGATCGATCCGGCCAGCTTCACCGTCAGGAAGGGCGACATCGAGCTCGCGCTCACCGCGACCGAGTTCCGGCTGCTGCTCGAGCTGGCCAGGCGGCCTGGCCAGGTATTCACGAGGGAGTTGCTGTTGCAGCGGGTGTGGGATTACGAGTACCTCGGCGAGTCCCACCTGGTGGATGTCGCGATCGCGCGGCTGCGGGCCAAGGTCGAAGAGGATCCGTCGCATCCTGCGCTGATCAAGACGGTCCGCGGCGTCGGCTACCGCCTGGACCGGGCCTGAGGCCGTGGCGAGGATCCGGCCTCGCGGGCTGCGGTGGCGGCTGATCGTCGCCTTCGTGCTGGTGGCCGCCGTATCGGCCGGGGCGCTGGCGGTGGCGTCCTACCTACTGGTGCGGCAGGCACGGCTGCAGGCGTCGGTGACCACGAGCGCGGCCAGGGCCAGGGAAGACCTGAACCTCGCCGCCGCCATCACGTACCAGGAGGCCGGCGGCCTCGTCGGTGCCTACGAGCAGCACGGCACCCCCGCGGTGCTGATCTTCCCCGGGCACCCCAGGGTCGTGTCGGATGCCCAGGTGAGCCCGCCGATCCCGCGGACGCTGCGGGGCCTGGTCCGGCGCGGGCTGCTCGGCTATCAGCGGATGGAGGTCGCCGGGCTGCCCTACCTGGTCGTGGCGGGCCGGGTGCCTGGATCGGCCGGCCAGCTCTACCTGTTCTTCCCCGAGCGGGACATCGAGCGGAACCTGGCCCAGCTGCGCAACACGCTGGCCGCCGCCTGGCTCGGCGTCCTGTTGCTGGCGGCGCTGGTCGGGCGGATGCTCGCGCGGCGGACGCTGGACCCGGTCGCCCGGGCCAGCCAGGCCGCCAGGCTGATCGCCGGTGGCCGGCTGGATACCAGGCTGCCGGCCGGTCCGGCAGACGAATTCGGCGCGTGGGCGGCGGCATTCAACGAGATGGCCGACGCGCTTGAGGCGAAGATCGCCGCGCTGTCGGAGGCACAGGCACGCGAGCGCCGGTTCACGGCGAACGTAGCGCACGAGCTGCGCACGCCGCTGACCGCGCTGGTCGCCGAGGCATCGCTGCTGCGCGACCAGCTTGGCCATCTGCCTGACCAGGCCCGCCGCCCGGTTGAGTTGCTCGCCGGCGACGTAAGCAGGCTCAGGACGCTCGTCGACGAGCTGATGGAGATCTCCCGGCTCGATGCCAGATCCGAGCCGGTCCAGCGGCGGCAGGTCGACGTCCGGGCCATCGCGGTGGCGTTGGTCAGCGCCCGGGGCTGGCAGGACAGGGTCGCCGTCAGCGGCCAGGCGCTCACGCTGCCCACCGACCCGCGGCGGATCGAGCGGATCCTGGTCAACCTGGTCGGAAACGCCGTCGAGCACAGCGGCCGCGACGTCGCGGTGCGGACCGGCATCGACGGCGACTCCGCCTATGTAGACGTCGCCGACTCGGGCCCGGGGATCGCGCCGGAGCACCTGCCCCATGTCTTCGAGCGGTTTTACAAAGCTGACTCCGCGCGGGCCCGCGCGGGCAGCGGTCTCGGGCTGGCGATCGCACTCGAGAACGCCAGGCTTCTGGGCGGAGGCATCAGCGTTTCCAGCGAGGTGGCGCGCGGGTCGGTGTTCCGGCTGACCCTGCCGCTTGTGAGCGAACTGTGATGGTCCGGTGAACTGCCGGTTGGCTGGCGGGCGCATGGTTGGCGCATCAGGGCGAAATGAAGGAGGCCCTCATGAAGCGCCTGGCCGTGATGATCATCGGTGCGTGCTTGCTCGCCGCGGCGTGCGGGACCAACTCGGCCGGCTCGCTCGGCAAGGCCCCGAGACTGTCGGCTTCGGCCTCGCCCTCCGGCGCGACGCCCACGGCCACGGATCAGCCGCCGGGCAGCCGGCCGACGCCTACTGCGGCGGCGACGCCTACGGCTACCCGGAGCCAGGCCAGCGAGATCGGCCTGCAGGCCTGGTTCACCAGGGCCGGAAAGCTATTCGTGACCGAGCGGACCGTGCTGCAGACCCGCGGCGTCGGCCAGGCCGCGCTCGACCGCCTGCTGGCTGGTCTCTCCGCCACCGAGTCGTCGGCCGGGCTGAGCTCGCAGATCCCGGCCGGGACGACGCTGCTCGGGGTGAGCATCGCCTCGGGCACCGCGACCGTCGATCTCAGCTCGACGTTCACGTCCGCAGCCGGGCCGTCGACGATGCCGCTGCGGATCGCGCAGGTGGTGTACACGATGACGCAGTTCCCGACGGTCACCGCCGTGCGGTTCGCGATCAACGGCCAGGGCGTCACCGTGATCGGCGGAGTTCCCGTGCAAGCGCCGCAGACCCGCGCCATGTACGCCAGCTACCTGCCCGCGATCACGGTGCAGGCTCCGGTCGTCGGCGAGCAGGTGACCAGCCCGGTCACCGTCTCTGGCACGGCTGATGTCTTCGAGGCGGTAGTCAGCATCCGCGTCCTTGACTCAGCAGGCAACGAGATCGCCAGGACGTTCACGAACGCGACCTGCGGCACGGGCTGCCGCGGCGACTACTCGGTGACCATCTCCTACACGGTTCCGCGGACCGAGCCAGGCACGATCGAGGTGTTCGAGCGCTCGGCCAAGACCGGGCTTCCGATCAACGTCCAGCTGATCCCCGTGACGCTGTCCGCGTGACCAGCCCGGCCGCCCGGCGCCGACCGGAAACACGAGCCGCTCATCGAGCGCAGTGATTCCTGTCGAGCCGGGAGGCCCTCGCGGCCGCTGACCTGGACACCTCCGGGCTTGCAGAGCGACCGCCGGTGGCACCGGTCCGCGCTCGGCCGCATGCGCGGCCACTTCGGGTACCCGCGGCACCAGCCCCGCCAAGACAGGCGGCTGCCGCGCGGCGGCGCCGCTGGCCAGGCAGGTGATCAGGAGCCTGACCGCGGACAGCGACTTGTGGCTCTGCGACGTGCGGCTCGCTGATTCCACCCCGGTGTCAGGCCGCCAGGTCGCGGCCCGCGCCAGGCGATTCGGTTGCACGTATCATGCCCGCAGCGTCGCAGCCCGGCCGACGGCCTCCCGCCCGCACCCGCCCGCCGGCCCACCCGCCCGCCGGCCCACCCGTGCCGGCCCACCCGTGCCCGCCGGCCCACCCGTGCCCGCCGGCCCACCCGCCCGCCGACCCACCCGCCCGCCGGACAACGGTGGCACATCGACGCCCCTGGAGCCCCCAGACGGCCAACATCGATGGGCCCCGGCTGCCCGCCGGCGGACTACGGCGGCACGTCGATGTGCAGGAACCATCGCGATCGCGAACAACTGTGCGCCATCGATGGCCGGACTGGCCGGGTGGGAGGGCGTCGCCATCCGGATCGCCCAGCGGATCCTCGCCGTGGCCGGGGCAGGCGTACGTCATCAGAATCGTCAACGCCATCATGAGCGGCTCTGACTGGAACGCCAGCGCGATCTTCCTCGCCTGGGACGACTGGGGCGGCCTCTACGACAACGTGGCGCCGCCGCACGTCGATGGCCGCGGCTACGGCATCCGGATACCGGCCCTGGTCATCAGCCCGTACGCCAGGCCGGGCTACATCGATCACCGGCAGCTGTCATTCGACGCTTACCTCAAGTTCATCGAAGACGACTTCCTGCGCACATGCGCGACTGAACCCGGCGGAAATCGCTGGACATCGCGTGTCCGGATGGCGAACGCTGGCGGGATGCGACAGGAGGAGATCTGGGACGCCGACGCCGCCCAGCGCTATGACACGCCCGGCACCGGCATGTTCGCACCCGAGATCCTGGGTCCCGCCGTGGACCGCCTGGCCGAGCTCGCAGGCGACGGGGCGGCGCTCGAGTTCGCCATCGGCACCGGCCGCGTGGCCATCCCGCTCGCAGCGCGAGGAGTCCGCGTCGCCGGCATCGAGTTCTCCCGCCCGATGATCGACAAGCTGCGGGCGAATGCCGACGAGGCGATGATTCCCGTGATCGCCGGCGACATGGCGACGGCCAGGGCCCCCGGCACGTACTCGCTCGTCTACCTCGTCTACAACACCATTGCCAACCTGCTTACCCAGGCCGAGCAGGTGGCCTGCTTCCGCAACGCCGCCCGCCACCTCGCCCCCGGCGGCCGGTTCGTGATCGAGCTGTGGGTACCCGAGCTGCGCAAGCTCCCGCCTGGCCAGACGGCCGTTGTCTGCCATTCCGAGCCCGGCTACATCGGCCTGGACACCTACGACGTCGTGCGCCAGCACGTCGTCTCGCACCATTTCTGGTTCGACGACACCAAGCAGGCCCGGCTGTTCCGCACTCCGCACCGCTACATCTGGCCGGCCGAGCTTGACCTGATGGCTCAGCTCGCCGAGTTCGAGCTGGAAACCAGGCACGCCGACTGGGCTGGGGCCGAGTTCACCGCCGAGTCGCCCTCTCAACTGTCCGTCTACCGGATCCCGCCGGCTCGGTAGCCTCGCGCACCCCGGCTTCCAGCCGGCTCAGGATCGCGGCCCGGTCGCCGGACCGAGCCGGGCCGCGATGTCAGCCGATTCGCCGACACTACGCGTCGGCATGTTAGCCGCTGAAGGCAAACTCGTTCAGGATCTCGCGCCCGTACAACTGGCGCCGGTCGAGCTCGGTCAAGCGAGCAGCTTCAGCAGCTTCGCTCCACTGGGTGCGGATAGTCTCGACCTGCCCGTCGATGATCGCCTGGGCCTGGGCGACGTTCAGCAGGTATGTCTCGCATGCCGCGAGACAGGTGGCGATCTGACTAGTGCGCTGCCCTTCCCGGCCGATCGCCATCGCCTGGTTCGCTTGCGGGGCAGATCTGGGCTGCGGACAGATGTCATACGCCGGCGTAAGCGTGAGGCTGCCGTCGGCGTTGACGAACGCGGCGTGGTTGCGCGGATGATCGTCAGAGTTGCCGACCAGGATGTTGAACACAATGCGAGAGAACAGCTCTCGCAGCGTGGCTGCAGGGCGGGTGAACGACCGGCGGATGTGATCGGCCAGGTCCGGGTAATTGCCGGACCGCGCTCCGGTGAATTCGTCGAGGCCCAAGATCGTTAGCGCGGACACCAGGTGCCTCCGCCCGCCTCCTGGCCGGTCGAATCTTTCCACCAGCAGCACATCCTTGCCCGCAACCCGCGTGATCTGGACAGCGGCGACGTTCAGCCCGGCGCGACGTGCCAGGTCCATCGCGACCGCCTCCGCCTTCACGACTGGCCGGATGTCGGTCGTAGATGGGAATTTCGCGATGAGCTCCCGGCCTCCGTCAATCAGCAGCACCTTCGGCCGGGCTCCGCCTATGGCCGTACCCCGGGTGAGCGCTTCGGCGAGCGCGGGCGGCAGCAGACGGCCGTTCTCCATGTCGGCTGCGGCGCTCATCAACTGCCCGAGCGTCGCTGACGACAGTGTCCGCGGCACGTACTCGGTTGGGCTGTCCTGAAAGTCCAGCGCGCCGATCCGGTCCGATCCCGACTCCAGGAGATACGTCAGCATGCCCAGTTCGCTGACGTCGCTAGCGTTCGTCAGATGACCGAGATGGCGGGCCAGGATCACTCGCTGCCCCCACGCATCCGGCGCGGCGTCTCGCAGGCAGCCGGCGATCGTGAGACCGCCAACCGGCATCAGCGCTCCTGGTCTGAGCGGGAGCTCTGGTTCGTACAGTGAGATGGCAGCCTGCCGCTGGCGGTAGGAACGGGCGTACGTGAAGGCGTGTACAGGCCCGTCCGCGTCGATCCGGCCGGCCACGACGGGTTCCCTCGCGCCAGGAAGCCAGGTCCAGACGAAGGCGCTCCGCGGGTCAGAACTCGTCATCGCCGCCCAAGCGCCGCGGGTAAACGTGCGCGGGCAGCAGCGCCAGGCGGTCGCGCTCCCGGGCGGCCATGCCCGGCAACTCGCCAGGCGGCGTCCCGAACAGGTGCACGCCGACCAGCGTCGCAAGCTCGAACATTACGCCGACGGCGACGGTCGGCTCGCCGCGCTCCGCATTGCGCACTGTGGCCTTGGAAACGCCACCACGCTCGGACAGTTCGGCCTGCGTCCACCGACGCCGCCGGCGCCCCTCGGCGATCCTCAGCCCGAGCACCCGGGCTGCGTCCAGAGTCCGCGACGAGTAGGTATGCGTGCGGCGCACTGAACCTCCTCGCCAGGAGAAGTATAACAACTCGATCGAGTGATAAATTCAGTATAACACCTCTTGCTTGCCAGTACTGGTGAGATTGATAGCATCATCGGCCGTGACGGCCCATGGCCCGGTGATCGACTGGCTGCTCGACTCCGATCCTTCGATTCGCTGGCAGGTGATGCGTGACCTCCTCCACACCCCTGAGCCGGAGTGGAGGGCGGAGCGGGCCAAGGTGGAGACGGAGGGCTGGGGAGCCCGGCTCCTGTCGCACGAGGACGAGGACGGCCAATGGGCGGGTGGCGCCTTTTTGCCAAGTAATTTCGATGCCAGGGAGTGGCAAGAAGTCGGCCAGCCATGGACGGCCACGGCCTTTTCGTTGTCGCAGCTCCGGGAGTTCGGTCTCGATCCCTCGTCCGGCCGGGCCAAGCGAGCGGTCGAATTGATCGGCGCCAACTCGCGCTGGGATGAGGCCGGCCAGCCCTATTGGGACGGCGAAGTCGAGGAGTGTATCAACGGCCGGATCGTTGCCGACGGTGCCTATTTCGGGGTCGACGTCTCGTCCATCGTCAGGAGATTGAGTAGCGAGCGTCTCGACGACGGCGGCTGGAACTGCGAGAGGATCAACGGCTCGGCTCGCTCGTCGTTCGACACCACCATCAACGTGCTTGAAGGGCTGTTGGAGTACGAGAGGGCCGCCGGCGGCACGCCTGAATCCCGACAGGCTCGCAAGTCGGGCGAGGAATATCTCCTGGCGCGCGACCTCTTCCGTCGTCTCAGCACCGGCGACCCGGCCGACGAGCGATTTCTGTCCTTCACGCACCCGAACCGATGGCGCTACGACGTCCTCCGGGCAGCGGATTACTTCCGCGCCGCCGCCGCTGTCACCCTCGCCGCGCCCGACCCGAGGCTCGGTCAAGCTATCGACCACGTTCGTTCCAAGCGCCTGGAGGACGGCAGCTGGGTCCTCGACTGGAGCCCGCCGGGCCGGATCTGGTTCGAAGTAGACGACGCGGTGGGCAAGCCCTCCCGCTGGGTGACTCTGCGCGCGATGCGAGTACTCAGATGGTGGGAGGGGTAGGGCCCGACGGGCTCGACGCCGCCGGCCGGCGCGCGGGTTCGCCGGTCATAGGCTCGCGGGCAGGCGGCCCGCCGTCGCATTTCCCGGCCCGCCGTCGCATTCCCGGCCCGCCGTCGCACGTCCCGGCCCGCCGTCGCACGTCCCCGCCCGCCGTCGCACGTCCCGGCCCGCCGTCGCACGTCCCGGCCCGCCGTCGCACGTCCCGGCCCGCCGTCGCACGTCCCGGCCCGCCGTCGCACGTCCCGGTTGCCGCAATCGACTTATCACGACTTACGGTCCTAATCGCGAACCTTTTGCCCGAGTTTGTGGAGCCCTAATCCGTGATATGTCGCGTCGCTAATCGAGTCGTGCCCGATGTTCAGGTCTTAGCGGTCCCCCTGCGAGCTCGGCCGGTGTGAGCGCCATCCACTGCCAGCGGGCGTCGTCCGGGAAGCCCTCGAACAGCTCGGCGTGGGTGGTAGCCGCGATGCTGGGTCAGCGGCCGCAGGCGCGCCTCGTTCTCGGCATCGTCGTCGAGGTTGGGGTCGGTGACGACGCGATGCGCCCCGCGGTCGTCCCGCGAGCGGGCCGCGGGCAACTCGGTGCGCAAGAACAGCGTGACCATATCCGATTCGCCGCTGCGTCCGGTGGCGATGTCGTACACGTGGCCGGAGACGCTTACCTTCGGCGGCAGCCTCCTGGCGGCGTTGTCGGGAGGTGGAGGGGCATGGGCTGGGACCTCGGCTGGTATTGCGATCTCCAGCGTGCCGACGGAGCCTGGACCCCACACTTAGACGGGGGTTTGATCATCGAGTACTCCCACGACCGGCCACCGAAAGGTGTCGTGATGAGTGACTTCCTCGCCGACCTGCGGAGCTATTTCGCCAGCGAGGAGATGGCGCGAGAGGTCGAACTGGCGGAGGCCAGCCCGGCGTTTGAACACGCCGAGTACGCGGACCGGCTCGACCGGCTGCGCCGGGCGATGAGCGAGGCTGGCATGGACGTGGTCTCCCTCAGCCGGCCTGAGTCCATGTGCTGGCTGCACGGGTACACGGCTCGCTGGTATCGGCACGGGGGCCCACCCGAGTGGCCGGCGCTGGCGACCTCCGTCGTCAGAGCCGACCGTGACGAGGTCATTCATTTCGACTTCGGGGGCGAGGAGGAGCTGCTCTCGGCAACATCGGTGTGCCGCGACGTTCGGATCTATCCGAGCGAGGCCATAGACGGTATGCTCGCATTCCTTGTCCGGGAGCTGTCCTCGGCTGGCTGGTTGCCAGGGCTGGTCGGCCGAGAGCGCCGCGGTTTGCCTCCCGACCAGCGGACAGGTGAGGCGATCGAAGAAGCCATCACGGCCGCAGGGTGCAAGATCGACGATGCCACGGCGCTGATCGATCACCTGCTCCACCTCAAATCGCCTGCTGAGGTCGAACGCATCGAGGCGGCCGGGCGCGTCCTGGACATCGGGCTGAGAGCCGCCGTCCAGGTCATCGCTCCAGGCGTCACCGAGCTTGAGGTATGGGGCGAGATGATGCTGGCGATGGCCAAAGCGGGCGGGCAACCAGCCGCCTTGCACGAGCTGGTCGCCTCCGGGCCAGTCTTCTTGCCCCACGCTATCTCGGGCCGGCGGGCGCTGCGCCGAGACGAGATCGTGTACCTCGACCCATGCGGTGTTGTCGATCGCTACCACGCGAACGCGGCCCGGGCCGTGTGGATCGGCGATCCCCCCGATGCCTTGGCGGAGCTCTATCGCCGGGCCGCCGGAGGTTTCCGCATCTTCTGTGCGGAGGCACGGCCCGGGCGGCGGGTCGAGGAGGTCGGGAAGGCGATGAAAGCATGGCATGAGGACTCCGGTATCTCGGAGATACCTTCGTGGTGCGGCAGCTATGACCTCGGCCTCGCCTTCCCGCCGGATTGGGTGGGCCCCTGGATGTTCGACTTCGACGAAGCGGCGCCCGGCAAGGTGTTCGAGGCAGGAATGGTCACCAACCTCGAATGCCTCTTCGGGACTCTCCTCGTCGACACAATCATCTACGCCGAAGACGGCACCCGCGTCCTTTCGACCGTGCCTCGCGAGTTGCTTGTGGCAACACCTTGACTCCACCCGGACCAGGTGCTGGCCGGTCTCAAAACCGGCGATTATTTGGCACGACTGCCGCGCCTTCGGCCGGCTCGGCCGGCCCCCGGCCGACGCGGGCAGCAGCTCACGCAGCAACTACGGCCGCAGCGGTGATTCCCGCCGTGATCCCTCACCGGGCTCCTTGCCGTGATCGGTTACCTGAAAGGGGGTCGGCGGCTCCTGATCCAGGCGCCGCCGACTGCAGCGGGGAGCCTTTGTCGTTCAGGTGGTGGCGCGCACCGCCTTGAGGATGACGCTGGTCACCAGGCCAGGGTCGTAGATCATGGACAGGTGCGGGGCGCCGGGCGCCATGGTGATGTGGGCGTGGGCCTGCCGGGCCATGGCCAGTAGCTCGGCGGGCGGGATGGCGTGGTCGGCGGTGCCGATCACGGCCCAGGACGGGATCGTCTTCCAGGCCGGTACGCCGGACTCCTGGGCCAGCGCGAGGGACGTGAGCGGCCGCTGTGTGGCCGCGAGCACCCGGGCTTCGCTGGTGGGCAGGCCGTTGGCCATGCACGAGGGGAACACGCTCTGCTTGATGTAGACATCGACGGCGCCCTTGGGCGCGCCGGGGTAAGGCTGCGCGATTACGTTCGCCGTGGGCAGCACGCACGAGCCGGGGTGGGCGGTGACCAGCTGGCCGATGGTCTGGCCCTGGGCGGGTGCGAAAGCGTCGACGTAGACCAGGGCCTTGACCTGCCGGTCGCCGGTGGCGGCGTTGGTGATGACCGCACCACCGTAAGAGTGGCCGACCAGGACGATGGGCCCGGAGATGGTCCGCAGGAAGTCGCGGATGAACGCCGAGTCGTAGGTCAGGCCCAGCAGGGGGTTGGGCGGCACGTAGACCGTGTAGCCGTGGCGCTGGAGCCGGCTGGCGACGGCGTTCCAGCTGGAACTGTCCGCCCAGGCCCCGTGGACGAGCACGATGCTCGGCTTCGGGCCGCCCGTGCCGCCGGACGGCCGGGCGGTGCCAGCAGATGCGATCTGGCTGGCTGGTGCCAGCAGTGCTGCGATGGCAGCGACCGCTGCGATCAGTGTGAGGCGCAGTCGTCCGCGCCGCGTGACTCGGGTAGTCCTCATCGCTCCCCTCCAGGGATCTCGGGGTGGTCCGACTCCGCGCCTGAGCAGGCCGGACCGGGTATCCGCAACCTGACTGCACTAGTGCTGAGACTGAGGCTGCTTGGCTTGCAGCTGCGCGATTTGCGCGCCGGCGGCGCGGACGAGTTCCTCGTTAGTCTTGGCATGGCCGCTGAGGCCCCACCGCCGTCTGGTGCCTCGGTGAGCAGCACCCACGTTCGGTCCACTCGCGCGCTTGTCGCGGTCCAGCGCGCCGGCATTGGCGAGGACCTGCACCCGGACCCCTCGACGTCGGCAGCGAACTCGGGGTGACGCTGGAAACAAGAACCCGTGCACCGAGTCGGGACGGATCTTCACACGCGTGCGGGATCAGGCCGACGAGCAGGTAGGAGCCGGCGAGCAGGTAGGAGTGGTGCGGCAGGATCATCGGGTCGGTGTCGCCGTTGGCCACGCCGGCGCCTCGATGGCGCTCACTCGTTCCGGCAGCGCGTGACCTGGGATACCCCAGGCGCACACCGGCCCGCCGATCACGCATCCGTCGTGGCGCAGGTTTCGGCGGCCGACTCGATGAGCTGGGTCACTTCGTCGGGGTGGGAGACCATCGCGACGTGGCTGGAGGGGACTTCGATGGTGGTCGCGCCCATCCGGGAGGCGAACATGCGCTCGGCGTCCGGCGGGATCGCCTGGTCTTGGGTAGCGACCAGGTACCAGGACGGCAGCGACTTCCATGCCGGGGTGCCCATCACGTCGGTAAAAGCCGAGCCGGCCAGTGGCTGCTGGACAGCGTGCATGACGTTGGCGCGGACCGGGTCGACGTCGGCGGCGAAGTGCTTGACGAAGTCGTCGTGCGATAGCCAGCCGAAACCCTGCTTGTCGGTGAACAGGTGCTCCAGCGCCGGCGTCGTCGGGCCTTGGGACAGCAGCGCGCCGAGCGATTCCCCTTCATCCAGCCCGAAGGCCGCGATGTAGACCAGGCCTGCCACGTGCGGCGCGTCGGTGCCGAGCGCGGTCATGATCTGGCCGCCGTAGGAGTGCCCGGCCACGATCGTGCGGCCATCCTGGAGGTCCAGTACCTGGCGCAGCCGGGCGACGTCGTCGGCCAGTGCGGTCATCGGGAACTGCGGGGCGGTGACGTGGTAACCGCCGGCCTGCAGGCGCTCGATGACACCGCTCCAGCAAGAGCCCTCGGCCCAGGCGCCGTGGACGAGAACAACGTTCAGCCGAGTACTCATCATTGCCTAGTTCCTTTCTGTGGCAGCTAAGGGTGACGGCGCCGCTCTCGCTCCCTGCAGTGGCAGCTAGCCGAGCCGCGCCAGACGAGCCGTCAGGGTGTCCGACGCTTCCCGGCGGGGGTACGTCACCGGCTGCGGCCGGAGCGGCCGCCTGCTGCACGTTGAACTTACGCCGAGGCGGTGCGGTACCGGATCTGGCAAATGACCAGTCTGTTGACCGGTCCTGGCCGCGTCGGATCTACTGGGGCGTGACGTAGACCTGCGGCAGGTGCGTGGAGGGCACGTTGACAGCCGTCGATACAGCCACAGGCCCGCGGCCGGCGGTCCGTTACGCCGCGGAACGCGGCCTGTATGGGCGTGAGCGCGAATTCGGGATCCTCGATCACCTGGCGGGCCGGCTCGACAAGGGTGCTGGCGGTGCGCTCGTCGTCCGGGGCGACGCCGGCATCGGGAAGTCCGCCTTGCTGGCGGTGATCGCGGCGCAGGCACGAGACCACGGCACGCGAGTGCTATCGGCGGCTGGGGTCCAGTCAGAGGCCCAGATCTCATTTGCCGGCCTGCACCAGCTGCTACGGCCCGTCCTCCACCTCGCCAAGGGCCTGCCCCCACGCCAGCGAGCCGCGCTGCATGCCGCGTTTGGCATGTCTGAGGAGGTTAGTCCTGAGCTGTTCTTGACCGGGCTCGCGACGCTTGAGCTGATCGGCGACGCCGCTGAAAGCTCGGCTGTTCTGCTGATTATCGAGGACGCTCAGTGGCTCGATCAGCCTAGCTGTGCCGTGCTGGCGTTTGTCGCGCGCCGGCTGGCGGCCGAGCCGACCATCATGCTGATAGCGGTACGCGACGGATTCCCGAACCCGTTCGACGAAGCCGGTTTGACCGAGCTGCGGCTGCACGGACTGAGCGAGAAAGCCGCGGGGAAGCTACTGGATTCTCGTGCGCCTGGCCTCGCACCGGTCGTGCGCGAGCGGCTGCTCCAGGAAGCCGCAGGCAACCCGCTCGCGCTCATCGAACTGCCCGCCGCGTTGCGGGCCGAGCACCTCGATGAGGGCGCCTTGCTGCCGTCGCGGCTGCCGCTGACCGCGCGTCTGGAACGAGCATTCGCAGCGCAGGGCTCTGGCCTGCCGTCGGCTACCCGCTCGCTGCTGCTGGCCGCCGCCGCCGAAGACGCCGCCGCCGAGGACGCGGACGTCCTCGGAGAGGTGCTGAACGCGGCCATCATCCTTGACGGGGAAGCGATGACAGTCGACGCCTTCACGCCGGGCATCGCCGCCGGCCTGGTGGCGATCCAGGGCACCCAGCTGCGGTTCCGCCATCCGCTGGTGCGTTCGGCGATCTACCAGGCGGCAAGCTTGCTGGAGCGCCAGGCCGCGCACGCTGCGCTGGCCCAGGTACTCGCTGGCCAGCCCGACCGCCAGGTGTGGCACCGGGCGGCCGCGGCCCTGGGACCCAACGAGCAGGTGGCGGCGGAGCTGGAGGAGGCCGCGGTCCGCGCCGGACGCCGCGGCGCGGTGGCGGTGGCAGTTGCTGCCCTGCAGCGCGCGGCGGAACTCAGCGAGGACCCGGCCCGCCGGGGAAGCCGGCTCCTGCGCGCGGCGGAGATTGGCTTCGAGTTCGGCCGCCCGGGGCTCGGGCCTCAGTTCTTGCAGGCGGCCGAACCGCTTGATCTGCCAGCCGAAGAGCGGACCTGGCTGTCCTGGCTGCGCGAGACCTACGGCGAATCCGGCTGGTCTGGAGAGGCGAAAGTCGGTCCGCTAGTAGAGATCGCCGACCGGATGAGGTCCGGCGGCCACACTGACCTGGCTGTGCAGTGCCTCCTCGCCGCCGCGTTGAGATGCTGGTGGGGGAACCCCGGCCAGGAAACCCGGGCAGGGGTTATCGCAGCCGCCGAAGGCATGCCACTGCCGGAGGACGCACCGGCCATGCTTGCGATCCTCGCGCACGCGGACCCGGTAGCGCACGGGGCATTCGTGATCGACCGGATCTCGCGCATGACCCCCGTTCCCGCAGATCCTGCAGGGGCGTATCGCATTGGCGCGGCGGCCACGGCGGTGTGGGCGTACGACCTGTCCCTTGGCTTCCTCGATACGGCTGTCAGCGGCCTTCGCGCACAGGGTCGGCTCGGCCCGCTGGCCCAAGCGCTCGTATCCCAGGCGTGGGCAGCCGTTCACCTCGCGAGGGAACCACTCGCCGTCTCCGCCGCCGAGGAAGCCGCACGCCTGGCGCGCGAGACCGGCCAGCCGCGGGAGGCGGTCTCCGCGCAGCTTGCCCAGGCGACCATCGCCGCAGAGCGGGGAGACTTCACTGCCGCCGAAGAACTGGCAGGCCAAGCCGAAGCGGTGCTCCTGCCGATGGGCGCGACCCCGATGCTGGCCCTGGTGGAGTTTGTCCGTGGCCGCGGCGCCGTGGCACACCAGCACTACTCAGAGGGGTTCGACCACCTGCGGCGGGTACTCGATCCGGCTGACCCCGCCTACCATCCCTACATCGGAGCCTGGGGGCTCTCGGACCTAGTCGAGGCCGCAGCCCATACCAACAGTCAGGACACCGCCAAGGCATACCTCGAACAGCTGGAGTCTCTGGCCGCAGCCACGTCGGGTTCCCTCTTGCGGGCCGAGGCAGGCTACGCACGGCCCATGGTGGCCGACGACGGCCAGGCCGAAGCCCTCTACCAAGCGGCACTCGAACACGATCTCGCCAACTGGCCCTGCTACCGGGGCCGCATGCTGCTGTGGTACGGCAGGTGGCTGCGCCGCCAGCGGCGAGCGGCAGAATCGCGTGCCCCGCTGCGGTCAGCACGCGACAGCTTCGATGCCCTTGCCTTCCCCGCGCTGGCCGGAAAGGCTCGCCAAGAACTGCGCGCCTCCGGCGAGACGAGCCACCGCCGGATAACCATGGCCTGGGATCAACTGACGCCGCAAGAGCTCCAGATCGCACGCCTGGCGGCCAACGGGCTGTCCAACCGCGAAATCGCGCAGCAACTGTTCATCTCGCACCGGACGGTTGGCTACCACCTTCACCAGATCTTCCCCAAGCTCCAGATCACCTCCCGCAACCAGCTCCGCACAGCCTCGCTCGGCCTGGCTTAGCCGCCCGCGCGGGCGCAACTGGATGAGGATCCTGCGGGCATCATCTCTCTGGGAGCGCCGCTGGTTGCAACAGACCAGGGTGGATGGCGAGGTAGTCGTCGAGGAGCGACTTTGCGACCGGGTACGATCCGACCAGAGGATGGATGAGCAGAGCCTGCAGCGCCTTCGAGTACGACCCCTCGACGGCTGCCTGGACCGTCAGCCGCTCGTACTCCTTGACCGGCTCGATCAGCGCGCGCGCTGTGGCGGGCATCTGGCCCTGCGCTAGCGGCCGGGCGCCATGCTCGTCCACTTGGCACGTCACCTCGACGACGTCGTCGTCGCGCAGGCCCGGGATGGCTCCTAGATTCGGGACGTTCACGATCAGCGGGACCTTGTGCCGCCGCACCGCGGCCGTCATGACCGCGATGGCCAAGCCCTCGTACCCATCGCCTTCGAACATCTCTTGCTGCCGGCCGTCGGTTCCGGCGCTGCCGACGGTATCGACCGTCTCTCCGCGCTCGCGCGCAAAGTAACTGGCGCCTCGCGTCTCGAGGGCCTGTTCCCATGCTCGCTGCGCCCCGTCTAGATCGCCCGCGGAGATCCTTTCGTGAAGCGCGGGCCACAGCGCGTCGTTGATCGCCTCGACCTGCGCGCCTCGGGTGCCACCGGACCGCAGGATATGGCTCAGTGCACGGTCCCGGTAATAGTAGAAGTACAGATACTCCATGGGCAGCATGCCCACGGTTTGAACCAGTTCCGTATCGAAGAGCCGCCACGAGTCATCCATGCGACGGAGCTCCTCGTACCGGTCGAGGATCTCGGGCAACCGGTCGCGGCCGTCCATGAGCACGCGGTGAATCCAGCCGCAGTGGTTCAGCCCGAAGTAATCAACATGCAGTTCGGTCAGGCGGTTCGCCGAGGAATTCGGCCACGCTGCGTTTCATCTCGATGGGACCGTCGCAGACGCCAACGGCGCGAATGGCTGGGCTGGCCTATCAGGACGCGACGAAGCGCTTCGGCGACGTCACGGCGCTCTCGGATTTCTCGCTCCAGATCGCTGACGGCGAATTCCTCGTCCTGGTCGGGCCGTCCCGGCTCAGGCAAGACGACCGCGCTCCGCCTGGTCGCGGGCCTGGAGGCGCTTTCGTCGGGCCAGGTCCTGATCGGCGGTCGAGTGGTCAACCGTGTCGCCCCCAAGGACCGCGACATCGCGATGGTCTTCCAAGATTACGCGCTGTACCCGCAGATGACCGTGCAGCAGAACCTCGCATTCGCGCTGAAGATGCGCAAGTCTCCGCGTGCCGAGATCGAGCAGCGCGTGCGGCGGGCCGCGGCAACGCTCGGCATCGAGGAACTCCTGCAGCGGAAGCCACGGGCATTGTCCGGCGGGCAGCGCCAACGGGTGGCGCTGGGCCGGGCGCTGGTCCGCGAGCCGCAGGTGTTCCTGATGGACGAGCCCTTGTCCAACCTCGACGCTAAGCTCCGGGTGCAGACCCGCAGCGAGATCAAGCGGCTCCAGGAACAGATCGGCACCACCACGATCTACGCCACCCACGACCAGGTCGAGGCCATGACGATGGGCGATCGCGTAGTCGTCATGCGGGACGGAGTCCTGGCACAGGTCGGCAGCCCACGTGAACTCTACGAGCAGCCCGCGGACATGTTCGTCGCAGGCTTCATCGGCAGTCCGTCGATGAGCTTCTCCCCGGTAAGCGTGAGCAGCAATGGCAATGGCAATGGCAGCGTCACGTTGTCGCGCGGCGATCTCCGGTTGAAGGCCTCAACCGCCGCTACGCAACTGCCAGCGGACGTGATCATCGGCGTGCGACCTGAGCACGCGCGCGTGTGGCGGGACGGAGCCAGGTTGATCGGCCCGATCAGCGGCCGCGTCGAATACGTCGAGATGCTCGGGCGCGAGACGCTCGTCGGCGTGGCCGTTACGGACGGCACTCGTTTGGTGGTCGATGCCGAGCCTGACTTCGGGCAGCGTCCCGGGGACACCATTCCGGTGGGGATCGAGTCGGGCCGGATATACCTCTTCGACGCGAAAACGGAAAAGGCGCTCGGAAGGATCTGATTTGCACCTGCCGGGGAGGCATGGGCAGGGCCAGCCGCAGTGCTCATCGGACCCTCGGCGGCGGCGTATTGACAGCCAATGGCGGGCGCCGACTGCCATAAGGTTGCGCACCTCCTTCACAACGAGATCGTGCACGGAATGCCTCAACGTGCAATGCGCCGGTCCGGGATCGGCAGGCGACCGCGGCTGGTGCCTGGGCGCTTCTCATCCGGTCGTCCGGTGCGTTGGCGTCGATCCGTTCGGCAACAGCAGATCGAAGCCGTCAGGAATGTGAAGCTTGCCAGGCGCAGTTCCGTGCTTGCCTGTGACGCCGTACTGCCACACGAGCGCCCCGGTGGCTGGGTCGATCGCGACCATGCGATTGTTGTAGTCGTCATTGACCATGATGACGCCGGTTGGCAAAATTTCTGCGAGCGAGGGGTGGTCGAGCTCGCCGGGCCCGGATGACGGGCCGTAGCGGTAGAGAATGTGGCCTTGCCGATTGAACTCCAGGATCCCTCCGGGTGAAGCGTAATCGGCGATGAGATAGCGGTCGGGACCGAGCTGCTGGGGGTCTGACGGGTAGCTGATCGGCAGCTGAACCGTCCAGACCAGCTTCCCGGTCATCGTGTACTCGCTCACCCATGACCCGTTGATCTCCGATATCAGCAGGTTGCCGTCCGGCAGGGGCGTATCCCCGTTCGGCGAGCCGAGCGAAGTCGGCGGATGATGCACGCAGACTCCGTTGGCGCCGATCTGGTGCGCGACGGCGCCGTTCGGGTTGATCACCAGCACTCGGCAGTTCTGGGCGTCGGCCACCGTGATCTGGCCGTTCTTGAGCAAGTAAGCGTCGTCGGGTTCGTGCAGGTATCCCTGAGCGGTGCCCGGGTGGCCGGGGTGGCCGTAGGACCAGACGATCTTCCCTGATGGGTAGGCGATCTTGACGATGGTTTCGTTCTGCTCCTGGTTAGACAAGATGACCGTGCCATGGTCGCCGAAGAACGCGTCATCGGGGAAGTAGAAACCCAATCGGTCTCGCGGAGAATGCGCGGACGGGTACTTCCACGCCACGTGCATGGTGTCGCTGAGGAGCAGGAGCCGGTTGTTGCCGCGGTCGGCGATGAGGAGCCTGTCCCCGTAGTAGGGCGAGCCGGCCCCGGGTGTGCCGGCTGTCCCGAAGGCCCTGTTGGGGCGCAGCATCTGTACCGAGTCGACCAGTGCGCCATTGGATTCACCTCCGACGATCCAGGCCCTGGACCCGGCGACGGCAACCCCGGCATGGGAGACCGGCACCTGGAGATGCCCGGCCGGAAGCAATCGCCTCGTCGCAGGGTCGAAGGCCCAGATCGTCGAGACGGTTGACGTGGGTGAAGAACCGGCAGCGCTCGACTCGCCTGGACCGAGCTGTGTCGTGCCAACGCCTGGCGTCAGCCGCTGGGCCACCGAGCTCTCGCCGCCGGCCACGAACACTTCGCCAGCGACGGTCATCGCCGCAGCTCCCGCTAGGGGCACAGGGAGGCGGCCGATGACAGCCGCCGTGTGACGGACGGGGTCAACTGACTGGATCGCGGCAAGCGGTGCGCCGGCATGGGGTCCGCTGATGGCCTGGCCGCCGAAGACGAAGATCTTCCCCCCCAGCGCTGCGACCGCCGGGTAGCGCACCGGGATCCGCAGCGAGGCGACCGTCTTGAAGGTGCGGCCGTCATTGGTGGCAAGAACAGCGGCATCCGGGCGGGCTCCGTCGTAACCGCCGACGATGTACGTGGTTGGGCCGATGGTAACGGCGGCCGCGTCGGAGCGCGGCGTGGGCATCGATCCGGTCGCGGTAGCCGTCCCTGCGGGGGTGCCGCCGCGCTGGCCGCGGAGGGTGAATGCCTCGACCGTGGCCACGGTGGCCGGCGACCCTCCCCCGAAGACCAGCGCACGCCCCCCGAGCACCGCTGCCGCGCCGTCGTGCAGGGGAGCGCGAAGCGCACCGACGCGACGGACCGACCCCGTAAGGGCACGGAAGGCGTAAACCCCGTTCGCCGACAGGCCGCCG
>Ga0207646_10002886_pt1 | contig 19944 bp, 15 predicted proteins | sample KBSK5502metaG_FD_184343 | JGI IMG/M metagenome (GOLD analysis project Ga0207646, IMG submission 184343) | Corn, switchgrass and miscanthus rhizosphere microbial communities from Kellogg Biological Station, Michigan, USA - KBS K5-50-2 metaG... | ecosystem: Host-associated > Plants > Roots >...
ACAGCCAGCGTGCGCACGCTCTCGGCAATCTGCCGGCGAGTCACGACGTCGAGCGGAATTCCATCGCGTTCCAGGCGTGCGCGGGTCCGGCGCTCGATTTCGCCGGGCAGCAGGACTTCTCCGCCCGGCACGACAGGCGGAGAGGCCTTGACCCATGCCGCCAGGCGGGCGATCTCGGCCTCGAATGTGCCTGCGCCGCAGAATGCTTCAGCGTCGAACACCAGTGACAACATGTTGTTGACGAGTCGTCCCGCAGTGACGTTGCTCGGGTTGGTCGTTTGCCCACCGGAAAGCGCACCCGCGAAGATTTCGCAGAAGATCGACAGGCCGTAACCCTTGTGCCCGCCCATCGGCAATAGCGCACCCATCGGCGGGCCGTAAAACGCTACCGGGTCGCGCGTAGGGCGCCCCTCGCTGTCGATCGTGCATCCCGGCGGCAGTAGCTCGCCATGGTTCTGCGCGACCTGAATCTTGCCTTCGGCGATCGCAGAGGTCGAGATGTCGAGCACCAACGGCGCGCCGTCGGGACCCGGCGCGCTGGCGGCGATCGGGTTTGCCGAAAGACGACGGTCCTTTCCACCATGTGGTGCCACCAGGAGACCGAAGCCGGAGGTGTTGACGAAATGGACGGAGGCGAGTCCCGCCTGCGCCACCTGCTCCGCCCACGCACCGATGCGACCGAGGTGTCCTGCATTGCGGATCGCCGCCGCGCAAAAGCCGGATTGCCGCGCTTTGGCGATCGCGAGGTCCATCGCTTCGCGGCCGATGACCTGTCCATAGCCGAATTGCCCATCGATAACGACATTACATGGCGTTTCGCGGACGACAGCTGCATGCTGGTTCGCGATCACCATGCCTTTGGCGTGCCAGTCGACGTACTTGGATACGCGAATGACGCCGTGCGATTCGTGTCCGGCCAAATTGGCGTCGACGAGATGATCACCGACGATCCACGCTTCGCCTTCTGCCGATCCGGTCGCGCGGAACACTGCGGCGACGAACGCGCGCAGGTCGGCGACCGGTATGCGGTAAGTAAGCGGATCGGCGCTCACGGGCGCATGCTGACGCATCGTCATGCGCCTCAGGTAGATGCCGTCACTGGACGGTTACGCCGAATCCGCCGGCACGGCCAAGGATCGCAATGGCGCTTCTTCAAAACAGAAAAGCTTCTGCGGGGTCTCCCACAGGAGCTTATGGCGGTCGTGCTTCCCAGGAAGCAGCGTTTCCACGAGCTTCAGCAGCGGTCCGTAGTCGACCCGCTTGCCCGCCTTCAAAAAAGGCCAGTCCGATGCCCATACGCAGGCGTCCAGGGTGAACGCGTCGATCAGGGCACGAACATAGCGATGCACATCGGTATAGGGATAAGGCTCGCGGGAGAATTTTTCATAACCGGAGAGCTTCACAAACGCGCGTCCGGTGCGCGCGAGACTCAAGAGCGCCTTGAATCCGGGTTGATCGAGACCTGCCTCCGGCGTGGGACGCCCGCAGTGGTCGATCAGTATTCGAGCGCCTGACCGTTCGAGCATCGGCGCCAGCGGGACGAGCTGGTCATGCTCGACCTGAATCTGCACGAACAGGCCGAGAGCGGCGAGCTTCGCCAGCAGCTCGACGCTGTCTGCGTAATACGCCACGCCGTTCACGGTGGTGTTGAATGCGACGCCCACGACGCCGGAGGCCTGGAGCCGTTGGAGCACCGAAATCTCGACGTCGTTCGGCACGACGGCGATTCCCTTGAATCGTCCGCCGCTTCGCGCGATAGCGTCGAGCAGGCAGCGGTTATCGTTGCCGTATCCCGAATTCGGACCGACGACCAGGGCGTGCCGCACTCCGTAGGCGTCGAGCACATGCAGAAAATACGACGCGCTGCCGATCTCCTGACCGGCGGGCCGGTACGCGGTGTCGGCTGCGTATGGGAACCGCGCGGGATCGATCACATGGTTGTGACAGTCGATCTTGGGTTCGTCATAGATGTTCATAACGTTGCTGCAACACGCCCGTCTTCCTAGAAAGTCGCCTGGATGGCGCGCAATAAACCCGGCGTGATCTCGGGGAGCACGCCATACCATGCCTGGAATGCGGGTCGCGCCTGGTTGAGTAAGAGTCCGAGCCCGTTCACAGTCGTATTGCCGCGGGCGCGCGCGGCCGCGAGCAGTGGAGTTTCCGGCGGGGTATAAATCAGATCGCCGACCAATGCCTGCAGCGGCAACCGATCGAGAGAAATTTCGAGCGCAGCCTTGCCTGCCATGCCCTGATTGGTCGCGTTCGCGAGCAATGCCACGTCCGCCAGCGCCTCGTTGCGCTGTTCCCAGGGAAATGCGGTGACCGGCGGTCCATATTCGTCGGCAATGCCTCGCGCGCGTTCAAAGGTGCGATTGACCAGCCTGATCTCGCGCGCGCCCTGCGCGGCAAGGCTTGCCACGACGGCTCTTGCTGCCCCACCCGCGCCCAGCACGACGATCGGTCCCGTATCGGGGCGCCAATCGGGTTTGGCATCGCGCAGACTTTGAACGAAGCCGTTGCCGTCGTTGTTGAACCCGGTGAGCGTGCCATCCTTCTCGACGACAACGGTATTGACCGCGCCGATGCGTCGTGCGAGCTCGTCAACGCGGTCGAGCAGCGGCATGACCGCCTGCTTGTGCGGCGTGGTCACGTTGCAGCCCCGAAAACCGAGAACCGCGAGTCCCGGCAACGCAATGGACAGTTTTTCGGAGGGTACGGGCAGCAGCACGTATCTGCCGGCGATCTTGTGCTCGTCGAGCCAGTAGTTGTGGATCGTGGGGGAGCGGGAATGCGCTACGGGCCAGCCGATGAGCCCCGCGATGCCAAATTGATTCGGTGCCGCCATCGTTATTGCTCCGCTTCCATGATCGATTGCTCCGGCGGCCCTATTTCGCCGATGCCGCAGGTAACGTGGCGACAACCTGCTGCTTGCCGTTCACGACCTTGGTCATGAAGCTCTCCCGATCGAGGTCGCCGTTCTGGTCGAACGTCACATCGAGCAGCACGCCGGGGTAGTCTTTACTGGACAACGTTACGCCGTGCATCGCGGCGGCGAACGCCTTGGGATCGAACTTGCCGATCTTCTCGGTCACCGCCTTGACGATGTACATCGCGCTGTAGCCCTTCAAGCCATTGTGGTCCGTCTTGTACTTGTATTCCTTCTGGAAGCGCTCATCGAAGGCCTTGATCGTCGGCTGCGGCGCGTCCGCGGTCAGCCCGACGTGCGCGACCGCGCCGTTTGCGGCATCGCCCGCCAGCTCGATGACCTTCTGACTGGTGAGTGTGGTTTCGCCGATGATCGGCTTGTCATAGCCCTGCTTCTTCAACTCGCGCAGCGCCCGCGCCGATTCTTCCTCGTTGGTATACACGAACACGGCGTCGGCGTTCGATTGTTTGACCTTCAGGACGGCACCTGAAAAGTCGACCTGGCCGGGATCGGTCGAGATGTCCGCAGCAACCTTGATGCCCTGCGCTTCGAGCGCTTTCATCATCGTGTCGCGCCCGCCTTTCCCAAAGTCGTTGTTCACCCACACCATGGCGATGGTCTTGGCCTTCACGGTATCCTTGATGTAGCGCGCCACTTTGGGCATGGCCGTCGCCTGTGTGAACGACGTGCGAAAGATATACGGGTTACCTTGTTGCGTAATGGCGGCTCCCTCGCCGCCCGTGAAGTTCGGAATCTCGGCGCGTCGGGTCTCGGCCATGCTGACGAGGATCGAACCGGAGAACACGGGACCCATCACGACGTAGGCGCCTTCATCGACCGCTTTTTGCGCAAGCGCCTTCGCCGTTTGTGGCGCCGACTGCGTGTCGCTGCTCGTATACTCGACCTTGCGCCCGAGGATACCGCCGGCGGCGTTGATTTCCTTGACCGCGAGCTTGACGCCGTAGTCGAAATTCGTCCCCGACGTCGCGCCGGTCCCCGACAGCTCGACCAATCCCACGATCCGAACCGGAGGCTGCTGCGCCAGCGACGGTAGCGCAGCGATCAGCATCCACATGGCCACAGACAAACAAGAGAATCTGTTCATGAACTCCTCCATTCAGCGATAAACCTTCTTGGATGCCCGGCGAGAGACCGAGCCGCCGTGTGCGCGGTCTTCAGCCGCCTGTCCCGCGAGCAAGCGGGCACGTCCGGCGATCAGTTGCTCATCATGCCATAGCTCAACTATCGGACAACAGCCTCGGGCTACTCGTCAGGCGCCAGAACGAGAAACGTGCCACTGCCGCGGGCGATGCGCTCGCTGCGATGATAGACGAAGCAGTTGACGAACACGACCCGCCGTCCCGAGCGCAAGATGTCGACGTGCGCCTCGATCCAGTCGCCGTCCGTGGCGTTGCCGGCAAAGTCCGTGGACAGGCTGGTCGTCACGACCTTGCGCGGCGGATTGGTCATGGCGCTCGCAGCCTGACCCATCGCGAAATCGACTAAGGTACAGATCATTCCGCCATGTACGGCACCGCGGCGGTTGATGTGCTTCTTCGCAACCGGCATTCCGATGATCAGGATGGCACGGTCGCGCTTTTCGTAGAAGGGACCGACCAACTCGTGAAAGGGGCTGGTCGATTCGAGGCGGGTGAAGCCGGACGGGATATCGGTCATCGCGACACTCATGGTTGATCGTCAGTTCGAAGGCCCGAGCGGCGGCAGGCCGCGGATCATGTCGGCGGCTTTCTCCGCCACCATCAAGGTCGCCGCAAGCGTGTTCGCAGACGGCACTTGCGGCATCACCGATGCATCGACCACCCGGAGGCTTTGCGTTCGGTAAACCCTGAGTTGCGGGTCCACGACCGCCATCCGGTCGCTCGGCGGTCCCATCTTGCACGTTCCCACAAGGTGGTACGCCGTCGAGCCGCGGCGCCTGGCGAAATCCAGCAGCTCGTCGTTCGTCGCCACTTGCGGACCGGGAAGCGTCTCTTGCGCGAAATACGGCGCCAGAGCATTCGTGGCCATGAGCTTCCGCGCGAGCCTCAGCGCGGCAACGAGGACTTCCTGGTCACGGGGGTTTGCGAGATAGTTCGGCTGGACGATCGGATTCGCCCGCGGGTCGGATGATTGGATGCGGACGTGGCCCGCGCTTTCGGGGCGCTGCTGCCGCGCGCCGCAGCTCATTCCGGGGAAGTCATCCAGCGCGTAGGCCTTGCCTTCTTTGTAGCTTCCCGGCGTGAACAGCACCTGGACGTCGCCGCGCGAAAGCTCCGGGCGCGATTTCCAGTACACGTGCACCAGGGAAGGACTCAACGCGATGATGCTGGGATACCCAGCGACCCACTTCGCGATCTCGATACCGAGGCGCCAACCGCGCGACCGCTCGTTGATCGTCGGAACGCCCTTCGCGCGCGCCGCGATGCGAACGGTATAGTGATCGCGCAGGTTTTCGCCAACCCCCGGCAGATCATCGACGACGCCGATACTGAACTGCTGCAGCAACGGCCGTGGTCCGACGCCCGAAAGTTGCAGCAGCTTCGGCGAATTGATCGCGCCCGCGCACACTATGACTTCGCGCCGGGCGTGAACCTCGCGCACGTGCTCGTCTTGCCTGTAACGCACTCCGATCGCACGCGTTCCCTCGAACAGGACCGCCTCGGCTTGGGCGTGAGTGCGCAGGTCCACGGCGCCTCGTCGGATCGCCGGATGAAGGAATGCGTCGGCGCAACTTACCCTCCGGCCTCGATAGATGTAACGCTGGAAGTAGCCTGCGCCTTCCTGGCTTGCACCGTTATAGTCAGGATTGCGCGGGATGCCCAGTTCGCCTGCGCCCTTGATGAATGCTTCGCACAGCGCGCTGGGCCAATCGGGATCGGTGATGGGCAGCGCTCCGCGGCGCCCGCGATATCGATCGTCGCCCGGACCGATGCGACGCTCCGAGCGCATGAAATAAGGCAGCACTTCGGCGTAGCTCCAGCCCTCGTTGCCCCGCGCCGCCCAGTCGTCGAAATCGGCGGCTTGGCCACGGCTGTAGACGAGCCCGTTGATCGAACTCGAGCCTCCGACCACGCGTCCCTGCAGAATCGCGAGGGCCCGTCCGGCAGTGCGCTCGGTCGGCTCGCTCTTGAATTGCCACATCAGCGCCGGGTCGTGAAGCATCTTCACGAAGCCCGCGGGAATGCGAACGTAGAAGCTGCGGTCCGGAACTCCTGCTTCGAGAACGCAAACCGTCGCGTCCCGATTTTCGGTCAACCGGTCGGTCAGAAGAGAGCCGGCAGATCCCGATCCGACGATGACGTAGTCAAAACTGTCCGCCATTCTTCCTCAGAAGCTGCTCGGCAATGCGCTGATAGAGATCGGGCAGCTCTTCTTCCCACGCATCTGCGGGCTGCGCTTCGAGCGTTTCTTCCAGCCGCCGCTGAATAAGCGATTGCACGCGGAAGCGCCTGCGATTGCGCGACACCTCGCGTGCGTCACGGCTCTCGGCAATCGTCGCGAGATGACGATCGACCGCATCGCTCAATGCTGCCACGCCTGCGTCGTCGCCGAGCTTCACCCGCAGCACGGGTGGAGGCTCGGAGGACCTGTGGCGCAGAACGCCGAGTAGCTCTGCTTCCAGCCGCTCGGCGCCGGGAAGATCGGACTTGTTCACCACGAATAGATCCGCGGTCTCCATGATGCCGGCCTTCATCGCCTGTATCTGATCTCCGGCACCCGGCGTCAACACGAGTATCTCGGCATCGACGAGCGCGCGCACGCCGTACGCCGTCTGCCCGACGCCGACGGTTTCCACCAGCACTTCGTCGAAGCCGAAGGCTTCGAGCGTGGCGAGGATCTCCGGAAGATTCTCGGTCAGCCCGTCGTGGGCATGACGGCTGGGGAGCGACCGGATATACAGACGCGGATGGTCACCCAACGCCTCCATCCGGATGCGATCGCCGAGAAGCGAGCCTTGTGTCCGCGGGCTCGATGGATCGATGGCGATGACTGCAACGCTGTCAGCCTTGGCCAAGCGAAAGGGCGCAAGCCGGGCGACCAAGGTGCTCTTGCCGGCGCCCGGCGGACCCGTGATGCCGATCAGCCTGGAGCGTCCGGAAAACTCCGGCGCAGCGCTGGCGAGCGTCTCGGCGACGCTCGCCTTCGCCGCCCTGCTCAGGGCCTGGCTAAGCGCTCGACGGTCGAAGGGCGAGCGAGTCATCCACTGTGCGCCCGCAGCAGGACATCGTTATGCTGCCCGAGCTGGGGCGGCGCCTCGTAGCAATCCTTCACGCCGGGAAACTTGATCGGATTGCCGACCACGCGGATCACGCCACCCGGCGTTGGAATTTCCGCTACCATTGCGCGGGCGAGGGTGTGCTCGCTTGCAAGCGCCTGCTCCAATGTCTCGACGGGCGCGATGACCAATCCGAGCGGCGCCAAGCGTGATGCCCAGTGCTCGGTCGTATCGTGGAGAAGCAGCTCGCCCACGACCTTCAGCACCTGTTCCCGGTTTTCGCGCCGTGCCGCCATGGTCGCAAACCGCGGATCGCCGACCCATTCGGGATGTCCCACCTCTTCGGCGAACCGGCGCCAGAAATCGTCGTGTGTAATGAACATCACCACCCAGCTATCCTTCGTCTTGAATATCTGGGCGGGGACGACATACGGGTGCGCAGACAGCGGATAGCGGCTGGCGGACTCGCCGGCATTGAGCCAGGCGCCCGCAAGGTAGTTGAGCTGCGACAGCATGACGTCGTACATCGCGATGTCGACCTGACCGCCCTTCCCTTCCACCAGCTTGGCGAGCAAGCCTACCGCTCCCATGATGCCTGCGGAGTTGTCCACCGCCGAATAGCCGGTCTTGGTCGGGGGACTGTCCGGGTCGCCGGTCAACGCCATGATGCCGGTGAGCGCCTGGATCACGTAGTCGTAGGCGGGGCGCTCGGAGTAAGGGCTTTCCAGTCCATAGCCGGTGAGCGCGACACAGACGATCTTCGGGTTCCAATGCTTTACCCCATCGTAGGTCAGCCTGAGCTTCTTGATGGCGGAGGGCCGCAGGTTCGTGATCAGCGCGCGCGCCGTGGACACGAGCTCTCCGAAAGCCTCGCGGCCCGACTCGGAAGCAAGGTCGATCACGACGCTCTTCTTATTGCGGTTCAGGCTCGCAAAGTAGGCGTTGTGCGAACCGATGGCATGCGGACTGATGCTGCGCCCGATGTCCCCTGCCGGACCGGGCTCGACCTTGACGACTTCCGCCCCGAGGTCTGCAAGCAGCATGCCGCAGTAGGGACCCATGAGCATGTGCCCGACCTCGATGACGCGGATGCCGGCGAGTGGGCCGCTCATTTGAGCGCGCTCACTACGGCCGCGATGACGTCATCGAGCCGCATCTCGCTCGTGAACACGCCTTTCACACCGATGGCTTGCAGCGCCGCCCGGTCCTCGTCGGGGATGGTGCCGCCGACGAATACGGCGACGTCGTCGGCCCCCATGGCGGCAAGCTGCTGAAAGGTCTCCTTCACCAGCTCGACGTGGCTGCCGGAGAGGATCGAGAGTCCGACGGCATCCACGTCCTCGTCGACTGCCACGCGCGCGATGTAGCCCGGGCTCTTGCGCAGCCCTGTGTAGATGACGTCCGCGCCGGCGTCGCGCAGAGCAAGCGCGATCACCTTGGCGCCCACGTCGTGGCCATCGAGGCCGGGTTTCGCGATGAGGATGCGCTTGCCGCGGAGCGCGGAAACGGGCGATGCCTGCGTCATCGTGGTCATAGCCGCACGGGCTCCTGGAACTCGCCCCACTGGTGCTTGAGCCGCTGGACCATCTCGCCGACGGTCGCATAGGCGTGGCAACACTCCACCAGGTGAGGCATCAGATTTTCCTGGTCGTCGGCGGACGCCTGCTCGAGGCGCTCGAGCGCTTTCCCGACCGCAGCGTTGTCGCGGCGATCGAGCAGCGCCTGGTACTTGTCGAGCACCCGTTTGCTTGCCTTCGGGTCGACGTGAAACACTTCCCCCGGCGTGCGCTGCTGCCCTTCGCGGCTGAAGCAGTTCAGCCCGACGATGGGAAACGCGCCGGAATCGATGTCGCGCTTTCTCTGGTGCGCGCGCCGTGCCACCTTGAGCTGCAGCCAGCCGTCCTCGATCGCGCGGACTGCACCGCCGTAGTCTTCGACTTCTTTCATGAGGGCGAGAATCTTGTCTTCCATCTGGTCGGTGAGCCATTCGACGTAGTAGCTTCCGCCCAGCGGATCGACGGTGCGCGCGACGCCGCTTTCGTAGGCGACGATCTGCTGCGTGCGCAGCGCAAGCTCGGCCGAGAACTCGCTCGGAATCTGGAACGGCTCGTCGTAGGCGCAGGTGAAGATCGATTGCGCTCCGCCCATCACGGCGGCCAGCGTTTCGACGGTAACCCGCACGGCGTTGTTGTAGGGCTGAGGCGCGACCAGCGACGAGCCTCCGCACACCACGCCAAAGCGGAACATCTGCGCCTTGGGATCGGTGGCGCCGTAGCGCTCCTTCATGATGCGCGCCCAGATGCGCCGCGCCGCGCGGAACTTGGCGACCTCTTCGAAGAGGTCCATGTGGACGTAGAAGAAGAAGGACAGGCGCTTGGCGAAGCGATCGGCGTCGCCGCCGCGCCGGATGAGCTCGTCCACGTACGCAAGCCCGTTCGCGAGCGTGTACGCCATTTCCTCCGCGGCGGTGCAGCCGGCGTCGCGGACATGAGCGCCGGCGATGGAAATCGGATTGAACCGCGGCGTGACCTTGTTCCCGAAAAGGATCGAATCGGCAATCAGGCGCAGCGACGGGCGCACCGGCCAGATCCACGTGCCGCGCGCGACGTATTCCTTGAGGATGTCGTTCTGGATGGTGCCGGTGAGCTTCTCCCGGGCAACGCCCTGCTTGTCGGCGCAAGCGACGTACATCGCGAGGATGATCGCCGCGGTGCCGTTGATGGTGAAAGATGTCGAGATCCTGGATAAGTCGATGCCGTTGAACAGGATTTCCATCTCGGACAGATTCGACAGCGACACGCCGACTTTGCCAATCTCGGGGCGCGCCATCGTGTCGGTCGGATCCAGTCCGCATTGGGTCGGCAGGTCGAGCGCCACGGAAAGACCGGTCTGGCCCTGATCGAGGAGGAACCGGTAGCGCTCGTTCGTATCCTCGGCGGTGCCGAAGCCCGAATACTGCCGCACGGTCCACAGGCGGCCTCGATAGCCGTCGGGAAATATGCCACGAGTGAACGAGCCTTCGCCGGGCTGTCCCGGATCGGGGTTGCGGCACATGTCGCGGGTCACCACCACGGGAACTTCGATGCCGGAGGGCACCGCCGTGCCGAGCGGCGGCAGCTCGACCGATTCGGCGGCGTATTCTTTGACGACAGCGCTCATTTCACTTGCTCCTGGTTCAGGTCTTGGCGAGCACCCGGTCCGCGGCCGCCCAGTGATCGGCATGCGTCCAGGTCTCGACGAATCCGGCCAATTCAGTCCGAAAACGTTGTTCGGCACCCACGCCCTGCCGCTCGGCCAAAGCCATGGCCTTGTACGAGCGGATGACCTGTGGCACCTGACGGCGGATCGGCTCGAGAAAGCGCATCACGCATTGCTCGAGCGACTCGCCCTCTTTCGCCACTTCATCGACCAGTCCGGTCGAGCGCGCGTCAGCGGCGCCCAGCACCTCGGCGCGCAACGCGCACAGGAGCCCGCGTGAAGCGCCGAGCAGTCGCATCAGGTCGGCACCGCCACCGAATCCGGTGGAGATATTCAGCCGGCCGTGGACGAACCCCAGCGTCGCGTGCGCGGCTGCAACCCGAAAATCGCACGCCAGAGCGAGCTCGGCGCCCCCGCCGACTGCAAGCCCGTTCAGCGCTGCGATCACCGGCACGGGAAAGCGCCGCACTTGCTCGAGCGCCCGATGCGCGTTGGAAAAAAGCTCGGTTGCATCCTGCTCGCTGCACAGCGCGGCGAATTCGCGCAGGTCGCCACCGGCAGCGAACGCCTTGTCTCCGTCGCCGGTGAGCACTGCCGCCTTGAGCGACGTATCGCCGGAATGCAGGGAGAACGCACTCTCGAGCTCGGAGAGTACGGCACGGCTCAGCGCATTGCGTTTTTCGGCGCGATCAATCCGCACCCGCAGAACGTCCTGTTGCTGCTCGACGACGATGTGCTCGAATGGTGCGCTCATTTCACCTCGCGCCCGCTATGGGCTCGCCTGGCTCAGCAGAGCCGCATCTTCTTTTTGCACGCTCTTTGCGGTGATCTTTTTTTCCTGCAGATCCTGCGCGATGGCGGCGGGCGCTCTCTTGGCCGGATCGCCCCAGCCGCCGCCGCTCGCCGTGATATGCCGCCACATCGCGCCGGAGTCGATTTCGGTCACGATCTTCGACGGCAGGGCCCGGCTCTGGCCGTCGGCTGTAAAGAGGAAATTCCGAGACGTCGTGCCGGGCTGACCACCCGCCAGTCCCCACGGCCTTACCACGGCACGGTCAGAGCGGATCTGCAGTACGGCACGCCGGCCGAGAAACCGGACGTCCCGCCTCACGGAGAGCCCACCGCGATACTGTCCGGCGCCTCCGGTGTCGGGGACGAAGCCGTAATGCTCCACCCGGATCGGATAGGTCGCTTCAATGAGCTCGCAACTCGTGTTCTGCGCGTTTACGATCGGCGAGGCGACGCCTTCCAGACCGTCGATGCCCGGCCGGCCGCCGAACGCGCCCGAGATCAGCTCCATGAACACGAACGGCGCGCCGTGCTCGTCTTCACCACCGACGCTGATCACCGCCGGGCCGCCGTCTCCAGCCGCCGGCACGCGGTCCGGAAGCAGCGGGGCGAAGGCGCCGAAGAGCGCGTCCGTTACGCGATAGGCCGTGACCGCGCGCGCCGCGCAGGCCGCCGGGAAAGACATGTTCACGATCGTGCCCTTCGGCGCGGTCACGGACAGAAGCCGCAGGAATCCCGAGTTGTTCGGAATTTCCCGCCCGATGATCGCCTTCACGACGAACGCCACCGCGGTTCGTATGATCGAAAGAGGCGCATTGATCGCGCTGCGCACCTGCGGGGACGTGCCCGCGAAATCGACCGCGATCCCGGTCGGACTGACATCGACCGCGACCTGGATTCTTACCGGATCGCCGCCGACGCCGTCGTCGTCGATATGGTCGACGAACGTATATCGCCCGGGCTTGAGCTCATGCAGAGCGGCGCGCGACATCCGCTCGCCGTAGTCGATGAGCTCTTTCATGTAGTTGCGCAAGGCGGCCGGCCCGAGGCGGCGCGCCATCGCCTGGAATTCGGCTTCGGCAGTATTGCAGGCTGCAATCTCGGCGAACAGGTCCGCGACGAGGATGTCCGGATGGCGCACGTTGGCGCGAAGCAAGCGCAGCAGGCTCTCGTTCAACTGCCCGCCGGAATAGAGCTTGGTCGGCGGTATCCGCACGCCTTCCTGGAATATTTCGGTCGAATCCGCGGCGTTTCCGCCGGGTACGCGACCGCCGACGTCCACCATGTGGGCCACGGCGGCCGCAAGCCCGGAGAGCTCTCCCTCGAGGAACATCGGCTTGAACACGAAGATGTCGGGAAGGTGCATGCCGCCCGAATACGGGTCGTTCATGATGATGAGGTCGCCCTCGTGCAGGTCCGCGCCGAACTCCGGCAGCAGCGCAGTCAAGGCATTGGGGATGGACCCCAGGTGGACCGCGATGCCGACACCGCCGGTGACGAGCTCTCCTTGCGGATTGCAAAGCGCCACCGAGAAATCGTGCGAGTCTCTCACGATGAGAGAGCGCGCCGTGCGGGCCAGCGTGCCGGCCATGTTGTCCGTGACGGAATCCAGGCTGTTTTTCACCAGCTCCAGCGTCATGGCGTTTACCGCCGCTCGGCTCGCGCCGTCGGCAACTGCTGCCGCATCATCCTGCAGCGCGATGACGACGTTGCCGAAATCGTCGAGCGCTGCCGTGCATTGCGGCGGAATCACGATCGTCGTGTCCAGCTCCTCGATGATCGCCGGGCCGGCGACATCTTCCGAGCGAAGGTCCGCGCGGCGCACGACGCGTGCCGTCTGCCATCCGGCGTCGGGACCGAAATAGGCCTTGCGAGAAACGCGTTCCTCGCTCGCGCTTTCGCGCATGATCTGCCGGCCGATCTCGGAATAGGAAGATTTGGGCGTGGCAGCGCGTGCCGTGATCCGCAGGCTGACGAGCTGCACACGGGAGGCATCCTCCTTGTATCCGTAGGTTTTCTGGTGGTCGTCCGAGAATGCCGACGCCAGCCGGCGGAATTCCTCGATACCCAGGCTTCCGGACGGTGCCTCGACGACGAGATCGAAGGACTGCCCGATGTATTGCATCGTCGCGCTGCGCTCGATGGTGATTGCGCCGCGCGGGTATCCCTCGAGCACGAGGTCGGCAATCGCCTTCTCCTCCAATTCCCCAAAAATCTGGTTGAACCGTGCGACGTCGGCCTGCTCGAGCTCGCGGATCGGCTTCAGCACGGTACGAGAATGCTTGTGCTGAACGTCGGCCATCAGCAAGCCGAGTGCGCTAAAGAGTCCCGGCGAGTTCGGCACGAGCACGTGCTTGAGTCCCATCGCGCGCCCCAGCTCTGCGGCATGCAGCGGCCCCGCGCCGCCGAACGCGATCAGTGTGTAGTCGCGCGCGTCCCTGCCGCGCTCCACGGTCACCGCGCGAACCGCGCGGATCATGTTCGAGGTAGCGACGGCATATATTCCATACGCGGCGTCCTCGACCGATAGACCCGAGGCCTGGGCGATTTTGCCCTCGATTGCGTGGCGCGCATTGTCGACCACGATCGACTTCGCGCCGCCGGCAATCGAAGAGGGATTGAGATAGCCCAGCGCTGCGTACGCGTCGGTTACGGCGGGCTCCGTTCCGCCCAGGTCGTAGCAGGCGGGACCGGGAGCAGCCCCCGCGCTCCGCGGGCCCACGCGCAGCGCACCGCCCGCGTCGAGCCAGGCGATGCTGCCGCCGCCTGAGCCGACCTCGGCGATCTCGATGGAAGGCACGCGAATGACCTGTCCTCCACCGCCGCTGCCCGAGTGGCTCATGCCGCCGCCGACGTGGTATTCCGCCGATTCGAATGGCTTGCCGTCCTCGATCAGCGATGCCTTGGCGGTGGTGCCGCCCATGTCGAAGGCGATGAGGTTGCGCTCGCCCGTCTGCTGCGCGAGATAACAGGCGGCCAGAACCCCCGCTGCCGGCCCCGATTCGACGATATTGACGGGGCGCCGCCGCGCGAGGTCCGCCGACATCAGGCCGCCGTTTGACTGCATGACGAGCACATTGCCTTTGTATCCGACTGATACGAGCGCCTTCTGCAGCTGATCGAGGTAATGGTCGACCACGGGCATGAGGTACGTATTGATGACCGTCGTGCTGGTGCGCTCGAACTCGCGCGCCTCGCCGAGCACGTCGGTCGACGGGCAGATCGTCATGCCGGGGAAAGCCTCCTTCCCCACTGCCTGGACGAGCTTCTCGTGCGCCGGATTCACGTAGGAATTCATCAGGCATACGGCAACGCTTTTGATGCCGGCCGCGCGCAGCTGCTCCAACTCGTGCTGCACCTGGCTTCGGTCGGGTGCGCGGAGCACTTCGCCACGCGCCGAAATCCTTTCATCGACCTCCAGCCGCAGCGCGCGGGGCACCAGCGGCGCAGGCTTCAGCCACTTGAGGTCGTGAACGTCAGCGCCCCAGCCGCCCCGCCCGATCTCGAGAACGTCCGCGAAACCCTTCGTGGTCAGCAAGCCGATGGGTGGACCTTTGCCTTCGAGGATGGCGTTCGTCGCCACGGTGGTACCGTGGATGAAAGCGTCGAGATCCGCCCCGGTAAGGCCGTATTCCTTGAAGACATCGGTGAGCGCCCGCAAAATGCCGCGCGAAAAATCGTCCGGTGTGGAAAGCGTTTTTCGCCTGAGCAAGCGACCGTCATCGCCGATGACGATCAGATCGGTGAACGTTCCGCCGGTATCGACGCCGACCCTGAACTTCGCGGTTTTCTTGTCCATGATCGTCGCTCAAATCTTTTCGGGCGCCGGCGCGGGATGGCTCGCCTTGCCCTTGACCGTGACGCCTGCCGGACGCTCCATGAGCTCCACGATGCGCGTGAAATCGGCATCGCCAAGCTCGGCCGCCGCGTTCTCCCACACTTTCGCGACCGCCGAACCGATTGTAAAAGGCACGCCGTATGCGTCGGCGAATTCCTTGCACAGCCGGACGTCCTTGTAGAGCAGGACGGCGCGGAAACCGAAATTGAAGCTGCGATCGAGCACCGAGCGCGGAAATTTGTCGGTGGTGGCCGTATTGCGGCCGCTGCTCGCGTTCAGCACGTCGAGCATGACGCTGGCGTCGAGGCCGGCCTTCACTCCGAGAACCATGACCTCGGCGGTCGCGGCCATCGCGTTCGCCGACAAGAGATTGTTGAGGAGCTTCATCGCTTGCCCCTGACCGGGCTTGTCGCCCACGAGAAATACGCGTCCGATGACCTCGAGCAGCGGCTTTGCGCGCTCGAATTCCGCCTTGGGTCCGGAGACCATGATCGCGAGCGTTCCTTTTTCCGCGCCGGACACGCCGCCGCTCACGGGCGCGTCGATGAACTCGATACCGCGCTTGGCAAGCGCATCGGCGACTTCCACCGCGGTACCCGGGCCGGTCGTGGACAGATCGACGACCAGCTTCAGCTTCTTTCCTTGAGCGAGGCCATTTTCATCCAGCACGACCGAGCGCACCGCAGCCGGCGTCGGAAGGCTGAGCAACACGATCTCGGCCCGGTCCGCCAACTCCCTGGGCGTTGCCGCAACGCCCGCTTCGCTGCCCGCAAAGCGCAAGGCATGCTCGCGCCGCGCATCCTGCACGATGAGCTCGTGCTTCGCGTTGCGCAAACGGGTCGCCATGGGATGGCCCATGTTCCCGAGGCCGATGAATCCGGTGCTGATCATGTTCGATCTTTCGAAGAACGACCGCCGCTAACGTCGCCCGCAGTCTCAGCGCAGAACGAAAGGATTGGGAACTTCGTTCCCCATGTCGATCCAGACGCTCTTGGTTTGGAGATATTCCTTGATCATGTCCAAGCCGTTCTCGCGCCCGAGGCCGGACCTCTTGTATCCGCCGAACGGCGCCATGTAGCTCACCGCACGATACGTATTCACCCATATCGTTCCCGCCTCGAGCCGCTTCGCCATGGTGAGCGCGCGGCCGATGTTCTCGGTCCACACGCCTGCGGCCAGGCCATAGGGGAGACTGTTGGCGATCTGGATCGCCTCCTCCTCGTCCTCGAAAGGCAGGACCGCTAATACCGGGCCGAACACCTCCTCGCGAGCGACCTGCATTTCCGGCGTGACGCTTGAGAAGATCGTGGGCTCGACAAACCATCCGTCGCCGCATTCGGGCCGGCGCGAGGGCCCGCCACCAAGCAGGCACGTCGCCCCCTCTTTCTTCGCTTGCTCGATATAGCGAATGACCTTCTCGTACTGCGGTCGGGTTGTGACGGGACCGACCTGGGTATTCAGATCGCTCGGATCGCCGATGCGCGCGGTCTTGGCGAAATTCACCAGCTTGTCGACCAACTCATCGTGAATCGAGCGTTGCACGAGAAGGCGGGATCCCGCGATGCAGGTCTGGCCGGTCGCGGCAAAGATTCCCGATATCACGCCTTTCATGGCGTTTTCGAGATTGGCATCGTCGAACACGATGTTGGGCGATTTGCCGCCGAGCTCCAGAGTCACACGCTTCAGACCGCGCGCGGCGAGCTCGTAGACGCGCTGTCCCGCCTGCTCGCCTCCGGTGAAAGCCACCTTTGCGACCAGCGGATGGGTGACGAGCGGCTCGCCGACATCGGCGCCGAGGCCCGTCACTACGTTCACGACCCCCGGCGGGAATCCCGCCTGCTCGACCAGCTTCACGAACTCGAGCGCGGAGGCGGAAGCGAATTCCGACGGCTTCCACACCACGGTATTCCCGGCGGCAAGCGCCGGCGCCAGCTTCCACGTCGCCAGAAGCAGCGGCGAATTCCATGGCGTGATGGCCGCAACGACGCCCAGCGGCTCGTGCTGGGTGAAGGTGAACATCTTCGTCTTGTCGATCGGGATTACCGATCCTTCGATTTTGTCGGCCAGCCCACCGTAGTAATAAAACCATTGCGGGATGTACCGCACCTGACCGAGCATCTCGGCCAGGAGCTTGCCGTTGTCCCGCGTCTCGATGCGTCCGAGGCTTTCGGCGTTGGCCGCAACCAGGTCGCCGAGCCGGCGCAGAAGATGGCCGCGGGCCGTTGCCGTCATCCCGCGCCAGGCCGCTCCCTGGAACGCGCGATGAGCAGCTTCCACCCCGCGCCTGACGTCCTCGCCGCCGCCCTTGGCAATGAGCGCCCAGGGCTTGCCGGCATAGGGATCGAAGGATTCGAAGTATTCGCCGCCCGCCGGCTTGCTGAATTGACCGTCGATGTAGAGATCGTAGCGTTGCATCGTCATTTTCCGGGATGTCCTTCGGCAAAGACTTCTTTCGCGACGCGGAAGGCATCGACCGCGGCCGGCAGACCCCCGTAGACGCCGGCCTGAAGCAGCGCCTCGCGGATTTCGACCTGCGTGCAGCCGTTGCGAAGTGCGCCGCGAAGGTGGAGCTTCAGCTCGTGCGGCCGGTTGAGGACCGTGAGCATGACGAGGTTCAGCATGCTGCGCGTCTTGCGGTTCAATCCCTCGCGCGTCCAGATCGCACCCCAGCAATACGTCGTGGCCATGTCCTGCAGCGGCCGCGTGAAGTCATCGGCCTCGGCTATCGACTTGTTGACGTAGTCCACGCCCACGACTTCCCTGCGAACCGCGAGGCCGCGCTCGTACATTTCATCAGCCATCTCGTCTCCTTTGGCGCCGTATCAGCGCTTGGGCCAGTTGACCTTCGCGGTAGCGAGAGTCGCCGGATAAACCGGACGCGGCTCGCCGCTCTGCCATTGCAGGATCACCAGCTCGGCGCCTACGCGTCTTCCGCTGGCATCGAACTTCATGTGGTCGCTGCCGGGGAAGAAGCGCGCCGATCCGCCGGTCGTGTCCATGGCGTGCATTGCCTCCGCGACCTTCTTGCGGTCGGCCGAACCGGCTTTCTCCATGGCCTCCTTGAAGATCCACATGTCGCCGTACGTGGAGATCGCATCCTGGGTCATCCACGGCTCGCCGGTCTTTTTCTTCCAGTCCGCGACGATTGCCTCGTGGCCTTTGCCGCCGAAGCTGGCGATCGTGACCATCAGTCCCTCGAGCAGGTCCTTGTCCATGATCTTGAGAAGCTCGGGAGCGGCGAGCGGGCTGCCGTTCGACACCACCGGGATGCGCCCCTTGCCGATGCCCATCTCATTCATCTTTTCGAGGATGAGCTTGGTGTCCGGGATGTTGGTGGTCAGCACCAGCAGGACGTCCGGACGTGCATTGCGCACCTTTTGCACCATCGACGTCGCGTCGGACAGCGGCGGCGTGTAGACCTCGTCCACCACCAGCTTGAGCCCCAGTTTGTCGAAGCCGCCTTCGCGCATCGGTTTGGTGAAGGCGACAGGCGAGGCGGTGTTGTCCATGACGATGCCGATGGTCTTCGGCGTCGCGCCCGTAGCGCTCTTCATCACCTGGCTGATCACCGGCAAGGCATTTTCGGCCTGCGCACCCGCGGTCATCGAGGTCTGGAACACGTATTTGTAGCCGCGCCCGGTGATGACCTCCGAATAGGACAGCGTCAGCCACGGCAGCTCGGCGCGCTCGGTGACTTCCGTGACGGCAAGCGTGAACGAGCTCACGAACGCGCCGGTTCCGCCGACGACATCCGGCTCCTGCGACACAAGCCGCTGCGCCGCGTTCTTCGCTTTTTCCGTGCTGTCGCCGGTATCGACCACGACCAGCCGCATCTTCGCGCCTCCGAGCGCCTTGATTCCGCCGGCGGCGTTGATGTGCTCGACCGCCAGTTCGGCGCCCTTGACGTGCAGCTCTCCGCTCCGCGCCCATGCGCCGGACAGCGGCACCGCGACAGCGACCTTCACTTCCTTGGGCTGCGCCAGAACAACGGTTGACGCACACAGAACCGCGGCGAACGCGGCCGTGCCGAAGATGAAACTGCGCCTGCTTTTGATCATGATCTCCTCCTAGTGGAGCGACAAATTTTACGGTGCTGACATATAATTACCAATGATATCTTTTTATCCTTAATGATAAGGTATCCATATGCGTCGCCTGAGCCTCACGAACCTGGAAACGCTGTGCTGGATCGCGCGCCTGGGCACCTTCACGGCGGCGGCCGACCGACTCAATACGACCCAGCCCGCGGTTTCCAACCGGGTCAAGGAGCTGGAGCAGGCGCTCGGCGTAAGGCTGTTTCACCGCCAGGGCAGAAAGATGGAGTTGACGATTCAAGGCCGCGACCTGGTGCAGCGCTCGGAGCCCCTGCTCAATCGGCTCGAGGACGTCGTCGTGTCTCTGGACAATCCTGCCGCGGCGACGGGAATCATTCAGATGGGGGTCGGAGAAATCGTCGCGGTGACTTGGTTTGCCAATCTCATCGCGAGGCTCAAGCAACAGATGCCCCATGTGAACTACGAAATCGAAGTGGGGCTCACGGTAAACATGCGCCAGAAGCTCGAGCTGGCAAAACTCGATCTGGCCATCGTTGCCGCGCCGGTGCAGAGCAGCCGCATCGCGACCACTCCCCTCGGCGGCGTCAATGCGCGCTGGATGATCGCCCCGGCATTGCGCATCAAGGCCGGCAAGCGCCGGGCGAGCGTCAAGCAAATGCTGGAGGACTACCCCATCTGGAGTGTCGCACGGCCGTCACACATGTATCCCATGGCGATCGAAACCCTCCGGCGCCACGGCGTGGCTCCGAAGAACATCAATACTTCGGACAACATCCAGAGCATCGTCGAGCTGGTGGCGAACTCTGCGGGCATCGCCTTGTTGCCGGAAAACCTGGCTGTCGGATTCATGCACAAGAAGCGGCTGGTGCCCCTCTCGGACGAGCTGCCGCCCGAACGACTCGAATTCGTCATCGCCCGGCAC
>Ga0207646_10002890_pt1 | contig 19932 bp, 24 predicted proteins | sample KBSK5502metaG_FD_184343 | JGI IMG/M metagenome (GOLD analysis project Ga0207646, IMG submission 184343) | Corn, switchgrass and miscanthus rhizosphere microbial communities from Kellogg Biological Station, Michigan, USA - KBS K5-50-2 metaG... | ecosystem: Host-associated > Plants > Roots >...
GCCTCGATCGAGTCCAGCTCCATCAATCCGCGCAGCTTGGTGCCGGCTGCCAGAAACGCGGCCTGCGTGATCTCGTAATAGCTGGAGGTGCGATCGAACATGATCAGCTTCTCGCGCGCGACCTCCGCCATCGTCACGGCCCGTCTCTTCGTGAAAGCATGGTCGAGCGCGCACACGAGGACCAGCTCCTCGGTGTGGAACGGTCTCAGCTCCAGGTCCGGATGCCGTATCGCGCGGCCAAGCCCCAGCTGCACCTCGTCGCGAAGGACCAGGTCGACGACGTCCTCGGAATGGCCCGTGCGCACCGACACCTCGACCCGCGGATGCGCGGCCACGAACGTCTCCAGCAGCTGCGGGAGGACGTATGTGCTGACAGCGGGGGCGGCCGCGATCATCAGGTGGCCGGCCGAGGCTGACATCACCTGCTCGAGCGCGTCGCGACCGTCGGCAAGCGCGCGCAGCGCTCGTTCCGCGTAGGGCACCCATGCCTTGCCCGCGTCCGTCAATCGCATCCCGTGCGGCGTCCGCAAGAACAACGACGTGCCGAGCTCGCGCTCCAGGCCGTGAAGGCGGGCCGTGAGGGTTGGCTGGGTGATGAAAAGGGCCTCGGCCGCCCGGCTCACACTTCCGCGCCGAGCCACCTCCAGGAACCCTTCGACCTGGACCAGCTGGATCGAGCTGCCCTTGCCGTTACGTGACTCGTCTATAGCCACAGCCGTGGCTACAAATTCTATCTATGGCGCCGGAGAAGCGAGACTCCCGACCAGATGGCCAGCGCCCAGACCGGACCCATCGTGATGACGAACGGCCGGATCGTGTCGCTGGCCGAATTCGAGTTGCGGTCGAAGGCGAGAAAGACGAGCACGGTTCCATAGGCGAGGATCGCGAGTGCGGCAGTGACACCCGCAACTGTTGTCATCTTCATCGACCCGTGCATTATGAGAGTCATGGCTGATTTGTTTTTCGGTTACCACATGCCCAACTACACGTTCTCCGGCGCCCGCGGTGGCGAGATCTTCGACCGCTTCCTGGGACAGGCCACCGCCGCGGAGGCGGCGGGCTTCGACCTGGTCACTGTGATGGACCACTTCTATCAAATCCGCGGCGTCGGCCCGGAGAGCGAACCGATGATGGAGGCCTACACGACGCTCGCGGCGATCGCCGCGCGAACCTCGCGCGTGAAGCTGGCGACGATGGTCACCGGCGTGACGTACAGGAATCCGGCTTTGCTCGCCAAGATGGTCACGACGCTCGACGTCATCTCGAAGGGCCGGGCGATGTTCGGCATCGGCGCGGCGTGGAACGAGTCCGAGCACATCGGGTATGGCTTCGAGTTCCCCCCGATCGGCGAGCGGATGGACCGGCTCGAGGAGGCGGTGACGATCGCGAAGCTGATGTTCACCCAGGACCGCCCGTCTTTTGAAGGCAAGCACTACCGGATCGAGCAGGCGCTGAACGTCCCGCGCCCGGTCCAGCCCGGCGGCCCGAAGATCATGATCGGGGGCGGTGGCGAGAAGCGGACGCTGCGCATCCTCGCCAGGCATGGCGACTTCGGCCACCTGTTCGGCGGCCCGATCGACGCTCTGAAGCACAAGAGGGAGGTCTTCCTGAGGCACTGTGAGACCGAGGGCCGCGACCCTTCGACGGTGACGCTGTTGATGGGCAGCCTGGCAATCCTGGTCGAGAACACCCGCGATGCGAAAGCCCAGCTGGAGAGGATCCCCGAGGAGCGCCGCGCGATGGTGATGGTCGCCACACCGGCCGAGGTTGCGGAGAGGCTGCAGCCCTACGTCGACGCAGGCTTCGGCGGATTCACCTTGAGCAACCAGACGCTGCCGACCAAAGAAGCGATCGCACTTGGAGGGGAGCTCATCAAGCTCCTCTCAGGAGCCCGTTCGGCGGCTTAGCTCTTGTAGTTCAGCTCACCCGCGGTGACCGGCATGCGCAGGAAGTTCTCCGGCGGCGCCAGCGGGCATGCCCAGCGCGGACTGTAGGCGCACGATGCGTTGTAGGCGAAGTTGAAGTCGATCACGACGTCGGGTGAGCCGGGCGTGGTCTCGAGCACGAGGCCGTCGGTGTCCTTGGCCGTGTCGAAAAGGTAGCGCCCTGCTCCATAGGTCTGATGGACCGCGGTCGTGTCCTTGAACGGGACGAACAGCCCGCCCGCGTACTGAACCAGGCTCAGAACGGTCAGCCTGCACGGCTCTCCGGCCAGGCGAAAAACCAGCTGCCCGGCGCGCCGGTACCGGACCGCGCCATCCTCGCCGCCCGTGTCGATCAGCAGCTCGGATCCATCGCCTGGTTCCATCAGTGCCGGCACGCGAAAGGCGGGATCGTGCGGGAAGTAGTGAAGCCCGGCGAAGGACGCGCGTTCCTCCGGCTCGATTGGCGATTGGGGATGGGTCTTGAACAGGCGGTCGCGGCCCTCGCGAAACCTCTTGAGCGAGTCGGGTCCGCCGATCCGATAAAGGTCGCCAACCCTCCGCCGCCAGTCGACCAGGTCGAGCAGCGCAACCGCGTCGGTCGTCACCAGGTCTCCCAATGGGTGATCGGCTCGAGCGGGATCCGCTCGGCCGGCTTGAAGTCGCCGCCAGTGTGGAAACCGACGCTGATCAGCGCGGCTTGTGTGTACCGCTCAAACGGGATGCCGAGCAGCTCCGCGACCTCGCGCTCGTATCGGAGATGCAGTGTCGTCCAGGCGGTGCCCAGTCCGCGAGCCCGCGCAGCGAGCATGAAGCTCCAGGCCGCGGGAAGTATCGAACCGTACAGGCCGGCGATCTCGAGGTTGCTGACCCCCGGGCGGTCGACCCGCCCTTCGATGCAGGGGATGACCATCACCGGGACCTCGTGCATCCGGTCGGCGAGATATTGGGCTGACGCGGCGACCCGAGGCAGCTGCTTCCGTCGCGGGTCGTCCTTCTCGTACCGCTTGCCCCCGCTCTTCGCGTAGTCGTACCACGATTTCTTGTACAGCTCGCCGATGACCCGCTTCTTCTCCTGGTCGGTGACGATCATCCACTGCCAGCCTTGAGAGTTGCTCCCGGTCGGCGCCTGCACGGCGACCTCCAGGCATTCCAGCAAGATCTCGCGCGAGACCGGCCGGTCGAAGTCGAGGCGCTTCCGCACCGCGCGGGTCGTGGTCAGGATCGTGTGCGCGTCCATCAGCTCAATTGTCGGCCTGGGCTCCCCGCCATGGGGGGAGCTCCCCGCCGCGAAGCGGCGCGGTGAGGGGAGATCCGTGACCTAAGTCGGTCCATCTGACGGGACGAGCTTGTAGCTGGCCTGGGGCGGAAGATTCGTCAGCGCTTGGTGGACGTCGTCTTCAGTCGCCCCCACCACGGACAGCTCGTAGTGGGTGCCGGGGGCGACCTCGGCGGTGGGCCGATGCTCGGCGGGGGCGGCCGGCACGGCGATCGGCGGGCTGGCGGGGGGCTCGGCCTTCGCGGGCCGGGTGGAAGCGTCCGATCTCACGACCCGCCAGTGATAGATGCCGACCGCAGCCGCGACCACGACCACGGCCAGGGACTGGCCGAACGAAAGGTTGGCGGGATCGTTCAGCCGCGGGTGCGCGCTGAACGCCTGCTGGAATACGACGTATAGCACGCCAATGGCGCCGCCGAGGACCGCGAGCACGCTCGCGAGCAGCACCGCCCACAGGTACAGTCGCCGCGCCAACGCCTGGCGATCTTCGAGCCATGGCACCCGACGCCAATGGGCCAGCCAAACCGCGGCGCCGACGATCAGCAGAGTGAGGCCCAGGCTGACCGGATCCTTCCAGTCCGGGGCGGGAACCCCGATGATCGGCGCTTCCGCCGCCTGGGCGAGCGCGCCCAGCAAGATCGCCGCGCCAACCGCAAGCGCGCCCATCGAAACCAGCGCGACGAGGTTGGTGTACAGGCGGCGCATCCCCGCCTGGCGCGCCGCCTCGCCCGAGGCTGCGTCTAGGGCCAGCCGGCGCCGGATCAAGAACCACGCCGGGCCGTAAACCAGGACGTTCGATGCGGGCTGGGCGAGGCCGGCGAGGATGTCGTTGCCGAGGCCGCCCGGATTCTCAACACCGAGGGCGCGCGCGACGCCGTAGTACAGGATCTGGCTGGCGCCGATCAGGGCCACGACTATGCACACACCGACCGCGATGAACCCCTCGACTGCGCGCAGGGTCGACTTGCGGTCGTCATCGAGGTGGCGCGTGGCGAGCACCTGAGCATGGAAACCCCACAGCAGCAGCCCGCCGACGAGCAGACCTGCCGACGAGGATATGGGCTGATTGGTGAACTGCGTGCTGGTCAGCGCCTTCACCCATGCCGCCTGGAGCAAGCCCTGTGCGCCGACCAGCAGCATGAACAGCCCGACCACCAGAGCGAGGTACATGTACCAGCGGCGGAGTGTGGCGGAGGCGCCCTGCTCCCCAACCGCTGCGCGGTCTCGCGAGGCGATGCGGTAATGGAAAGCCCAGATGACGAGCAGCAGGAGTGCGACCCAGGCAGCCTGGGCGACCACGACGCGGTCGAAATTGAATCCGTCCAGCTGCTCTTGCAAAAGGTTGGAGACGGCGACAGCCAACGCGATCGCCGTTCCGATCGAGGACCCCGCGCACGCGAGGTAGAGATATAGGCGGCGGATCGCCGATGCCCGCTCGGCCGGATCCCGACGCGCGAAACGGCGGCCGAACCACATGTGAATGGCCCAGAGCGGAAACGCCACGACGACCGTCGCAGTGAATCCTGCCAGCGAAGTCCGGCTCGATTGGGCGTCGGGTGAGTTGAGCAGAAACAGGAGAACTGTCGTACCGAGATTGGCAAGCCCGAAGGCGAGCACCGCGAGTGCGGCGATGCTGACCAGATAGACGTAGAGGCGCCGCAGGATCACGGTCGGAACGGTACTACCATGAACCCGTGATCTCTCAAGAACTGCTGGAGATTCTGGCCTGTCCGAAGTGCCACACCAAGCTCGAGCTCAAGGAGCCCGACCACTTGCGCTGCCCGAACTGCAAGGTCCTTTATCCCATCGTCGACGGCATCCCGGTGCTGCTTATCGAAGAGGGGAAACCCGAAGCCGAATAACTAGGCGGCACACTCCAGGTGACTGGTGTCGATCGGCGATTGCGGACTGTGCGCTTTCTGCTCGGCGGCTGTGATCTCGTCGTCCGTCAATGCGTAGGCCTGGTCGGGCTGGCTGGCCGACGTAGCGAAAACGATCCCCAGCACGCGGCCCTGCACGTCGACCAGCGGACCCCCTGAGTTCCCCGGCCGCACCCTTGCCTGGATCACGTAGATCTCGCGCGTGACCGGCCGCTGGTTGTAGATGTCGCGGCCCGCGGCCTCGATGGCTCCGTCCACGACGGCGGGCTGCACCTGTTCCGGACCGCCCCCCGGATAGCCGATGACGGCGCCTTTCGTGCCGCGCTCGGCGGGGCCGAGATCGAGAATGGCGTTGGTGTAGTCGGGCACGTACAGGAGCGCCACGTCGCGGTCGGAATCGAAATAGACGACTTCGGCTCGCAACACGATCCCGGCCGGCGTCTCCACGCGATGGCTGCCGGTGCCCGAGACGACGTGTGCGTTGGTGACCACGTAGCCGTTGCCGATCGGAAACCCGCTGCCTGTCACCAGGCCTCCGCAGCCCGTGCCCGTCACCTTTACAACCAGCTGCGCGGCGTGCTTGACGCCAGGTGTGTCGACCGAAGCGGGAATGGGGAGCGGAGCCGGCAGCGCTGGCTCGAGCCCGGCGAACACCGGCGGGAACGTGACCCCTCCGAGGATGCCCTCGACCCGCGCGAGGAATCCGGGCGGCCTCGGCGCAATCGAATCGAGCATTCGCAGCACGATCGACCGTTGGATCTGCTGCGCAACCTCCTGGCTCGGACCGTTGGAAAAGCTGAGGCCGAGGAACCAGACCATCGCAAGGACCGCGACCGTCGACAACGCGGCTCCGCCGACGGAGTCGGGCATGGTGTGGATGCCCTTGCGCAGGATGGTGCGCCGGATCGGTTCTCCGGCCGCGAAGCCGATGCTCGAGCCCAGGCTCCCGCCGATGACGAGGACGAGCACGGCTCCGAGCGGGCGCGCGACCGGGTTGTGGATGCCGATGTAGTCGAGCAGCGGGCCGGCTGCTATCGCGCCGAGGACCACGCCGACGACCAGGCCGACGTACTGCGTGAGCGACAGCCAGAAGCCTCGCCGGTATCCGTTGACGGCGCCGACCAGGGTCGCGCCAACGATCACGAGGTCGATTACGTTGAGGTTCAGACCTTTAACTCAAACGCCCGGCTAGTGTTGGGGACTCGGCGGTTCAGCCTCTGCAATCTCTTCGGAAGCTCGATTCCGCGCGTCCCCGCGCAGCACCCAAAATCCCAGGCCGATAACCCCGATCAGCGCGACCAGGAACGTGATGCTCATCGCGAGCCAGGCCGGGACCCATTCACCTGCGAGTGCGAGCACGTTCGTCAGGCCGGCGCCGGCGCCGGTTCCGGTTCCGCCGGCACCTCGCCCGCTTCACGCAGGTCGCGCAGCGGCATGAAGCTGCGCACGGGCGGGACCCTCTCGAAGTTGTATGGAGGCGGAGGCGACGTCGTCGCCCACTCGAGCGTGTTCGCCCGCCACGGATCGTTGCCCGCGATCTCGCCGCCGTACCAGCTGCGAATGACGTTGATGAAGAACAGCAGGACTGAGAACGCGATCAGGAATGACGAGACGGTGATGATCAGGTTGGTCGTGGCCCATGCCGGATTGGCGTAAGTCGCGATGCGTCGCGGCATCCCTTCCAGTCCGAGCGTGTGCATGATCAAGAATGTTCCGTTGAAGCCGATGAACAGCGTCCAGAAGTTCCACTCTCCGAGCGTACGGTTCAGCAAGCGCCCCGTGATCTTCGGGAACCAGTAGTAAATCCCGGCGAAGATCGTGAACACGCTCCCTCCAAACAAGACGTAATGGAGGTGGGCCACCACGTAGTACGACTGGTGGAGCTGCGTGTCGACGGGCACGGATGCGAGGTAGATGCCGGTGATGCCGCCGATCAAGAAGGTGGCCAGGAAGCCGAAGGCGAACTTCATCGGCAACGTGAACTCGATCGATCCCCACCATGCCGTGGCGATCCAGTTGAAGAACTTGATGCCGGTCGGGACCGCGATCAGCATCGTCATGAGCATGAAGAAGCCCTCGACCCAGGTGTTCATGCCGACCGTGAACATGTGGTGAGCCCACACGGTCATGGACAGGAAGACGATGCCGAAGAGCGCCGCGACCATCGAGATGTACCCGAATATCGGCTTGCGCGCGAATACCGGGATGACCTCGGAGATCATGCCGAATCCGGGCAGGATCATGATGTAGACCTCGGGGTGGCCGAAGAACCAGAACAGGTGCTGGTACAGCACAGGCCGGCCCTGCGTCGTGAAGAACTGCGTCCCCAGCTGGCGGTCGAACTCGACCAGGATCATGGCGGCCGCGAGGGGCGCGCCGACGATCAGAAGCAGAATCGAGGTCGAGATCTGCGCCCATACGAACAGAGGCAGGCGGGTCAGCTTCATGCCCGGCGCCCGCAGGGCGACGATCGTGGTCAGGAAGTTGGTCGAGGCCATGATCCCGGAGATGGCCCACACGATGATGCTCAACGCCCAGAAGTCGACGCCGAGGCTGTGGCCCTGGTAAGCCTTCTCGGTAAGTGGCGCGTAGCCGGTCCAACCCGCATTCAGTGCCCCGCCGGTGAAGAAGCCTCCGTAGTAGAGAAGGATCGACACAGGCACCAGCCAGAAACCCAACAGGTTCACACGCGGGAAGGCCATGTCGCGCGCGCCGATCATGATCGGGACCATGTAGTTGGCGATCCCGGTCAGGAAGATGGTGACGAAGAAGAAGATCATCGTCACGCCGTGCGCCGAGATGAGCTGGTTGTAGGTCTCGTGATCGACCACTGTCATGTTCGGCTGTGAAAGCTGCAGCCGGATGACCAGGGCGAAGATGCCGCCGATCACGAAGCTCAGAAGTCCTGTGACCATGTACATGATCCCGATCAACTTGTGGTCCGTGGTCGTCAGCCACAGGGTGATCGGCTTCCAGAAGGTGTCGTCGTAGGCCTTCGGGCGGGGCAGAACCTGAGCAGCTGCCATCAGATACTCATCCTAACTCGACGTCACTTCTGCGCCGCCTCTTGCTTGCGCACCCAGACGTCGTAGTCGTACTGACTCATCGACTGCACGATGATCTGCATCGTGCTGTGCCCGGCGCCGCACAGCTCCGCACATTCACCTCGCCATGTCCCTACTCTGTCGACCTTGAGCCATGTGAAGTTGTCATAGCCAGGCACGGCATCGGTCTTGCCCGAGATCGCCGGCACCCACCATGAGTGGATGACGTCGGTGCCCTGCATGCGCAGACGGATGAGCTTGTTGACTGGGACGACGAAAGGAGTCACATCGCCGGCCAGGGTTCCCTCCTGGTGAATGGTGAAGCCCTCCGGATACGAGTAGTTCCACCCGAACTGATGGCCTGAGACCACGACCTCGAAGTCGTAGTTGCTCACGGGCTGGAAGTCTTTCTGCAGCTCGTTGAAGCTGTAGCCGGCGATCGCCAGCACCACGATCAGCGGGACGATGGTCCACGCCCACTCCAGCCGTGTGTTGCCATGGATCTGTGGCGGGAGGTAGTCGGCGGGCTGCCTCGAGCGCCGGTATTTGATCACGACCCAGAGGAGCGCCAGCTCGACGCCGAGGAAGATGATGATCGCCGGGATCGAGATCCCGATGTAGGTGTTGTATATGCCCTGGCCGTTCGGCGACACCGGTGTGGGGAAGATCGGCGAGATGCCGCCTGGCGCCTCGCACGAGGCCAGCAAAAAGGCTCCGGGCAGGATGGCAAGAGGCCACAACCGACTAAGTGACCTGGCCTTCACGGCTGCCAGTATATCGGCGCCGGGTGAGTCGCCTCCCGAGGGCGGATTCCCTTTGGTTGATAGAATCCGAACCGAACGTGGCGGCATCCAAGCAGCCCCGATATGTAGACATCTCGAACCCATCCCTCGCCGTCCAGTGCCCGCGCTGCGGGCTCCAAACGCCGAGGTTCCTGGACCTTTGCCGCAACGACGGCTATAAGCTGTGGCCGTCCAGCTACGCCGCCGCGGCTGCGTTCAAGGCGTGGCGCGCGGCCGATCCCGCGCGAGCAGGCGCCTCGCGCTTCGACCTGGAGATACCGCAACACGTCGAGCTCGTGGTCGACTTCGACGCCAAGGCCCATGAGCTCGGGATCCACATGCCGCCGCCCAGCAACTGGCCCTTCGTCATCTGCGCCGGGGCCTTGTTCCTGGCCCTGGCCGCGATCCCGTTTGATTCGGCGGCCCGCATCACGCTCGCGGTGATCGGCGGCGTGATATTCCTCGTCGGAGTTGTCGGGTGGGTCCTCGTCGAGGATGTGAAGATGTACCCGACCGAAGGCGCCGGCGGCGGTGAGGGGCACAGCTGATGGCGATCGCAACCATTCAGCGGCAGGTCGGACCGCAGTACCCGGCGATCAAGCCCGGGATGATGGGGATGTACATCTTCCTGGCCTCCGAGGTCATGTTCTTCGGAAGCCTTTTCGCGTCCTACTTTTATCTGTACGGCTCGCACATCGTGTGGCCGCCACCTCCGCCGTCCTCTACACCCGAGTTCTACGTCAGCTGGTGGCCGATTCCCTTCATCAACACGATCGTCCTGCTCTCCAGTGGAGTCACCTGCCATTTCGCATCCGACGCGATCGCTCACGACAACCGGAGGCAGTTCTTCGTCCTCCAGATCGCGACGATCATCCTCGGCCTCGGATTCGAAGGCGGCCAGCTGTATGAGTTCATCACCGCGTTCGGCCGCGGCCTGACGCTCACCGCCAACAGCTTCGCCAGCGCCTTCTTCACCATGACCGGCTTCCACGGCCTGCACGTGCTCGGGGGCCTGATCCTGCTGACGATCGTCCTCTACCGCGCCGCGAGAGGCCAGTTCTCATCGCAGCACCACGTCGGTGTCGCCGCGGTGACCCTTTACTGGCACTTCGTCGACGTCGTGTGGATCTTCCTGTTCGGCATTCTCTACCTGGGGGTGACGGCGTTCAGATGAGAGCTTTTGCGGTGGCGCTGATCACGGTGGCGATGCTGGCGGGCTGCGGCGGCGGGGGCGGTGGAGCCGCGCAGCCGGCGGGCTCCATCAAGGTCACCATGACCGAGTACTCGTTCAACCCATCGACCATCAGCGTGCCTTCGGGAAAGTCCGTCTTCTTCCTGGTAAATGCGGGCTCGATCTCGCACGACATGGTCATTCGCGACGCTTCGGGCCAGAAAGTCTCGGGCGCCACAAGCGAGCTGGTGTCGGCGGGTGACAGCTTCGTCTTCACCGTCTCCAACCTGCCGGCCGGCAGCTATACCTTCATTTGCGACCAGCCCGGGCATGAAGCCTCGGGCATGAAGGGGACGCTGACCGCTACGTAGTCGGGCTCGGGCTGGGTGATGGGCTCGGCGTCGGTACTGGTGACGGGCTCGGTCCCGGCTTCGCGCTCAGGACCTCGACGTCGAAGACGAGCGTTGCGTTCGGCGGGATGATGTACGCGCCAGAGTTTTGATCCTGCCTTCCGGCCGCCCCATAAGCAAGCGGGGCGGGGATGATGAGCTTGCGCTTGCCGCCTACCTTCATCCCGGGGATGCCCTCATCCCAACCGGCGATGACCTGGCCCAGGCCGAGGTCGAGCGGGAACGGTTGATTGCGGTCGCGGCTGGAGTCGAACTTCGTACCGTCGCTCAGCCATCCCGTGTACTGCACGGTGACGCTGTTGTTGCTGAGGACGACGCTCCCTGTCCCGACCACGACGTCGATGTACTTCAGACCGTCCGGATAGGTCACCACGGGTAGTCCCTGGCCGTCGTTGAAGCTGTCCGTCCCGGGCGACGGGCTGACGTTCAGTCCGGGGCTCTCGTTCGCGACCTGCCCCGCGCTCGCGTATGGGTCGGAGTAGCCGCACGCCGTCAGCGCGAATGCGCCGGCGAGCAGGACCGCAGCGAATGGCGCCGCTCTCACGTGGTGCTGATGTCGATCGAGGTCATGCGATCTCCGACCTGGATCGAATCGATGACCTCCATACCCGCGGTGACCTGGCCGAAATGGTTGTAGACGCCGCTGGTGGCGAGAAACGGCGCGTCGCCCGTCGTGATGAAGAACTGCGAGCCGCTCACGCCGGCCGCGCTCGAGGCCATCCCCACGGTGCCGCGCGGCCACTTCGACGGGTTGGTTTCGTTGGGGAGCTTGTACGCGGGCCCGCCGGTGCCGTTGCCGAGCGGATCGCCGCCCTGGACGACGAAACCAGGCACCACGCGATGAAACGTGAGGCCGTCGTAGTAGTGGTTTTGCGAGAGATAGACGAAGTTGTTCACCGTCTGCGCGGCAACGCTGGGATCCACGAACGCGATCGTGAAATCGCCTCGTGAGGTGTGCACCGTCGCGGTGTACTTCTTGGCCGGATCGATGACTGTGGGTGGGGGCGTGGTTCTCTGATCCATGCAGGCGACGATTCCATTGTCGCAGCCCGAGGCAGTCGAGGTCGGCGCTCCGGAATCACCGCAGGCGCATACGGTGACCGCTGCGAACAGGGCGACGACGGCGGGCTTCACGAGGTTCGAATCTACCGAATCAGCGCGACGGCTCGCGGGCGCCGATCGCGATTAGGAACGCCAACACCAACGCGAGCCCGGCGGTCACGGCAAGCGCGTCCTTCACGCTGCTCGAAGCCGCGATCCCGCCTCCGATCAGCGGGCCGAGAAAGAATCCGAACGCGACGGCGCTGGCGTTGAACCCGAACACCGTGCTCTGTGCCTCGATCGGAGTCTCGAGCCCGATCATGGCCGCGGTCGCAGGCACGACCGCGCCATACAGGAGTCCCGCCACGCCGACCGCAATCACGACCACCACATAGTTGGGCGCAACAACCAGGACTCCGACCGTGATCGTAAGGAGCAAGGACGCGATCGTGAGCGCGTTCACGTACCCGATGCGGCGTGTCACGGTCGTATAGCCGATCGCGGAGATGCTGTTGGTCAGCCCGGCGGCGCCGAACGCGATGCCCGTCACAGTCGACGCAGCGCGACCGACCATCTCGATGAGCCTGAGCACAATGAGCTGCTGTGTAGCGGTGTTGACCACCGTGATCAGGCCCTGGGCGCCGATCAGGATCGCTAGCTGGGGCAGCGTCCCGGGACGCTGCTTGATCAGGTCGAGCACTCCAGGTCGTGAGCTGTCTCGGGGTTTCAATGGGCTCTCACGCACGATGATCAGCACAGGGATCATCGAGATCACCAGCAGGATTCCGCCGCCGAGGAAGACGAGGCGCAGCCCGAAATAAGCGCCGGCCAGGCCGCCGACGACCGGTCCGATGGCGCCACCAAGCGCGACGGCCGAGGTCACGACGCCGAGCGCCCATCCCACACGCTGGCGTGGCGTTTCGACCGCGACCAGGGCGGTGGCAGCCGCGACCGTACCGGATGTCGCCCCTTGAATGAATCGAAGAACGACGAGCTGGATAGGGGTCTGGACGAAGAAGATCAGGCCGACGGTGATCGCGCCGCCGAGCATGGAGCGGATGAGCATCGGCTTACGCCCGAACCGGTCGCCCAGGATGCCCCAGATGGGGCTCGCGACCGCCATCGCCAGCCCGGACACGCTTCCGGCGGCTGCCGTCCACAGGTCGAGGTCGTGTCCTTGGGCGACACCGAGGTCCTGGGAGATGAAGATCGACAGGAATGGAAAGGCGAAGCTGAAACCGAAGATGGCGGTGAACTCGGCGAACCACAGCGCGACGAGGTTTCGCCGCCAGTCAACGGGGTGTGGTGGAGTCACTCCTCGCTCGAAAGAGCAATTTCGAGGATCACAGCTTCGGGCCTAGAATAAGCGTCCACTCCGCGCCCATTCCGCCACGGGCGGCTAGCTCAGCTGGGAGAGCGCCAGCTTGACATGCTGGAGGTCGGGGGTTCGAAACCCTCGCCGCCCACCAATACGCTCGCGGGGTGTGGTCGCCGCTACGCCGTGTGGCGTTTCCGGCACAATCGGTGGCGCCTGGCCCGTTCGTCTAGTGGACTAGGACGCCGGCCTTTCAAGCCGGAGATCAGGGGTTCGAAGCCCCTACGGGCCACCAGGCGACGCGCGAAAGCGGGCGTAGCACAATGGTAGTGCGCCAGCCTTCCAAGCTGGTTACGTGGGTTCGATTCCCATCGCCCGCTCCACGACTCGCGTTGAGGTGGCACTTTGAGGTTTGAGAAATTCTCGTTCGGCTCGATCCGGATCGACGGCGAGACCTACGACTATGACCTGGTCATCGATCGGGGCGAGATCCAAAAGCGGAAGAAGAAAGCCTCCAAGCCGTACAGGTGGGCTTTCAAGCACACGCCGTTATCCGTCAAAGAGAACATTCCGTGGCGCTGCCGGCGGCTCGTAGTCGGTACCGGAGCCGAAGGCCTCTTGCCGGTTATGGACGAGGTGCGTGATGAGGCACGCGAGCGAAAGGTGGAGCTGATCAGCGTGCCAACCCCGGAAGCGATCGCCATCCTCAACCGCGGCGGCAAGGCCACCAACGCAGTCCTGCACGTGACCTGCTGACCGGGCCTCGGTTAGGATCGGCGGGCCGTGGCTCCCGTCATCCCGATCTACCTCGAGGTCGGATCCAAGCGCGTTTTCGCGTCAGCGCTCGACTGGCCGGGCTGGACACGCGCCGGCAAGGACGAGAAGCTGGCGATCGAGGCATTGCTCGCCTATCTGCCGCGATACGCGATCGTGCCCAAGACGGCCCGCATCGAATTGCCCACTGAGGCGGCATTCGAGGTCGTTGAGCGTGTGAAGGGCAACGCGACCACGGATTTCGGCGCGCCGGCGATACCCGCCTCGAGTGACGCAAAAGCGCTCTCGGCCGCCGAAGCGGAACGCATCTGTGCGCTGCTGGACGCTTCGTGGAAGGTCTTCGACAGAGTGGTCGCGAAAGCGCCGGCCGACCTGCGCAAGGGACCGCGGGGCGGAGGTCGCGACCGAGACAAGATCGCCGACCACATCATCGACGCGGAATCGGCATACACACCCAAGCTCGGACTCAAGCTCCGCACTCCCAAGCGAGACGATGCTGCGTCGGTGGCGGCCGCCCGCAAGGCGATCCTCGACGCGATTCGCGCGTCCGCCGGCGGTCCGCAAACGGGCGAGAAAAGGTGGCCGCCGCGGTACGTCGCTCGCCGCATGGCCTGGCACCTGCTCGATCACGCGTGGGAGATCGAGGACCGGAGCACGTGAGCGGCATCCTCGTCGTGCTGACCCGCAGGCGACACCTATCGATCGTTGCCTGGCAACAAACAGAGATCGCCCGGCGGGGAGGGTAGGGCGTGAAGTATCCTGGGACGCGTCTTCGGGCCGGCCCGAGGTCAATTACCTAGGCGGGGAGATGCAGGCTCATGGAAACACAAGAAGCCATAGCGGAGAGCACGCCCGTGGAGACCGACGGCCAATCCGACTCCAAGCGTGATGGACAGAAGAGATTGACGCTCGGCCCGAACGACAGCCTTGAAGGCAAGCTGACGTATGGCGGAAGCCTGGCCGTCGAGGGTGGTGGGCGCGCCGAAGGCGAGTTGAGGCTCGGCGGCAACGTCGAGGTCGGAAGCGGATCGGTGGTCAAGGCCTTGATCGAGGCTTCGAATGTCACCATCAAAGGCGAGGTCGAGGGCAGGCTCACTGCCCGCGACAAGCTCACGCTCGGGAAGAATGCAAAGCTGAACGGAGACGTTCAGGTGCGCAGGCTGCAGATCGAGGACGGCGCCAGCCTGAACGGCTACGTCCGAATGGGCGACTTTGAGCAGCAGGCCCCCGGCAGCTAGGCGTCCGATCGCAACATCGGCGGACGAGCCGCCGACCGAGTCCCCGCCCGCCGTCTCGAACCAGCCGAACTCCGTCATGCTCGGGCCGCGCGACCGCGTGATCGGCCAGATCTACATCGAGGGCGACCTTCGGGTCGGAGGCGTCGTCGAGGGCGAGGTCGAGGTCACCGGCGATGTTGAGATCGACGACTTGGCCAAGGTCAAAGCCTCGCTGGCGGGGCGCGACGTGAACATTCGCGGCCACGTCGACGGCGCGGTCGTGGCGCGAAAGCGTTTGGTCGTGGCCAAGTCGGGCTCTCTCATCGGGGACGTCCGGGTGGGGCGGCTGGTCATCCAGGATGGCGCGACGTTCAGCGGCAAGGTGTCGATGGGCGCGGCAGCGGCGGCCGCCGCGCCGGCCAAAGCCATCCAGGCCCCGGCCCCAGTGGTCGAGCCCGAGCCGAAGGTCGAAACAGCGCCAGAGAAGCCCGCAGTGGAAGTCATGCCGGCTCCGGTTGTCGCGGCTTCGAAAATCTCCACGCCGTCCGTGATCAAGACCGCGGCCCCAGCCCCGATCAAGACCGGCGCTCCGACCCCGATCAAGACCGCGGCCCCGGTCCCGGTTGCCGAGCTGCGAGTCGCCGGCAAGGATGGCGGCAAAGCCAAGCCCGTAACGGCGCCCGCCAAGGGCAAGCAGAACAAGAAGAAGCGGCGCTAGGGCGCGGCTACTTCTTCTTGGCGCCGGCCTTCTTCTTGGCCGTGGCGGCTTTCGGCGGCAGCGAGCGAGCGTAAGCCAGCGACGCCGCGATCCATGTCTTGGTCGCTGCCGGCTTGGAGCTCCAGGTGGCCGGCACCATCACGTAGCCCTTCATGGCGTGTCCGGCCATCGGCTCGAAATCCCGGCCACCCTGCTTACGGATCGGGGCGGCCTGGTCGTCCGGCAGGCGCACGAACAGGTCCTCGCCAAAAAGCCCGCTGAACATGTTGCCGTTCACGAAGGCCGCCAGGTTGCCGAACATCGGCCGCATGCTCACCGCCGGCTCGTCAGGCACGAGCTTCGTGAACGCAGCCTTGGCCTGCTCGCTGGGCTTTGGCATCATGCCCGGGGCCATCCGGCTCATCGAAGCTCAACGGGTAGAGTCCGCCGCATGGTTATGCATCCTCCCACGCTGATGGCGCCGCCGCGGCGCTCGCGCGTAGTTATAGATGCGGGTGGACTCGACGTCAAATACATGCGGCGAAGACTTGTGAAGACAAGCACCCCTTACAGTGGACCTGCCTTATGAGCGAGAAGCAGCCGAACCCAGACCCGGCCGAAGCACCCATCGAACCCCTGTACACGCACCCCGCATCGCCGTTCTTGCGGACCGAATCGAACGCGCCGGCGCACGTTGAGATGCCCGTGTTGCCCGCGGTTGCGTCGACCTGGGTCACTTACCGCACGCAGATCGAGTTCGGGCTGGCGATGCTCGCCTATCTGATGATCCTGGTGGGCTCGGTGACGGTGCTGCAGGCCAACCCAACCGCGTCCTGGCGCTACGTGGTGGCTGTTCTCCCGGTGCTTCCCGCGGCTCTCGTGCTTTGGATCTTCGTCCGAGCTCTCACGCGCCTGAACGAGATGCAGAAGCGCATCCAGATGCAAGCGTTCGGTTTCTCGCTTGGCGCCACGGCGTTGCTCACGTTCGGTTATGGATTCCTCGAAGGGGTTGGGCTGCCGCACCTCAGCTGGACTTTCGTTCTGCCCCTGATAGCGATTCTCTGGGGAGTGGGGACGGCGATCTTCACCCTCAGGTACCGGTGAGGGAAGGTCGCGGCAGGGGGCGGTTTGGCGCCCACGCGTGCCGGGTTATGATTCTTCCTCTGCCCGAGCGGGAGTAGCTCACTTGGTAGAGCGCGACCTTGCCAAGGTCGAGGTAGCGGGTTCGAAGCCCGTCTCCCGCTCCAGCTCAGCCGTCGCGGGCGCTCCGCCTCCATACCGCGATCTTCCCGCATCGGTCTCTCTTGACAGCCCGACGCCCGACGCAGAGACTCCGCGTCGGGGAGACATGATGCTGCGGCGCGATTGGGCGCGTGGACCGCCGAGGTGCCGGGTCAAGACTCGTGCGCTGGATCGTTCGCATATGGAGGTCTTGCCGTGAAACGATTCGCAGCCATTCTGATATTCGGACTAGTGGCACTGGCGCCGACTCGGGTGGGCGCCGATCAACCCGTCCGTGAGGGCCTACCAGCCGCGCCGTTCACGCTTGATGGGTCAATCTGCGGGTTCGCCGTTGATCTGACTTTCCCGACCAACAACGAGTTCATCACCACTTTCTCGAACGGGAAGCAGATCATCACGGGTGCGCTGTTTGCAACGTTGACCAATGAGCAGAACCACAAGTCGCTCACAATCAACATCTCGGGCCCCGGAACAATCCTGACCGATGCAAATGGAAACACGAGCTTGACGCTGTCGGGCCGCTCGCTGATTTTCTTCACACCGGGTCAGCTCGGCGCGGGCACACCGGGCGTGTTGATTCTCACGAGCGGGCCGGTGACAATCGTCTCCGACAGAGCCGGGAATATCGTGAGCTTTGCACGGACAAGCGCCAGTGTCCAGGACATGTGCTCCGCACTCGCCGTTCCGTAGTCCGTTGCTTTGGCTATTGGGCGCCACCGGAAGGGGGCCGGCAGATCGGCCCCCTTTTGTGCGAGCGTCCGGGTACGGCGCCGATGGACGCCACGTATCTTGAGAGACGAGCTTCCGGAACAACAGTCCTGTCCTTCGCTCTCGGTTCCGCGTCGAGGGCGGCGATCGCCCAGCTATGGTGCCGGTCGCCGCGATTCAGTGCGGCAATCAGCAGGCCGGTGTCTCCAGGCGATATTCGAACGTAACGACCTGATTGGTACTCAGGGAGTCGTCACCCGTCTCCCGCTCCAAGTTCGTTTTGGGTGGCAGGCATACCTCCTTATTCGAACTTCTCGTGTACCTCCGCGACAGCGACCCAGATGCGGCATCATCCCGCTGTGACGCAGAGAATGTCCGTCGAGATCCGCGAGGAACCGATCGCCGCGATGCCGACGCTCGGCGAAGTCTCGATTGCCTTTCGGGTAGAGCAGATTTTTGAACCGATGGATTCTGAGCGGGGTTTGTCAGGGTTTCCCCTACGAGAGACCTCTGTCGACCACCCATACGTCAAGGACTACGACCAAGTCAGCGGAGACGGGCCAGCCAGCTGGGCCGACAACTTCGACGTTTCACGGTGGGGGCTTATTACGGCCCGGCGGAACGGCGTTTTAATTGCCGGCGCAGTCATGGCATCCCGCACGCCCGGCTTGGACATCCTCCAGGGCCGAGACGATCTCGCAGCGGTTTGTGACATAAGGGTTCAGCCCGAATCGCGCGGAGCAGGCATTGGGTCACTCTTGTTCAGCGCTTGCGAGGACTGGGCGCGTACCCGTGGATGCACTCAACTCGTGATCGAGACGCAGAATACAAATGTCCCTGCCTGCAAGTTCTACTACGCCATGGGCTGCATGCTCGGCGCTATTAATCGCAATGCGTATCCGGCCCTTCCGCAAGAGATCCAGCTCTTCTGGTTCAAAGATCTGTAGTCGCCTTCTCGCGGCGAGCGGCCCAGCCTCTCTATGCAACCGCGGCCGCGATTGCCTCTAGTCTCGCTCGCATCTCCAACAAGTTCGAATAAGACCAAGTGTGGTGCTCCAGAGCCTACCCCCACCAGGCGTAACGCTGAAACATGGCGTGCGTTTGTGTTGACGTGCGCAACCTCGCCGCAGGGTTGGTAGTTTTGGTTCTCGCCGGGTGCGGAAGTGCGCCCGGCAAAGCCGTCGTCTCGTCGACACCGGCCACATCGGGGCCGGCGAGCCAGGCTCGCGAAGCATCCCCGTCGGCGTCCCAGCCCGGGGCATCCGCCGGCGCCTGGAACCTTCCAGTAGCGATAAGCACCGGAAGCGCTACCGCCCAGGGGGGCTTTGTTTCGCTCCTGGAGGGGGCCTTCTCGTCCGATCCGAGCGCCACCCTCGCGAACAGCATGGTCGGAAGGCCGTCTCTGAAGGGGACATGGCCGCGCACGAACTTCGCGATGTTCCCGAGCTACGACACGCAGTTGGGTCGCTGGGTGCCGGTCAGCCTTCAGCAGCTCACGCCAGACGGTAAGCAATACGCCTACGCGGAGTGGGTTATGCCAACGGGGCCGGTGCAGGGTCCCACGCCACCATCAGAGATAAGGATTCATGTGGTCGACGTGGCGAGTGCGGCTGACCGCACTGTTTACACCACCAACAAACTGCTGCTCAGCGTAGTCGCCTACGAGCTGGACGGCATCTACGTCACAAACCAGTGTTGGGAAGGGTGTGGCGACGTGGGTGGGCTTTGGCTACTCGATCCATCTACCAGTCAGCTGAAGGTCATCCTGGCTCGTGATGCCGACCACACCGATTGGCGATGGATGACCGATGGGTTCGTCTGGGGCATGGGGCCCTGGGGCCCCAATTCAATTGCAACCACCGTGTTCCGTCTCGACCTGTCTACCGGAGCCGTTGCGCGATGGTTCACGCCAAGCAAGTCCGTCGATGTGGTTGCTGTCGATGCGCAAGGCTTTCCCCTCGTTGAGACTCAAGATCCGTATTCGGGAGCCGTCGAGCTGTGGGACGCAACGAGCTCAAGCGCGGGTACGAGGATCTTCGTGAGTTCCACGGTCGTCCATTTCGGGTCGGCAATATCGGGGCCGTGCGGAACATGGATCGGGAGCACGAGCGGGCTCTACGAACTTGTTCCGGGAGGTTCGTTGGAGATAGTTCAGACAGACATGCTCCCACCAGGCGGGTTGGAGGTCACGGGTACGTGTGTAGCCGCGTAGTGCCCCGTCTCCTGTCCAACTAGCTCGCCCCCGACGCACGAGTGTGCAGTTATCGGGGTATCCCGATTACCCGAAAGCCCCATTTCTGCACAGTCGCCCCGGCTTAACGTTCTGGATTGGCATCGCGCCAGGGGTGTTCGACGATTTGAGCCATGCCACCCGCTGCAGTGATTCCCACCCAACTGACTACACGTGCGTTCGATATCGATGACGCTCGCCGGTTCGGACTGACAAGAGA
>Ga0207646_10002891_pt1 | contig 19931 bp, 23 predicted proteins | sample KBSK5502metaG_FD_184343 | JGI IMG/M metagenome (GOLD analysis project Ga0207646, IMG submission 184343) | Corn, switchgrass and miscanthus rhizosphere microbial communities from Kellogg Biological Station, Michigan, USA - KBS K5-50-2 metaG... | ecosystem: Host-associated > Plants > Roots >...
TCGGTGCGCAGCACCGGGCCCGTGGGATAGAGGGCGCCGTCGTAGCGGACGAAGGCGGGGACATCCTCGGTCAGGATGACGCAGTCGGAGTCGGCGGGCGTCTTCCGGAAGACGGCGGCCAGGAGGCGGAGCGCCGCGCCCAGCTTGGGCTTCAGCACGTAGCGGGTCGCCCGCCGCGCGAGATCGCCGACCTGCACTCGCTCCTCGCCGGCAGGGATGAGCTGAAGCTGGATCAATCGCGGCGTCGGACTGAAGATCACGAGGTGGACGGTCTCGCTCGCGCCCGGCGCGAGATTCTTCAGCAGCATCGGGATCATCCCGTTCGAGACGTCGGCCGGTAGCTCGATCCGCCCGCTGCTAACGTCCTCCCGGCCGCTCTTGGCCGAGCGCACCGTATAGCGTCCAGTCTTCCCGTCGAGCGTGGCCTCGAGCGGCTCGGGAAACGACGGTCCCCGCTGCACGAGGCGGTAGCTGAGCATGCTGAAGACGCCCTGCTGCGAGAACAGCACCGTCTCCTCGTGCAGCGAGCCGTCCTTGAAGTGAAAGAGCAGCCGGCTCTCGACGCCGTCCCCCCGGGCCACCTGGAGGAGGTCGCCGTGTGCCACGACCTGGCCTTCCCGCGACCGGACGAGGAGAAGCCCATGCGTGACCCCCTCGGCATACCGCACCGCGATGGTCGCCGCCTCGGGGCCAGAGCGGGGCGGGGCCGCCACGAGAATGAGCAGCGCGCCGAGCACTATGAACACCACCCTCGAAGCCATCGACGACCCGGCAAGGGGAAGACGGTGCCCTACCTGGAGCCGCTTGCCTTGCCCCTGGGCGGCCGGATGGCGTCCCGCCCGCTCTGCAGACCGGCGCTGATCTGCTCCTTCGCCGTGTCGAGGGCGGTTTCCGTCGCTTCCTGGACTAATTGGAGCTGGTCGGCCGCTTTGCTCCTCAGCGAGCGGGTTCTACGGTCCACATATCCGCGGAAATCGTCCCGCCAGATCCATACGGCAACGCCCCCCGCGATCGCGCCCACGATGAAGCGAAGCATAGTACTCCTCCTTTTTTGAGCGGCTCTTAGAGAGCAAGAGAAATGCCACGCACACCCGCGAGGCCCACGGGGTCGTGCCCATGGCGCATGGCCCCGGCTGATGGCTGACCTCCTGACCGGAAGTGCCCGGAAAGACGGCTTCCACTCCGATCGGCCGACGGCCGGCTGAAACGGCGCCTCCGTCGAGAGGGGGGCGGCCGGCGCGTGAGTCTGACCGAGGATGGATCTTCTTACTTGGTAATAACTTCTGGTTACCCCCAAGTTTTTCCATCGCGCCCCGCCTGAATTCGTAACACCTTCCTCTCGAACCGGCTGATTTTCCGTCGAAGTCCTCCCGGCGTTCGCCCCGGCATGACGGATGCAAAATCAGGCACTTGGATTCAATGCGCCGGGTCCGCCGAAGCTTGTCCCGGGAAAGGGCTGCGCTAGTCATGCAACTGAAGCTCTTGAGTGAGACGAACGGGCAGAAAACGGTCGTGGTGGTCTTCGACGAAGGCGAAGAGGCCGTTTCGGAGCTCACCGGCGTGGCGATCCGGCACGGGCTGTTCGCGGCGCACTTCACGGCCATCGGAGCGCTCAGCGCCGCCACCCTCGGCTTCTTCGATATCGACCGGAAGGACTACGTGAAGATCCCGGTTCCCCAGCAGGTGGAGGTCGTCTCGCTGGTGGGCAATATCGCCCTCCACAATGGGGAGCCCAAGGTGCACGCGCATGCCGTGGTCGCGAAGGCGGACGGAACGGCGCTGGGCGGGCATCTCCTTGAAGCCCACGTGCGGCCCACCCTGGAGGCGGTGGTCGTCGAGTCGCCGAATGTGCTGCGGCGCAGGGTGGACGAAAAAACCGGATTGCCGCTAATCGATCTCAGCCAGCCGACCAAGGAGACGCATCATGGATCAGAGCATCCGAGACGTCATGACTCCAAATCCGTGCGCGATACAGGCTAGCGCGTCGGTCATGGAGGCCGCCCAGCTGATGCGGGGCAATGATATTGGCGACGTGATCGTGCTGGAAGGCGAGCGGCTCTGCGGGATCCTCACGGACCGCGACATCGTCGTGCGCGCCCTCGCCGAGGGTATGGACCCGGAAACGGCGACCGTGGGCGACATCTGCAGCCGAGAGCTCACGACCATCGAGCCCTCGGCCAGCGTCGGGCAGGCGGTGCGCATCATGCGCGACAAGGCCATCCGCCGCCTTCCCGTGGCCGACGAGACCGGTCACGTGATCGGCATCGTCTCCATCGGGGACGTGGCGGTCGAGCGTGACCGCCGGTCCGCGCTCGCCGACATCAGCGCGGCGCCGCCCAACGTATAGGAGGAGCGGATATGCCACGCTGTGACGTGTGTGGCAATGACTACGAGAACGCGATGCAGATCCGCCTCAGGGGGATCACGGGCACCTACGACTGCTTCGAGTGCGCCATCCACGCCATGGCACCAGCCTGCGAGCATTGCGGCTGGCGCGTGATCGGCCACGGGGTGGAAGCGGGGGGGAAGATCTTCTGCTGTGCCCACTGCGCGCAGGAGGTCGGCGCCCGTCCGATTTACGCGTGAGGGATCGGGCTATCCGGCCAGACGCCTGCTCGCCGCCTGACCGGGTGCCCGCCGGTCGCCGCAGGGGCGCGCGCACTGAGGCTGACGGGAAAGCCGTTCCTATTACCGAGTGAAGTTACCGAGTAAAGGCTACCGACTCCTACCCCGGCTGTGCTCGCAGGGGGCCCAGACCCAGAAGCCGCCGCGCTCCACAAAGCCTTTTCACGTCGTGCGTTTCCCGCCTGCCTTCCTTCCACCTGTGTGCGAGAGCCGCGGCGGCACGCAATTTGCCTCCCAGTTCATCGCGTTCCGGGATCGGAACACGAAAGTTCGCACGCGCTTCCGTCAAACGAAGTTCGGCAGCCCAGTGAATCGATCCCGGAGCGCATCGCCGGACGGACGGGAAGCGGGAGCCACGCAGATGACGTCACCCACGGTTCTGACCGCCTTCGCTTTGATGGTCATGAGCGTCGGAGTCTCGGCCATCTATGTCGCGACGCCGCTGTTCACCATCGGGCTCTTTCCGAGCATCTCGGAGAGCACAGCCTCTCCGCTCGATCCTGTCTCGCTGTCGGCGGCCTACCAGGCGCGCCTGATCCGTGCCCAGGAGCGTCTGGCGGAGCTGGGTTACGACCCGGGTCCCGCCGATGGAGTCTTTCGCTCACAGACCGCGGCCGCAGTGAGAAATTTCCAGCGGGTCCAACGTCTCATGATCACCGGTCGAGCGACTCCCGAGACGCTTGAACGGCTCGGGATCGACGTCCCGCCCGCGCGCCTGAAGCGACGGCCGTCGACCCACCCTCTCGGATGGGTGGCCAGAGACGATCAGGCGGCGCCGATCGACGAGCAGAAAGAGACGCAAAGCCCGTAGGGCTTCAGGAGCTACTCGCCCGGGCCGCGGCGCTGACGGCGCCGATGGATCCACATTTCGCGCTTCACCCAGCCGATCGCGGCCAGCACCCCGACCGTCACCGCGAGAATCAGCCAGCCCGTGTCACTCATCGGCGCCGCTCTTTTTCCTGGATGTGCTCCGCGCCGAGCTTGGAAGGGTCTGGCGCGATTTCAGGAAGCCCTCCCAGGGGTCCTTCTTGAGCGATGCGAGACGGCGGGGGAGATTCTCGACCGTGTAGTGATCGGAGCGCAGGTCGGCGCCGAGCTCGTCCCATGCGATCGGCGTCGCCACGGGCGCTCCCGCCAGGGCCCGCGTGGAATACGCCGCGACGGCCGTGGCCCCCTGAGAGTTCCGGAGGTAGTCGATGAAGATCTTGCCCTTCCGATTCGCCTTGGAAAGACTGGCCGTGTACTCGCCTGGGGCCTGGCGCGCCATGCTCTCGGCGATGGCCCGGGCGAAGCCTTTGACCGACTCCCACGACTGCTTGGGGGCCAGCGGGACCACGACGTGCAAGCCCTTGCCGCCGGTGGTTTTGACGAATGACGTCAACCGAAGCTCGGTCAGCAGCGACCGGAGCTGTCGGGCCGTGTCGACCACGCGCTTCCAGGGCAGGGCGGGCGCGGGATCGAGGTCGAACGTCAGCCGATCCGGATGCTCGAGATCGCCGACGCGCGACCCCCATGGATGCAGCTCGAGGACGCCCATCTGAACGAGGCTGATCAGACCCGACAGGTCCTCGACGTAGAGATACGTGCGGACGGCGCTCTTCTCCTTGACCTTGACGCCCTTGAGAGCCTCGGGCGCGCCGGCGCCGGCATGCTTCTGATAGAAGCAGGCCTTTCCTTGCCCCTCCGGGCAGCGGACCAGGCTGAGCGGCCGCTCCACGATATGCGGCAGAATCCAGTCGGCGATCTCTTCGTAGAATCTGGCCAGGTCGCGCTTGGTGATCCCCTGAGCCGGGTAGAGGATGCGGTTCGGATGCGTCAGCGTGACGCCGGCAACCGTCGCCCCGTCTGCCGATCCTCGCGCGGGCGCCTCTCGGCGGCTGCGGGAGCCATGGGGCGCTGATCCGGCGGGGGCCTTGGGCTCCTCTCTCACGACTTCATCCGCCGGCGCTGAGAGCTCTGCCGCTCCGCCGCGCTCCATTCCACCCCGCTCCTTGATCAGCAGCCAGTTCTCTTTTCCGTTCCGGCTGCCATTGCGCCTTTCCATCCGGACGAGCGCCCAGCCGCCGTGGAGCTTCTTGCCCTGGAGCCGGAACTTGAGGCGGCCTCGGGCCAGGCCCTCTCTCGGATCGCCGTCGGGAATCCACACCCCGCGATCCCAGAGCTCCACCTTTCCCGCGCCGTACTCTCCTTCGGGGATGACGCCGTGGAAGCGTCCGTACTCGAGCGGATGGTCCTCGGTCTGCACCGCGAGGCGCTTCTCGCCCGGCTCGCGGCTCGGGCCCTTAGGCACCGCCCAGCTCTTGAGAACGCCGTCGAGCTCGAGGCGGAAATCGTAGTGCAGGCGGCGCGCGCCATGCTTCTGGACGACGAAGGAGTTCCCCCGCGCGCGGCGGTGCGCAGACCCGCTCGGCTCGGGCGTGCGCTTGAAGTCGCGCTTACGGCGGTAGGTGGTCAGCTTGGCCGGCATGCCTCACGCCGATTGCCGCCCGCGGGCGCGGGACCGGCCCTTCCCCGCCTTCTCGACGCTGCGCTTGAGGAGCGTCATGATGTCGATGACCTCGGCCCGCTTCTTCCGCGGCTCGTCGATGAACGGCATCTGCGTCCCGCGCGTCAGGAGCGCCCGCGCGGCGCAACTTCGCCCAGCGGCACCGCGTCCGGATCTCCCATCCGCTCCTCGGGGACTTCATAGGCCGGCGACGCGTACATGGGGTCTCTCCCGTATCGGAGCTCGGCCGGCACGATGGCGCCAGGCACTGATTCGCGGCCGTAGGCTTCGGGATGCTGATGCCGGAAGCAGTCATTGATCATGTCGAGGGCTGACCGGGTCGTTCGTTGGGCATTATTCATCGCCGCACCTGAAATCTAGAAGCAGCAAGAAAGTTGCCAGTCCGTCTTGGGCCGAGGATGACGGTCGAGCCTGCTGGATCCGGCACTTCTGAGAGGGCTATCCTCCGGGTTGGGAAGTTTTTACCGGGTAAAACGGTAAACCCGCTCGGGCTGCCGCCGAGCGCGCCTGATCCCTAGCGATTTCAGGTCGCAAACTCACCGTGGCGGCCGGCGCCCGAGGCGAAGCGCGCGGCGCCTTCCACGCTCTCGCCCGAGTCCAGCGTTGCTTTGCCCAGCTTGAACTCACACGCCAGCGCGGACTCGAGCGGCAGCCCCCAGGTGTCATACGCCGAGCGGCGGTCGCTCAGCACACAGCGGGGCGGGAAGGCGGCGATCTCGCGCGCGAGGGCTTCCGCCGCCGGGCGGGCCTGGCCTGCCGGCACGACGCGATTGGCGAGGCCGATCTCGAGCGCCTCGCGGGCGTCCACCGGACGTCCCGTCAGGATGAGATCGAGCGCGTGGCTCAGGCCGATCAGCCGCGGCAACCGAAAGGTCCCGCCGTCCACGAGCGGCACACCCCATCTCCGGCAGAAGACGCCGAAGGTCGCCGTCTCCTCCATCACGCGGAGATCGCACCAGAGCGCGAGCTCCAGGCCCCCCGCCACCGCATAGCCCGAGACCGCGGCGATCACCGGCTTGGACAGCGGCATGCGCGTCGGGCCCATGGGCCCGTCGCCCGTGGGCTGCAGGCGGCTGCGGCCGGCACCACTCAGCGCCTTGAGATCGGCGCCCGCGCAAAAGGTCCCGCCGCCGCCCCAGAGCACCGCCACGCGGGCGCCCTCGTCGCGCTCGAAATCACGGAAGGCGTCGGCGAGCCCGCGGGCGGCAGGGCCGTCCACGGCATTGCGGCGCTCCGGGCGGTCGATGATGACGGTGGTGACGGCCTCTTGCCGCTCGATTCGAATGGACATGGGCGCCCTCACTTTCCGCGCTTCGACGGCTTGATCTTCCGCAGCTTCGGGATCCGCTTGAGAATGTCGCGCCGATCGCGGGCGACAATGGGCAACCGCACGTGCGGCTTCGCTCTTCTGCTCATGGAAGTCTCCTCACCGCCGCGGGTTGAGCGCGAGGGAGAACCAGGCCTGGAGCGCTGCCTCCGACCGCAGCTCTGGTGTGGTGTCGGGCAGGCTCACGTAGTACACGGTGAGGGCGGGGCGCTTCGCGCGCAGGTCGGCGGCCGAGCGATAGAAATGAAACTCGCGGCGCGGGTAGTCGGCGTAGCTGCCGCGCGGACTGCGCAGGTCTGCCTGCTCGTTCAGCGGCACGCCAGCCGCCACCGTGGCGCGCCGGCCGGAGAAGGGATCCACTGCCTCGAGAGTCACGAAGTCGTAGCGGCGGGCGGTGTTCATGACGCGCGCGACGGCGAGGACCTGGTCCTGCTTCGGGTCGCGCAGCACGCCCCAGATGATGGTGATGGTGGGGGAGATCAGAACGGTGTCGGCGCCGTGGAGCTGGGGCGCCTGCGCCCGCGCGGGGCTCGCCCCCGCCAGCGCGACGAGGGCGAGCAGCGCCGCCGCAATCCGGCTCATTCGGGACCCTCGCGCAGCACGCGCACGGCATCGGGCGGCACGCCGAGCGTCACCGTCTCGCCGGGCTGCGGCGCGCCGGTGTCATTGGGGTTGTAGTCGGTGACCTGAATCACATCGAGGCCCACCTGCACCTGGTACTCCACCTTTTCGCCGAGGAAGACCCGCGACGTCACCGTGCCCTGCAGCCCGTCGCCCGTGAAGACGGGCCGCAGCTCGATGGTCTCGGGGCGCACCACGAGGCGCACCGCCTGGCCGGCCTTGAGATCGGGCGGCGCGTGCGGCGTCCAGAGAGGCCGGCCCTGCACTTCGAGGTCCACGCGCGACGGGCTCACGCCGACCACGCGCGCCGCCAGGAGGTTCGTCCGCCCGATGAACTGGGCGACGAACTCCGAGCCGGGGCTCCGGTATAGCGTCTCGGCGGTGCCGTCCTGGACGATCACGCCCTGGTTCATCACCGCGATCCGGTCCGAGATGGCCATGGCTTCTTCCTGATCGTGCGTGACGTAGACGGCTGTGATCCCCAGCGCCTTCTGCAGCCGCTGGATCTCCCCACGCATCTGCACGCGCAGGCGGGCGTCGAGGTTGGACAGCGGCTCGTCGAAGAGCAGCACGCGCGGCCGGATCACGATGGCCCGGGCCAGGGCCACGCGCTGCTGCTCGCCGCCCGAGAGCTGGTTCGGCATCTGGCCGCCATAGCCCTCGAGTCCAACCAGCGCCAGCACCTCGCCCACGGCGCGCGCGATGTCCGCTTCCGGCTGCTTCTGCACCCGCAAGCCGTAGGCCACGTTCTCATGGACCGACAGATGCGGGAAAAGGGCGTAGTTCTGGAAGACGAAGCCGATATTGCGCTGGTTGGCCATCAGGTCGGTCACGTCCTGCCCGCCGATCAGGATGCGCCCGGCGTCGGGCTGCTGGAAGCCCGCGACCATGCGCAGCGTGGTCGTCTTGCCGCATCCGGACGGGCCGAGCAAGGTCAGCAGCTCGCCGGGCCGGACGTCGAGGCTTACCTCGCGCACGGCGTAGACTTCGCCCTTCACGCGGTGCTCGAATCGCTTGGAGACGCCCTGGAGGCGGATGCCGACGGGTTGCACGGGTGGTCAGCCTCCGAGCACGCTCGTGACGGCCACCGTGCCGGGGGCGCGGAAGCGGCGCAGCGCGGCGCTCACCGCCAGGATCATCGCGAAGACGATGGCCACCACCAGCACCGAGAAGGCCGCCGCGGGCCCCAGCGACAGCTCGGTCATGTTCTCGAGGATGCGCACCGTGATCAGCGTCCAGTTGATCGAGACGAGAAAGATCGTGGCGCTGATGGCCGTCATCGACCGGATGAAGACGACGCCGAGTCCGGCGAAGAAGGCCGGCATGATCAGCGGCAGCGTCACGCGCCGGAACGTCGTGCCGCTGCGGGCACCGAGACTCCGCGAGGCCTCCTCGATGCTGGGATCGATCTGCTGGAGCAGCGCCACGGTGGCGCGGATGCCCGTCGGGCTATAGCGGAAGACGTAGCAAGCGATGATGATCAGCGCCGTGCCCGTGAGCTCGATGGGCGGATCGTTGAAGGCGATGAGATACGCGATGCCCACGATGGTGCCGGGCAGGGCGTAGTTGATCATCGAGACCATCTCCATGGCCTGCCGGCCAGGCACCGCGGTGCGCGCCACGAGATAGCCCACCAGCACCCCGTAGAGACCGCCCAACGGCATGCCCGCTCCCGCGATGATCAGCGTGTCCTCGATGGCCTTGAGCCCCTCGGTGAAGATCACGTGATAGTGACGCCACGTCCAGGCGTGATTGGCGCCAAAGGCCACGACGGCCGAGGCGTAGACGAGCAGGCTGTAGAGGTAGGCGATGACCAGCGCGACGAGCGCGCAGCCCGCGATGAGCGCGGCGCGCGCCCACGGCGCCACGCTCCGGATCTGGCTCGCGGGCCCGGCCTTGCCGGTGACGGTCACGTAGGAGCGCCGGCCCACCCAGTAGCGCTGCAGGAGATAGACGGCGGCCGCCGGCACCAGCAGCACGAAGGACAGCACGGCCCCGCCCTTGAAGTCGAGCAGGCCCGTGATCTGCAGATAGGCCTGGGTCGGCAGCACGGGGAAGCTGTTGCCGGCCAGGATGAGGGGTGTGGCGAAGTCGGCCAGGGAAGCCGCGAAGAGCAGGAGGAAGGCATTGGCGAAGCCCGGCACCGCCAGCGGCAGGGTTACGGTGCGGAACACGCGCCAGCGCGAGCCGCCCAGGCTGAAGGCCATGTCCTCCACGCTGGGATCGATGCCCGCCAGCACGGGGCGCAGCGTGAGGTAGGCCAGCGGGAAGTAGGTGAGCGTCTCGGCGAACAGGGTGGTGTGCAGGCCGTACGCGGTGAAGCCCTTCAGCCCGAGCAGGTGATAGCTGATGAGCCCGCGCGGCCCGAAGGAGAAGATCATGGTGATGGCTGTGGTGAAGGGCGGCGAGATGAGCGGCAGCAGCGCCACGGCGTCGAGCGCCGCGAGCCACCGGCGCCCGAGCCCGCCGCGAGCCGCCGTATAGGCGAAGAGAAGCCCGAGCGCGGTGCCGCAGAGGCCCACCAGCGCCGCCAGCAGCAGGCTATTGACGAAGGCGCGGCGGTGGTTGGAATCGCCGAGCGTGGCCAGCACATTGCCCAGGGTAAAGCGGCCGTCCTCGACAAAGGCGCGCTGGAGCAGCCGGGTCAGCGGGAAGAGGACGAAGAGGCCCAGCAGGACCCAGAGCCCGAGCGCGGTCAGGAGCAGCGCGGGATCGCGTGCGATCCGACGCGCGGCCGTCATCGGCGCCCGGCGCCGAGCAGGGCTTCCGCTTCCATGATGAGCCGGTCGCCCGAGCGGAAGGGCTTCATGCGCTCGCGCACTTCCTCGCGCACGACGCGGCGGGCCTCGTCAGCGAGACCGGTGTACGCCTGCCCGAGCCGCCCGCCGCCCGCCGCGACCGGCTCCCAGTAGTCGTCGAACGACTCCACGGTTAAGGTGCGGCGCTCGCGGGTGATCCGGACTTCACGGAAGCCGGCCCCCTCAAGCAGCGCCCGGAAGCGCTCCGGGTCGCCCAGCGACATGCCGCGGAGAAGCTCGCCGCGCTGGGTCGGCAGATGGCGGGCTAGCACCTCGGCCAGGACGCCGGGGTGGGGTGCGCGCTCGGGCACCGACCAGACTACAGCCGCCAGTCGCCCGTCGGGGCGCAGTACGCGGAAGCATTCGGCGACGCCGCGGGCGGGCTCGGGAATGAACATGAGGCCGAGCTGGCAGATCACGGCGTCGAAGGCCTGATCGCGGCAGGCGAGTCCCCTGCCGTCCATCGTAGCCAGCGTGACGGGCTGGCCCGCCAGCCTCGCGGCGGCGCCGCGCAGCATCGGGAGTGAGATGTCCGCGCCCAGTACCCGTCCATTGGGCGCCACGCGCGTGGCAGCCAGGGCGGCCGCCTCGCCCGTGCCCGTCGCCAGGTCGAGCACCCGCTGGCCGGGGCCGACGCCCGCCGCATCGAGCAAGGCCGGCACCCAGAGCCGGGACCACCGGCCCATGAACCGCTCGTAGGCTTGGGCGCCGGCGTCGAAGGGAAAAGGCGCGGGCTCGCCGCCGGTCATGAGATTGGCACTCGGGCCGATCGAGTCGGCCCTCGGCTCGGGCGGACCCGGTGCAACGTGGACATTTACTGGGCGTTCAGGACTTCGGCGATCCAGCGGTCCACAATGCGCTTGCGGTTGGCCCCGGCGTAGGCGTCGTCGATGGCGAAGATCTTGGCGCCCTTCAGCACCTCGGCCAGGCTCGCCTCGGTCTTCACCTCTGGATGCGCCGGCACGAAGTTGATCTTGTGCTTGGCGTAGAGCGACTGCATGGCGGGGCTCGCTGCCCAGTCGATCAGCTTCTTGCCGAGCTCCGCGTTCTTGGCGCCCTTGATGAGCGCGATGGCCTCTGCCGAGGTGCCGATGCCCTCGCGGGGAAAGCTGATCGTGACGTCGTAGCCCTTGGCCTGGGTGTCCAGCGCGTCCACAATGAAGAAGATCCCCGCGCCCGCCTGGCCGAGTCCGACGGGCAGAGTGCCGCCGCCGCCGCTCTTGGTATAGACCTGCACGTTCTTGCGCAGCTTCTTCATGTAGTCGAAGGCCTTGTCCTCGTTGCGGCCATTGACCTCGAGGATGGAAAAGATGCGCGTCACCGCGGTGCCCGAGGTGCGCGCGTCGGCCATCTGGAGCATATTGCGGTAGGCCGGGTTCAGCAGGTCTTCCCACGAGGCCGGCGGCTTGAGGTTGTTCTCCTTGAGGAATTTCGTATTGCTCATGAAGACCAGCGGGTCGTCGGCGATGGCCACCCAGTAGCCGTCTGATTGCTTGAAGCGCGCGGGCAGGGCGTTGAAGGCCGCGGGCTTGTAGGGCTCGAAGATCCCCTCCTTGATTCCCGCGGCGAAGGTCTCCACGGGCCCGCCAAAGAGCACGTCAACCCGCGGGTTGTTCTTCTCGGCGATCACCCGCTGGAGCGCCTCGCCCGAGGAGAAGCGCACGAAATTGACCTTGATGCCCGTGGCCTTCTCGAACTCCTGCAGCATGGGCCGCGCCCAGTTCTCGGGCCAGATCGAGTAGGCATTGAGCGTGTCGGCGGCTCGGGCGGGACTTGTGGCGAGCGATAGCGCTGCGATCAGGGTTAGGGCGATGCGGCGGCAGTGGCGCATGAGTGGCCTCCGGGTCCGGCGAGTTGACGCGAATCTAGTCCGGGCACAGAGGGCTGTCAAGGCGCCGGGCGCTCGGAAGAGGCTCAGACTGTGCCCGCTTCCCGCAGGCGTTTGATCTCCGCCTCGCCGTAGCCGTGCTCGCTCAGGATCTCGTCGGTATGCTCACCGGCCATCGGAGGCTGCCGCCGCACGCCCGCGCGGCCGGTAGACAGATCGACGGGGAAGCGGAGCAGCCTGACGGGCCCCGCGACCGGATGCCGGATCTCCTCGACAGCATCCGCGGCGCGCACGGCCGGATCCGCGAAGGTCTCGGCGTAGGAGTTGACGGGCGCGGCCCAGATGCCCTGCGGGATCAGCCGCTCGAGCCACTCCGCGGTGCTGCGCTGCTTGACTACCGGCTCGAGCAGCCGTGCGATCTCCTCCCGCGCCTCGAAGTTCCAGGTCACGCGCGCATAGGGCTCGAGCGCCGGCAGCGGCAGCGCCCGGGCCAGCTCTGCGAGCGGCGACATCGAGAGCACCAGCCACGAGTCGCGGGTCTCGTAGACGCCGTAGGGCGGCGGGTGAAACGTGCTCGCCAGCGGCGTCGCGCTTTTCTCGAGCCGGGCCCCGTTGAGAAAGTACGTCGCGGCCTCGATCTGCAGATCCAGCGCCGCGCGCACCATGCTCACGTCGACGTCGAGCCCCTGGCCGGTGCGCGCGCGCTCGAGGAGGGCCGCCAGCACGCCCATGGCCAGGAGCGCCGCGCCGTGCTGATCGATCACTGCGGTGCCGACAGCTGTGGGCGGCTGGCCGGCGCGCCCGGAGATGGAGGCAAGGCCCGAAACAGCCTGCATGAGGAGATCCTGCCCGGGGCGGTCACGGTAGGGGCTCTGCCCGCCGTAGCCCGATGCCGAGACGTAGACGAGACGCGGGTTCCACGCCCGCGCCTGCTCCGAGCCCAGGCCGAGCCGCTCCATCACGCCGGGGCGGAAGTTCTGGACAAGCACGTCGGCCCGCTCGACAAGCCGGCGGGCCACCTCGAGCGCCTCGGGCTTCTTGAGGTCGAGCGTCAGGCTCCGCTGGTTGCGGTGCGCCAAGAGAAAGAACGCGCTGACGCCGTTGAGAAAGAGATTCGAGCCGGACCAGTTGCGCTCCCACAGTCGGCCGCCCGGCGGCTCGATCTTCACCACGTCGGCGCCGAGGTCCGCGAGGAACTGGACGCCCGAGGGCCCGAGGAGGAATTGGGTGAAGGACAGTACGCGGACACCCGAGAGAACGGCGAGCGGCGGGCGATCGGTCACTCGACGGCCTTGAGGATGTGGGTGGCCGCCGCCACCACGTCGCCCCGCTGGGTGGTGCAGGTGACGCGCGCGAAGGTCTTCATCGCGGCCGGGTCGCGCTCGGCGATCTCGTAAGTCACCGTCACCGTGTCGCCGATGAAGCACGGAGCGGGGAAGCGGACGCGGTCATAGCCGTAGGAGACGAAGGTGGCCGGCAGCCCATCGATGATCCGGGTCGACGCATTGGACATGTATCCGAGCAGGAGCGCGCCGTGGGCGATGCGCTGGCCGTAGCGCGTCTTGCGCATGTACTCCTCGTCCACGTGGTTGGGCGAGAGGTCGCCCGTGATGCCCGCGAAGAGATAGACGTCGGACTCGCCCACCGTCTTGCTGAAGCTCACCTTGCGGCCGACCTGGAGCGCGTCGAACGCATCGCTGGCCGATCCCATGATTGGCTCCTTTCCCGTTCTGAGGGCGCCAGATTAGAGCCGGGTGGAGGCCGCGTCAAGCGCGCAACCGTGGCAGCGCCGAAGCGCGCCCCGGCGATTGCGGCGTCAGACCGGTGAAGCGATCTCAGGGGCCGGCCAATGGGCGAGCCACAGGCCGAGGGCGATACTGCCGAGCCCCAGCGCGAACATCGGCGAGACCGGCTCGCCGAGAATGAGCGAGCCCAGCCAGGCGGCCGTGAGGGGACTGAGGGCCAGGAAAACGGTCACCTTCGTCGGTGTCGTGTGGTTCAGCGCCCAGAGCCAGAGGAAATAGCCCACGCCGCTGCCCACTCCGATGAAGGCCACCGCCAGCCATCCGCCCGCCGTGAAGCGGGGGAGGGAGCGGAAGAACCCCTCTCCGCCCGCGAGGACGGCGAGAAAGGCGACCGACGCCAGCATCGCGAAGGCGCTGACCGGCAGCGCCGGATACTTTCTGAGATACGGCCGGTAGAGCACGCTGCAGACGGCGCCGCTGAGCGCGCTGGCGAACACGGCCAGCTCCCCAACCCACTCGTGGGCGCCGGTGGCCGACTGCGCCGCCTTCTCGCCGAGCGCCAGCCCCACCCCCGCGACCGTCAACAGGACCCCGACGATCTTCGGCACGGTGAGCCGCTCCTGGCCCAGTGCCGCCGCCAGCATCATTGTCAGCAGCGGGAGCGTCGCGAAGATCAGCGCCGCGCGGGCCGACGGGATGTAGCGCAGGCCATAGTTCAGCAGGACGATCAGGATACCGAACTGGGTGATCCCGAGCAGGCCGATGGGCAGCAGATCGGGCCGCTCGAACCGCGTGCGCTGCGCGGTCAGGAGGACGGCCGGCAGCAGGCAACAGAATCCGATGAGATAGCGCAGGAGCGCGAGCGAGGCCGGGCCGGTCTGATCGACGACGAAGCGCGTCGCCACGATGGCGGCGCCGACCTGGATGCCGGTGGCGGCCGCGGCGGCCGCGGCCAGGAGGCCTGCCATCACAGCGTCAGATCCCACGTCTCCCCGACGAGATCGTGGCCGAAGCTGTGGTGCCGTTCCTTGCGGACGAGCCGGAAGCCGGCGCGCTGGTAGATGCGCCGCGCCGTCGTGAGCACGCTATTGGTCCACAGCGTCACTTTCCGGTATCCCGCCTGCCGGGCGAAGCGGACGCATTCGTCCACGAGCCGCGCCCCGATCCCGAGGCCGCGCGCCTTCGGCTCGACCAGCATCAGGCGCAGCTGGGCCACAGTCTTTGACCGCTTGACGAGGAAGACGGAACCGACGATCTCGCCGTCCTTCTCCGCGATCCAGCACCGCTCCGCCTTGGGGTCGTAGCGCCGGATGAACTTCGCCACGATGCTCGCGACCAGCGCCTCGAACTCCTCGGTCCAGCCGTATTCCTGGGCGTAGAGGGCGGCGTGGCGATGGACCACCCAGCCCATGTCGCCCGGCTGGTGAGGTCGGAGGAGATACGGCGCTCTTGGCTCGGCCTGGGTGCCGAGCAGCCGCTCGATCATGAGCATCGCCTCAACGATCCGGCGCTGCTCGACCGCCGGCCGCTTGGCCAGCATGGCGCCGATTTCCCGATGCGAGCGCTTCTGAAGCGGCCCGATCGCGCGGCGCCCCTTTTCCGTCAGCGACACGTGGGCCTGCCGGCCGTCGGACTTCGAGGGCGAGCGGTGGATGAACCCGCGCGCCTGGAAGCCTTGCAGGATGCGACTCAGATACCCCGCGTCCATGCCCAGCTCCCGGCGCAGCTCGGTCGCCGTGGCGGTGTCGCGGTGGGCGAGCTCGTAGAGGACGCGCACCTCGCTCAGCGAGAACGGGCTTTGGAGGTACCCCTCGTGCAGCAGGCCGATCTGCTTCGTGTAGAACCGGTTGAAGCGCCGCACGGCGGCGACGCGCTGATCGAAGATGCTCTCGGCCACCGGCACCACCTCCCGCGCGAGGCTTGGACGGTCCCTGATATGGTCATGTAATTACTTGACTTTGTCAACTGTTCCGGCGGCTTGCCCCATGGCGGCGGCAGCGGGGCGTTTACACGCCCGGCGGGAGTGTGTTACACACCGGAGGCCATGGACATCCTAGCGGCCCATGCCGCGCGTCATCCCGAACGCCCGGCCGTGCTCGAAGGCGATCGGACGCTGACCTGGGGGGAATACGTCGCCCGAAGAAATCGCCTGGCCCACGCTCTCGTCACGCGCGGCCTCGGCTCGGGGGCTCACGTCACCGTCTACGCCCAGAACTCCATCGAGCATATGCTGGCCGGCGCGGCCGCGCGCGCGGCCGGCGCCATCCCGCTGGCCATGAATCACCGGCTGGTCGCGGAGGAGGTGGCTTATATCCTCGACTACTCGGATGCCCAGGCCGTGCTCCTGAGCGATGCCTTTCTGCCGATGGTCGAGACCGTGCGCCACCAGGGCTCGAAGGTCCGCCACTGGATCCTGATGGGCGACGAGCGCCGGCCGTGGGCGGAGCATCTGGACGACCTCATCGCCGAAGGGCGACCTGAGCCGGTGGAGCTTGACGCGGCGCGGGGCTTTGGCGCCTCTATCATCTATACGGGCGGGACGACGGGGCGGCCCAAGGGCGCCGTCCGGCGGGGGATCGATCCACAGGTGGTGACCGAAGCGCTTCGCGCCCTGGATCTCCTGGACCCGGATCACGTTCACCTGGTGGCCGGGCCGATGTATCACTCGGCGCCGGGCGGCTTCGCGCTGTACTCCCAGATGGTCGGCAGCACCGTCGTCATCATGCCGCGCTTCGACCCCGAGTCGGCGCTGGCCCATATCGCCCGCTATCGCTGCACCAGCACCTTCATGGCGCCCACCTTGCTCAAGCGCATCGTGGACCTGCCGGAAGCCGTGCGGCGTCGCTACGACACCTCTTCGATGCGCGTCATCATCGTGGCCGCCGCGCCCTGTCCCATGTCCGTGAAGGAGGCGGTGATAGCCTGCTTCGGCCCCGCGCTCTACGAGTTCTACGGCTCGAGCGAGCTCGGGGTGAACACGATCCTGCGGCCCGAGGACGTCTTGAGGAAGCCCGGCTCCTGCGGGCGCGCCGCCCCAGGGCGGGAGCTCGCCCTGCTCGACGACGACGGTCGACCCGTCCCCGTGGGCGAGCCCGGCGAGCTCTACGTCAAGGCCTTCTCGGGCGTGCTCGACGAGTACTACAAGGACCCGGAGGCGACGCGGCAGATCCGCCGGGACGACTGGTACTCGGTGGGCGACGTGGCCTGGATGGACGCCGAAGGCTTTTACTACATCTGCGACCGCAAGCGCGACATGATCATCTCGGCGGGCGTGAATATCTACCCGGCCGAGATCGAGGACACGCTCTACCGGCATCCGATGATCTTCGACGCCGCCGTCTTCGGCGTCCCCGACGAGGACTGGGGCGAGCGCGTGCACGCCGCGCTTCAGCTCCAGCCGGGCGCCGCGCTCGGCGCGGAGGAGGTCATCGCCTTCTGCCGCCAGCACATGGCCGGCTACAAGGTCCCGCGCGAGGTATCTTTCCACGACGCGCTGCCGCGCGACGCCGCGGGGAAGCTGATCAAGCGCCAGCTTCGCGACCCTTACTGGGCTGGCCGCGCCGCGCGCATCTAGCCGGGGCCGCGCGATTGCGCACCAGCCGGGCCCAAGGTAGGCTCTAGCCCGGATCATGCGGGAAGCCACGCTCCACCCTCACCCCGGCCCTCTCCCTCCAGAGGGAGAGGGAGCCGATCCGGTTCCCTGGCCCCCTCACCTTTATCCTCTCCCCCAGAGGGGGAGAGGGCAGGGTGAGGGGGAGTGGGTCACTAGCCCGTGACGCTGCCCCCCGTCCGGCTCACCACCAAGATCACCGTCCTGATCGTCGCGGTGCTCATCATCGGATTCGGCGTCTCTACCATTCTCACCATCCGGCGGGAGAACCAGCTGCTGGTGGAGCAGAGCAAGCAATCCGCCCGGCGTCAGGTCGCCACGCTGGTCGCGAGCATCGAGACCGCCATGCTCCAGGAGCGGCCTGACATCACCCGCGGGCTCCTTCAGGATCTGCGCTCCGCCTCGACCGTGGAAGGCCTCATCGTCTTCCGCCGCACGGGCGTCGAGGCCTTCACCGACCTGGCCACGCTGCGCGAGGTGACCAAGGAAGCCGAGCTTCCCAAGGACGTGGTCGCGGCCATCCAGAAGATGCGCTCGGAGCCCGGCAAGGCCATGGTGGGGCCGCTCTTCACCCGCGCGCTCGAGACCCTCCAGACCCAGGAGGCGCTCGAGACGCGCGACGGTGTCCCCGTCTTCGCCCTCTATCAACCCATCGCGAATCAGCAGAAGTGTCAGGGCTGCCACGGCAGCGACCACAAGGTGCGCGCCGTCGTCCAGGTCGCCATCTCGATGGCGCCGCTGCTGGCCGAGGTGCGCTCGCAGCGCAACCGCCAGATCATGGTGGGCGTGCTCACGATCCTCGCCGCAGCGGGCGTGCTGGCCATCGGCATGCGCATCGTGGTGGTCCGGCCCATCCACACCCTCGCGCAGGTCGCCCGCCGGATCGGGGAAGGGGAGTTCAGCGCGCGCGCCCCCGCGGGGTCGGGAGACGAGGTCGGCGAGCTCGGCGCGGCGCTCAACGAGATGACCGATCACCTCTCCCGCACGCAGCGGGATCTGGCCACGCGCAACGAGGAGCTGGCCAAGACGCTCGAGGACCTGCAGGCCTCGCGCCAGCGCCTGGAGGTGCTCGAGCAGCTCAAGGGCGAGCTCTCCAAGTTCGTGCCCGACGCCGTCAAGGAGCTGCTCGAGCGCGACCCGACGGCCACGAGCCTGGAGAAGCGCCAGGAGGAGGTCTCGGTCGTCTTCCTCGACATCACCGGCTACACGCGCTTGAGCGAGCAGCTCGACGCCAAGCGCCTGAACCAGCTCGTGCAGACCTACTTCTCCTCCTTCCTCGAGATCATCCGTGCCCATCACGGTGACGTGAACGAGACGGCGGGCGACGGCCTCATGGTCATCTTCCAGCGGTCGGTCCACAGCGAGCCCGGGCGGGACCAGGATCATGCGCTGAATGCCGCCCGCGCCGCCCTCGCCATCCGTCAGAAGACGACCGAGCTCAATGAGGAGTACGCGGGCGTCTTTCCCGCGATCTCTCTCCACACGGGGATCAATACGGGGCCGGCGCTCGTCGGGGCGACCAAGATCGGCGGCGCGGGCTCCCAGCGCTGGACTTTCACCGCCTCCGGTCCCACCACCAATCTGGCCGCCCGGATCGCGACCTCGGCCCAGGGCGGCGAGATCGTCGTGGGCCCGGTGACCGCCGACCGCATCTCGAGCCGCTTCGTGCTCGAAGCCCTCGGCGAGAAGACCTTCAAGAACGTCTCCCAGCCGCTCGCGGTCTACCGCCTCGTGCCGCCAGGCGTCTACAGCCAGGTCAGCTAGAAGGAGAAGAAGCCATGCGTGAGATTCCCATTCACTTCCTTCCGCTCTTGGTCGCGGCCGTCGCGAGAATGGTGATTGGCGCCGCCTGGTATTCCCCGGCGCTGTTCGTCAAGGCGTGGTACAGGATGTCCGGAGTCACGGAACCACAGATGAAGCAGGGAATGGCGAAAGCGTTGGTCGTGGATTTCGTCGGCAGTCTTCTCATGGCCTTCGTCCTGGTTCATGTTATCCGGTACGCCGGGGCCGCGACGCCGCTCCAGGGGATGGCGGTGGGGTTTTTCAACTGGCTGGGGTTCGTCGCCGTGGCTACGATCGGCGCCGTGACGTACGAGCGGAAGCCGTTCATGCTGTTTCTCTTGAACGACGGCTATCTCCTGCTCTCCCTGCTGGTCATGGGCGCCATCCTGGCGGTGTGGGGCTGAGTCTCTCCCCATCCCCGTCCCCCGTCGCGGAAGCGGCCCACGCCCACGACGCGCTGCCGATCCACGGCTTCCAGGGCACCCCCGACGAGATCGAGCGCCAGTGGTACGAGCAGGTCTACCGCGGCCGCGGGGACAGCATGCTCCAGCTCACCTGGCGGGCGGTACTCATGGGTTCGGCGCTGGGCGGTCTGCTCTCGCTCACCAATCTATATATCGGGCTCAAGGCGGGCTGGGGCTTCGGGGTGGCGATCACGGCCTGCATCCTCTCCTATGCGATCTGGACCACGCTGCACCGGGCGGGCATCGTGCGCACGCCCATGACCATCCTCGAGAACAACTGCATGCAGTCCACGGCCAGCTCGGCCGGGTACTCCACGGGCGGCACGCTCATCTCGGCCTTCGCGGCTTACATGCTTATCAATAACCAGACCCTGCCGCTGCCCACCATGCTCGCGTGGGTGTTCTTCCTCTCCGTGCTCGGCGTGACCATGGCGATCCCGATGAAGCGGCAGATGATCAATGTCGAGCAGCTCCGCTTCCCGAGCGGCATCGCGGCGGCCGAGACGCTGCGCGCGCTGCACTCGGTGGGCGACAAGGGCATGCGCTCGGCCCGCGCCCTCGGCTGGGCCGGGCTCATCGCGCTCGTCGCCCAGTTCTGGGCCGAAGGCATGGCGCTGGCGAGCGC
>Ga0207646_10002892_pt1 | contig 19929 bp, 21 predicted proteins | sample KBSK5502metaG_FD_184343 | JGI IMG/M metagenome (GOLD analysis project Ga0207646, IMG submission 184343) | Corn, switchgrass and miscanthus rhizosphere microbial communities from Kellogg Biological Station, Michigan, USA - KBS K5-50-2 metaG... | ecosystem: Host-associated > Plants > Roots >...
TCATCGAACTTGGTGCTGGCGTCGCTGCGTATCGACACGAGCGAGCCGTTGTTTACGCGTTCTGTTACTCTTGCCGTTCCCGAAATTGGCGAGGACGGCATGCGGGAACGGACACTCGGCGAAGCGGTAGTCTATCGCGTAGATGTCGATGGAAAGAGCGAGGCGCGTCTCGATATCCCGGTCGAGCAACAAATCAAGCCGCGCGAGTTGTTCCTGCTGATCCGTAATCAAGACAGCCCGCCGCTCGCGATCAACGCGGTGCGCGGCGAGCGCCGACTCGTGCGACTGATCTTTTTCGCACCCCAACCAGGCCATTATTCGCTGCTTAGCGGCAACAGCCAATGCGCTGGGCCGAGTTACGATCTTTCCGCGTTAAGCGAACAGTTAAAAAATGCAACGGCGACGGAAGTGGAGCCGTCACCGCTCGCTCCCAATCCCAAATACAAAGCGCCCGAAGCGCTCGCAGCCCTCACCCTGACCGGATCAAAGATCGACGTCGCGAAGTGGAAATTCCGCAAACTCGTTCCGCTGACTCAAAGCGGTGCGCAACAAATCGAGCTCCATCCCGACCTGCTCGCCCACGCGTTGCCCGATCAGCGCGACCTGCGTCTCGTCCGCGAAGAACGGCAGATTCCATTCTTAATGGAGCAAACATCCATATCGCGCCCGATCCGGTTGAACGCCGCGCCGGCCAACGATCCAAAAACCCCCACGCTTTCGCGCTGGTCGCTCAAAATGCCGCAAGCAGCATTGCCGATCACGCGGGTTGTCTGCACATCTGGTTCACCGCTTTTCCATCGGGAAATGCGGGCATGGGAAGAAGTCACGGACGAGCGCGGCGACAAATTTCCGCGCGGGCTCGGTCGCGCCACGTGGGACCAAACGCCAGCGAAAGCAACGCGCGAGTTTATCATTCAACTCAGCGCACGGCCGCAAAGCGACACGCTATTTCTCGAAACCAATAATGGCGACAATCCCGCAATCGAACTGCGCGAATTCCGTTGCTACTATCCAGTGACGCGCGTCGTGTTCAAAACCGCGCCCGACTCGACGCACCCAGTCTGGCTCTACTACGGCAATCGCGAAGCGAGCGCTCCGCACTACGATCTCAGTCTGGTGGCTGGCGAGCTCTTGCGCGCGGATCGCGCAACTGTTGTTTCCGGCGGCGAAGAAAACCTTTCCTCAAAAGCTGAGCGCGTTGGCCAAACGCTCACTGGATCTTCCCGCTACATTTTTTGGGGCGCGCTTGGTCTCGTCGTTGTCGTTTTATTAGGCCTTATCTCGCGCTTCTTGCCCAAACCGCAGCAATGATCAACCGATCTTTTTCCGAAACCGCAGAGCACAAAGAATAAAAAGCAAGATCGACATTAAAATGAGCACCGCGAGATTGGGCCAGTATTCGACAAAATGTGCGCCGCGCAGAATGATTGCGCGCATGAGCGAGATGAAGTAGGTGGTCGGGAAAAGCGCGCCGAGCGCGTAAAAAATCCAGGGCATGGTTTCCCGCGGGAAAATAAAACCGGAAAAGAAAACGCTCGGCAAAAGGAAGACCATCGACATTTGCAGCGCTTGCATCTGATTCTCGGCTTTCGTTCCGACGAGCAGGCCGAGACTGAGGAGCGCGAAGACATAGACGAGCGTTGAAAACATCATCGCTCCAATATTTCCGGCAATCGGTACGCTGAAGACGAAGCGCATAATGATGAAGAGGACCGCCGCCATGGTCATGCCGATGCACAGGTACGGGACGAGCTTACCTAGCATGAGGCCCGCGCGGCTCAACGGGCTCACGAGCAACTGCTCGAGAGTTCCGCGTTCGCGTTCACGGACGAGGGCCATGGCGGTAGCGACAGTTGTGCCGATTTGCAAAACAACGCCGATCACACCCGGAACATAGAAGTTCGGGCTGCGCATCGCCGGGTTGTAAAGCATTTGCGGGCGCACGTCGATTGGGACGCCGTGTCGGCCGGTTTCTCGCAACAGCGATTCGACCGATTGCGTCAATGCGACTCCTAACGCCGTGTTGAGCGCTTGCAGCGCGGTCGTGGAATTCGAACCGTCCACCAGCAACTGGACCTGGGCTGAATTGCCCGCGTGCAGATCGCGCGTGAATGTCGGGGGAATTTGCAGCCCAACGTACGCACGGCCTTTTCGAATTTCGCTCGCGAGTTGGTCCAGGCTCTGGACCTCGCCGACCACGCGAAACGTTTCCGTGTTCACGAAGCGATCAATTAACTGGCGGCTCTCGACGGTGCGATCCTCGTTGTAGATGATCATGGCCATGTGCTTGACGTCGGTATCCAGCGCGTAACCAAACGCGACCATCTCGATTAGCGGCGGAAAAAACATGAAGAAAAGCGTCATCGGATCGCGCCAGACCACGATGAATTCTTTAAACAAGATGGCGCCGAGCCCGCGAAAGGGCTTGTGTTTCATCACGCAGCCTTCTGTTGTTCCCCCGCGTGTTTCGCCGAAAGTTCGACAAAAACATCTTCGAGCGACGGCCCGATCTCATGAATTTCCACGTGGCTGATACCGGCGCTGTGCAACTTTTCTTCAATGTGTGCGCGCTTGACGCTTTCATCGACAAGCAAATGCATCGATTGACCAAACACAGTCGCGCTTCGCACGCCGCGGAGTTGATGGACAGCCTGAAGCGCTGTCGTGACATGATCACAGGTCACATCGAGCCGCCGTGTCCCCGGCGGATTCACCTCCGGCATTTGCTTTAATTCATCCGGCTCTCCGCAAACGATCAACTTCGACATGTAGATGTAGCCGACGTGATCGCAGCGTTCTGCTTCATCCATGTAATGCGTCGTGACAAAAAGCGTCATGCCCTGGCCGGCGAATTTGAAAAGCAAATCCCATAGCTCGCGCCGCGCCACCGGATCAATGCCTGCCGTTGGTTCGTCCAGAAATAACACCGTTGGTTTATGCATGAGCGAACACGCCATCGCCAGGCGCTGCCGCCATCCGCCGGAGAGCTGCGATGCCCGCCGGTCGATGTACGGTTCCAGATGAGTGATCGCAATCAATTCATCGCGGCGTTGGATCAATGCGCGTCCGCTCAACCCATAGAGCTTGCCAGAGAAAATAAGGTTCTCATCCACCGTCAGCTCGTCGTAGAGGGAAAATTTTTGGGACATATAACCGATCATGTCCTTGATCGATTCCGTATCCTTCACTACGTCGTGCCCGCCGATGCGCGCCGTGCCCTCACTCGGCTCGAGGATTCCGCACAGCATCCGGATCACAGTCGATTTGCCGGAACCATTTGGCCCGAGAAAGCCGAAGATCGACCCTTTTCCGACGGAGAACGACACGTGATCGACAGCCGTGAATGTGCCGAAACGCTTCGTCAGACCTTCGCACTCAATCATTGGATCAAGCATAAAAGAAAATCTGGAAGCCGAGAAACCAGGAAAGGTCGACAAAATAACCCGAAAAAAGTCCTGGATTCCTGGTTTCCAGATTCATTTCACATTCGGAAAATAAACATCGGCTGACATCCCTGCGCGCAACCGATCGTCGGTATTCGGCAAACGAACCTTCACGCCGAATACCTGCCGGATCCGGTCTTCCACCGTTTGCACGTTGCGCGGCGTGAATTCGGCCTGGCGGTTAATCTGCTCTACCGTCCCCTCAAAATCCTTACCTGGGAAAGAATCAACCCGGACACGCACCGGATCGCCCACTTTTATTAACCCGAGCCACGGTTCCGGCACATAGACTCGCATCCACAAATGATTTGTGAGAAGCAATGTCGCGACTTCGCGATTGGCTGGTAGCACATCGCCTACCTTGACGCTGAGCACCTCCAGAACCGAATCGGCCGGCGCAATCACTTGCATTTCCGCAAGCTGCGCATCGATATCAGCAAGCTGCGCACGCGCCTGGGTGATGCGCATCCGAACGGCCTCGACATTTTTGTCCTGCGCTTTAGCCGCACTGTCCGCGCGCTGGGCGTCGCTAGGCGAGACCACCTTGCGTTGCAGTAAATCTTTTTGCCGCTTCGCATCATCGCGCAAGAATTGAAGCTGCGCTTCCTGCGAGTCGGCGTCGCGGATCGCGGTATCAATCTGCGCTTCGGCCAGATCGCGTCGGGCATGCAGTTCGGAAGCATCCAGTTCCGCGATCGGCTGTCCGGCGTGCAAAGCGTCCCCTTCCCACGCGAAAATCTTTTCTACTCGTCCGCCACTGCGCGGGCCCACATGTACTTCGTCCACTTCGATTGTTCCGGAGACGGAGTTGTTGCGCTTCTGGCAGCCCGACAGAACGATCGACAATGCGATCAGAGTAACGGTACAAAGCCAGCCTCGAAAGAACTCGCGAGCCCCGGTTGTTTCGGGGTTGTCGATCTTGTTTGGCACGAAGAACATTAGGAAACGGGGTTTGGCCTTGTTGCGCAAGCGATTGAACCGCGACGCAAAGTAAATGAGTGTGCCCAATGACGACACGACATTTTGATCATATTGATTTGCGAGTAAGGGACATGGAAGTGGCCAGAAGATTTTACGGGAAACTATTACCAGAGCTGGGATTTGTTCACGAGAGCCCAGGCGAAAATTTCCATACCTTTTATTCCGCCGGAGGGGACAAGCCCTCGGAGTTCTTCGGCTTCACCGAAGATAAAAATCATCGGCCAAACGGAACACGCGTCGCGTTCTGGGCCGACACGCGTGAAGAAGTTGATCGAATCGCGGAACTGGTGCGCGAAGCGGGCGGAAAAACTCTGGAAGGTCCGGAAATCTGCGTCGATTACAGTCCCGGCTACTACGCATTTTTCTTCGAAGATCCTGACGGCAACAAATTGGAAATTTGCTGCCGGGAAAGTCCGATCATTGCGGAATGAACGAATTTCGGCGAAGAGTTGGGTAATGAGTAATCCGGCGCACGTTCCGGCGATTCTGCAGGAGCCGCGTCGCCATCGCTATCTTAAGCTCATCGCGCTCTTCAAAATCGGCAAGGGCGTGCTATTGCTTTTGCTTGGAGTTTCGCTGCTTTTCCTGAACGCGCGCACCCGCTGGATGGATTTGCTTTCGAATTGGGCCGCGGACGAGATCCTGCTGGAGCACAGCAAACCAGTGGCCTTTTTGCTCCACAAACTTCAAGTCGTGCTCGCAGGCGGAATGTTGCGTGCCACCGGTTTTTTGGCGCTGTTTTATACGGCGGTTCTATTCACTGAGGGAATCGGCGTCTATATGCAGCAACGCTGGGCGGAATTTTTGATGATTTTTGCCACTGCGTCCCTGATTCCGGTCGAGGTGCGGCACATCTGGCACCGCCCAGGCTTGGTAGGCGTGCTCATCTTACTGGCAAACTGTTTCATCGTTTGGTTCCTCTACCGCGTGCTCAAGCGCGACAAAGCGAAACCCCACACCTCGCAACGTCAGGAATTAGTCGAGACGCGTTAGGCTCATTTCGGGCCGCAGGGACTGCCGATTCAATCGAGCAGACTCTTCACACCGAGGCCCGGTTTGTTGAGCACGTATGTGTAAATCATCGTCGTCGAAACATCCTTGTGTCCCAGTAACTCCTGGACAGTGCGAATATCGTAACCACGTTGCAGCAAGTGAGTAGCAAAAGAGTGACGCAGACTGTGACAGTTGGCCCATTTTACTATCCCAGATGCCTGGACTGCTTTCTTGAGAGCGCCCTGCAATATTCCTTCGGCGATGTGATGTCGCTGTCTAGTGCCGCTGCGCGGATCGTTAGACCTAAAGCGCCGTGACGATCAAGTCACCACATCTGCAAAACCCACTCCAAGCAACACCCGACAACATTGCCGACATCATGGCATCCCTTCCGCAGCAAAACGACGGGGATCGATTCGCCATTCTTGGCGGCAATGACCCGCAAGTTTACATCCAGACGCTTTCCACGCCGAAAGGATTTCAGCTGGAGTACCAGGAGGGCCGGCATCGCGCAGCACTACCACTGCACGCGAGAAGATTTGTCGGCAGCCGAGGTCGTCGAGGTCTTCCGCGACTATCTCGCCGGCGACATCTTCTGGAAGCGCCGGTTTGAGTTTGAGTGTCGCGACCTCCGTACCCCATGGTATCGTGCCGGCTTTTTCCTTGGTCAGCTATTTAGAAAGGTTGCAGAGTTTGCTGGTATCCGATAAGTCTAACCAATCGCTGGAGCCAACCCAGCACTTTGTTGTAAGCTTTCGGTCGATGCGCACGCCAATTCTCAAAGCTGGGTAGCTGATCTTTTTCTCATTGGACTGAACGAGCATGAGCAAGAATTCAATGACCATTCTTGCAGTTTTAGGGTGCGCCGGTTGGGGCACGGTCATCTGGCTTGCCTCGTCATACATTACCGGTAAGCAGGAGCCTTAGGACGCTCGCAGCCTGGTCTATCCTCCCAGCTTGTTCGTCGCCGGATTCATCGGCGCGGCACTTATTCCTCGCCGTTTCTGGCTTGCTGCTATGGCGGTGTGGGCGGGTCAGACGGTCGGGTTCTTGTGGCGCGTCTTCACTTCTTCCGATGCTGGCGGATTGTGGCCTTTGGGTTTGATGATCGCCTTGCCGCTGTATTCGCTTCTAAGTCTGTTTGGAGCGTTCCTTGGCTGGCCGGCAGGCACGCTGATTCGTAGATTTCTTGACAGAGGGAGGAAAACGGAGCAATCCGTGGGAGCGAACGGGACCTCGGCCCGTCGCTCGCTTGATCGTTAGATCGATTTTGGCTGAATGCCAAATTGGGCCAGAGCGGCGAGCGTTTTTTCCATCGGCAGGCCGATGACATTTGTATAGGAGCCGTCGATTTTTGCGATGATCTCCGCGCCGCAACCTTGGGCGGCGTAAGCGCCGGCTTTGTCGAGCGGATCCACTTTCCCGAGGTACTTGTCGATCTTCGCCTTGGTCAAACGGCGAAAACGAACACTCGAAAATTCATGAAACGTTACCGGTTGTCCGACGGCGAAACGATAAATAAAAACCGCGGAACAAACCTCGTGCGTTCGTCCGCTTAGGCGCCGTAGAATTTGTGCAGCCTCGCTCAAATCCGCCGGTTTACCGATGACTTTGCCCTCGAACGCGATCAACGTGTCGGCCGCGAGCACGACTCTGTCGGGACGCATTCGTGCAACTGATGTCCCTTTTCGAATCGCATTCCACATCGTGAGTTCACGCAACGTAAGATCGACATCAAACTTTTCCTCTATTCGCGGTGAAACAGTTTCGAAATCAAAGCCTGCTTCTGCAAGCAACGCCGCCCGCCTGGGCGAATTTGACGCCAACAGTAGGCGAACCATGGCGGGAGCAGCGCGAACGCCGCGTTATGCGTTCGGCGAAACGGATGGAGCCGTATTCTTCTTCTCAAAAATGTCCGGCAACTTTGGTTCTTTGAAATCGTTGGGGACAGTAAACTCAGAATCGCTAATCGGCTCACGGCTTACCGATGTAATCGTGCTCGTAATTTCCGTCCCATGGTCGGAAGGAGTCGCGGTCCGTTTTTTTTCCGGGGCCGGCGTCTCTTTGGTCATGACCAGTTGCGTGCGGATTGGCAGCCCCGGGAAATCGCGAAAATCGGGCATTTTTGTGTTCGCGGCGTCCCAGAACTCCAATTTGATCGATTGCAGTTGTCCGAGGATGGCAGGGCCGTCGGGATAGCTCGGCGCGATCCAGTACGTGGCTTTGAAATCCGGGCCGTCGCAAGTGTATTTTTCTGTTTCGTAGCCGTTTATCATTTCCTTTTGTCCGGTCGGCGTCAGTTTGGGTTTTTCGGCGCCTTCTTTCTCTTTCTTATTGTTTCCCGCAAATTTGTTTAACATTTCGGTGACGGCCTTTGCTTTGTCGCGCGACATACGAACGACGGTCTTTTGTTCGTTCATTAAATGGACTACATCGCCAGTCGTCCCATCCACAATCGTACTGAGCTTTGGTGAAGCGTCGATCCGTGCTTTGTCGCCTTTAATTTTAATCGTGACATTGCTCGCTGGGGCCGTGTCTTCGCCTTTTGCGGCTTGCGCCGCCGGTTGCACCGTAGAGGAGTAAACAATCGTGAGGTCGGCGTGGGCAGAAAGAAGAAAAGAAGTGCCCAAGGCGACCGAACAAAGCGCGATTTTCATGTGGCAAAACAGCTAGATGCCGCCTGCCAAAATGCAAGAAGACATTCCGCTTGATTGAGCGGGTAATGCGGCGAACTCGGCTCGGAAATCGCGGTTTGATTATGTCGATTTTTGCGCCTTAAGCAGCTTGATGGCATCGCGCAATTCCGCGGCACGTTCGTAAAGCTCCTTGCCGATGGCGGTCTCCATCTCGCGTTGCATGATCTCCAGCTTGGAGAGCGGACGTTTTGCTTTCACTTCCTCGAGCCATTCGTCAAGAAATGCGATCTCGGAGCTTTTGGATACAAGCTCGGGGAAATTTGAATGCTGGAAAAATTCCGCAATAGCATCGCGTCCACGCTCAATCTCGGACATGGCTTCGCCAAATTTGCCCTGGGCAAGAAGGATGGATGCCTTGGCGCGTGTGTTCATCATGAGCACGTAAGGACGGAACTGTTGCAGGCTCCAGGAAAGCTCGTCGCGGTCAGTGTGCTCGGTCACGAATGTGAAAAGATCGAGATTGCGTTGTGTGTCGCGCACTACGCCCGCGAAATCGTTGATCTGAAAGAGACTTAAATAGCGATGATAATACTGGATGCCTTCCTGCTGGAGTTCGGCGCATTCTTCCGGCGTGAGTTCGTAATCTTCGCCTTTCTCTGCCGCGCGAACCGCCCGTCTCTGGTGGTATTCGAGGAGCGATTCGCAGTTATGCGGACGCTGGCCATCGGGCCGTCCAGTCATTTCCATTTGCAGCACGCCGAGATCGACCCGCAGTTGCAATTTCTCTCGGCCATCGAGCCCGGCGATTTTGCGCACCTTGACGTTGCCATTCTCATGCGGCCAATCCTTCAGGATCGTATTCAAATCCAAACTCATCGTAGCCGGAACATCGGACATTTAACCTTCGCTTGTCAATAATGTCGCGGTCAGCAAGGAAATGAGATTGCCTACTATCAATCGTTCGATTGCCAAAGTTTGGCCTTTCGCGCAAGCTTCACCAAGATGGAGCAGGCGATCGACTTGTTCATCCGCTTCCTCGCGGTCGAGCGCGGTCTTTCGGAAAACTACCAGCTCTCCACCCAGCGATCGCTCACTGATTTCGCGCAATGGTGCGCTGCGAAAAAAAAGATAGACGACCCGCGCAAGGTGACGCTTGCGCTCATGAGCGAGTATCTGGCCGATCGCAAACGCGCGGGGCTTTCAGCGTCATCGATTAAGCTAATCGTGGTCGCACTCAAGATTTTCTTTCGTTTTCTCGCAGCTAAAGGCGGCGTGGATCGCGATCCCGCGGAAGCGCTCGCGCTGCCCCGGATCGAGCGTTATCTGCCCGAAACCCTTAACGAATTACAGGTTGAGCAATTGTTGGAAAAGATCGACACAAAAATTCTGCACGGGTTGCGCGACCGCGCGATGATCGAACTGCTGTATGCGAGCGGGTTGCGCATTTCCGAGCTGGCGAATGCGCGCCTGGAGAATTTCAATTTTGAAGAGCGCATTATGCGTGTGACCGGCAAAGGGAACAAAACACGACTTGTCCCGGTTGGCCGCAAAGCGTGCGAAGCGCTCGCAGCCTATTTGTCCACCGAACGACAGAAACTCGTGAAGCGCCGTAGCAGCAGCGAGATTTTTCTTTCCGCCCGCGGGACAAAATTAACAACGGCGCGTATCTGGCAGATTGTGAAAAAACATGCCCGGCGCTCCGGATTGGAGAAAAATATTTATCCGCATCTTCTCCGGCACAGTTTCGCGACGCATCTGCTCGGAAACGGCGCTGACCTGCGCATCATCCAGGAAATGCTCGGGCACGCAGATATTTCCACGACGCAGGTTTACACGCACGTCGATCAACAGCGGCTGAAAGCCGTCCATCGACAATTTCATCCCCGCGCGTAGCCTTCACACCTCTTTTCTCGTGAGACGAATCTTACTCCTCGTAATTGCCGGCGCGGTCGCCGCAGTCGCGATCTGGTACGCCTGGCGCATTTCTCAAAAAACTTCGGGCGCGCCCATCAGTGTGCTTCTTCCACGCGAAACGATTTTTCTGGCGCACCTGCCGGACTTCAACCGGACGCGCGATCAATGGCATCATTCCGATCTCTATCTGCTCTCCCGTGAACCAGCCGTGCAGGATTTTCTTCGCAAGCCGCTCTCGAAACTTCCGAAAAAAGATGCGGCTTCTCAAACTCTGCGGGATTTCGAACAGCTCGGTCCAAGAGATGCCTTTTTCGCGTTGACTTCGATCGATAATAACAATCCGAAATTTGCAGGAGGCTTCCGTTTCCAAGGGAGCCCCGAAGACGCGGAGCGAGTGATCGGCAAATGGCGATCGAACTTCTTGGAGAAAAATTTGGGCGCGAAGCGTGAAAAGCTTCAATACGAACATCACGAGATTGAAATGGTCACCGCGACTCCGTTCACATTGGCGACGGCGTACGATCGCCCATGGTTTTTCGCCGCTACTGACCTGGCGGAATTGAAGGCGATCCTCGATCGCGCCGACGGACGCCTTAAAAACTCAAAGGTCGCACTCGACTCGGACGAGGCATATCGCGCGGCGGCGGCTCATATGCCGTCGAGTTACGCAGCGTCTTTTTATCTGCAACCGAAGACGCTTTCCGAGCGAATTGCTGCGCTCCGCGCCGCGATCCAATCGCCAGTTTCGCCCAATGAACGCACGATGCTGGAGCAAGTGCGCGGTATTTCTGGCGCGACCAGCTTCGAGAACGGGAAAATACACGATCTGCTTTTTCTCGAAATGCCAGAGTTGGAAGAACATGCAAAGATCACTCGGTCTTCCCTCACGCTTGGCACAAAAGACACAGTGTTTTATCTATCGATGCTGCTCAATGTGGGGCAAAAGTTTGAAGCACTAAGTCAAGCCGCGGGCGTCGGGGGCGCAATGCAGAAACTTTTTCAAACTTTCTCCAACAGCGGGATTACAGCCGATGATTGGAAGGCCGCGTTCGGGCTGGAGCTCGGATCGTTAGCGGACTGGCCTTCGAGCGCGCACTGGCCGTCCTTACTGCTCACGCTTCCGGTAATAGACGCGACAAAAGCAGGGGAGATCGTCGAGGCCATCATCAGCGGCGAGGAAGATGCGATTTGGACACAGACCGAAAAGGATGGCGTGCGTTATTTTTCGATGCAGTCACCTGCCAGCCTGATCGCAGTCACTCCGACAATTGCTTTGTCAAACCGGACCTTGATCGCCGGTTTCAATCCGGTCTCAGTGGAAGAGGCGATTAAGCGCGGTGGCAGCGCGTCCTCAGAGCTTTCGAATTCGCAAACCTACAAGAATGCCGCGAGATCGGTGCCGAGTCCGAGCAACTTTTTTGCCTATGTCGACACAGCCCTGCTTTATTCCCGGCTCGATGCTTCGCTTCGGCCGATGTTCTTGTTGGCGGCGGCTTTCATGCCGGGGATCACTGATTATGTCAATCTTGGCAAACTTCCAGCGCCCGAAGTTATCACGAAACACCTTAGCCCGATTGTTTCTTCGCAAAGATATGAGCGCGACGGTTATGTCGCTGAATCGGTCGGGCCGCTTACTCTCGACCAGTCGGCGATTGGCCTGGCGATTCTCGGCAGCGTTGGCGCTGCGGCGCACCAGAAAGCGGGCGGCTTAACGGGATGGGGTTCTTCCGCAACAGGCACTTCGCATCCATCTTTAAAGCCACTGCCCACGGCCAAGCCAGCGCCCACGCCCTAGGAGTGCGTCATTTCGGCACTCCTTTGGCGATTCCGAAATTGGTCAAGAAAAACTGCTGCACTTTGCCAAAAATGTGCTATCCTTTTGGCCCTATGGCTATTCTAAAGAAAAATGCATTTTCCCGCCGAGTCCCAGATTTGGTAACCGAGGAGCTGGTTGCTGTCCTTTCCCGGCGTTCTTCTTTCGAGTTCAAGCAGCTTTTCGATATCGTCCACGAAAATCTGCGGGCGCGGAACGCGGCAAGCGGAGGCGAGGAAATGCTGCGGCTGCGGGCTTACGAGAAACTCCAAAATCTCGTTGCACGGGGTGCGGTCAAAAAGAATGGCAAGAAATACAAAGGCCTGCCTTCGGCTTTGGCAAATGCGATCGCGCCGCAGAATGGTCAGATTCCGAGTGCGAGGCTTGTCACGGTAAAGTAGTCTCGACGACACAAAGCTAGCGCATTGGTATTGCGAATGCTGCGCGAATATCTGCCGGTCCTCCTGCAAGTTATCGTAGCGATAGTGTTTGCCGGCTCAGCGCTTCTGGTGAGCATGCTGGTCGGGAAAAGCGGAAAACGCACACGGGCGAAGGATACCGCCTACGAATGCGGCATGCTGCCGCAAGGGGAAGCGCCGCCCAGGTTCAGCGTGAAGTTTTATCTCGTAGCGATGCTCTTTATTCTCTTCGATCTCGAGATCGTGTTCATGTACCCGTGGGCAGTGGTTTATAGAGAGTCGATCAAGCAAAGCGGTCTCATCTTTTGGAGCATGTTCAGCTTTATCTCGATATTGATGGTGGGCTATGTTTACGCAGTCAAAAAAGGCGCGCTCGACTGGAAGAGATAATCAGGCTGCTTGACCGGCAGACTGGGTGCGTTGTCCAGCGTGCAGTTTAGATCACTGCCTCTACGGCTACCATTTTGGCATTCCGAGCGGAGTCGAGGAATCTCTTACTGTTTGATAATGTGAGCTGTCTCGACTTCGCGCGACCTGACAAATTGCAGGTGATTGGATTCGCGCTTGCGCGCCCGGCTCGAACCACCTAATAGCTTTAACTTTCATGATTCACCATACCGTCCTTTACAAACTCAAGCCTGAGGTCACTCCCGCCCGTGTCGAGGCAATGATGATGAACACGCGGATGCAGCTCTTGAAAATACCCGAGGTTTTGAGCATCAAATGCGGGAAGCGAGTCGATCCTGAATTGCCATGGCCATTCTTCATCGCGATCGATTTCGAGTCGATGGACAAATACGCCATCTTCCGCGAAGACCCGGTCTACGTGAAGTTTATGGAGGAAGTGATCAAGCCGAATACAGACGATGCCTTGACGTTGGATTTCGAGATGGACCCCGGCAAAGACGTACGATTTTCGTGATTGTCGCCGCCCCGAAAACCTTCGGGACAGTTTTTCTTCGTGGCGTTGCTATTTCTGCGGGCTGCGCGTAATCATCGAGCCGATGCGACTCGGTTACCTTTATTCGCGCTATCCCGTTATCTCACAAACGTTTTGTGACGCAGAGATGCTGGCGTTGGAACGGATTGGTGTCGATCTTGAGATTGGCTCGATTTATCCGCCGCTCACGAGTTTGCGTCACGAACATATCTCGCGGTTGCGCGCGCCTGTTCACTACGCGCCACCCCAGAAAATTCTCAGAATCTGGGAAGAAAATGCGAAAACGGCTGGCGAATGGCCAGCCGAGCTTGTTAATCGGCACGAGCAAAAATACGGCCGGCAAATAAAGGCCGAGCAGCGAGCACGCAATGCCCTCTATTTCGCCGAACTTTTCACGCGTAGTGGCGTCGAACATTTTCACGTTCATTTTGCCAACCGCGCAGCGCACACGGCTCTTTTCCTCAAAACAATCTCTGGCATTCCTTTCAGCGTCACCGCGCACGGACAGGATTTCATGAAAGATCTGGGTAATGACGATCTACTGCGCGAAATCTGCGCGGCTGCGGAATTTGTCGCGGCCGAGACCGACTACAGCCGCGATCTGCTTCGCCAGCGTTGTCCAGACTCGGTCGCGAAAATTCACCGCGTTTATAACGGGATCGATTTGGAGCGTTTTCCGATCCCCCGTTTACCGACGGCCCACTCACAGCCGCGCATCGTCAGTGTCGGCCGGCTCGTTACGTTCAAAGGATTTGAGCAGCTTATTGACGTTTGCGCGGAACTGGGCCGAAGGGGCCTCGATTTCATCTGCAAGATCATCGGGGACGGACCGCTGCGCGAAAATCTCCAGGAAAAGATCGACAGGTTGAGCCTTTCGTCTCGCGTAACTTTGCTCGGCTCTCTCTCACAAGGCGGAGTTTTCGAGAAGCTGCAAGCAGGCGATATTTTCGCGCTGCTTTCGATTACAGATCGTCAGGGCGCGAGCGACGTTTTTCCAACCGTGATCATGGAGGCGATGTCGGCCGCCCGTCCGGTTGTTTCGACTCGGCTGGCCGGGATTCCCGAATTGGTGGTGCACGAGGAAACAGGGTTCTTGGTGCGGCCGGGCGATACGATGGCTTTGGTAGAGGTGCTCGAACAGCTTATCCGAAATCGTGAATTGCGATTGCGCTACGGCCTTGCCGGGCGCATGCGAATCGAACAACATTTTCGCATTGAGCAAACCATCAGGCCACTCGTCGAACTTCTGCAAAGAACTTGCATCGCTCCACCAAAACCTAAAACTGCTCCGGGACTCTGCCAGATTGCGTACCTGATCGATCGCTGGCCCGACAAGAATTTGCCACTCATTGAGCACGAGCTTGAAGAAATGAATCGGCGCAACATTTCCATCGTGTCATTCGTCTGCGAATTGGATTCGGCAGTCCGTTTGACTCCAGTGATGGAACGAATGGCGCCGCGGCTGGAGTTTTTACCCGACGCGATGGTGATGGAGGCGGAATGGCGTACAAACCCCGCTCTCACGCAAAGGTTGGAAGAGCAGCGAGCACAGGAAGCCGAGCGCGTGCCGGAGGCGATTTTCCTAAGGGAGGCGCGGTTCGCTCTTGTGTTGCGCCGGCTGCTGCTGGAAAGAAATGTCTCCCATGTTCACGCCACGAGTTCGCGCTCGCTCGTCTGTGCGCTCATTTTGCAGAAACTTGTTGGCGTTACCGCTAGCGCTACGATTGAGCGCCGTCCGGAACTGCCGCAAAACTGGATCAGGAGCGCATTACGCCGATGTGAGGGCGGACGTTTGAGCGACCGCAAAATGCTCCGGAACTACAATGGTCCATTTCTCCTCGATAAAGCGGCATTCCGTTCTCTGCCGCGGAAGGCATTTGGATTATTTGGAGAAAAGATCGGGATCGATTTGACCGGAGGCGCAAGTTTCTGGCAGGAATGGTCGGAATTGCTGGAGCGCTGGCATCGCGAGAAGACACCGGACCAATTCAAAGCAAACGCATGAACAAAAAGGCCATTCTTCTTGCCGGAGGTGCCGGAACGCGTCTTTTCCCGCTCACCAAGATTGTCTGTAAACAGCTTCTGCCGATTTATGACAAGCCGATGATTTGCTACCCGCTCGCGACATTGATGCTCGGCGGTCTGCGGGAAATTCTAATCATTACCACACCGAAGGATCTCCCGATGCTTCGCGATTATCTTAGCGATGGCGCCAAACTTGGCATTCGGATCGAATATGCCGAGCAACCGAAACCGGAAGGAATCGCCCAGGCTTTCCTGATCGGCGCAAAATTTATCGGCGATTCGGGAGCGTCGCTTATTCTCGGCGACAATATTTTCTACGGGAAACTCGATTTTTATCGGGACGCTCTCGCCATTGACCGCGGAGCCTGCATTTTTGGCTACCAAGTCCGCGATCCGCAGCGTTACGGCGTGGTCGAATTCGACACCGATGGCAAGGCAATCAGTCTCGAGGAAAAACCGAAACAACCCAAGAGTCACTTCGCGGTTCCTGGCCTTTATGTTTATGACGAGCGCGTTGTCGATCTTTGCCGAACATTGCGCCCTTCCGCGCGCGGCGAACTCGAGATCACCGATTTGAATTTGCTCTATCTGAAGGAGAAACAACTGCATGTGAAATTGCTCAGCCGCGGCATGGCCTGGCTCGACACCGGTACGCAGACGAGCTTGCTCGAGGCCGGCAATTACATCGCGACGATCGAACATCGACAGGGGTTAAAAATCGCGTGCCTTGAGGAAGTCGCTCTTCGCATGGGCTTCATCAGTCAATCAGATCTGACCGGCATTATCGACCGCCTGTCGAAGGGCGAATATCGAGATTATCTGCAGATGGTTTGCGACGAGGGTCCTACCGTCGCTCCGGAACCAGTCGGTTAGAGGCCGTTATTTCGGCTGTTCGCGCAACAGGTGACTCGTGTCAGCGAGCAGTCTTGTAATCGCGTCCGCTTCGGTTGCCTCGTAGTAACCGCGGATGTGACCATGTCGATCCACCAACGCTATTCGCGTGCTGTGCACCGGAATCCCGGCTTCGTCGCTACCATCTGAGACCGCGAGTTTGAATCCATCATGAGAAAGATCGTAAATCGCGGATTTCGGCCCGGTGAGAAAATCCCACCGTTTCGGGTCCGCGTGCAATTTTTCCGCGTAACCGCGCAACACCTCCGGCTTATCTTTTTCCGGATCGACACTGAACGACACGAGATGCACATCCGTTTTTTCCAGTGGCTTTTGCAATTCGCTCATCCGTGTGCTGATCATTGGGCAAGGCCCAGGACAGCTCGTATAGATAAAATCCGCGATCCAGATTTTCCCAGCTAATTGCGCGGAGCCAAACGACTGTCCGTTCTGATTGACGAGCTGAAAAGATGGAACCCTACCGTAAGACGAAACGGTTCGTTGCCGGAGCGCGGCCACTTCGATGTGACGCAGCCATAGCAGCAGTCCAAGCGTGATAACCGGAACCAGGATGAGCGTCATCTTCCACAAAGCCAAAGTTCTTGAAGACGTACGATTCACCGCCACAGACGCCGCATTCATGATTGTGTTAACACGCGAGGCTGGAAGGGAAGCTGTCAGCTTCCCCTACAAAAGCTCCAGCGGTCGCATTCACGATTTCGTCAAGACAAGGCCGCCCAGCAAGAGCGGCAGATAAACAATCGATGTAACGAACAATAAACGGGCGGCTCCCGCGGTGCGCATTTTCAAAAATCGCATTGCCACGGCGATAAAACACGCGCCAAGCGCAAGCTCGATTGCAAGGTAAACCAGTGTGACCATTCCGAGGAACGCGGGCAGGCCTGCTATAACCAGGAGTAAAATACAGAAAAACACACTTTGACTGGCGCTGCGCTCACCGCTGCGGTCTTCGCTCGAAATCATGCGGAAGCCCGCGCGCGAATAGTCATCGCGATACATCCAGGCAATTGCGAAGAAATGCGGGAGCTGCCATAACAGCAGAATTGCGAAAAGGCTCCATGCGCCAGCGTCAATCGTCCCGCTCGCCGCCGCCCAACCGATCATCGGCGGAATCGCACCGGGAATTGCGCCAACCGCGGTGTTCGCGTTGCTGGTGCGTTTTAGCGGGGTGTAACCGAAGATGTAAACGAGGATCGTGACAGCCGCGAGCGCGGCGCTGAGCACGTTGCTGGCAAGCGCGAGATAACCAACGCCAAAAATTGAAAGAGCAACGCCGAGCGTAAGCGCCTCGGCAGGTCGCATGCGGCCGGCTGGAACCGGGCGAGTCCTCGTTCGACGCATCAGCGCGTCGAGCTTGCGCTCCCACCATTGATTTAGCGCAGCTGCTCCGGCCGCCGCCGCCGCCGTTCCAAAGACAACGTGAAATAATGCGGCGTAGCTGATTGGCGATTGCGCTCCGAGATAAAAACCGACCGCGGTGGTGAGCAGAACGAGCAACGTCAACCGAGCCTTGACCAACTCGGCGAAATCGAGCACCCGGCTTCGCGCGGATTCATCATTCGTCGCGACGGTGGCAGTTTCAATTGCGGCTGTTTTCATGAGAGGCCGGCCTGTGGCACAGGCATGTTGCCTGCGTGCTCGGGATCCCCACGGGCTGGAAGCGCGCGCCACCCAGATTGAATTCGCCAGCAAATCGCCGAAATGCTCACCCCAAAACATAGCATGCCCGCCCCGACTGCGACATGCGTGGTTGCGATATCGGCCGCCTTGTTGCTCCAAATTGTCCACGCTCCGAGCGTGAGCTGGCAACCGAGCAAAGCGAGCCACAAGATTGACAACCGCCTAAGTGTAGGCACGTGGCGCGCATCTCTCCAGGTCCGAAGACAAAATGCAATCACTGCGATCGCGATAAGCAACGCCAGAAACCGGTGCGCCATTTGCAGCCAGATTTGGAAAGCATCCACATTGGATAGAGCGCGTGCATCGCGCCAGGCGTTGATTTTTACCAGCGCACTTGCGCTGCTGTCCGGAATCCACGCACCATTTGCCGTAGGAAAATCCAGAATGGCCAGGTCGCGATGTTGGTGGCGCATAGTCGCCCCGAGTGCGAGCTGCACATAAATTGCGATTGTTATTGCAATCGCAATTGCTGTGATCGCTGCAAATCTTCTTTCGTCGGCAACGACATTGGAGAGCGTGCGCCAAAAATGCGTGGTTACGAGCGCAATTAGCACAATCAAACCGAGAAACGCTTGCGCGAGACAGGCGTGGAAAATTCCGATCTCATCTTTCAACATCGTCACGCGCAAACCGCCGAGGACTCCTTGCAGAATCACCGCGGCAACAGCTATCACTCCGAGATTCCGGACCCATTGCCGATCTTCACTGCGCCAGAGCCAGATCGCGAGGATGATTGTCAAAAATCCAACTGCCGAAGCGATCAAGCGGTGGGTGTGCTCAAAAAAAATCCCGCCGATCCATTTCGAAACGGGAAACAAAAACATGTTGTAGCCGAACGTGGTCGGCCAATCAGGCACAGCAAGGCCGACGCCTTTACTCGTGACCATTCCGCCACTGCAGATGAGGAACAACGTGGCGACGGTCGTGAACCAAGCGAAGCGATTAAGCCAAGTCCTGTAGCGGCGGTCTGTGACCGTCGGACTATTCGAATTCGATCTACCCACGGTCGCAAAGATAACCCGATGAGAACAAAATGCGGCGGGCATAGACCGCCGCTACAAAAGGGCAATGTTACCCGCCAGGATTCGGCGAAGCTGCCGGACTGTTTTGCGGCTGCATGTTTGGATTTTCCGTCTTCGGTGCAGCCGGTGGCGGTACTGTTCCTTGAGGTGGATTGGCGGGTGCGCTTGGTGTAGGCGCAGCTTGTGTGCCAGCCAGTTCGGCACGCTCCTTGAGCCACGCTTGATAATCCTCTGGCGTGTCGACCACCAACGTGCCCTTCATTCCAGAATGGCCAAGACCGCAAAGCTGACCGCAAATCACTTCGTAAGTTCCCGTCTTAATTGGCTTGAACCACAGAGGAATGAGCGAACCGGGGATTGCGTCCGCCGCGATACGCATGCTCGGGAGGAAGAAGTCGTGGATTACATCTTTCGACGAAAGCTCGATGATGACGGGCCGATCCACCGGCACATGCAACTCACCAAGGGTCACAATGTCGTCTTTGCCAGCAGGATCGTTCGGATCGAGGCCAAGAGGGTTCGAATTGCTCACGAGGTAGACATCGCGCCGGCCAAACTGTCCATCCGGGCCGGGTAAATGAAAATTCCAGCTGAATTGTTGGCCAGCAACGTGAACGAGGATCGCGTCTTTGCCCGGCGGAAACTGGTTCACGCGTTTCGCCCAGAGTGGAATCGCGAAGCCGAGCAACAAAACGGCTTCGATTAAAACCACGCTAAATTCCAGATGCGTGGAGATGCCGCTTTTGACACCCGCGTGATCGGCGACGGGACGACGGCTTTTCCGGAAACGAATCAAAACGAAAACGAAGAACGCAGACCAGCCAAGAAAGAGTGCGCCCATGAACCAGTGGCAGAACTCAATAATATGGTCGATTTGGTATCCGTGGGCCGAGGCATTCGGCGGCTGTCCGAGGAATTCATTGATCAGCGCGAGGCTACTCATATTTGCTCAGTTCTTCCTCGGTGATCTCTTGATAAGGCTCGGTCGGCATGCGCCCATGCCGCCAAAGATGAAAACTGAACGCGCCGATTCCACCCAAGACCGACATCACAGCTCCAAAAAGAAACCAAATCGCCACCGCCATGTGCTCGGTCGATTTGCCATCTTTTGCACCGTAGCAAAACGGACACGCCAGCGCCTGCCCGACCGG
>Ga0207646_10002893_pt1 | contig 19927 bp, 11 predicted proteins | sample KBSK5502metaG_FD_184343 | JGI IMG/M metagenome (GOLD analysis project Ga0207646, IMG submission 184343) | Corn, switchgrass and miscanthus rhizosphere microbial communities from Kellogg Biological Station, Michigan, USA - KBS K5-50-2 metaG... | ecosystem: Host-associated > Plants > Roots >...
CTGCGGCGCTTCGGAGGCTTCGCGCCTTTTTATTAATGCCGCAGCCACCCCTCCTTTTCAAGGAGGGGAATGTGTCCGCACTGAAACAGTCTGTCAATTCATTCACACGTTCTGACGCCCTGGGCTATGTTCTAACGCCGCTTCGCGGCTATCTTCTTAGCGCCGCTTCGCGGCTTTATTAATCCCGCCGGCCCGGTTTCAGCACAGCCAGGTACTCCCGGTAGCGGGAGCGAGCGGCGATGTATTCGTCATGCGAAAGTTTTAGTTCGCTGGCGATCTGTTTGACGACGTTGTCTTCTTCGCTCGTGATGTTTTCGTCGGCTGCAGCCACGGCGAACAGGCAATCGAGAAGCGCCAGCTTCTGTTCGCGAGTGGCCATGCGTTCGAATTCCCTCGTCACCAGGTAATTTTCAGTGCTGCCGAAGAGTTGGTTCTGCGTCTTGGCCATCTGCACGACCACGAGAGCCAGTTCCTCCGGCAGACCGCTTTGCCGCATCACAATGCGTTCCATCACCTCTGTCTCTTCAGGACTGATGTTGAGGTCCGCGCGGGCCGCGCGGCTAAGCAGAAATGCGAACGCGGCAATGTAACGGGCCTGTTCCTCCGGAAGCTGATCGAGCTTCTGGACAATCTTCCGCACGGTTTCCGTTTGTGCAGACGAAGTGACACGACCGGGCTCGTCCAGATTGATTCCTAGAAATTTCAGGATAGACATGAACCCAGAGTAACACTATTCGCCGACAGTCATCCCGCGGGGTGCCTGCTGAACGGGCAGTTCAATCGAAAATGTGGTTCCGAGGCCGGGCGCACTATCAAACGACAGGCTTCCCTGATGCTGTTCGATAATTCTTTTCGACACGGCGAGACCCAGACCCGTACCGATGCCGGCGGGCTTAGTGCTGAAGAAGGGCTCAAAGATTCTGGGCTGGAGTTCTTCGGGAATACCAGGACCGTTGTCGGAGACTTCGATCCGGATCGAATGATTGTGGCGATGGTAGGTAGACCGGACCGTAACGTTGGCCGCATCTTCGCGTTCGCATGCGGCGTCGAGAGCATTCTTCAGAACGTTCAACAGAACCTGCTGAAGATTATCCGAGTCTGCGCTGATGAACGGCAGCGTTTCCAGATCGAGTGTGATGCTGACGGCATGGCTGTGGAAATCGTGCACCATCAGGTCGACGGTCTGGCTGATGACACCATTCACGTCCGTCGTTTGTAGAGTGTTGCTCTGGCGCGCAACCTGCAGAAAGTTCTGGGCGATCGTCAGGGCTTTTGTGATCGAACTCTCGATTTTTTCCAGACGACTCTCCGTTGCTGGAGTGAGCCCCTCTTCTTTCCGGAACAAACCGCACTGGCCTTTCGCGACGGCGAGTGGATTCCGGATCTCGTGTACCACTCCCGCAACAAACTCGCTCAGAGCGGATTGCTTGTCCGCCTGGGCCAGCCGTTCACGCACCAGCCGAAGCTCGTGCTCGGCGCTTTTGCTCTCTCTGACTTCGCGATGGAGCCACGCATTGTGCACGGCAATACCGATGTACGTGCACATGTTCAGCAGGAAGTCCTGCTCATCTTTAGTCAGCGCACGCCGGCGATTCAACAACTGCAGTACGCCAACAAGAGAGTCTTCGCGATTGAACACGGGAAGGCATAACACGTCTTTTGTTCGAAAATTGAAACGGCGATCGAATCCGGGATTGAAGCGTTCATCCGCGTACGCGTCTTCGACGTCGAGGGGCTCTCCGGTACGTGCGACGGTGCCGGCCAGACCTTCGCCGAAGGCAAGCACGATCTCGAACTGCTCAATACCCTGAGCAACCAATGATCGAAGTAACTTCTGGCGCCGATCGACCACGAAGAGCGTGCATCTCTCGATGGGTAACTCGTCCTGAAGAAACTTCAGCACGATTTCCGTGAGTTCCTGCAGCTCCAGTGTCGAATTCAGTAGGCGGCTTGCTTCGAGAAGCCTCCACAGTCTTCTAACTTCTGGTGCAGCGTCCTTGCCCCAGTCATCCGTGCTCATGCGCGGTAGTCTCCCTCAGATTTTGCCAATTAACTATGCAGGTGGGTTACTCAGTCTCGTCCGGGCTAAATCACCACATCCTGCGGTGCGTCCCCAAGACTAATTAAAGGGACAAAAGAATTTCCAGCAAAATGTGGTCGTTTGGAGCGCGATGTGTGATAGTTTTCAACCCTCAAATATTGAGTAAATATTGATCATGCTCCACAACTCTTTCCCCGCCAAGGGTTTCGTCGCAGGAGTGCTGTTTTCCACAGCCCTGGTCCTTTCCGCATGCAGCAATAGTGTCGCCGGCAAGCGCGACGACGCTCCGGCGAAGGACGATCGTATTCAGGTGCGCGCCGTGCCGATCCAGGTTGGCGAGCTTCGGCGGAATGTCGAGTCGGTAGGCTCGCTTTTCGCGCTCGAAGAAGTCACCGTCAGCTCCGAGGTTGAAGGCAAGGTCGACGAAGTTCTGGTCGACGTCGGCGATCGCGTGGATCGCGGCCAGCCTCTGGTAAACGTTTCCACAATCGAATTGAAGCTTGCCGTGGATCAACAGCGCGCCCTTTATCAGCAGGCTCGGGCCCGCCTCGGTCTCGCGGGCGAATCGGACGATATCAAAACCGTTCTCGACGCGGCTGAAGTGAAAAAGGCCACCGCTGATCTGAAAGAGGCGGACGAGATTTACAAGCGAGCGCAACAGCTTTTCGAAAAAAAGCTTCTCCCTCGCCAGGAATTCGATCAGATCGAAGCGCGTTTGAATTCATCAAAAGCGGCATATGACCTTGCCGTTCAGTCCGTGCAGAACCTGAGAGCACAGCTTCCGCAGTACAGAGCCTCTGTCGAACTCGCTGAAAAGAAACTGCGCGATGCGGTCATTCGGGCGCCTTTCAAAGGCCAGGTGAAGGAACGGGTCGTATCGCCGGGTCAGTACTTAAAAGTGCAGACGCCGGTAACGGTGATCGTCAGTATGGATCCATTGCGGGTGCGCTTGAAAATCCCGGAGACCATGGCGGGGTGGATTCAGGTCGGCGACCGCATCCAGGTTTCCGTCGACGCGTATCCCGACAAAACATTTTCGGGAAAGCTGACGCGTATCAATCCGTCTGTTGATCCGCAAAGCCGCACGTTCGAGGTAGAGGCATTACTGGAAAATTCCGACGGTTTGCTCAAACCCGGTTTCTTCGTCAAGGCGAGCATACCCTCGGGCAAAGTGGACCGGGTGATGAGCGTGCCTCAGGAAGCGCTGCAGTATTCGTACGGTGTTTATAAAGTCTGTCTGATCCAGGGCGACGTTCTCAAAGAAACAGAAGTGAAAGTTGGTGAGGTCGCAGAAGACTCGGCGGAGATTACCTCGGGAGTCAAGCCCGGCGATATGATTGCGGTTCCAGTGAAAGGTCAGACACTCAAAGATGGCGCGAAAATTCAAATCGTTGAGTAGCGAGGCTCTGACATGAGCGGCTGCGAATGCAAGCCCGATAGGGCGCAGCAATTAATGATATGACGATCAGCGAGGTCTGCGTCAGGCGGCCGGTCTTCGCGTTAATGCTGATCAGTTTCCTGGTCGTGCTGGGCGTGTTTTCGTTCCGCGATCTTGGAGTCGATCTCTTTCCTCGATCGGATCCCGCCACCGTCAACATCAACATTGCGCTGCCGGGGGCCACTCCCGAGGAAATGGCGACTCAGGTCGTTCTGCCCATCGAAGAGGCCGTGAACACGATCAGCGGTCTGGACGAGCTCACTTCGCAAATGTCGGAGGGATCGGCCAGGATCACCTGCACATTCGTTCTCGAAAGAGACCTCGAAGGCGCAGCGCAGGACGTTCGTGAGAAAGTTTCCGGTGCGCTGAGAAATCTTCCGCCCAACGTTCTCCCGCCCGTCATTCAGAAGGCCGATCCGGATTCTGCGCCCGTGCTGACGATCTCTGTCGTCAGCGACAAGAACATTCGCGAAACGACCGAAATCGCGGACAAGCAGATCCGCCGCGTGTTGGAAACGGTGGATGGCGTTGGCACCGTGACAATGACGGGAGGACGGTCGCGGCAGATACGCCTTTACGCCGACGCGGAAAAATTGAATGCGTACGGCATCACCATCAATCAGTTTCAACGCGCCATTCAGAATGAGAACGTTGAAATCCCGGGAGGGCGCATCGTTCGCGGCCCCACCGAAGTCGGCGTACGGACCATGGGCCGCGTGGATGCGGTCAGCGAGTTTAGCGACATCATTGTCGCGAATGTCAATGGGTCGCCTATTCGAGTACACGACATCGGCCGTGTCGAAGATACGTTTGCGGAGCCGAACACCTGGAACATGGTCGAGGGCAAGGAAGGCGTAAGGCTCGACGTTCGGCGCCAATCCGGTACCAATACCGTCGCGATCATCGACGTGGTCAAAGAAAAGCTCGAACAGGTCAGGAAGACTCTGCCGCCGGGAGTGGAAGTCAAGATCATTGCAGACAAGTCGATCTTCATTAATGCCTCGGTCAATGCTCTGAAAGAACACCTCCTTTTCGGCAGCATTCTGGCCAGCCTGGTCGTTTTACTGTTCATCCGGAATTTCCGATCCGTGGCAATCGCCTCGCTGGCGATTCCCACATCCATCGTCGCAACGTTCACGCTGATGAAGGCGATGAACTTCACGCTGAACAACATGACGTTGCTTGGCCTGACGCTGGCTGTCGGCATCGTCATCGATGATGCGATCGTGGTGTTGGAGAACATCGTTCGTTTCATTGAAGAAAAACACGAACTCCCGAAAACCGCGGCGATCGACGCGACGAAGGAAATCACGCTGGCCGTCGTTGCGACAACGATTTCACTGGTCATCATTTTTGTCCCGATTGCGTTCATGACCGGCTACGCGAAGCGTTACGTCAACGAATTCGGCTGGACCATGGCGTTCTCCGTCATGGTTTCCATGCTGGTCAGTTTCACGTTGACGCCGATGATGAGTTCACTTCTGCTGAAGCGCCGCACCTCGAAATCCGGCGAAGAAGAACACAGCTCCAGAGAACGAGTCGGATTTTTCCACGGTCTTGCCACCTGGTATGGGCGGCTTCTGGCATGGTCTCTCGATCATCGCTTCGTCGTCAGTGTTCTGGCCCTGGCGATTTTTGCGACCGCAATTCCGCTCAATTCACGCGTCGGCAGAGATTGGATCCCGGCAGACGATCAGAATGAATTGACGCTGTATCTGAACATGGCGGTTGGAACGTCTCTGGATGCCAACGTAAAAATATTGAAGGGAATTGTTGAGCAGATTAAGCAGGTGCGCGGCGTCGAGTTCGTCAACCCCTACATCGGCGCGGAGATCACCGGTCATTCCCATACCTACATTCGACTCGTCGATATATCCAGGCGCAACTTCACGCAGGAAGACGTCGCCAAGGATATTCGAAAAATAATGAAGCAATACCCCAACATTCGCTCGCGCGTGAACTGGCCATCGGCGCTGGGGGAAGGGGAAAGCTACTCGGGAATCAATGTTCGGTTGCTCGGTCCGGACCTGGACAAGGTCGGTGACTACGGGAGAAAGGTCTACGACCAGTTGAAAACGATTCCGGGATTCAGCGATGTCGACATGGACCTCGACATCAACAGCCCCGAACTTCAAATTCAGATCGATCGCCAGCGCGCCTCCGAATTAGGTGTGCGTGCGGGAGACGTTGCCACAGCGGTTCGGCTGATGATCGCCGGTGAGGATGAAATATCCACGTACAAAGAGGCCGACGAACAGTACGAAGTTACGATGCAACTCCTGCCCGAACAGCAAAAAGACCCTCGGATCCTTTCGCGTTTGATGATTCCTTCAACAAAGGTAGGGCAGGTTCGCCTCGATAACATCGCGACTGTTCAACGCGGCCTCAGCCCGGGGCGGATCAACCGGTACAACCGGCAGTTTCAAGTTGCGGTCCGGGCGAATCTCGATTCCGATGTTGCGCTCGGCACCGCTGCCGACGAGGTGCGCGCGGCCATAAGAAAAGTAGGATTACCTCCTGGATATTCGAGCCGATTCTCAGGAACCGTAAAGACTCTCGACGATACCAACAAAAGCCTGATCATCACTTTCCTGCTGGCGTGCATCTTTATGTACATGGTGCTGGCCGCGCAGTTTGAGAGCCTGCTGCATCCGCTGGCGATCATGATGAGCCTGCCGATGTCGATTCCTTTCGCTCTTCTGACGCTCTGGATGACCGGCCGCACTCTCAATCTGTGGAGTTCATTGGGCGTGCTGCTGCTGTTGGGTATCGTGAAGAAGAATGGAATTCTGCAAATCGATTATGCGAACCGGCTCCGTGCTGAGGGCATGCCGCTGCGTGAAGCGGTTCTTGAAGCTTCCCAGGTCCGGCTGCGTCCGATCCTCATGACAACCTTCTCGATCATCGGCGGACTGATTCCCACGGCGATCGGAGTTGGCGCCGGCGCCGCACAGCGATCGGCCATCGCCGTCACGATCATTGGTGGCCAGACACTTTGCCTGCTCCTGACGCTCATCGTCACGCCGGTTACCTATTCCCTGCTCAGCGAGCTGGGTGAAGTGAGACCGGCGCGCATTTTCAAAGCTCTGCGTCCGCTACGTCGCGAAGCGGCGCAATAAAAAATCAACTCCCCTCCTCAGCCGAGGAGGGGTGGCTGCGCGGTCAAATAAAAAGCCGCGTAGCCACCATAGCCCGCGCAGACGGGGTGGTGTTGGTTCATCAACCGGTTTGTTGACCAGCACCACCCTGTCCGCTCCTTAATGAGGTGGTTTCGCGATATTTTTATTGACGTCGCGTCCTCCCCTCCTCGGCTGAGGAGGGGAGGTGACGCTTTAATTCGCCGATGGGCGATCGTAATAGACCGCGTCGTTCGGGAGCTTGTCCGTCCGATAATCCTGCTGTTTTAACGGATAGCTGGGACGCGGCTTCGAATTGATGAACGAGGCCAATTCCTGAGCCTGTTCGTCAGTGAGGCTGCCGGGATTCAGATACGGCATCGAGTAGCGAATGATTCCCGCAAGCGTATAAACACGCGCAGCGCCCGCGCCGTCGTTCCAGGAATCCGGTCCCCAGAGTGGGCCAGGTTTCTTGTCGCCAATCTGCACGCCCTGTCCGTCTTCACCGTGGCAGTTCGTGCAGTGTTCCATGAACAGCGCTTCGCCTTTGTGTGGATCCAGCTTTTCAATCGGGATCAGTTTCGATGATGCGATCGTATTCTGGCCTCGCCACGCCGGGCCCTTTCCAACCTCTGATCCTTTCGCCAGCCAGGTAATGTAAGCCGACAGCGCCAGGACTTCTTTCGAAGTTGTCGTGGGCGGAGTCCCTTCGGCCGCACCCGTCGCATTCTCGCTGCGGAGGAAGCAATCGACAACGCGGTCACCAAGGCTATACAGACGGCCCGAACGTCTGTTGTATTCCGGGAACATTCCCGCCACGCCGACGAGCGGCAGCGAGAGCTCCCGCTGCCCGCCATTCAAATGACAGTTGTTGCAGGACACCTTGCCGGGCGCGAACTGCGGCGCTTCTTTGGGCGTGTCCGTGAAAAGCCGGAAACCCCATCGAATTTCGTTCGACAGCTTTGAATCGTCCAATGAAGCGTCCTTCAATGGATTTTTCGGAAATTCCCACGCCGTCGCCATGGTGGTTCGCGAGGAGATCAGCGGCCCACTCAGCTTATAGCCGAACACGAGTGCATTGGGGTCAGGCTTTGCGGGGCGCGAACACGATGCCAGACCAATCCATAAAATCCCGAAAACTATAAGTCGCTTCACAGGATTCTCCTTCGGGGGGAAGATATCACGAAATGAACGTCATGCTTCAGCGATGGCATGAGATCTCCTTCTTTCATTGGTCCTGCGATCCGGCCCTGCTGAAGCCGCGCATTCCTGACGAACTTCGACTGGACACGTTCCACGGCAAGGCATGGATCAGCCTGACTCCTTTTGTCTTGAAGGGACTTCGTCCGCCCGTAGTTCCGCGCGCTTTGGGCCTGGATTTTCCCGAGATGAACCTGCGAACGTATGTCGTCGGCCCGAGCGGTCCGGCGATCTGGTTTTTCTCATTGGATGCGGCGAAGGTTGTCGCGGTGGCCGGCGCGCGCGCGACCTTTGGCCTGCCGTACTTTTGGTCGGACATGCACGTGGATATCGGCGCCGTCGAGAATTCTTACTTCAGCAATCGCGGTGGACGGGCGAAAGCGAAGATCCGAATTGCAAAGGAAAGTCGAATTGAAGAGCAATCGGCGCTTGACGTCTTCCTGACTGCACGATACCGGCTGTATTCGAGGTATGCCGGCCGGCTGGTCACCGCTCAGGTCGAGCATCCGCCGTGGGAATTGAACCGCGTGCGAGTCATCGAATTCGAAGAGGACGTTCGGCGAGCCATGCGCGTGGAGTTTCCGAGCGAAGATTTTCTCGCCCATCATTCCTCCGGCACCGACGCGAAGATCGGCTTCCCGCACCCATCACGCGGCGGGCGCTAATGGAGTCGCCTTCGATGAGACAGGCCACACGGCCGAAGCCCTCCCTCCAAGAAAAGCTGCAATCGGGCTGCGGCCGAGGCCTGGCCTAGGCCGCCATTTCTTTTTCGGAATCTCTCTTGAGCTGCTCGATTCGGCGGCCCATCTCATCGAGATCCTGGGCGCTTAGCGTTTGGCGGGCCAATTCCATCAGGCCGCCGGGACCCTCTTCATCCTGAACGTGGGCCTCAACTTTTTGCGCCAGCGTCGTCATGTGGTCCTCGAATGCCTGGTCGTCGATTTCGAGGTCGAGCAACTCCGCGAGCAGTTGTTTGACTTCCTGATCCTCGCTCATTGCTTGCTGAGTGAGGTCTGGTTTGTGTTTCTCCAGCGCGGGGTAAAAGATTTGCTCTTCGCAGTCTGTATGAATGAGCAACTTCTTATCGATCTGCTGAAAGAGCTCTTCGCGGCGGGCAAAATCGCCTTCGCCCATGGACATATATTCCAAGAAGAACTCGTGTACCTCCTGGTGATCCTTTTTTAAAACATCAATTGCGTTCATGGTGCCTTCCCCCCTCTGAGGTATGTGCAGGATTACTTCCTTCGCGAGGGGGAAAGGAATTAGCCACAAAAAGGCACAAGATTCACAAAATTGTTTTTGTGAATCTTGTGCCTCTTTGTGGCAGATTTCCTTAGAACATCAATTTCAATCCAAATTGAATCTGCCGCGACGACCCTAGGTCGCCGCGAGCCGACCGTGTTGTCGTAATCCGGCCGAAATCGGCGGACGTGACCATTCGATTGGGCTGCGAGAAATTCGGATGGTTGAATACGTTGAACGCTTCCGCGCGGAACTGCACGTTCACGTTCTCCTTCACGGTTGTACTCTTTACAAGTGACAAGTCGAAGTTCGAGAGTCGAGGAGCGGTGATGATGTTCCGGCCCGCGTTTCCGAAACCGCCGGGATGGCGGACGAATGCCGCTTTGTTGAACCACAGATCCGGAGTCGGGTGGTCGAGCAGGATCGACTGGCCGGGCACGAGATCCGGACGATCGAATGCGAGAAGGCTTCCGCTTCCATCCGTCAACAATGGAATGATGGGGCTGAACGGGTTGCCCGATTGCAGATTCAGGATCGGCGACAACGCCCATCCTTCGACGAGACGATTGGCCAAAGCACCCTGCGCTTTGAACGGCAGTGCATATACCCCGCTCGCAACAAACCGATGGCGGGCGTCGAAATCCGAAAGCGCTCGTTCCAATTGGAGGTTCCTGAAGTCCTGAGCCTCAGGATTCGAGCTTCCAACCGAATTGTTGTCGATCGACTTCGAGAACGTATAGGACGCATTGAACGTCAACCTCCTCGCCAGCTTGCGATTCACGCTCACCCACATGCCGCTGTAATTCGAATTCGACGCCGACTCATTCAAGTTGATGCTCGAAAAACCGGCAAGCGGTCGAACTCCGCGGATGCCCTCGTTGTAATCGCCGTTGAGGCGAAGATGGCGCCCCTGCGATCCAACGTATGCCACCTGCACGATCATTCCCGCAACTTCGTGCTGAATATTCAAGTTATAGGAACCAAGACGGCCGCTCTTGAAATTCGGATCGATCGCCTGCGCCGCGATCAGTGCAGGACCGCCGCCGGGCTGGCTGTAAGGAGAGCCGAGAACAACGCCGCTCGTGAAATTCACCGCGAACGAGAACGGCGGATTGTTCGACAGCAGGCCGACCATATTCGTCACCGGCTGATCGAAGTACAATCCGACGCCGCCGCGCACCACCGTCTTTCCCTTGCCCGTCAGGTCGTATGCAAATCCGACGCGCGGGCCGAAGTTCGTGTACTGGCTGGCGTAGGGCTGGTCGATGCCGTTACCGACCTGGACAATCTTGTTCTGCGAAAAATCGTAAATGCCGAGCCGGTTGTACTTTTCACTCGGAACGCCGTTGTACTCCCATCGCAACCCGAGATTCCACGTCAGACGGCTGGTCATTTTGAAATCGTCCTGGACAAACAGATCGACCGCCTTCGCCCGAATGCTGTTCGTCACGGGCAACTGCGTCTGTATCGCTGTCGTTGGCGCGCCGGCCAGGAATGCGGCCATCGATGGGAATGTGATAGTGCCACCCGTCCCTCTGTTGAAGTTGTTGTTTTGGAAAAGGCGGTATTCCGCGCCGAACCTCACCGAATGCCGGTTATGAATCCAGGACAGTGTGTCATTGAACTGATAACTGGTGTCACCGCGTCCCTGGGGGAATCCATCAATGCCTCCAAATCTCATCACACCGGAAACGTTGATGTTCGGAAAGACCGTCGAGCCTGTATTCATGCCGAAATCCTGCGGATTCAATTTACCCACCACGTCGGCCACGAATTGGATGTGAACGCGATTGGCGCCCGCACGCACTTCATTGGTAAGCGTGGGACTGAAGACATGCGTTTCACCCAGCGCGAGCAAATAACGCTCGGCCGGACGGAAATCACCGAAGCCGGGCAGCGTGTTCAACTGAAGCGTCGGCTCGGTTCGACTGTCTCTGTTCGATATGAAATTCCCGAAGAGCACATCATGCGAACTGAAGTTCTGGTCGATGCGGCCGGTGAACTGATTCAGCCCACGCTTTCGCGGCGCCGCCCCAAGAAACCGGTTGCTGGAATTCGCATCCGGAATGATCGTCAGCAGCTTCTGAATGATCGGGTTCGTCACGGTGGCGCGCTCGGCCGCTGTCGGAACCAGCGAATTCAAATTCGTCACTTCGCGACCTTGCCGGCCTTCATAACTGGTGAAGAAGAACGTTTTGCCCTTAATGACAGGCCCGCCAATCGAATACCCATAGACATTGCGCTTGAACGGCGGGATCGGCAGATCGGGCCGGTCGAAAAAGTTCTTCGCATCGAGTTTCTCGTTGCGAATGAATTCCCACGCGGAACCGTGGAATGAGTTCGTGCCTTGTTTTGAAACAGCGTTGATGATGATGCCGGCGTTGCGCCCATATTCGGCACTGAACGCGTTGGTCTGGACTTTGAACTCCTGGATGCTGTCGATGTTCGGCTGGAACGTGATCTGGTTCTGAACCATGTCACTCAGATTGATCCCGTCGAACAGGTAGTTCGTGGAATCTTCGCGCGTACCCGAAGCGTTGATACCGGAAATACCAATGCCGCTCGGGACCGCGAGAAAGGTCCGATTGTTCGTCGATGGAGCGACGGTTCCCGCCTGCATCAACGCCAGGTCGAGGAAGAATCGGCCATTGAGGGGGATATCTCGGAGTTCCCGGCTCTGAACGACGTCGCCTAATGCGGACGTCTCGGTCTGAACGGCCGCTGCAGCTTCCTGCACCGTGACCTCAGCCGAAACGTTGCCCACCTGCAGTGTGGCGTCGACACGCGCGCGCTGGTTCACGGCAAGCGCGAGATTCTGCGCAGAGCTGCGGAATCCCGAAAGGTCGACGCGGACCGTATAGTTGCCGGGACGAACCGTCGGAAATTCGTAGTTACCCATTTCATTGGTCATCGCCGTCAACTCAATGCCCGTGTCGACATTCTTGAGCGTGACCATGGCGCCCGGAATCACGGCCTGCTGCGCATCGCGAACGGTGCCGACGAGTGACGCATTCTGGGCCATGGCCGGAATAGCGCCAAAGCATATAAATAAAAGGACCGCACACATCGAAAGGTATCTTTTCATCCCATCCTCCAGGGAATTTTTAGTGTGAGTGTCGTCCAGACAGGGGGTGGCGTATACAGGCGTTTATTGTAAACTGCGGAACATGCCTTATCCAGAAACTTTGATCAAACCCATGAGAGAGGACCTGACGCGCTTCGGCGTGGAGGAGACTCGGACACCCCAGGAATTGGACAATATCATCCGCGAGACGAAGGGAACAGTGATGGTCGTCGTGAACTCCGTCTGCGGATGCGCAGCGGGGCTCGCACGTCCTGCGATTGGCATGGCGCTGAAGCATGCCACCATTCCGAACCGCGTGGTGACCGTGTTTGCGGGCGCCGACATTGAAGCAACCGACCGTGCGAGGAGCTACTTCAAGGGTTATTTTGCGTCGTCGCCTTCGGTCGGAATCCTGCAGGACGGGAAGACCGTGTTTATGCTGGAGCGCCACCAGATCGAAGGCCGTGATCCGCAGGCAATAGCGAAAGACCTTACTGAAGCATTCGATCGCCTTTGTAAGTAAGACGTCACCACAAAGACACAAAGCTTTGTGTCTTCGTGTCTTTGTGGTTACCTCCGCCTAAAACTGGATTCGCGCCACAATCGTGCCCTGCCGCGGCGGTGGCGTTGCAAAGGTCGCCGTCCCCGCTGCGGCAGGATTCGTGTTGCTTCCGCCGACGGCTGCCGGGCTGATGTAGCCGAATCCACCGCTGGGCATACCCGTGAGCCGATCAGTGGTCTGCGTGGATAACGGCATTGTGAAGCTCGGCACGTTGATTCCGGTACGATTGAAGATATTCGTAAACTCCGCCCGAAGCATCAGCGTCGCCCGTTCCTTGAACCGGAAGGTGCGCGCGATACTCATGCTTTCCACTGGACGCCGCTGCATTCGATAATCGCTGAAATGCGCGTTGGATGTGCCGAAGTGACCTTCCGGCGGGTTTTTCCACGCCTTGGGATTCAACACGAACGTCCTGTTCGGATCGAAGCAACCACAGTTGATATCAAGTACTTCACCTGTGTGCGTCTTGCCGTTCTTATCCACCCATGTATCGGTGTAGAACGGTTGGCCTGGTACACGCTCCATCAAGGTAGTCTGGAAGATCAAGTTATTCAGAGTCGTCGTGGCCGCAGGAGTTCGAATCGGGAATCCGCTCGCATAACGCATCACAGCGCCGAACTGCCAATCGCGAGTCACCCATGATGCCGCCTTGCCTGCAAAATTCGATGCGCCTGCAAGCAAAGTCGGCAGCCGATATGTGCCGGCGACAATTAGGGAGTGTGGCTGGTCCAAACCCGATAGCGTCTTATTGGCCTTCCGATTGAAAACGTCATTAATAATGGGATTCGTGATGGATCCATAGTTGTTGTTCTCTTCAGCTCCGAGTGACAGAGTCTTCGAATACGTGTAGGTCACCACGAAATCCAAACCCTGAGACAGTCGCTTCGTGACCTTTGTCTGGAGCGCGTCATACCAGGTGTTCCCCAGCGGATTCCACGTCTGCACGATGCCCGTGTATTCGGGGAATGGCCGCAGTGACTGCGCTACCGTGAGTCCCGGCGGGAAGCCCGGATAAGGCAGCTTGTTGAAACCGCGCTGGGCGGCGTACCCGGAACTGATCGACGAGGTGAGCAGCCGCCGGTCGTCCGGATTGTCGAGGTTGAGTCCCAAAGCCGCGAGCTTCCACGGCGGAATGCTGTTGGACGCGTACGGACTCATGGTTTGCGCAGCCCACCACACTCCCCGGTTTCCGATGTAGGAAGCTTCCGCAACGAGATCATGCGTGATCTCGCGCTGCAGCCCGATACTCCATTGCAGGATTCGCGCCGGCCGGCCGGCATTCGGATCCACCATATTCGTGGGATTGCCGATGGTGCCCGGCAAAGGCTGCTGACCCGGATCGAAGTTCGGGAACGTGATCGCGTACGGCATGCCGTCCCGCAACGTGAATGGAGGCGTGCCGTATTCCGGCGGGCCGAATGGTTTCGTCGAGCCGAAATTACTCGCTTTGGACGCGTCATTATTGGTCTTTGCGTACATCAAACCGCTGCCGATTCTCAATACCGTTTTGGGCGTGATCTGATACGCGATGCCAAGCCGTGGACCGAATGCCCACGGATAGTTTTTCGCAAACGCGCAATTACACTTTCCCGGACCATAGCCCTCGAAAATGATTCCACCCGGCAAACCGCCCGCCGTGGGATTCGGAGCCGTAGGGCTGACGTTGAACATGTAACCGCTGTGCTCTTTCAGGTAAGTCTGATAGTCGTAGCGCAGACCGTAATCGAGCGTCAGTTTGCGACTGACTTTCCAGTTGTCCTGAAAGAAGAATGCCCACGAATGATTCCCTGTGCGCATCCTGGCTGGAACACTGTCATAGCCGGTATTGGGCGCCCCGATCAGAAAACTCGCATAGTTGAATCCGACGAAGGCTGGCAGCGCGACGCCTTCAAGCGCAGGTAGCCCCGTCTGGTTGGGACTGTAGAGCATGTTGCCGGGCGAGTATGTTTCGCTGAAGGACGGATAGCCATTGACGATTAATTCGGAGCCGCCCTTGTACGTGTGATTGTTCCGAACCCAGGTCACCGACGCATTGCCGGTGGGCTTCAGATTTTCGATCCGGAAATTCGAGACGGGTCCGAAATTGTCCATGCCGCCTTGTGCGACTTTCAAAACCGAGAAGTAGGGGAATATGTCGGCATTCGTTCCCTTGAATCCGATCTTCGCATTGTCGAACCTCGGCACCTGCGGATCGCTGTTGATATGGAGATAACCTGCGCCGAGATGGAGCAGAGTTGTGGGCGTCCACGAATAGTCGGTGCTGACGCGAATCGTGTCGGCCAGGACATGCGCCCCGACATTGGGCGCTCCCGAAATCGGATAATCGAGCCCGTTGTTGTTTGGAGTGTCGGTCTGAGTTCGCGACCAATATCCGGACACCTTCAACCGCGTACTCAGCGAATGATCGATCTTCACCGACGGAACCTGCGTTACGCGAGGATTCAGTGCATTCGGCACGTAGTTGTTCGTCAAGCCCGGCCGGTTCGGCAGCGGAATGAATTCCTGAACCTTCAGCGCAACAGGATCGAGTTTATTCGCAGGAATAATGTTGTTCGGATACGGATCCCGATAACGTTGTCCATTGATGACGCGCTCCGTCGTCGGGTCGTAAATCGTGTTCTCGAAGATCGGGCGTTCCAAACCGTCGGTTCCCAGGTTTCGGCCGGTCAGCGCCTGCCGGAAATCGCCCCGGCGATACTCCAGAGTCGGCACCGTGATTGGAAAATTGTTGATCGTCGTTTCGCGGAATTGCTCAAAGTTGAAAAAGAAGAATGTCCTGTTGTGACCGTCGTAGAATTTACCCAGCGTCACCGGCCCGCCGAGAGTGAAACCGTAGTCATTGCGGCGTTCGCGCGAGCGCAGCAGATGGCCGCTGCCGTCGTCGGTAAATGGCCAGCCCGCATTGAGCGCTTCATTGACGAAGTAGTCGTAGGCGCTTCCATGAAATGAATTAGTTCCGGACTTCATGGTGATGTTGAACAGGCCGCTGCCCGCCTGACCGAATTCTGCCGCGTAATTGCTGGTTTGAACCGCGACCTCCTGCGTGGCTTCCACACTGGGCTGCGTTTGCGACGTCGAGCCAAGGCTGATCGTCGCCGTCGCATCCTGCCCTTCAACCCGAAGAGCCGACGAATTGCCCTCCATTCCATTCACGCGCACCGTTTGATCCGGCAACCACGTTGCGCCCGGAACAATATTCATGACGGAGTACGGGCTGCGGATACCTGTCGCGCCTGCCGACAGCCGGCCAATACCCAGCACCGGCAGATCATTCAAAAATTCTGAAGTCACGTTGTGAGCAACTTCGCTGCTCTCGGTCTTCAGCAGCGGTGCGGCTTCCGTGATGGTGATGGACTCGGTATTTGAACCGACCTCGAGGGCGATGTCGAGTCGCAGCGTCTGAGCAACGAGAACCGTGATTCCCTGACGAACGTACCGCTTGAATCCCGGCAACTCGGCCGACAGTTGATAGACGCCGGCCGGAATCTGCGCCAGCGTATAGTTGCCTGTTTCCGTACTGATCGTTTCGTACCGGGCGCCGGTCTCTACATTCGTCGCTACAATCTTGACGCCTGGAATGACTCCACCTGTCGTGTCCGATATTGTGCCCGTCATCGTGCCGCGATCGCTCTGCGCGAACGCGGCAAAAGAGATGAGGCACAGGCAAATCAGGACTCCCACTGAACGCATCGAATTCTCCTTTTGAGTTTGGGATTTAAGTGGGAAGAGAATAGCCACAAAGAGGCACAAAAAACACAAAATTTAAGATGATCTTGTGACTTTTGTGCCTCTTTGTGGCTATCGTCTTTGTTCCAATTGCTGGATGATCTGCAAGGCTCGGTCGCGGAGAGTTGTGTCGCGACTCGCGGCGACCTTTCTGAAGTGAGCGAGTGCTTCATTGAGGCGGTTCGTTTTCACAAGCGCTACGCCGTAGTTGAATCGCGCGGCGGTGAAGTCCGGTTTGAGACGAATGGCCGCCTCGAAGTGATAACGCGCCTCGGCGAAGCGATTGCTTGAAGCGAGCACGTTCGCGAGGTTGCTGTGCGCCTGGGCGTAATCCGGCTTGATCCGAATGGCTTCGCGAAGCGCAGGCTCGGCTCGCGAGAGATCGCCGCTTTCCAGAAACAATCCACCCAGGCTGTTGTGCGCTTCCGACAGATCCGGATCGACCTCGATGGCCTTTTGAAATGCGGCGGCCGCCTCCGAACGTGATCCCTGGTCGAGATAGACCAGACCAAGTTGATGCCACGTGGCCCCGTCGCTCGCATCCGCACTCAACGCCTGTTTGAGAACGTCGGCGGATCTCGAGCTGAATCCCAGGCGCTGGAGCGCAATCAAGGATTTTGGATCGCGGCGCACGGCCTCTTGATAGAGAGGCAGCGCTTTATCCATGTGGCCGCTGTCTCTCCAGGCGTCCGCGAGCTGAAGATAGAACTCGATGCGAGCCGGACGATATTTGTCAATCGCCGCGCTCAAAGCCTGAATGCCGCGATCGAGATTCGACTTCTGACTCACCTGTGCGACGCCGAAGTACAAATCCCTGTTTGCGCCGTCAGGCAATGCCGGCGGATAGTACAAAACCACTTCACCTCGATAATCCGTTTCGCGTTCAGCGAGTGGTGCGAGCAAATCCCGGGACGGCTTCCGGCGCTGGATGTAGTGATCCGTTATGACGACGTGCACCGCATCCTCCGTGCGCCGCTTCGGCATGTGGCAGCCGACACAATCGCCGGTCTGTGCATGGTCACGCGGGAGCGCAAGCCCCGCAGGGCGCAGCCTCAAGTTCGAGTGACACTGTTGGCACACTGCCGTGTAATGGGCGCGAGCCTCCTCGCCACGTGGGATATCGTGCGGATTGTGACATGTCGCGCAAGTGAGTTCGCTTTTCTGAAAACATGCCGACCGCCGCAGCCGGTATGCCGCGCCCGCGATTTCGAATTTATCGTCGCGTCCGGCGGCGGGCGCATGATCAAAATGCAGAATGAAATCGCCAAGCGGTTCACCCGGCCGATATGAGAACGGATCGCGATCGAACCGCACAATCGAGTTGGGCAACGGCGCACTCGTGGTTTCGAGGTGGCACTGCATACAGACCTCGAGTTGGCGATCCCTGTTCAATCGCGCAGGGTTGACGATATTGCCGGCTTGCGCCATCTCGACGTGGCGGCCACCCGGACCGTGACATCTCTGGCAGTCGATACCTTCGGGAATGCGTCCGGGAAACGCGGGTTCGGCGCCTGTCTTAATCTCGGGTATGCCGTTGTGACAGAACATGCAGCCGTAGGTGATGGCGCGTGTAAAGCCAGGATGATCGGGCCGATCGTATCCGGGGTTCATCGCCAATGTGCCCTTTTCTTCCGCATACCAGCCTAGCGGAAGTTCCACCAGCGTGTTGCGGCTCGTCCGATGCAAGTACGTGCGCGCGTGATTGCCGGACCCCAGGACGAACTGGATTTCTTTTTCGAAGCTGTTCGTTGGGTTGCCGTCGAAGCCGGTTTGATATCGGCGCTGATAAAAGCGTCCGTCACGTTCGACCATCGTGAAGTAACTGTCGGACGGCTTGTGGTAATACGTGACGCCTCTAACCGTGTTGTTCGTGTTTGGCCGGGAGAAGGACCGGCCCATTCCGGTGCGTGCATATGTTTCCGCGATTGCCGGATGGCAATCGGCACAGACCGTCGAATCAACGTAGTGGTTTTCTGTGAAAGACGTTGCGGAGGGCTGAGGGCGAGTGCAGGACACCACAAAGGCACAAAGCCAGAAAAGGTTTATGGCTTTGTGTCTTCGTGTCTTTGTGGTGTTCCACACCTGCGGTCTAGTACCGGTAGTGCGATGCCTTGTACGGTCCTTCCACCGGCACACCGATATATGAAGCCTGTTCCGGCGATAGCTTCGTCAGCTTCACACCAAGATGATCCAGATGCAGCCGCGCAACTTCCTCATCGAGTTTCTTCGGCAGCATGTAAACCTTCTTTTCGTACTTCGCGGCGTTTTCCTTGAGATCCAGTTGCGCCAGGACCTGATTCGTAAACGATGCGGACATCACGAAGCTCGGATGGCCCGTCGCGCAACCGAGGTTCAACAAACGGCCCTCGGCAAGAATCATGACGCTGTGGCCATCGGGAAACTTCCACTCGTCGTATTGCGGCTTGATGTTGATCCGCTCGATTCCCTTCACCTTCTTCAGACCCGCCATATCGATCTCGTTATCGAAGTGGCCGATGTTGCCGACGATCGCCTTATCCTTCATCTTCGACATGTGCGCAGTCGTGATGACGTCCTTGTTGCCCGTTGTGGTGATGAAGACGTCCGCCGTCTCAACCACGTCTTCGACGGTCTTGACTTCATAACCTTCCATCGCCGCCTGAAGCGCGCAAATGGGATCGATCTCCGTAACGATGACGCGGCAGCCCTGTCCACGCAGCGCCTGAGCGCAACCCTTGCCCACTTCGCCGAATCCGAGTACGACGGCAACTTTTCCGCCCAGCATGACGTCGGTGGCTCGCATCAATCCATCTGGAAGCGAATGGCGGCAGCCGTAGATGTTGTCGAACTTGCTCTTCGTCACCGAATCGTTGACGTTGATCGACGGAAACAGCAGCTTGCCGGCTTCTTCCATTTGATAAAGGCGATGAACACCGGTGGTCGTTTCTTCGGAAACTCCCTTGATTCCTTTGGCAATCTTCGTCCACACGCCCGGATGCTCCTTCAATTCACGCGAGAGCGTGTTGAGGATCACTCCCCACTCTTCGGGATCACTGGCCGGATTGAATGCGGGAACTTTGCCGGCCGTTTCAAATTCGAGTGCTTTGTGAACGAACAGTGTTGCGTCGCCACCGTCATCCACGATCTGCGCCGGTCCGGAGTTATCGGGCCAGCGAAGCGCTTCCGCCGTGCACCACCAGTATTCTTCAAGGCTCTCGCCCTTCCACGCGAACACCGGAATGCCTCGCGGATTCTCGGGCGTGCCCTTAGTTTCAGGTCTGCCGACGACAACTGCCGCCGCCGCATGGTCCTGCGTGGAGAAAATGTTGCACGATACCCAGCGGACATCCGCGCCGAGTTCGGCCAGCGTCTCGATGAGCACGGCAGTTTGAATGGTCATGTGCAGGCTGCCCATGATCTGCATGCCGGCAAAGGGCTTCTGAGCCGTATACCGCTCGCGGATGGCCATCAATCCGGGCATTTCCTGTTCGGCAAGCCGGATCTCTTTGCGTCCGAATTCTGCGAGAGACAGATCTTTCACTTTGAAAGGCTCGCGGCC
>Ga0207646_10002894_pt1 | contig 19925 bp, 19 predicted proteins | sample KBSK5502metaG_FD_184343 | JGI IMG/M metagenome (GOLD analysis project Ga0207646, IMG submission 184343) | Corn, switchgrass and miscanthus rhizosphere microbial communities from Kellogg Biological Station, Michigan, USA - KBS K5-50-2 metaG... | ecosystem: Host-associated > Plants > Roots >...
GGCCGTGACCACGACCGGGATGCCTATCACCGCGCCGATGCACGTCCACGAGATCAGGATGCCCGCCGCGATTGCCGCCCAGCGCGACCACGCCGTGCGAAGCGACACCCCGAGCAGGGCGAGGCCGGACACGACGAACATCGCCAGGAAGGCGAACCCCAGTATGTAGCCGAACGCATCGCCGCTCGGCTGTTGGGCGGTTGCCAGGATGAAGGCGAGCGTCAGGATCCCGGTGAGCAGCGCCTCCAGCGCCAGGGCGACGATCAGCACGATCCGCAGTCCCGGCGCCGGCTTCAGGAAGGACGGTGTTCCTCCGCTCGGGTAGCCGGGCATGTAGGGCGGCGGCGGCGGCGGATAGGTTGGCTGCGGCGCAACGGCCGGAATACCTGGCCGCGGCATCCACCTGACCCCGTCCCACCAGTAGAGGCCGTCCGGCGAGTACTGGGGTGGCGGCGGATTCCCTGGCGGCTGCATCAACTCGCTGATAAGTATTGATGGGACGCGAGATTTATCAATCCGGCGTCCGCTGCAGGAAGGCGCCGAACATCGGAGCGGTGAATCCGATCCTTGCCCGCTCCGGCCTGTAGACGAGCCCCTTCGCGATCAGCGCGCTGATCGTCGGCTGGATCTCGTTGTTGCGCCGGCCGGACGCCTGCTGCAGCTGCTCGATCGTCGCGCTCTCGCCGAACGCCGCCATGTGACGCATGAGCTTGCGCTCGTTCGGCGACGCGCGAACATATCGAGCCCTGAAGAACCCGGCGTCGAGCGTGGCGAGGATGCGGGGCCGCAGCCGGCGCAGGTCGGCGATCTGGATGGTCTCCCCGTGCGAGCCGTTCCACAGCGCATCCCCGTAGACCTGGATGAAGAACGGGTAGCCGCCGCTGTCGATCATCACGGCGTCCACGACCTCGTCCGCGAACCTCCGGCCGAGGCGCGTGGCGGGATCGACCAGCGCAGCGCGGTCTTCGGGCGGGCGCAGGTTGTCTAGCACCATGGTGGTGAACATCCGCTCCGAGTAGCTCTTCGAACGGGCGAGGTTGTCGACGACGGGCGGCAGCCCGCACAGCATCAGCATCAGCGGCAGGCCGTGCTGCTGCACCGCCGACGTGGCGCTGAGCAGCGCGCTCAACGTCGGTGATCCTGGATGCTCGCGGATGACGTGAAACTCGTCGTAGCGCAGCACGATGCCGCGGTACTCGCTCTTCCGGCACAGCTCGCCGATGTGCGTGAGCGCCTCCTTCAGGTCGTCGTCGAGACGGCGGTGCGGACCGGGCCGCCGCCGCTTCGTGTCGACGCTCACCTTGAACTCGCCATAGCTGACGGTCAGCGCGCCGACCACCTCGATCGCTGCTTGAAGCAGATTCGCGGCCCTGTCCTTCAAGCGGGTCGAAAGGCTGAGCCGCCGCAGCGCGCGGTTGACGTCGGTCAGCAGCGCGTTCGCGAAGGCGAGCGGCTCGGCGTCCGGCTCCGAGAACTCGCGGTCGACCACCAGCCACCCCAGGCCCTCGGCCTCGCCCTGCAGGTGGTTGAGCAGCACCGTCTTGCCAACCCCGCGCAGGCCGGTGATGAGCACGTTGCGAGGGTTGCGCGCGTCCTTCAGGAATGCGCGCACCGCCTCGATCTGCTCCTCGCGGTCGCCCAGGTATGGGGGGTCGATGCCGTTGCCAGGGCGATATGGGGACGGCGGCCAGCTCTGCACTTGTGGGGGAATGATAAGGCCGCCGCCTTATCAATCCAGCTACGCGATGTTGCCTGTCATCGCCGGTTGCTGGGTGGGGCTGCTCACGCCCGATGGCCCTGTCTCGACGGTCACCGCCATGACTGAATAACCCTCGAGAGATCGATCCACCACCACCACCGTGTGCCCGCTCGAGTCGGGCACGAACACGCCCGCGGCGTCGGCGCGGCCGTCCGCGGTGATGAGCCACAGCTCGTAGACCTTTCCGGGCGGCGGCGGCGGCATGCCGTTGAACTCGACCACGGCGAGCCTGTCGGCCTTCAGGTCCGTCACCTTCGCCGCCGCGCCCTGCAGCGCGCCGTGGCCTGCCATCGCGAACACGGTCGGTCCCGTCACGCCTTCGCGATGAAGCGTCTGCCCGAGCAGGAAGGCGGCGACCGAGATCAGCACCATCGCCGCCGCCAGCAGCGACCAGGGCAATCGCCTCCGCTGCTGGGTGAGCACTGGAATCCTCGGCTCCGCGGCGGAGAGGATTCGCTCGCGCAACCCCGCGGGCGGCGCCACCGGCTCCACTGACAGTCCGATCGCCGCAAACGCCGGCTCGTTCATCTCGTCCTGCTCAGACATCTACCACGCCTCTCTCCTTGAGATACGCAGCCAGCTTGTCGAGGGCAAGTCGCATGCGCCCCTTGACCGTGCTCAGCGGCACGCCGGTCAAGCCGGCGATCTCGAGCTGCGTGTAGCCGCCAAAGTACGCGAGGAGCACAGCCTGCCGCTGCTCCGCGGGCAGCTCCGCAAGCGCCGCGCGCACGGCCGATCGCTCAGCCGATGCCGACGCCTGCTCTTCCGGTCCCGCCGCCGGAGCGGCGAGGTCCCCGGGCAGCTCGAGCTCCTCGCGTTCGCGGCCGGGGCGGCCCCGCACCAGGTCGATCGCACGGTTGCGAACCGCGGCGAGGACCCACCCTCGCAGCGAACCCCGTGCGGGATTGAAGCCGGAAGCGCCGTGCCAGAGCCTCATGAAGGCATCCTGCACAGCGTCCTCGGCGCGGCCTGGGTCACGCAGGACGCGCAGCGCGACCCCGTAGGCAAGCGCTCCATATCGATCGAACAGCTCCGCGAGCGCCGACGCATCGCGCGCAGCCATCCGCGCCGCAAGGCCGGCGTCGTCGCCGGCTGCTACGACTCCAGCGCCTCCACCGGAACGCCCCGCCGGCCTGTCAGCTGATCGATGGGCGAATGCTTTGGCGCGGATACAGCCCACGCCTCATTGTCGATTAGACGCCAGGCCCATTCGGGATTCTTGGCGATGCGCGCTCGCGCTTCGTAAAGGGCTCTCGACATCAGCTTGATCCCGGACAGGCCGGGAAGCTTGCCGATCTTCTCGTCGATCGCCAGCAGCTCCTCCTCACCCTGCTCATCGTCGAACAGGTAGCACGCCAGCGCGTCGACCTCCTCCTGCTTCTTCACGCCCTTGCCCACGGGCACCCACACGCGGTTCAGCGCCCAGCGGTCGATGCGCTGCGCGGCGGGGTTGTCGGTGAGCCATTCCTTCGCCGAGTTGAAGTAGAAGGCGTAGTGCCTGCGCTCGTCCTTGATGATCCTGCCCAGCAGGTCGGCCAGCACAGGGTGCTTCGACTTGCGGATCAGGGCGCCGTAGCCGGTCAGGGTGGTTAGCTCGTTGATGGCGCCGATGGTGAGGTAGATCGCCGAGAAGTCCTTTGACAGCCAGGAGCCCGCCATCGTGGTCAGGATGCTGATGCTGTTCTGGACGCCAAGGTTGGCTCGGACGCGGGCGATCCGGTCCTGGGTGTCGAACTCGATGCCGTAGAGGTTCAGCATCTTGCCCAGGTTCTCCCCGTGCCACAGCTCCTCGTAGTTCCAGCAGGCGAGGAAGGCCGTGAGGATCGGGTCCATGCACGCCCTCGTCACGAGGAGGTGCGAGAGGTACAGGGGGACGTGGTTCTCGATGTCCATCATGTAGTGGAGGCAGAACAGGTCTCCCCTCGACAGCTGGTGCTTGGTGACGTCTGCCCAGACCACCCCCGTGGTGTCCAGCTTCTTCGACTCTTCCTTGTAGCGCTCGATGCTGAAGCTCATCGCTCTCCTGAACCCCTCCAGAACGGCGTCGATCTGGATACGAGATCGACGGCCGGCTGGATCATCCCGCGTGCCGGGCGGGCGCGCAAGTACGTTCTGTTCGGCGCACCGGGGAAAAGTTATCCACTAGCGATCATGGCGGCGGCCGGAGCGTTATATGCTTAACAACAACAAGTTATTACTTAACAGCCTGGAGCCTTGAACCCCGCCATGGGCATGACAGCATTCTTCGGACGACCTTCCGACCCCCTCGCCGCCGCGCGCGGCGCCCGGGTGCGCCGCCTGCTGCTGGAGCAGGTCCGCTACGCCCTGACGACCGAGCCCGCCGCCCTCGAGCTCGTGCCTGATGCCCCCCCTGACCGCCTGACCCACATACGCGGGCGGGTGTCGATCACCGTCGGGGCGATCGTCGTCCGACTCAACCAGGAAGGGTTCACGGAGAGCGACAGGCTCTACGCGATGCGCGACGGGCTGGCCCAGGGCAGACCTGTCGGCCGCGGGGACATCGACTGGCTCAACACGATCATTGCGGAGGAACGGGGGTTGCAGACGGGGTCCTGAGGACCCCCATCGCCTCCGTCGCCGCCTGCATCCAGGCCGGGTCCGCCAGCCAGGTCTCGACACCCCAAAGCAGGACCACCTGCACAGGCGTGTTGCGGTAGACCTTGGCGGTCACCAGCAGGTCGTCGGTCGTGAAATCGCCGGGGTCAGTGGCCCACGGCTGCGCCTGCATCTCGGTCAGCCAGACCTCCTTGCCCTGCGAGCTCGCCATCGCCGACCAGTAGCGGATCGCCTCCGCCTTCCAGGAAGTGCGCAGCGCCACGGTTGCGAACCGAAACGGCGTCGAGGGACCGTCGACGTACAGGTCGAGGCCAAGCGCATCACCGGCCTGCAGCGTGACGCCCGGGTGGCCGCTTGGGTATCCACGCAATCCCTCGAGCACGGGAGCGAAATTCGCCTGGAGCCAGTCGACCATGACGTTCCACCCGTCGAACGTGGTGGTCACGGCCCGGTGATTCGGGTCGAGCCGGTGCGCCTCGGATATCTCCCAGGCCATCTGCTCGGGCGTGATCTGGTCGTCTCCCGTGCTCTCGTTGACCACGTAGTCGAACGGCTCGTTCTCGATCTGCCATGCGTAGAGGAGCGGGGATGACCGGTAGCGCACGAGCGTCGCGTTGAAGTAAGCGCGATAGTCACTGCCCTGCTGGGCCAGGTCGAGCTCGGGCTGCTCGCGCGGCCCCGCCCACGCCGGCGCGTGCAGCTCCGGGTACAGGAAGTTGCGAGCGCCGATGGTCAGGATCACGCGGGCCGGCCGCGACGAAGTGCGGTTGTGGTCGGCTATCACCTCGAGCAGCTGGTCGGTCACCGTGAAATCCAGCGTGCCCGGGCTGGCCTGCGTGAGATCCCAGTACACCGGCAGTCGCACGAGGTCCGGGTTCGTATTGGTGAGAAGCGTGGAGAGGTCGGCGGCGGGGTCGCGATTCAGGGAAGTGGAGATGATCGGGCTGTAGCTGAATCCGACCAGCGGCGCGGGCGGCGGCGGTTGCGGGGGCGCCTCGCCCCCGAGCAACAGAGCGCACGCAAGCAGGCCGAGAAGGCCTTTGCCAAGTCGCCGCGAGTCCGTTCCAGGTCTGGTCGCTTCTATCTCAGCGTGAATACACGGCCAGGCCGAATTCGGTAGCTCTTCATCTCACCCGATCTCTCAACGCTTCCGACAAACACGGTACCGGGTCGATCCAGGGGTCTTCAGAAGGCCTGCGCGTTGCAATCTCGTTGAGCTTCCGCCGACATGAGTGACTTCTCGGCGCGGGGACAGCGGTTGCTCGGTGTGCGACGCGCCATCCCGCTTCCGCAACCCTCGCGCATCATCGTGGGATTTCTGCTGGCCGGCCTGATCGGGCTGACGGCGTATTTCCTGCCGCTGTTTCAGTCCGCGTCGACGCCGGTAGTCACATCGGGAGGAGGGCTGATCAACCCTGTGTCCGGTCCGACCGAGCCCTTCACCGTCCTGCTGCTCGGATCCGACGACGACTCCAAGTTCGCCGGCGATCAGTTCAATACGCAATCGATGATCCTGATCCGCGTCGACCCCATCAACAAGCAGGCGACGATGATGTCGATCCCGCGCGACCTGTGGGTTCCCATCGAAGGGCAGCGTTACACGGGAAAGATCAGCACCGCCTATCAGACAGGCGGAGTGCAGGCGACCATCGCCACCGTCGAGAGCAATTTTCACGTCCGCATCGACGACTACATATGGATTGGCCTGGCGGGCCTCGTACGGGTGATCGACACACTCGGCGGCGTGAACCTGATCGTCACGAATCCGGTCATGGACGATTTCTATCCAGCCGACATCAACACGTCCAGTCCTTACGGCTACTACCGCGTCGCGCTGCTTCCAGGTCCAGTCCACCTCGACGGCGTGCATGCGCTGCAGTACGTGCGATCACGCCACGGTGACCTGCGCGGCGACTTCGCACGCTCCGAGCGTCAGCAGCAGCTGCTGCTCGCGATGAAAGCGCAGTCGAAGCACATCAACGTCGCCGACTTCCCTGACATCGCGAAGGCTCTCAACGGGGAGCTCAAAACGAGCATCACTCTCGAGCGCGCGCGCCAGCTGTACTCGGTGATGGACCAGTTCGACAGTGCTCACATCAAGCGCATCCTGCTGGGGCCGCCGTACACGTCTGAAGGATGGGCCGGCAGCGAGTCGGTCGTGTACCCGAGCTGGGGCCAGATCCTCCCGCTCATCAGTCAGTACTTCCCGCAGTGAAGGGCGTCACGTACCTCGTCCTGCTGCTGGCGATGGCAGGCTTCGGCTTCGGCGTGTACCGGATTGCGGGCGCGTTGAAGTCGGACGGCACCCACGTGCAGAGGCCGACGTCGACCTACGCGCAGGCAGTACCGGGCAAGATGTTCGTCGCGCAGGGCGGCGCAATTTACCGGTTCCAGAACGGCACCTTCACCCAGATCACCAAGGACGCCGGCTGGACGCAGCCATCGTCGTCGCCGGACGGCACGCAGCTCGTCGCGGTGCAGCGGCACCAGAACTATTCCGACGTCTTCGTCCTCACCGACTCCGGTCGCATCGTGCAGCAGCTCACGAACCTGCAGTCACCATCAGTCGAGGGCAATCACTGGGCGTTCCTACCCCGCTTTAGCAGCGACGGCAGTCGCGTCTTCTTCGCGTACGACGACAAGGTTCCCGGAGTGTATGAGGTTGACCTGACGATCCTGTCGATGCCTGCCGGCAGGCCCGGTCGAGGCGTTGTGTGGACGGTGCCAAACCCATACACGGGAGGCGACACCGACCCCGTGCCCCTGCACGACGGCGGGCTCGTCTACACCAAGTACTCGATCGACAACCAGTCGGCCGTGCATTCGCAGGTGTGGCTGACGACGAGGGCGGGGGCCGCGGGTACACCGCTGACCAGGACCGAGGAGGACTGCGCGCAGCCGGCCGTGTCGCCGGACGGGAGAAGCATCGCCATGGTGTGCCGGCACGGCGAGCTGCAGTCCACGGAGCTGGTCGTCGCAACGTTCGACCAATCCAGTGGCACGCTCGGTCCGGAAACGGTGCTGGTGCAGGGCCAGCTCTCGGCGTCGCCCGCTTTCTCTCCGGACGGGCAGACCATCGCGTTCCTCGCACCCGTGCAGCTGGGCGGGACGTTCCAGCTCTGGACGGTGCCGGCAACCGCGTCGCCTTCGCCGTCCGAGGCGCGTCCCATCACGCAGAGCGTGGGCCTCGATTCCACCTCGGCGCCGGTATGGGACTAGCACCGATTCCCGCACCAAAAAAATCACCGCATCCGTAGTAGCCGTGGAATTCCGCGCGCGCGTTTTCGCAGTGGGAGTGATGACAAAGGTGCTCAAGGGAAAGGGTCAACGCTCACGGAACGAGGTACCCGACCTGCGAACGCAGTGGGAGTCGCTGCTCGACCAGGTCTGGCGGTCCGAGGCCGACTGGCGGCTTTGGGATCGCGTCGACGCCGCGGTACGGCTGGACACGCTGCGCGAGCAGCAGAGCCGGCAGGAGGGGCCGCAGGCTTAACCAGGTTCGGTAGTCCGCGCTTCCAATACGTTGCTTTATTGAGGCGCTGGCCCGCAAGGGCTTGGCGCCTCATGGGAAAGCAATCCCAGAAGGAGGAATGCGGTAATGAAGTGCGACATTTGTGACGAAGAGTTCGACACCGAGAACCAGCTGATGCAGCACAAGGCCCAGATGCACGCCGGCGAGGCGGGCAAGGGCTCGGACGAGAACCCCGAGGATGCCGACCTCGAGGAGCCCGACTACAAGAGGGCAAGCGGCGAGTAGGTAATCGCGTTACGACTGAAATGGTCGGCGGCGACGAGCCGCCGGCCTTTTTTCATGCCTTCGAGATGGGCAGCTCGACCTCGAAGGTCGCGCCGCCACCCGGTGTTTCGGTGACCTTGACGCTGCCGCCATGGGCGTCCACGACCGCGGCGACGATGGACAGGCCCAGGCCGGCTCCGCCACTATCGCGGCTGCGGCTGGGGTCGGCGCGGTAGAAGGCCTCGAAGACGCGGCCGGCGTCGTCCGGCTTGAGGCCCGGGCCATGGTCGACGACCGACATCGTCGCCAAGCCGTCGTGCGTTTCCAGCGCCACCTCGATCGGACTCTCCGATGGCGTGTGCACCAGCGCGTTGCGGATCAGGTTGCCCATCGCCTGTCGCAAGCGCGTGTCGTCGCCCGTGACCACGACGGGCGCGGGGGCGTCGAGCGTGATGGATCGCTTCGGTGCGACCGCGTGCGCGTCCGCGACCGCGTCGCGCGCAATCGACTGCAGGTCCACCGGCGCTTGCTCCAGCGGCCGTCCCTGGCCGAGACGGGCCAGCACCAGCATGTCGTCCACCATCAGCGACATCCGCATCGACTCCTCTTCGATCCGTCGCCGCGCGACCGATGCGTCCTCCGGCGACTCCTGCGCGCCGCGCCTCAGCATCTCTGCGTAGCCGCGGACGGAGGTCAGCGGCGTGCGCAGTTCGTGCGACGCATCGGCGATGAAGCGGCGAAGCCGCTGCTCAGAGCGGGTGCGCTCGCCGAACGCGGCCTCGATCTGGCTCAGCATTCCGTTGAGCGCGATCCCGAGGCGGCCGATCTCCGTGTCCTCGGTCGCCGGCTCGACCCTGCGGGTGAGGTCGCCGGCGGCGATGTCCTGCGCAACGCCGGCCATGCGCTGCAGCGGCCGCAGGCCGATTCGAATGATGATCAACGCGAGCACCGCGGTCGCGGCCACCACCCCGAGGCTGATGAGGACTTCGAGCTGCAGCAGCTGTCCGAGAGTCGCGTTGACGTCGTTCATCGGAATCGCAAGCAGTACGTAGTCGCCCTGGAACGAATCCTCCGGCCAGATGGCCGCGCGGTACTGGGAGACGCCGCCGGTACCGGCCAGCGTGAGCAGCGCCGGGTGCTGCTCGGAGCCCGACGGGAGCGAAGACGGCCGTACGGGCAGCGCGGACGAGGTCGACGACGGGAAGTCGTAGCGGAGTGGATTGCCGATCTCCGTGCCGTCCGGTCGCAGCAGCTCGACCACCGTGCCAATCGGGAACTGTCCGGCTGCGTTGCGCTCGGGGCCCGGACCACCCAGCACGCCGACCGCCGCGGGGCGGCCGTTCGTCAGCTGCGAGTCGACGCGGCCGAGCATGAAGCTCTGCAGCGCGGTGTACGTCGCCACATCGGCGACGAGCAGTCCGAGCACCACCAGCGAGACGATCCCGATGAGCAGGCGCCCGCTCAGAGAGCGAGTCATTGCTTATCCTCGCGGAGCGCGGAGGACGTACCCGACGCCGCGCACCGTTTGCACGAGCGGTGGCCCCTGGCGGTCGATCTTCCGGCGCAGGTAGCTGATGTATGTCTCGAGCACGCTCGCGTCTCCACCGAAGTCGTAGTGCCACACGTGGTCGAGGATCTGGCTGCGCGTCAGCACTCGTCCCGCGTTGATCAGCAGGTAGCGAAGCAGGCGGTACTCGGTGGTCGTGAGATCGATGACGCGGCCGGCGCGCCTCACCTCGTGAGCCTCGTCGTCCAGCTCCAGGTCTGCGAGCTGCAGGCGCCCGCTCTCCTGCCCCGCCGCGCCGTGGCGGCGGAGAACGACGCGCACCCGCGCGACGAGCTCTTCGATGCTGAACGGCTTGGTGACGTAGTCATCACCGCCGACCGTGAGGCCGTGGACCTTGTCCTCCGTCGCGTCGCGCGCGGTCAGAAAGATGATGGGCACGCGATGCCCGGCGCTGTTGAGCCGCCGCAGCACCTCGAGGCCGTCGATGTCCGGCAGCATCACGTCGAGGATCACGAGGGCGGGAGAGAACTGGCTGACCGCAGTGAGTGCCGCCCGGCCGGTGGCTGCGGTCTTCACCGAGAAACCCTCGTACCGAAGCGCCATGGAGACGAGCTCGGTGATGTTCGGCTCGTCGTCCACGACCAGCACCCTGGCGCCGTCATTTGCGGTCGCGTGCTGGGCAAGCTTCTGGCTCACAGCATGATCGTGATCGAGTCTCCTGGGAGTTTGCTGAGAGGAGGCTGGGAGCCGGCTCGGGATCCCCCGGCGAACTCACAGCGTTCTCGCAGGGCGCGCTGAGCCTCCGGCGTCAGTCTCCTCCTCGCGGTCACGAGACCGACACACATATAAGGAGAGAGACATCGACATGAACGGAATCAGGAAAGGAGTGCTCGCGGCGGTGGCTGCCGGCTCACTCGCAGTAGGAGCGGTTGGCGGGGCGGTCCTCTACGCGGCGACCACCATCAGCGCGTCCGCCGCAAGCAACTCCAACGCCTCGCTCGCGGCTGCGGCAACGCCGGCGCCGACCGCGGGCAAGTTCGTCCCCAACGAGAACCCGGCGCATGAGGCAGGCGAGAGCGCCGCTCGGGAGGCGCAGGAGAACGCCGGCCAGGTCCCCACGGTCCCGTAGTCCCCGGCCACCCGGCGTTTTCGCGGAGGAGGGCACGCGTCCTCCTCCGCATCTGTCCTCAGCCCAACATCTGGCGCGCGACGAACAGGACGTTGGCGGGGCGTTCGGCCAGGCGCCTGACGTACCAGCCGTACCAGGCGGGCCCATATGCGATCAGCTGCCTGGCGGTGTGACCCTCCTTCGCCAGCTGCTCGAGCGCGCCGGCCTGGATGCCGTACAGCATGTTGACCTCGATCTTCTCGCGCTCGATCTCGAGTGCCTCCGCAAAGCTCGTGATGCGCCGGATGAGCGGCACGTCGTGGGTGCCGAGCACGAGGCGCAGCCGATCGCGCTTGAGCTCCGGCAGCACGAACGTGCACAGCGCGAGGTAGTTGGCGTCCACGTCCCGTTTGGCGGGAAAGGCGCGATCAGCGGGTTCCGCGTACGCGCCCTTCACCAGGCGGATGGCGGGCTTCAGATCGAGGAGCCGCGCCACGTCGCCCGCAGTCCGGTAGAGGTACGCCTGCATGGCGAGCCCGACGTGCTGGTGCTTCTTGCGCACCGCTACATACAGGTCAAGCGTCGCGTCGGTGTAGGCGCTGCCCTCCATGTCGATCCAGAGCCAGCCGCCGGCCTTCTCGGCGGAGGCCGCCAGCCGCTGCAGGTTGGCAAGCGCCGCCGCGGCGTCGATGTCGAGGCCGACATGGGTCGGCTTGACGGAGATGACCGGGTCGACCCCTGCCTCGGCCGCGCGCGTCAGCACCACCTCGAAGTGCTGGACGACCGCGGCCGCCTCGGCCAGGTCGGTTACGTTCTCGCCAAGCTGAGTGAAAAGCGCGCCGATGTTCCGAGGCTTCCACTCGACCGCGACCTTGAGCGCGTCCTGAAACTCCTCGCCCGGCATGAAACGACGCACAGCTCGGCGGACGAAGCCCCACTGCGGCACGTGCGCCGCCAGCCAGGGGTTGGTCGCGCACCAGAGCAGCAAGGCTCTCATGTCGCCTGATGGTAAATCGACGCCCCCTCCCGGCCTCCCCGCGTGGCGGGGAGGGGATCAATGTAAAGCGACGCCCCCTCCCGGCCTCCCCGCGTGGCGGGGAGGGGAATCCCGACCCCTCCTTACCTCCCCGCGTGGCGGGGAGGGGAGTTCTACGTTGCGGCGCCCAGGCGGACCGTGAAGGTGCTGCCCTTGCCGAGCTCGCTTTCGACCGAGATCGACCCGCCCATCAGGTGGACCAGCCGCTTGCTGATGGAAAGGCCGAGGCCGATCCCGCCCGGCGCGTGGTTGCCGCCCTGGAAGAACTCTTCGAAGATGCGCGCGAGGTCCTCGCGCGAGATGCCGTCGCCGGTGTCCGAGACCGAGATGGCCACCGACTCACCATCGCGGCGCGCCGACACCGTGACGTCGCCGGAGTGCGTGTGCCGGATGGCGTTCGAGAGCAGGTTGAGAAGCACCTGTGTGAGGTGCCGCGCGTCGGCGTGGACCTCGATGCCGGGCGACGGTTCCGCATTCAAGGTGAGGCCCTGGGCGATCGCCATCGGCCGCACCTGCTCGACCGCTTGCGCCACCACGGTGTCCACGGGCACGACGTTGAGCACCATGCCGGCACGTCCCGCATCGAGCCTGGCCATGTCCAGCGAGTCACTGGCAAGCTGCAGCAGGTGGTCGCCCGCCACCTTGATGTTGCCGACGTAACGGCGCTGCTTCTCGGTCAGCTCGCCGACACGTGGGTCGGTGAGCAGCTGGGCAAACCCGAGAATGGAGTTCAGAGGCGTCCGCACCTCGTGGTTCATCATGGCCATCAGGCGTGACTTGGCTTCGCTGTCGCGCTGCGCCTCCTGGGCGCGACGCTGATCGGTAACGTCGCGAACGATCGTCACGAGGCGAGCGGCTCCGTCCTCCGTGACGCGGATGATCGACGCTTCGATGTCCCGCCGGCGACCGTCCTTCGTGACGAGGGCCGAGTCGACGTGCATCACGGGCTCGCCCGACTTGAAACGGGCCGTGAGTGAGCGCTGAATCTCTTCACGCTCGGCCGCGGGCACGAGGTCGAACAGAGAAGGCAGTGCCCTGAGCTCCATGTCGGTGTAGCCGGTCATCTCGAGGTATGCGTCATTGCAGCTCACGTAGCGCCCGTCCTGCGTCGTGACCAGCCCCTCGCCAACATCGCTGAGCGCGGCTAGAAGCGAAGCCTGGCGGGCCGCCTGCAGCATGCGGTCGGTGACGTCGGTCAGGATGACCGATACGCCCGTGACGGCGTCGTCCGCATCGCGGATCGGGCTGAGGACTCCTTCCAGGTAACGATCGGGGTCGGACAGGTGGATCAGCCCGGTCACGGCCTCACCGGCGAGCGTGCGTCCGAGGAACTCGACGGCTTCGGGCCGCCCCTCGAGGACCTCGGCGATGTCGCGGCCCACCATCTGGTCCGGCGTGACGTCGAGGACCGAGAGCCCGCTGCCTTGGGCAAGGGTGATGACGCCCCTTGTGTCGGCGGCGAGGAGGATGACATGCGCGCTGGACACGACCGCCTCGAGGCGCTCGCGGCTCTCCTTGAGGCGGTCGCGCATCGTGAGGTCGCGTATGAAGCACGCGACCAGGCGCACCTCCTCAGGCAGGTCCGTGACGGCGATCTCGATCGGGAACTCCGTGCCGTCGGAGCGCACGCCGGTCGCCTCGAACAGCTTGCCAGCGTATTCGGCGCTGTTGGCCACGCGGCCGGCGCGAGCCCAGCGCTTGAACGCCTCGAGATGCTTGGGCGCGAGCAAGGTCATGGCCGAACGGCCGATCACATCGTCACGCTTGCGCAGAAAGGCGCGCTCGGCCGCGGGATTGAAGTCCACGACGTTGCCGTCGACGTCGAAGACCACGATGGGATCGGGCGCGGACTCCATCACCGCCCGCGTGCGCTGCTCGCTCGCGTTGATGCGTCGGGTGGTGCGCGCTCGCTCGAACGCAGCCGCCGTGAACGCCGCGACCATGTCGAGCGTGCGCGCATCCGTTTCGTCGAACGCGTTCGGCCGCTTGGACATCAGCTGCACCACACCGATCACCTCGCCGTTGTTCGTGAGCGGCGCCGAGATGGCGGCCCCGAACCTGCCCTGGCGCGCGGTCTCTCCATGGGCGCGCGGATCGTTCTGGACGTCGGCCGACCGCTGGGTGCGTCCGCTGCGATAGCAAGCACCGGCCAGGCTCCCACTGATGGGCAGCCGGAAGCCCACCTCGAGATCGTTCATGCCGGCGATGGCGCGCACCACCAGCTCGTCACCGTCGGGCAGCATTACGGCCACGCCGCAATCGCCGACGAAGCGCACGACGCGCTCCGCGAGCGCGCTGAGCATGCCCTGAAGGTCTTGGCCGGCCGCCGCGATGTCGCGCTGGGCCTCGATGATCTCGCCCAGCCGTTCCTGCTCGGAGCGGAGGATGGCCTCGGCCTTGCGCTCCTCGGTCAGGTCGACGACGTGGGCGAGGATGTACGGCGGCACGCCTTCCTTGCGGATCAACGAGGTCGTGACCCGGGTCCAGATGTGATGGCCGTCCTTGTGGATGACCCTGAGCCTGGCGGTGATGACGGTGGAATCGGGCGCGCCCGTCAGCTGCGAAAGGGTCGCGGCCGTGGGGCTGAGGTCTTCGACCACGACCATGGACCGCGCGTCGACGCCCACGGCCTCTTCCTCTGAGTACCCGAACAGCTCGCTGTAGGCCGGGTTGACGCGCACGATCACCCCGGCCATGTCCGTCATGGCCATGGCCACACCCGACGCCTGGAAGGCCCCGCTGAACAGCTGCTCGCTTTCGCGCAATGCGGCTGCGGCGCGGGCCCGCCCGATCGCTTCGCCCGCAAACCCGGCAAGCAGCTCGAGCGTGGCCGGCGTGCCTTCGGGAAAATCGCCATGACGCGGCGACTGCAGCTGCAGCCCGCCGATGACCAAGCCCTCGTGACGGATCGGCGCCATCAGCAGCGAGCGAATGCCCGCGGTCTCGAATATCTCGCGACCGCAGCGCGGATCGATCAGCGCATCCGATGTGGATTGCGACGTGCCCTCCTCGGCGCAACCGTTGACGGGATTCCCCTTGCGCGGCAATCGCTTGCCCACGAGCTCAGCGCCAAAGCCGGCGCATGCGGCGATGACGACCTCGTCGCCTTCGATCATCTGCACCGCCACTCCTGGTCCGCCGGTCAGCTCGAGCGCACGCTCTGCGACCACGCGCATGGCCTGGTCCGCGTCGAGGTCCAGCGTGCCGAGCTGCGTCTGCAGCTCGATCAGCGCACGCAGCCGCTCGGCGTCGTGACGCTGCTGGTCCTCGGCGGCTTTCAGTCGCGTGATGTCAATCGAGCTGGTCACCACCACCTCGACCTCGCCTTTCTCGTCGAAGACCGGCACGGCGTCCACGTACGCCCAGCGACGCTCAGCGCCGCCGTAGCCGACGATCGTTCCACGTACCGGGGCCTTGGTCTTCAACGCAAGCGCAAACGGCCGCTCGTCGGCAGGAATCGGAGTTCCGTCCTCCCGGACGAGCGGAATCGTGCGCTCGCGCACGCCGTTCAGGCGCTCGCCTCCGAGCGCCGACTCGGCGGCGCTGTTGTGCTGGATGGCTCTGCCGTCGCGCCCGTAAACGACGACCATCACCGGGAGCGCCTCGTAAATCTGGGCGACGCTGCGGGCCTGCCGCTTGACCTCGGATGCGAGCCGCGCGCTCTCGAGCGCGGGCGTAACTATCGCCGCCAGCAGCGACAGGAACAGCGCGTCCGCGCTGTCGTACTGGTGGTCGGCGTAGCTGAGCACGGCCAGCGTGCCCACCGGCCGCCCGTCCACGAGCAACGGCACAGCGACCTGCGCCGCGATGTTGTGCAAGCGCCCCCAGGGCGTGGTCTTGCCCGAGGTCTTGTAATCGTTGATGACGATTGGGTGGCCCGTCTTGAACGCGCCGCTTATCGCCGTGGGGGCGTTGGCCGCTATCAGCGCTTCCATGTCCTCGCCTGTGCCGACGGTCGCGAGCAGCCGGAACGAGTTAGTCGCCGGCTCGTACCAGCGCAGCACAGCGCCCTCGCCGCCCGCGATCTGGCGCGCCCGTTCCACCACCAGGTTGGCGAGCCGGTCGGGATCGCTAACCCCTCCCGCGGCCACTGCCACGTCGTGCAGGGCGGCCATCGCAGCCGGATGCAGCTCAGGCCCGATCGTTCGCTTCCCCACCTTGACCTCTACCCCGCCGTCCCAAGGTGTATTATATTACGTAGCAGACTATATTGCAATGTCGAGTCCCCCAAGCGAGTGTCGCGCGTCAGCAGATTGCATCAAGCGAAGGATTAACCGGCATTGATTAACGAAAAGAAGATGGCTGGCCGGCCGCGCAGCCCACGGGTCGACGGTGCCCTCCTGGACGCCGCCCTGGATGTGTTCCTGGAACGCGGCTACCAAAGCGCCAGCCTGGCGGAGATCGCCCGGCGCGCCGGCGTCGGCACTCCCGCCATCTACCGGCGCTGGCGGACCAAGGCCGAGATGGCGGTCGATGTCATCCGCCGGGCGGCCGAGCCTGCGCCGATCCCCGACACCGGCTCCATACGGCGCGACCTGGTCACGTTCATGCGCCAACGCATCAAGATGTTCAGCGGTCGGCTGTTTCACTACGTGTTGATCCCGGTCGCGACCGAACCAAGACTCGCGGAAAGCCTCCAGGTCAGCTTCCTCGACTACCGGCAGCCGCTGGAAAATCGAGTTCGCGCCGCCGTCGCGGCCGGTGAGCTGCGGCCGGAGACCGATCCGGCGCGTCTGATCGACCTGCTGATGGGCACCATCGTCACGCCACTCCTCTTCTCCGCCCCGCTCCCTTCCCGTTCCGACGCCGAGTCGATCGTCGACCAGGTCCTCGAAGGATTCGCGGCCCGCGACGCCACACCTCGGGCGAATCGATCGCGAACCAGAGGGTCAGCTCATGGTCGCTGAGCGAGGCGTCGTCCTGATCGTCGAGGACTCGCCCGAGCTGGCCGAGCTCATGTCCGCGATCGTGGAACGCGAAGGCTTCACCGGGATCGCCGCAGGCAGCGCCGCCGCGGCGCGCGCCGCGTACCTCCGCTACCGGCCCGTCGCGGTGCTGCTCGACTGGGTGCTGCCCGACGCCCCCGGCACTGAGGTGTGCCGTGAATTGCGGGCGCAGGATCCGGAGCTGACCGTCATCTTCGTCAGCGGGCGCAACGACGAGACGAGCGTGGCCCGTGGGCTCGACGCCGGCGCCGACGACTTCATCGCCAAGCCCGTTCGTGAGGGCGAGCTCGTGGCCCGGTTGGAAGCCCAGCTTCGCAAGACGACGCGCCTTCGCCAGGCGTTCAGCGCCGCGGCTGCCGAGGTGCCCGAGCGGAAGATGCGATTCGGCGAGGTGGAGATCGACACCCTCGCTCGACGGGTCAGCGTGAGCGGCCGCAATGTCAAGCTCGGCCCGCTCGAGTACAGGCTTTTCGACTACCTCGCGCGCAACGCCGGCGTCGCCGTGTCGCGAGACCAGATCCTCAGCGAGGTCTACGGCATCGACGCCGACATCGGGACCGAGCGTGTCGACCTGCTCGTCAGACGCCTCCGGCTGAAGCTGGGGAACTACCCGGATACGGGCGGACATATCATCGCCCACCCGGGCTATGGCTACCTGCTGGAGCGGCAAAGCTCAGCGGGCTGACATCCGCGTCGGCCGGCTTCTGCATCACATGAGTCAGGAAGAGCCGCACAAGAGCCGGGTTCCACTGCCTGCCCGACCCGCGTCGCAGCTCCCTGATCGCATCCGCGGACGACATGGCATGGCGGTATGGCCGGTCGCTCGTCATCGCGTCGTACGCGTCGCAGATCGAAACGATCATGGCCGTCTGCGGTATGTCCGGGCCGGCCAGGCCGTCGGGGTACCCGGTCCCGTCGAACCACTCGTGGTGGTGCTTGATGATCGGAACCACGTTGCAGGCGGACCTGAGCTGGCTTGCGATCTCGACGCCGATCGAGACGTGGCGGCGCATCAGCTCGACCTCGCGCCCGCTGAGCGGACCCGGCTTCAGCAGCACCGAGTCCGCCACCCCGACCTTGCCGATGTCGTGAACGATGCCGCCGAAATAGATCGCGTCGAGCGCGACCTCCGAAACCCCCGCTGCTTCGCCCAGTGCACGCGCACCACGCGCCACCCGCTCCACATGAGCCTCCGTCCCGCCGTCCTTGGCTTCGACGATCTTGGCGAACGCCGCCATCACGTGCTCTGCGTCGTCGAGCTTGTCGTAGACCTCCTTCGTCTTGATCAACGTCACCACCCGCGCCATCAGCTCGTTCCTGTCCAGCGGCTTGGCGAGGAAGTCGTCGGCGCCCACCTGGAGAGCGCGGACGCGGTCCTCGACCGTGTTGAGCGAGGTCACCAGCACCACCGGCAGGAGACGGTTCGCTGGGTCGGACTTGATGCGACGGCATACCTCGAATCCGTCGATCCCGGGCATCACGACGTCCAGCAGCACCAGGTCGGGGCGGCCGGCGGCGATCGAAGCGAGCGCCTCGAACCCATTGCGCGCCGGCACGAGCTCGCACCCGGTGCCGCTCAGGTAGGCAGCCAGCAGCTCGAGGTTGAGCTCCTGGTCGTCGACGGCGAGCACCCTGGCCATCGCAAGGAATTTCAGCAGGGCGATGCTTCGGCCCGATGTCACCGCACCGTCAATCCCACGTCATGACGGTGTCACCCGATTATCGCCCCCTCCTAACCTCCCCACGTTGTGGGGAGGGGCATGGTCAACCGTCAGGCCTGGTACTGCTTCAGCAGGTCGGCCAGCTGCAGCGCGTTCGTGGTGCCGTAGTTCCCTGAGCAGTTGTTCATCAGGGCGTGCACGCGCTTGGCGCTGCGCGCAGCCTCGGCGATGCGAGGCGCCCAGTCCGCCAGCTCGTCCTCGTCGTACAGGTAGCGAAAGCGCTCGTTCGGCGGGATGTTCGGCTTCTCCCACAGATCCGCGCGCCGTCCGTGAAACCGGAACACCGCCAGCTCTGGCGACGTGACCGCGGCGACCGGCGGGACGGAGCTCTTGAAACCCTGCGGCTCGTCGACCACGACATACGGAATCTTGTGATCCGTCAGGAATCGCAACGTCCGCTCCGCGTTCTTTTCGTTGAACCACGACCCGTGGCGGAACTCGACGGTCAGCTGCATGTTGCCAAGCCGCGACTTGGCGTCGACGATGCGGTCGCGCGCCTCGCTCGACGGAAAGACCCACCGCGGAAACTGGAGGAAGATCGCGCCGAGCCGGCCCTCCTTGCGCAGTGGTTCGACGCCCTGCTTGAACGCGCTCCAGACCTCGTCGTACAGCTCGGCCGGCAGGTCCTTGCCGTAGATGCGCGCCTTCTCCTTCAGCTTTTCGGGCAGCGCGTCCCGGATGTCCTTCGGCAGGCGCTTGACCTCGCTGGGCTGGCCCGTCATGAGCGCGTGGGCCTTCACGTCCATGACGAAATCCTTCGGGGTCCGCTCGACCCACAGCTTCGATTGCTGCTCGCGCGGCAGCGCGTAGTACGTCGCATCCACCTCGACGACCGGGAATCGCGTCGCGTAGTAGCGCAGCCGTTCCTCCGCGGTGGTCGCGCCCTCGGGATAGAAGACTCCCTTGGCGACCATCGTCGGATCTGTCCACGACGCGGTGCCGGTGCGGACCTCCCCACCTCCGGCGATGTGGATGGGATTCGCCGCAGCGTCCAGCACCGGCTCGACAAGCTTCAGGACCGGCTCGAAGCCGGGGTCGTGCGGATTTTTCACCGCGCTCAAAATTCCCAGCGGGTCGGCGAGCCGGTGAAGTCGTCGTGCGCGATGCCGAACGCCCACACCGGATCGACACGGAAGCACGAGTTCATCGCGGGGTCGAGCACGTCCATCGAGTAGTCGGTCTCGTACTTGGCGTTCTCCCAGGCCAGGATCTTCGCCAGGGTTTCGCCGTCGTCGACCAGCGTCGCCACGCCCTCGACCACCACCGGGTTGTGCGCGTCCTCGGTGGTCACCACGCAGCGCGTGTTGACGATCAGGTTGCGCGACTTGCGTGAACCCTTGCTGCTGCTGAACCAGAACGCGCCCTCCTGCCACATGCCCCATACGGGCATCACGTGCGGACGCCGCTGCGGCCACACGGTTGCCAGCCAGTAGTTGCGCGAGTTCATGAGCCGCGTCTCCGCCCAGCTCCACGGCAGGAGCCCAGTGCCTTCGTTCTCGGGCAGCAGGCCGTATCCCGGCATGTAGGGTCGCGTC
>Ga0207646_10002897_pt1 | contig 19918 bp, 22 predicted proteins | sample KBSK5502metaG_FD_184343 | JGI IMG/M metagenome (GOLD analysis project Ga0207646, IMG submission 184343) | Corn, switchgrass and miscanthus rhizosphere microbial communities from Kellogg Biological Station, Michigan, USA - KBS K5-50-2 metaG... | ecosystem: Host-associated > Plants > Roots >...
CCACCTGGAACCCTACCTCCTGATGTTGTGGACCACCGTGATCGCGCTGGCCGGCTGGCTCACGGCCCATTACTTCTACATGCTCAAGCCCGACCAGCCGGACCTCCTGATGAACAAGATGAAGGGGGTCTATACCCTGCTGCTCAACAAATACTGGGTGGACGAGGCCTACGATATGACCGTCGTGGAGCCGGGCAAGGCCGTCGGCCGGGCGCTGGACCGGGTGGACCAGGCCGGCGTTGATCGCGCCGTGGTCGCGGTGGAGCGGATGACCGACCTGGGCGCCGCCGGCTCCACGTGGTTCGAGAAACATGTGATCTACGGCTCGATCAATGTGACGGGCTACGCCAACCAACTGGCGGCGCGCATGCTGCGCCGGTTGCAGACCGGGCTGGTGCACCACTATGCGGCGATCCTCGTTGCCGGACTGGTGGTCCTCGTCAACCTGATCGTGCTGTTCTTGTGGTTCGGAGGCGCGTCATGATCCTCCATGAGGTCACCGCCGTCGAGCAAATCGGCTTCCCGATCCTCACGGTCCTGACCTTCCTCCCGCTCGTCGGCGCGGTCGCGATCTGGCTGTTCCAGAAGGACGAGGACCTCATGCGCAAGTCCGCGATGGCCGTGGCCGGGCTTGAGCTCTTTATCGCCGTCCTCCTGCTCTGGTATTTCATGCCGAACAGCTCCCAGATCCAGTTCGCCGAGCGGGCCGCCTGGATCCCGGCGATCGGCGTGGGCTATCACCTGGGGATCGACGGCATCAGCGTGCTGTTCATCCCGCTGACGGCCTTTCTCATCGTCCTGATCATGGTGTATTCCTGGGATACCGAGCGGACCCTGCTGAAGCCCTACCTGATGGCCCTCCTCGGGCTGGAGGCCACCATGGTGGGCGTCTTCGCGTCCCTGGACCTCATCCTGTTCTTCGTCTTCTGGGAGCTGATGCTGCTGCCGAGCTACTTCCTCATCAAGCTCTGGGGGCAAGGCCCGCAGCGCCAGTACGCCGCGCTCAAGTACGTGCTCTATACGCTGTCGGGGTCGGTGCTGATGCTGGTCGGCATCGTGCTGCTCAATCTGAACTTTCATGCCATGGCGGTGACGTACCGCACGGAGCCGCTGTACTCCTTCGATTTGCTCGATCTCCTGAACGTGCCGGTGTCGCCCGAGAAGCAGACGCTGATCTTCTTCCTGCTGTTCTTCGGGTTTGCCTTCAAGGCGCCGATCTTCCCGTTCCACACCTGGCTGCCGACTGCCCTTGTCGAGGGGCCGATCGTGATGAGCGTGCTCCTGGCGGGCGTCAAGGTGGGGACGTACGGATTCATGCGGTTCGCCCTCCCGTTGCTGCCGGAGGCCTCCGTGCGCTGGCTCTTGCTGATGGCCGCGCTGGGCCTCGCCGCGATTATCTACGGCGCGTTGATCGCGCTGGTCCAGTCGGACTTCCGCCGGCTCCTGGCCTACTCCAGCATCAGCCACCTGGGGTTCGTCATGCTGGGCCTGTTCGCCCTGAACTTTCAGGGGCTCCAGGGCAGCCTGCTGCAGATGATCAACCTGGGGTTCTCGACGGCCGGGCTCTTCTTCATGGCGGGGTTCCTGGCGTCGCGGACGGGGTCGTCCGACCTGTCGGCGTACGGGGGACTGGCCCGGCAGGTGCCGCTCCTGGCGACGTTCATCTTAATCCTCGGCCTGGCGTCCATCGGCTTGCCCGGCACCAACGGGTTCGTCGGAGAGTTTCTCATCCTGCTGGGCGCGTTCCGCGCCAATTGGATCCTGGCGGCCGTTGGCGTCCTCGGCGTGATCCTCGGGGCGGCCTATTTCCTCTGGTACTACGAGCGGGCGTTCTTCGGCCCGGTCGGGCCCGAGCCGAAAAAGCCCGTGCATGATCTCCGCCCGCGCGAGTGGGGCATCGCCGTGGCGCTGACCGTGATGGTGCTCTGGATCGGTCTCTACCCGGCGCCGTTCCTGAACATGATCAACGGGTCGGTGCAGGCCTTGGTGGACCGGGTGCAGCAGGGGTCCGTGATGAAGGCGGCGCGGCCATGACTGAAAGCTACCTGCTGAGCGTCATCCTGTTCGCGCCGTTCGTGGGCGCCGGGGTCCTGATCTTTATCCCGAACCGCCAGGCACTCCTGGTCCGCCAGCTCGCCGCCCTCTTCGCCGGCATCTCGTTCGTGGCGTCGTTCATCCTGCTCTTTGTCTTCGATTGGCAGCAGGGCGGGTACCAGTTCCAGCAGAAATACGTCTGGTCGGAGCAGTTGGGGATCCAGTTCTATCTGGGCGTGGACGGGATCGGCGTGCCGATGGTGCTGGCCTCCTCGATCCTCCTCTTCGCCGGCATCTTCATCTCCTGGCACATCAAGGACCGGACCAAGGAGTTCTACGCCTTTCTCCTGATCCTCGCCGGCGCGACCATCGGGGTCTATGTCTCGCTGGACCTCTTCTTCCTGTACTTCTTCTATGAGATGTCCGTGATCCCGATGTATCCCCTCCTGGGCATCTGGGGCAGCCACACGAAGGGCTACCTCGAAATGACCTCGCCGGAGGACCAGGCGAAACGCGACTCCCCCGGGTTCATCCTCAACTTCGCGCGCAACAGCAAGGAATACGCCGCGATGAAGCTGACGCTGTTCCTGTCGGCGGGCGCGGTCGTGGCCCTCATGGGCATCCTGCTGATCTACAAGTTCTCGGGCTTGAACACCTTCGAGATTCCGGTGCTCGCCGACAAGGCGCACTTCGACGGGACGCTGGCCACGGTCATCTGGCTGCTGTGCTTCTTCGGCTTCGCCTCGATCGCCCCCCTCTGGCCGCTGCACTCCTGGTCGCCGGTCGGCCATGCCGCGGCGCCCGCGGCCACCAGCATGCTCCACGCCGGCGTGCTGATGAAGCTCGGCCATTTCTCGATCATCCGCACGTGTTTCCAGATTCTGCCGGACACCACCCGCGACCTGATGCCGATCGCGGCCGTCCTCTGCATCTTCAGCATTCTCTACGGCGGCTACGTGGCCTATTACGCCAGAGACACGAAGTACGTCATCGGCTACAGCAGCTCGAGCCACATGGGTTACGTGTTCCTGGGCATGGCCGCGCTGGATTACATCAGCCTCTCCGGCGCCGTCCTCTACATGTTCGCGCACGCGCTCGCCACGGGCATGCTGTTCGCGATGGCCGGCTGGGTGTACGATCAGACCCACACGCGCGACATCCCCTCGCTCGGCGGCCTGGTCGCCAAGATGCCCTTCGTGGCCGGCTGTTTCATCGTGGCCTGCATGGCGTCCATCGGCATGCCGGGGACCGTGAACTTCGTGGCCGAGGTGATGATCGTCCTGGGGAGCTGGGCGAAATATCCCGTCCAGACCGTCATCGCGGTCCTGGGCATCGTGCTCACGATGGCCTATCTGTTCCGGATGATGCGCGGGGTCTTCTACGGTCCATTGAGCGAATTGGGGCACCACGCCCATGACGCCAGGCCGTGGTACGGGGTCGATGGCGTGCCGTTGCTGATCATGATCCTGTGCAGCGTCACCTTCGGCATCCTGCCCGGCCGCATGCTGAACGTCATCCGCTCGGGCGTGGACCCGATCCTGGCGCGGATCATCGAGGTCGCCCCGGTGGCGGTCCAGGCGGGAGGCGCGCTTCTCCCATGACCTTCGACCTGAACCTGTCCCTCAGCGATCTCCTCCTCATGCTTCCGGAGCTCTGGGTGACGCTCTGGATCTGCGTCGTGCTCTGCGTGGACTTCCTCATGCCGCGCCTGTCCTCGCGCACCATCGCGGGGCTCAGCGCGGCCGGCATGGGGGTCGCCCTGGTGTTTCTGCTCTGGTACTACGGGGACGGGACCACCGGTCTCCTCTTCAAGGGGATGTTCGCCCTGGACCGCCTGGCCCTCTTCTTCAAGATTCTCGTGGTCGGCGCGACGATCCTCGTCATCCTGGCCTCGATCGACTACGTCGGCCGCTTCCGGTTCTTTAAAAGCGAGTACTACTTTCTCGTCATGATGGCCGCGCTGGGCATGATGTTCATGGCCTCCGCCAACGACCTGCTGTCCGTTTTCGTCACGCTGGAGTTCAGCACCTTCGGCTTCTACATATTGGTGGCGTATCTCAGGGACGACCTGCGTTCGAACGAAGCGGGGCTCAAGTTCTTCATTCTGGGGGTCTTCGCCGCCGCGCTGCTGGCCTATGGCATCAGCCTGGTCTACGGCGAAACCGGGACGTTCATCTTCCCCACCCTCGCCGCCGCGGCGCCAGGCCTGACGGCGGGGCTGGCGGTGGGCTGGCTGCTGATCTTCGCGGCCTTGGGCTTCAAGATCGGGGCCGTGCCGCTGCATTCCTGGATTCCGGACACGTACCAGGGCGCGCCGACTCCCGTCACGGCCTACCTCTCCATCGCGCCGAAGGCGGCCACGTTCGCCATCCTGCTGCGGATCTTTTTCTCCACGCTCCCGGCGCTGAAGCCGGAATGGGTCTGGCTGATGATCGGCACGGCCATGCTCTCCATGCTGTACGGGAACATCGTGGCGATCGCGCAGAGGAACATCAAGCGGATGCTGGCCTATTCCGGGATCGCCCAGATCGGGAACATCCTGATCGGGGTGGCGGCGGGCACCAAGATGGGCGCCGAGGCCGTGCTCTTCTACCTGCTGACGTATCTCTTCGCCAATCTGGGAGCCTTCGCGGTCGTGATCGCGTTCAGCCAGCGCACCAACAGCGACGAGATCGAGGATTACAGCGGGCTCAACCGGCGCTCGCCGTTCCTGGCCTTCGCCATGCTGGTCTTCCTGTTCTCGCTGGCCGGCGTGCCGCCGCTGGCGGGGTTCATCGGTAAGATCTATCTGTTCGCGGCGGCCGTCAAGGAAGAACTCTACACGCTCATCACGGTCGGGCTGATCAGCATCGTCATCTCGCTGTATTACTACATCATCGTCGTCAAGAAGATGTACATCAGCGAGCCGGCCGACCCCACGCCCATCGCCGTCTCCGGCGCGCTCAAGACCGTCATTTACGTGGGCCTGGTGGGGACGCTGATCCTGGGCATCTGGCCCCAGCCCTTCATGACCTTCACCATCGCCGCGACGACGATCTTCTCCGGCATGGGCAGCTCCGTCGCCACCCTAATTCCGTAAGCCCCTCTTTATTTCTTGGGTTTCCACTCACGCGCCAGCCGTTGCGCTTCCTCAATTTGCGCAGATGACATTTTTGGGGCAAGCCGTTCACGGGCCTCAATGGATTGCTCGATATCTTGTGCTGCGACAAGGTTCCACCACATGTAAGCTTGCACAGGGTCCTGCGGAACCCCCTCGCCGGCTTCGTACATCTTCCCAAGGTGGCATTGGGCAATAGACAGTCCCTGCTCGGCAGCCAAGCGAATCCACCGCAACCCCTCTTGAACGTCTTTCGTCACACCAGAGCCACGGAGATACATGCTTCCCAGGTGGTGTTGAGCAAAGGAGTACCCATGCTCGGCAGCCAGACGATACCACCGTGCTGCCTCCTGAGAATTCTGCAGCATCGGCATCCCTGCATGGCGAAACCTCCATGCGGCCTCCTGATAATCCTGCGTACTCCCCTTGCCGCTGATGTACATTTCCCCAAGTTGATCTTGGGAATCAGCGCACCCCTGGTCGGCGGCCAAGCGATACCAGCGTATCGCCTCCTTGTAATCCTGCGGGACCTTCGCGCCGTTGTAGTTCACGCCGAAGTGGTACAAAAACCCAAGCATATGCTGGGCCTCGGCATCCCTCTGCGTTGCCAAACGATATAATTCTTGAAATGTCATGCAGAATAGACCATCAGCAAGTGGTCTGAGCCTACCATCACTTCCAGGTAATGGATAGATGCTTAATCATGAAAATCAGGATAAAGATTGACCTGAGCTCCGTGACAATGCATAAGGGGGAGGGCTATACTCGCGGGCAGGCAAAGCCGCCGCATACACCCATGAAGACCGATTCCCCCAAACACTTCTCGATGATTCGCGAGTTTCACTTGGCCGACTTTTTCACTCTGGCCAACGCAGCCTGCGGAATGGCGGCGGTGTTTTTCACCATGATCTACGTGAGCAGCCAGTCATTGGCCCATTTCTTCGCCGCCACGGCCTTGGTCCCGGTGGCCTTGGTCTTCGACGCGCTCGATGGCCGTATCGCCCGATGGCGGCGCAAGCATTCGGCGCTCGGGCGCGAGTTGGATTCGCTGGCGGACGTCATCTCATTTGGGGTCGCGCCAGCGGCACTCGGATTCGCCGCCGGCTTGCGCGGAGGGTGGGACTGGATCGCGCTGATGTACTTCGTCTGCTGTGGGGTCAGCCGATTGGCCCGGTTCAACGTGACCGCCGAGAGTCTCTCGGAGGGCAGGGACGCGGTGGCCTGCTTCGAAGGCACGCCCATTCCCACGAGCTTGCTGCTGATCGTCGTGCTGGCCCTGGCCGCCTGGCAGGGTCGGCTCGGCGAGCACCTGTACTGGGGCGTGTGGACAGTCGGGCCGTGGGATCTGCATCCGTTGGCCTTGCTGTTCGTCCTCTCCGGCACCTTGATGATCAGCAAAACGTTACGCATTCCCAAATTGTAGCGACCTGTATCCTTTTCTTTCCCCGCGCCACGACCCATTACTCCCCGCAAGTGACTTGGGCTGGGGAGTCCGTGTCGAAAGATACAGCGATAGAGGGCTTGCCTAAAGAGTTGCAGAATGATATCATTTTGATAGCATCGTGGAACTGAGAGGAAACAGCCATGCCCCACATACTGGTCAGAGATTTGGATCCCAACACCATTGAACGGCTCAAATCGAGCGCCAGGCAGCACGGGCGATCCTTGCAGGGGGAGGTCAAGGCCATCCTGGAAGAAACCGTGCCCATGACCATGAGCGAGTTCAGAGCTGTATCAGAGAAGTGGCAGAAACGCCTCAGGGGCCGCAAGTTCAGTGACAGCGCCAAACTTATCCGCGAGGATCGCGAGCGGTGAGCCGATTCGTCGTGGATGCCAGCGTGGCGGTGAAATGGTTGGTGCCGGAAAGCCATGTCGACGCCGCCCGCCGCGTACTGCGCCCGAACCATGAGCTGCTGGCTCCCGACCTCATTTGGGCCGAAGTCGGCAATATTCTCTGGAAAAAGTTTCGCCGTGGCGAGCTTGCGGGAGAAACGACGCGTGATCTGTTGCGGGACTTCCAGCGCGCACCGTTGCAAATTGCTGCGTCGCAAACGTTAATGCCTGTCGCATGGAGCATTGCGGAGCGGTATGACCGAAGCTTCTACGACAGCCTGTACCTGGCCCTGGCTGTCGGCTCGGAATGCCCATTGGTGACAGCCGATCTCAAGCTCTACAACAGGCTCAAGGCCGGCCCCTTTGCAGAAAGTCTGGTCTGGGTCGAGAACACCCCTTAGATTCCGCTTTGCCCTGCCCCCTCGGCTTCCGCGCCTGACTGGCCCCCTTTTCCTTCCCCTTTTTCCCCTGCCGGCGTGCCTAAACCTCTTGCGGGTGGGCGCGCTTATCGTTTGGAGCCTGAGCGGGGTGTACCTCAACCGCGGCCGTGGGCGAGCGGTCCTTCCACTCTTGTCCACAACCTGAGACCGCGGGACCTCGGGAGCGAGAGGCACCCCCGCGACAGGCCCCCCGCTCTTTCTTCTCTTCAACGCGCCGCTACCTCTACCACGGGCGCTTACCTACATCGACCTCGGTATCTTCCCTTGGCCGCGGCGCCGTGGTACAGTTTCTTCATGAAACATGCCTGTCTTGCCCTCAGTCTGATCGCCGCGCTGCTGCTCGCCGGTCCCGCAGCCGCACGCGCGGAGTCCGCGGCGGAAGTCGGCGAGGCCGCGCAGCAGCTTGCCGACGCGCTCACGAAATTCGGCGTTGCCGTCGTGTCCGGCGCCATCAAGGAATTGAGCGCGGCAGCCAGGGAGCATATCGACGCGGACGCCTGGCACGGGCCCGCGATCGAGGCTGACGAAAACGTTGGCGGCTTCAAGCTCAGGCTGTACCCGGAAGGCAAGAGCCGCTCCGACGAGCACTTCCAGGCTGAGACCTACTACCGCCTGGATCAAAACGGCCAGCTCAAAGAGTTCGAGTTCAGCACCACCCGCAAAGACAAGTAACCCGCCCCGCATCGGCTTCCGCGCCTAACTAGTCCCGTTTTCCTCTTTCCCCTCTTTTCCCCATCGGCGCGCATAGAGACAAGCGGGTGACACCGCATGGGCGCCCAGAAGCAGCGCGGGGCGTACAGCCGGGTTCCGGGACTTCGACGGCGAAACGCCCAGCTGCGCTGGGCTATGCGGGGGCAGGACCCGCTCTTAAGCCATTCTTCTCCCTAGTTGTATCTTTTTCGATTCGCGCGCCGCCCGCCGCCCCCCTGTTGTCCGTGACAATTCATCCGGTGCATTAGACGAATCGCCGGCAGCATGTGTCTCAGGCACTAGGAAGACCGGTGCGATGCAATACAGGCTGTCACAACATGCGCGGCAGGAATTAGAGCGACGTGGAATTTCGCTGGATCAACTGAAATCCGTGCTGAATCACCCGCAGCAGGTCGTCCCCGATAGAAAGGGCAGGACGGTCTTTCAGTCGCAGGTTGACCGCGGCGATGGCACGATGGTTCTCATACGTGCTATTGTTGTAGGCGACGCGGACGACGTTGTCGTGGTCACCGCCTATCGGACCACCCGCATCCACAAATACTGGAGGGAACCATGAAAGTCACATATGATCCCGAAGTGGATGTGCTCCATATCCTGCTCCGGAACGCGCCGGTCGAGGAGAGCGACGAGGACAAGCCCGGCGTGATCCTGGATTACGACAAGGAAGGGAACATCGTCGGCATTGAGATCCTGGACGCCTCCAAGCGCGTGGAGGATCCGCGCTCCGTCCAGCATGCCGTGACGCACTGATCGCCCTCTTCGCCCCATCGGCTTCCGCACCTGACTGGCCTCGTTTTCCTCTTCCCCTTCTCTTCACTTCCGGCGCGCTAAACCTCTTGCTGGTGACACCGATGTTGCCGGAGGCGTAGGGGTGACGCTGGTAGGGGGCCACCCGCCGCGCGCAGCAGTTCGGAGCACGGCGGGGGAAACCGGCGGCAGGACCCCATAGCCGCAGGCAACAGGACCCGCCTCTTCTCTTCAATGCGCCGGCCGCTTAACCCCCGTTGTCCGTGACAATTCATAAGGGGTTGGCTGGGAAGTAACCTTGCTGGGGGAACTCGTGTCAAAAGGAAAGACAGGAAGGCGTGATGCCATGAGTTCTAAAAAGCTCCAAGAGCCTGTAGTAGCCGTTCCGATGGAAAAGATCGAACGCTCAATCCATCTTGTCAGAGGGCAGAAAATTATTTTATCGGCGGATTTGGCTGAACTGTATGGCGTGGTGACTTGGCGGCTTAATGAACAAGTGAAAAGAAACAAAGACCGCTTTCCTGCCGATTTTATGTTTCAATTGACTTATCAAGAGGTTAGAGCTTTGATCTCGCAAATTGCGAGGTCAAAACCAGGACGAGGTGGAAGAAGGACCTTACCATATGCGTTCACGGAGCACGGAACAATTATGGTAGCGATGGTTCTGAATAGTTCACGTGCTGTTGAAATGAGTGTGCATGTTGTTCGAGCGTTTGTCCGGTTGCGAGAAATGCTTGCGACTCATAAAGAACTGGCCCAAAAGTTGGCCGAGCTCGAACTCAAACTGGAAGGCCACGACCAAGCCATCCACAATCTTTTTGAAACCATCCGCCAGCTTATCAATCCACCCGATCCCAAGCCCCGCATCGGCTTCCGCACCTAACTGGCCCCGTTTTCCTCTTCCCCCTTTTTCCCCTGCCGGTGCGCCTCTTCCTCTTGCGGGCGGCCCTTGCTTATCGGTTGGAGCCGGAGCGGGGGCTGCCTCAACCGCGGCCGTGGGCGAGCGGTCCTTCCGCCCTTCGTTTATAACCAGAGACCGCGGGACCTCGGGAGCGAGAGGCACCCCCGCGACAGGCTCCTCTTCTCCCGGCGACAGGACCCGCTCCCTTCTCTTTACGGAGGAGGAGTGGTAGGTATTCGTGACAATTCATAAGGGGGAGAGCTATACTCGCGGACGGATTTTGGTCCTAGTCGATCATGAAAAGGGGACTGTCCCCTAAGATGTGCTCATGCCCACTGAAGCAGACGCAAGAATTATCATTGATCGCCTCTTGCGTGAGGCCGGCTGGAATATTGAAGACAAAGCCATTGTCTCAACTGAAGAGCCAGCGGCAGACGGTCGCGCCGATTACTTGCTCAAGAACAATCGGACCCAGCCGCTTGCTGTTATAGAGGCCAAGCGTTTCTCGATCGACCCCTATTCGGCAAAGACACAAGCCAAAGACTATGCCATTAAGATGGCTGCTCCCTTTGTGCTGCTGAGCAATGGGCGTGAACATTACTGCTGGGATTATGAAAATGGTGATGCGCGTCCCGTTTTGGGATTTCCAACGCAAGCCGACTTAGAACGTCGTGCCAATCTCCGTCTTCACCGGCACGGGGATATCAGCAGCTCGCTCAATCCGATCCCATATCCAGCACGTTTCCGGTTCAAAGGCGAAGAAGTAGAAACGCGCCCGTATCAACTACGCTGTCTGAAGGCGGCAGACGAGGCACTGATCGCCGGCCGCCGCCGGATGCTTTTCGAGATGGCCACAGGAACAGGCAAGACCCTCACGATTGCCATGCTCATGAAACGCTGGTTCCAGGCTGCAACAATCTCTCGAGTGCTCTTCCTCGCTGACCGAATCGAGTTGGCAAGACAAGCAAAAGAAACTTTTGACGATTATCTGCGGGATTATCCGTCGAGTTTGCTCTATGGCGGCAAGAGAAGTCTTGAGGGCCAAATTGTCGTGGGAACGCTTGATACGATTGCAAGTCAACTAGGGCCTGGCGGCTTTGGCCATGCCTACTTTGATCTTGTGGTGACCGACGAATGCCACCGGTCCATCTATAACACTCACCGCGCCACGCTCGCGCATTTCGATGCTATTCACATCGGTCTTACTGCCACCCCGAATCCTGGTGAGTTGCGGTGGATCAGCCAGCACGAGCGTCAACTGGTCCGCAGCACCTACATGTTCTTCGATTGTTGGGACAGCGCGAGGCAGGAAGGCCGTCCAACGTTTGCTTACACGTTTCGCGATGGTATCCAAGAGGGATACTTGGCGGACTACAGAATCTATGTTGCTGAATCGCGTCTCACTTTTGAGGGGACAAGATGGGAAGAGGAAGACATCGCCTTTGGAGACTGGGGACGCACCGCTGAATCGGAGGATCGTCTCAAGCTCATCATCGACGAATATTTCCGGATCGAAGAAGAGCGTCCCCAGCCACATCCGCGGAAGACGATCGTGTTCGCGGTCCGCGAAAGACAAGCGACCATCATTGAGCGCCTGTTGAACAAGCTGCTACCCGACGCGGCATGCCTACGCATCGCACAACAGACCAACCGCTCGCCGGCAGAGGTGCGCCAGAGCTTCGCGCAGAAAATTACCTGCTACTCGAACAACGGCAATGCGAAGTCCATCGTTGACCGCTTCAAGTTCGATCCTCTGCCGGTCGTTGCTGTTTCTGTGGACATGCTGGACACGGGCTACGACCATAAGGAAGTTGAAAACTTGGTTATGCTCCGTCCTACAACATCGGCCATCAAGTATGCCCAGATGCGAGGCCGCGGCAGCCGTCTCTGCCCGCGCATCGGCAAAGAGGACTTTCTCGTCTATGATTTCGTCAACAACACGGCCAACTTTGATGATCCCGGCCAGCCGTATCACCAGCCGAGGCAAGTGGGAACAAGACCTGGAGTGGCTGGCTATCCAGAAGCGGAGTCTGACGGCCCTATTGTTGCGCCTCCGCCACCGGGTCCTGCACAACCACCACGGCAATTCACGGTTATCAGCGAGGGAACTCTTGAAGACGAATTCCGTCGTCGGGAAATGATCATGGTTGGTCCCGCAGGTCTGGCTATTGATCGACGGGAGTATCAGGACAGATGGCGCGCGCGCATTGTGGAGCTTCGGGAATCAGAGCCGACTGTGCGGAAAATTCTCGCTGGGGAAGAACTCGCCGAGGCGGAATGGGAAGCACTTGCCGACAAGCTCAACGCTCCGGAGTTGTGGTTCAATGAGTCCTCGCTGCGCAAAGCCTTCGACCAGCCCACAGGCTCACTCAGCGACTTTATCCGTGCCGCACTTGGGCTCCATCAATTTCCGACGCGTGAGCAACGTATTGAGCGAGCGTTCAACGCGTGGGTAGCTGAACATTCCGACAGCATCAATCCAGATCAAGCACGCATGCTCCACCTGCTGCGCAATGTCGTACTGGCTTCCGTGCACGAAGCCGGCTATCGACGACTCGATCCCTCCATCTTTAGCCAGGCGCCCTTTACGTTCCTTGGAGGGCGGACCAAAATGGAAAACCTGTTTGGACGTGAACGTCTGACGGCAATTATGGAAGAACTGAACCTCATCATTAATGCAGCCTAACCGCATGGACAACACCTCACTTCAAAACCTCCTCAAGCGCCTCTGCAAGGTGATGTGGGAAGCCAACGTCACCGACCCGCTCACTTACGTCACGCAAATCGCCTACCTCCTCTTTCTGAAGATGCTGGAGGAAACCGACACCGAACAATCGGGCAATGGCGGCAAGAAACGCTGCGAGCTATTTACCAAGGTTAATCTCGATGGCGAGAAGGTGGACTTCAGCAAGCTCCGCTGGAGCGTCCTTACCTCAGACCCGGATAATGAGCGGATGCTCCGAACCTTGCGCGATCTACTGCCGCGCTTTGCGCTCCATCCCGTACTCTCGCCAGGCGCCCGCGCTATCTTCGACGACGCGCGCATCGTCATCCCCGACGGCGCTACGCTTCGCCGCGCTGTGGACATCATTTCGCCCATCCATCTTATGAGCGAGGACGCCGATGTAAAGGGCGACCTCTTCGAGACGCTTTCCAGCGATCTCGGCCAACAGAAACGCTCCGCGCAGTTCCGCACGCCACGCCACCTCATCCGCATTATCGTCGAAATGGTGAATCCTACAATCGGTCGAACCGTGTGCGACTCTGCCTGCGGCACTGGAGGCTTTCTCATCGCCGCCTATGAGCACATCCTGCTCGCCAACACTTCGCCTGAGTTCGTCCGTGAGGTCACCGCTCCTGGTAGCCAGATCGTGAAGCGCGGTATCGGCGACAAGTTCACCCCTAGTCAGTGGGAGTTTCTGCAAAAAGGTACTCTGCACGGCTTTGATGGCGAGCAGACCTTCGTGCGTATGACCGCCATGAACGCATTGCTCCATGGTTTCGACCACTCGCCCATCGTCCGGCGCGACTCTATCGGTGGCAGCGAAGACCGATGGGACGAGGTACAGTTCGACTTCATCCTTGAAAACCCGCCCTTCTCTGGCGCGGCGCAATCGCCAAAACGCTCCCTGCGCGTCGAGAAAGGCGAGAAATACGTCCTCTTCCTCGCAGCCGCGCTACGCAGCCTACGCCCTGGCGGACGGGCGGGCATCGTCCTGCCCAACGGCATCCTCTTTGGTGACACCAAGGTACACCTCGACGTGAAACGCCGCCTCTTCGCAGAATGCGATCTCCAGGCTGTCGTCAATCTGCCGAAAGGCATGTTTGAACCGTACACGCCGAACCAGACCTGTTTCCTTGTCTTCGAGAAAACCGGACGGCCTACTGAGAGCGTGTGGTTCTACCGCGTCGAGGGTGACGGCTCCTCGCTGAAAAAGGCGCGAAAGTTTGGCCCGCAATATCGCAACGACTTCCCCAATCTCCTAGGAATGTGGCCCAAACGCGCCACCGAGGAAGGCCGCGCCTGGCGCGTGCCCGCGGAGAAAATCATCGCCAACCGCTATAACATGACACTCGCCAGCCTTGGTCTTGTCGAGGCAGAGAAAACCGAACATGCAGAACCGGAAGACATCCTCGCCAGTGTGGCGGAGAAAGAGCGACGGATTTTGGAAATCGTCGAGGAGATGCGGAAACTCGTGATGAGGGAGACGGAATGATTGACTTCGATAACCTGCCATCGGCTTGGCAAGTTCGCCGTCTTGCTGACCTGTGCGAAATTCGATTGGGCAAGACGCCCGCGAGAAAGAACGTCGCGTATTGGGGAGGGAAGTTATCTTGGGCATCAATCAGTGACTTGAACGAAGGCGCTCTAACCGCGACCAAAGAAGGCATTACTGAACGTGCGGTTCGCGAATGCAACTGCAAGCCCGTCACTCCAGGCACGCTGTTGTTCAGTTTCAAGCTCACCATCGGCAAGCAAGCCTTTGCTGGAATCCCGCTGTTTACAAATGAAGCAATCGCCGCACTGCCCACTAAGCCTGGCGTCGAGCTTGAGCCCAAGTTCCTGTCCTACGCGCTCAAGGTCGTGCCGCTTCTCAAAGACGCTTCGGATGCTGCCAAAGGGGTAACGCTTAACAAGAATACGCTCGCAGAGATTCGCATTCCCGTCCCGCTGCTGTTGGCGGAGCAGCAGAGGCTGGTCGCGCGGATCGAAGAGTTGACGAGTCGCCTCGAACAAGCCCGCCAAACCCGGCAAGCCGCCATCGCTGAGGCGGAGACAGTTTTCCAACGAGCGCTCGAAATTACGTTCTCTGACGACGAGACAAAGGACTGGACGGAACATACCGCTGACAATTTGTTCAAGATTGTTAGCGGTCAGGTCAGCCCGCTCGACCAAGAATTTCGCGCCCTGCCTTACCTTGGCCCAGAACACGTCGAGACCGGCACGGGTCGCTTCATCGGCGAACGCATTTCCGTCGCCGAACTCAAGATGAAGAGTGGCAAATACCGTTTCACTCCCGAGCATGTCGTTTATTCCAAGATTCGTCCCGCACTCCGTAAAGTCTGCGCGCCCGGTTATACCGGCCTGTGCAGCGCCGACATGTATGCGCTCAAGCCAAACCGCGCGCGCGTCATCCGCGAGTTCCTGAAGTTCGTTCTGCTCGCGCCGCCATTCAGCACCTATGCCGTCGAAAAATCCGACCGCAACGCGATGCCCAAAATCAACCAGACCGCGCTACGCGCCTTCCACTTCCGTATCCCTGATCTGCCGGAGCAAGCCCGCATTGTCCACCTCCTCTCTGCGCTGCTCGACAAACACGCGGAACTACGTCGGCTGCAAACCGAGACGGAAGCCGAGTTGACCGCCTTCACCCCCGCGCTTCTCGACAAAGCCTTCAAGGGTGAGCTGTAGCCACTCATTGGCGGACCCTTTAATAAAGGGTCCGCCAAGCGGAGTGTTCACTAATTTTGCTTGTTCATGATTCATGAACATGGTATATTGTCGAACACCTATGAGTGTAAAACAGCTGGAATCACAGACTATTGCCTCTGCCCTGGAGCAGTTGAAGTCCGTTCATCCGATCCGGGTAGCGGACCTACGTCATGAGATGAACGACCAAGGTCGTGATCGGTGGGATGGTGAGTTCACGCTGAAGACCAATAGAGGCGCATTTCGCTACGCTTTTGAAGTGAAGACCCACCTGCGACCACAGACTGTGAAACATCTGTTGATTCAAGCAGACTTCTACAAGAGGCATTGGGGGAAGACCAAAGGGTTTCTGCTCTTCGCCGACTATGTAAACCCATCGTTGGGTCACCAGCTCAAGGAAGCCGGCATTAACTTCATTGACACCGTTGGGAACCTATTCCTTAAGCGAGAACCAGGTCTGTATCTCTATGTCGAGGGGAAAAAGCCGGCTGCCCTGCTGAGGGGAAAACCGACGCGTGTCTTTCAACCGAGCGGGCTCAAACTGCTTTTTGGTTTCTTGCTTGAGCCGGAATCCATCAACTATTCGTATCGAAATCTAGCGGACGCGAACGATGTTGCCTTGGGAACGGTCGGCTGGGTTAAGCGAGACTTGCGAGAGCAAGGGTATTTGGAGCCTATTGGTAAGAACCGCTTCCGCCTGGTCAGAAAGAAGGAACTACTTGAACGGTGGGTGCAAGGGTATGCGAATCCCCTGCGCCCGAAGATATTCCTTGGCGAATACCGCGAGCTGGAGAAAAATCTCGATGCGGTGGTGAAAGCCTTTCGACTTTACGCCTTGGGAGAGGGAATCCGTTGGGGTTTGACGGGCGGATTTGGAGCCGATCAACTCATTCATCATTATCGGGGTGCTTCGCTCACGCTCTTTATTGAGAGATGGAATGAGAGTTCCGCAATCAAAGAATTAAGGTGGGTTCCTGTCTCAGGAGGACCAATTACGGTGCTGAAAGCCTTCTCTCCTCTCGTCTTCGCGCAGTGGGGAAGGGTAGCGCCACCACCCGCACTTCATCCTTTGCTGATCTACGCAGAATTGCTTTACCAAGGCACCGACCGTGACCTTGAGACAGCACGTCTTATCTATAAAGAGTTTCTGGAACCATCCCTTGCCAATGATTGAAGGCGATCTGGCGAAGGCTCTTGGAGTGTTCCGCGATTACTTTGCGGAAAAACAGATTCCTTTTGCCCTCATTGGCGCGCTTGTACCGGCCCTCTTGCTGTCTTCCGAGGTCGGAGCCCGAGAGACACGCGATGCTGACCATGTGATCAAGCTGACGTCTTGGGCGGATTGGGAAACTGTGATCGCCGATCTTGTCAAGCTTGGGTGCACGCGAGGGCGTGGAGAGCAAGAACACAGGTTGTATTACGGGACGGCCGAGATTGACCTGATCCCTTATGGAGTCACGAATGGCCCAGAGGAGGTCCTGGTTTGGCGGAAGTCTGGCAACATAATGAATATGACAGGGTTCTCCGATGTCTTCCGGTACGCAGTATCAACGGAGGTCGTGCCAGGAGTGATACTTCCGGTAATACCGCTCTGGCTCTTTGCCGTTCTCAAAGTCACAGCCTACCTTGATCGCCAGTTTCCCCGAGACCTTGTCGATCTTGCCTATGTATTGGAGCAGTATGAATCTTCTGGTCGCCGCTTCGAGATTATTGGTGATGTCGAGGGTGTAATATACGACACTGCCGGGGCGTACCTTCTCGGCCGTGATATTCGTTCGAATGCTTCTGCAGCAGCTCTATCGATAGTCAAAGGCTTTGTTGAAACAGTTGCCAACGAGTACCATGACCTTGTGAATAAATTCTTATCGGCAGAGGACCGCTTATTTTCAGATACGAGGCGACGAGAGGTTTTTGAAATAATTCAGGCATTCCGCAAGGGGCTTTCCTAGTTTCTGACTGAGAACAGAATGGGGTCAGTCTCCATTTCCGAAGACCACCGAATCTCCGAACAGCAAAGGACCTCCGATGATTTTCCGACTTGGCCCCACTGATGTGTTATCTAGTCTCGGCTGGCCGTTTGTCATCGTCATATTACTCGGTGTCGCTGTGGGTATTATCACGTGGTGGCTGGATCGGCGGTTCCCGGCTCTGTTGAGGCGGTGGCTAAGTAGGGAGAAAATTGGTAACGCGCTTCATGCGATTGTCGCAAGCGCGGGTGGGAAGAGCACGCTCGACGAATTGTCATGGCGGGAGTTTGAGCAGCTTGTGGGCGAGTCCTTTAGACAACGCGGGTTTTCGGTTAGGGAGACCGGGGGTGGCGGTGCCGACGGCGGCGTGGATATTGTTCTTTCCCGTGGGACCGATCGTTACTTCGTCCAATGCAAGCAATGGAAAGCAAGGCAGGTTGGAGTGGTTCCCGTCAGGGAACTCTATGGCGTGATGGTCGCAGGCAACGCGGCCGGCGGCTACGTGGTTACATCAGGAGTCTTTACCGACGAAGCGCGGCGCTTCGCCGAAGGTCTCGAAATCGAACTTATCGCTGGCGATCGGCTCGTCGAGATGATTCGCTCCGCACAAAATGTTTCAAAACCGGCGCCGAATAAGAGCGATGCACCCATTTGTCCGCAATGCGGTTCGGGAATGGTCCTCAGAACTGCGCGCAAGGGAACCTTGGCTGGCAAGCCATTTTGGGGTTGCTCTACGTACCCCAACTGCCGCGGTACGCGACCAACCTGACCTGCGAGACAGCAGACGGGGACAGGCACCATTCAGAAATGGAGCCAGTCCCCTTTGTCCCCCATCCTCAGCCACGCTTGACAGGTTCCTCGAGGTTGCCTAGCATCGGGATCAATCAATACGGGGCATCGCCGTGAAACAAGGTTACCGCTTGATTCTTGCGGACAAAGACGGTGTGCTGGTGAGTGAATTCCAACTGACCGAGCACGACTTGGCTGACCCGGAGGCGTTCGTCGCGACGCTCAAGCAGTCGATCGAGCAGGTCGAGGAGGAAGAAACGTGAGGCGGCACCGGCGATTACAAGAAGGGTAAAAAGATTTGGCCAAGGGAGAAAAAGGGGACAGGCTAATTTGTTTGGGGTGGCCTAGCCTGGGCAATTCGCGTTGATGGTGGGACAACAACCGGGGAGCTGGCCAAGCATGCCTGACAAAGCCAATGCGGTCGTGCTGCCTCCGGTGATTTTTGTGGTGGCTTTGGTGTTAGGCCTGCTGATGGAGTACGCGGTTCCGATGCAAGTCCTGCCGCGGACACCAGCGCGATGGCTGGGCACCTTCTTGATACTGGGTTCTCTGCCGATCGGCCTGTCGGCTATCCGTGAGTTGTTCAAGGCGAATACGGCCTTGGATGTGCGCAAACCAACGACCGTTATCGTAAAGACCGGAGCCTTTCGATTCAGTCGCAATCCCATTTATATAGCTCTGATCTTGTTCTATTTGGGGATCGCGTTGCTTATCGATTCCTTCTGGATATGCCTTCTCGTTGTGCCAGCCGTCGCCATCTTGCAGATTGGCGTCATTCGGCGTGAAGAATACTACCTCGAACAAAAGTTCGGAGAGGACTACCGGCGCTACAAGGCCGTGGTTCGCCGGTGGATCTAAAACGCCTCGTTCTTCACCCGGTGTCTTGGGCTTACTTGCCTAAGGGATTCTTCATCACATCCGTGGCGCTATCTTTCAGATCCTTTGCACTTTGCTTGGTGTCACCAGCTCCCTTCGTTGTTCCTGGCAGATCCAGAGACTTGGCGCTGTCCTTCGTTTTCCCGGCGTCGGTCTTCACCTTTCCCGCTTTGTCCATCAGAGATTGGTCCTTTCCTGTGGTCGCTCCCTTGGTGTCCGAGACCGCTCCCTGGACAGACTTGGTGGTGTCTTTCTTCGTATCCGACGCAGTTCCCTCTACAGATTTGGCAGTTCCTTCGGCCGTGGCTTTGGTGTCGGAGGCCATTCCCTCTGCGTGTGCCGCCAACTGAAGCACGGGAGCACTGCTCAAACTCAAGGCCACGGCGACCATGACTGCCAACAACATTAACCTGCTCATGACGTCCTCCATAGCTAAAGGGTGATGGGACTTCATACTATAGCAGTATTTCCACTCCTGTGTGAAAGTAGAAAAAGGGGACAGGCTACTTTGTTTGGGGGGAATTGGAGATAGGCTCCGGCGGAATGGGCTCAGGAAATGAGTCTGTCGTAGGCGGTAGGAGTCGCGTTTCAGGAGGGGTAATAAGACTCTTTCAGGGCGGCGTCGGCCAAGGCGTTCAGCTTGCCCGCGCGGACGTCGTCTTCAATCTGGCGATCCCACGCCGCCGCATCGAATTCCTGAAACCATTTGCGAAACGCAGTCAGCTCGTCTGGCGCCAACGCCTGGACATCTCGCTCGATCCGCTCAATCTTACTCATACCCATCACCTCCGGTTGGCCCTACATACTATAGCAACATCCACCGTGTTTCAACAAAGGCCCTGCGGCCCGGCCTAAGAAAGACGGGCGCACACACAGGTGCCCCCTACATCAGATCCCCAGACGGGGACAAGGGCAGAAAAAGGGGTTGGGTGGTTGACTTTTCACTCGGGTTGACGCAATCTCGCGCTGACCATACCCGTTCCCGCGGGGGCATTACACCCAACTCTATTGAGAGGAGAGACAGACGATGGCCAAGAAGAAGAGGAAGCCGAGTGCCGCATTCATGAAACCGATGAAACCCAGCGCCGCTCT
>Ga0207646_10002898_pt1 | contig 19916 bp, 17 predicted proteins | sample KBSK5502metaG_FD_184343 | JGI IMG/M metagenome (GOLD analysis project Ga0207646, IMG submission 184343) | Corn, switchgrass and miscanthus rhizosphere microbial communities from Kellogg Biological Station, Michigan, USA - KBS K5-50-2 metaG... | ecosystem: Host-associated > Plants > Roots >...
GTCATGGATCAGCTCCCGGGCACCCTCGCCGCGATCGGTACGCCCGCAGAGGAGGGCGGCGGCGGCAAGGTCGCGCTCATACGCAAGGGCGGATTCGACGACGTCGACGTCGCGATGATGATCCACCCGACGTCGGGACGGTCGCTCGCGGGCCGGCACTCACTCGCGTCGAACCGCGTGATGGTCGAGTTCCGCGGGAAATCGGCGCACGCGGCGTCGCAGCCCGATCTCGGGATCAACGCGCTTGATGGGGTGCTGCAGCTTTTCAACAACGTGAACGCGATGCGCCAGCAGCTGCGGCCCGACGCTCGGGTGCACGGCATCATCACGAACGGCGGCAGCGCGGCGAATGTCATTCCCGACTACGCCGCGGCACGCTTCTCCATTCGTGCGCTCGATCGCCGCTACCAGCAGGAAGTGCTGCGTCGCTTCATCGCATGCGCCGAGGGCGCGTCAAAGGCGACCGGGACGAAGCTCACCGTGACCGTCAACGAGAACGCGGGGTACGAGAACATGGTCTTCTCCACGCCGCTGGCGGACCGGTGGATGCACCACATGCGCACACTCGGGATCCAAGTCTTCGAGGCGCGTGACGATGAGCGCGTCGGCTCGACCGACATGGGCAACGTGATGCAGGTGCTCCCCGCGATCCACCCTTACATCGCGATATCCCAGGAGTCGATCCCGGGCCACTCGAACGCGTTTCGCGAGGCGGTCGTTCAGCAGGAGGCGCACGAGAACGCGCTGGTCGCCGCAAAGGCGCTCGCGTTGACCGCGATCGACGTGCTCGCCGATCCCGACATCCTTCGGAAGGCGCAAACCGAATTCGAAGAGCGCCGCTCTCGCGGGATCGTGAAGGGCCGGGGCTGAGGCTTTCGCGCGACATCTGGCTCCTCACCGGAGCGCAGGTGCTATTCGGGTGCGGGTTCGGGCTTCTCTCGGCGGTGTGGCCGCTTTACCTGCGGGACCTTGGTGCGAGCGCGCAGGAGATCGGGATCGTCTTCGGCGCCGGAAACCTCGTCGCGGTCCTGTGCTTCCTGCCCGCTGGCTATCTTGCCGACCGTATCGGCCGCAAGCCGGTCATCACCGCGGCATGGCTCTGCGCCGCACTTGGCGTCGCGACCTTCGTCCCCCTCACCGACTGGCACGGCGCGTTCGTCGGATCTGCGCTGTACTGGTCCGGGACCGCGGGGCTCCCGCTGATCATCGCGTACGTGACGTCGACGACGCCGCGCGCGGAGCTCGGCCGCGCGCTTGGGATCGTCCTCGGCGCGTACTTCGCGGGCAACATCATCGGCGCGCCGATCGCCGGAGTGCTCGCGGCATCAGTTGGCTTCCGCGCGGCGATCGCGATCGCAGCAGCACTTCTCGCCGGTTCGGCCGCACTCACGTTCGGACTGCGTTCGGTGCCGCCGCACGTCGAGCGCGGCCCATTCCGGCCGCCGCGCACGTTCTGGGTCCTTCTCGCGATCACGCCGTTCGCGGCGATGCTCTCGATCGTTTCGCTCGCGTTCCTGCCGGTGTACCTACGTGACGTCGCCGCGATCCCGCTCGATCGCCTCGGGGTCTATCTCGGCCTCGTCTCCGTCGGCGCCGCCGGACTCGCCGTCGCCGCGGGCCGGCTCGCCGACGCGATAGGCGCGGTGCCGGCGCTACTCGGCGCGGCCGGCGTGATGACCGTGGCCAGCGTGCTCATGACGCTCTCCGGCAGAGCCGAGCCGCTCGTCGGATTCGCCGCGCTCCTCCTCGGCGCGACGCAGGCAGCGAACCCGGTCGTCGCGTCCGCGGTGGAACGGATCATTCCGCCCGCGCGCGCCGCGCAGGGGTACGCGACGTACCAGGTCGCGTTCGCGCTGGGATTCGGAGCAGGAGGCACCGTCGCGGGTTTCCTCTACGAGGCTGACCCGCTCCTGCCGTTCATCGCGAGCGCGGCGCTCGCCCTACCCGTCGCCGCGATCGTGGCCGCGGTCCTGTCTCGCGCCACGGCCCCGCTCGAGAGATTGTCCGAGCTCAGCTGAAGTCCCGGAGGTCGAGCTCGGCAGCGATCTCGCCCGCGCGCCTCTGAGCGGCGTCGGCGTCGGCGGTTCGTCCATGCGCGCGGAGGACCTCGCCGCGATCGCGAAGCACGCGCGCGACCGAGGGTCGTGCTTCCATCAGCTCGAACAGCGCGAGCGCCTTGTCCAGATCGGCGAGCGACGTATTCCAGTCCGGCGTCTCCGTTCGTAGGTGGGCGCGCGCCCGGCCCCACAGGGTCACCGCCTCGCCGAAACGATCGCCGCCCGAGACAGCTGAGGCGAGGGCGTCGTTCCATCCCGCGGCGCCTGCCGGCTCGTCGCCGAGGCGCGAGCGCACCGAGCCGAGCATGCCCTTCGCGAGCGTCCGCATTGGCGCCATCTCCGTCACGAGCGAGAGCTCGAGACCGCGCTCGAGTGGCGCCTTAGCGCCGAGCGCGTCCTCGAGGATGAGCCGGCTCTGACCGAGAAGCACGTTTGCCGCGACCGCGCAGGACGTGGCGCCGAGCATCTCGGACGTCTCGGCGCAGAGCGAGCCAAGACGCGACGCGTCATCGATGTCGCCGCGCTCGAGCTGGAGCGCGGTCCGTGCGATGTCGTTGTCGAGCCGGGCGATCTCGTCGCCCTGGGCGGCAAAGCGCTCGGATCGAACGAGCGCGCGCTCGGCGTCCTCGAACTGGCCGAGCCGTGAATAGGTCATCGTGAGGAAACCGGAGAGGATCGCCGTCGAGAGCACGTCCGCGTGCCCTTCGAGCTCTTCCAACGCCTCGTTCAGGAGCTGCGCGCCCCGCCGAAGCTCACCGGTGAACATGGCTCCGACGCCCATGAACGCCTTCGGGACGGCGTGCGCGGTCGGGTCGCCGAGCGACTCCCCGATCTCCTCCACCTGCTCGAGGGCGTGCCTCATCTTCGGGCTCGTTTCCGGGGATTCGCCGCTCACTCGCCGCATGAACGCGATCCAGAAATACGCTTCCGCGAGGAGGCGCCGGTCAGCGCGATCACCAACCTTCGCCGTCGCGGCCTCCACCAGCGCGAGCGACCCCGCCAGTCCAGAGAATGTCCAGCCCGCCTTGGCGGTGCCAATGGCAGCGCGCATCCGCAAATCCGCCCGCGGGTCGTCCGCTGGAAGGAGATCGAGCGCACGCCGGAACGACGACACGGCTTCGCGCTGCGCGAACCGCTCCAGGGCGTGCTCGCCGGCGACAGCGAAGTGCTCGGCGGCGCCCGCCGGATCGCCGGCCTGCTCGAGATGCATGGCGACGACCGCCGCCAGCTCACGCCGCCGATCCGGGTAGGCCTCGAGAAGCGACTCGGCGGCGAGCTTGTGCAGGATGCGGCGGTCCTGTTTCAGGAGCGAGCTGTACGCGGCGTCTTGCACGAGCGCGTGGCGGAACAGGTATTCGAGCTCGGGCTGGACGGCCGCAATCTGGATGAGGCCGCTCCCCTCGAGTGTGACCAGGTCGGTCTTCGTCGTCATCGGAGCGGAGCCTCCAGAAGGCGCTCGAGGATGCTCACTCCGAACTGCCGGCCGATGACGGACGCCACCCGCAACGTGCGCCTGCTCTCCGCCGGAAGTCGGTCGATGCGCTCGAGCAACAGGCCCTGCAGGGTGTCCGGGATCTCCACATTCGCAACATTAGCGCTCGCTACCCAGCGGTCCCCTTCGCGATGGATCGCGCCACGATCGATGAGCATCCGGATGACCTCCTCGACGAAAAACGGATTGCCCTCGGCCTTCGCGAGAATGAGGTCGCGGGCGGCAGCGGGCAGCGATTCGATCTCGAGGAGATTCGCGACGAGCGTTCGCGTCTCGTCGCTCGTAAGGGGATCGAGGCGGATCTCGGTGAGGGCGTCGCCGAAGAGCTCTCGGACGCCGGCGACGAGCCGCCAGCCGGGCGCGTTCCGGTCGTTCCGTGACGTCATGATCGCGAGTACGGGCAGGTCCCCGAGCAGCGGCATGAGGGCGACGAGCGCATCCGCAGACGCGGCGTCGGCCCAATGCAGATCCTCGAAGACGAGAACGACCGGACCGCGGGTGGCGAGCGCTCTGATCGTCACTGCGAGGGAGGAGACATATCGCTTGACGCTCTCGAAGTCCAAGAGGCTGACCCGCGCTTGCATCGCCGGCTCGAGCCTGATCGATAGGAGATGTCCGAGGTAGGCGAAGGACTCTTCCCATGCGTCGCCGAGCAGCTCGCGAAGGACGCGTTCGAGCGCCTCGCGCACCTCCGCCTCGCCGGCCGACGCGTTCACCCCGATCAATGAGTGCACGACATCGATGGGGAGGTGATACGGGAGCGTGTGGCCGTACGAAAGGCAGCGGCCTTCGATCCAGTGCGCGGTTGCGTCGGAACGCTCGATCTCATCGCGGAGCTCCGCGAGTAGCCGGCTCTTGCCGATGCCCGGCTCGCCAAGGATCGCCGCGACGCGACCCTGACCGGCCTTCGCCACGGCGAAGAGATCCGCAAGGCGCTTCCGCTGAGGGTCGCGCCCGATCATCGGCGCGTGGATACCGCTCAAGCCGCGCCCCGTCGCACCTTCCCTCAGGCCCGTGACTTCGTACGCCTGCACGGCGTTGGTCTTTCCCTTGAGATCGAGGGCGCCGACGTCGACCGAATCGACCAGCGCCGCGACGAAGCGATGCGTGGCGCCACTTACGAGGACGGTGCCCGGGCGCGCGAGCGCCTGCATCCGCGAGGCCACGTTCACGGCGTCACCCATCGCCGTGTACTCGCTCGCCGCCTGCGTGCCAACGACACCCACGACCACTGGCCCGGTGTTGATCCCGACCCGCACCTTGAGGTCGATCGGCTCATTCGCGCTGAGCTCCGCGCTCAGCTCGTCGACGGCGCGCGCCATATCGAGCCCGCACCGCACCGCACGAAGCGGGTCGTCCTCGTGCGCGACAGGTGCGCCGAAGAACGCCAGCACGCCGTCGCCCATGAGGCGGGCGATCGTGCCGTCGTATCGGGTCACGGTCGCGTTCATGCGCGCGAACGCCTGACTCACGATCGCGGTCCAGTCCTCGGGATCCATCCGCTCCGCGATCGCGGTGGACCCGGCGATGTCGGCGAACAGCACCGTGAGCGGGCGGCGTTCGCTCGCGCCGACGGTCGCGCGTGTGGCAGTCGGCTGAGTCTGGCTCAATCCCTTGAGATCTCCCGCTCCCCCAATGCGTACGCTAGCGCGGTCGGCTCATCCATCGCGAGGCCGCGCTCCAGGGCCGGTCGGAGCTCCGCGGTAATGTCTTTGGGCAGCGAACGCCCCTCCTCGGCCGCGAAGTTCTCAACGAGGCCGGTACCCGAGCGGCGGGCGAAGGTGTCGGCGATGCCGACGAGGGTCGCGTGCCGCTCGGCCTGCCCCTCGGCGGCCGCGAGCTCGCCGAGGTCGCTCGCCACGAGCGCGAACCCAGAGAGATCGTTCGCGTCCCGAAACAGCGCGAACGCTTCATTCAGATGGCGGCGGGACGACTCGAACCGATCGAGCTTCATCTCGACTGCGCCGACCAGGTGGAGATCCCATGCGACATCGAAGACATTGCCGAGCCTACGGTGCGCGCTCAATGCTTCCTCGGCAAAACGCAGCGCCTCCTCGAGCACCGGGTGCGGGGTGAGCCCGCGACCGGCGAGCTGGAGGTACGAACCCAGCCCCCAGGATGCTCGCGCCACCCCAGCTTCATCGCCGATCCTCTCCCAGCGCTCAAGCGCCTCGCGCAGCAGGGTCACGGCGAGCGCGATATTCGTGCGGCTAACCCCTTGACTGAACGAGAGGTTGTAAATGGCGTTGGCCTGGGCGGCGTCGTCGCCGTGCTCGAGCGAGATGTCACGGGCCTGTGTGTATGCGGCGATCGCGACCGGAAAGTCGGCCCGCCAGTACGCGATCCCGCCGGCGGCCTCGAGCGCGCGCATCCGAATGAGCGGCGACACACCCTCGGCAGAGACCGCGAGCGCGCGCTCGCACCATTTCGCGCCTTCTGGGAGATGACCGCGGAATTGCCAGAACCGCCAGAGGGAGAAGCACAGACGCATCGCATCCTCCGGTCGGCCTTCGTTGATCGATGACTCCAGAGCGGCGCGAAGGTTGTCGTGTTCTTCCTCGAGACGATCGAGCCAGCCCTTCTGGTCGGCGGCTTGAAGATGCGGCTGCGCTTCTTCCGCGAGGGCGACGTAGGCGCGAGCGTGCCGCGCCGCGATCTCGTTGCGCTCCCCGCTCTGCGTCAAGCGCTCCAGCGCGTACTCGCGGATGGTGACCAGCAGGCGAAAGCGTGGCTCGCCCCCGACCTCAGACTGGCGCACCAGGCTGTGCTCGACGAGTCCGCTCAGGACATCGAGGACATCGCCCTCTTCGCTGACCTGTTCGATCTGCGGCAACCTCGCGCCCGCAACGAACACTGCAAACCGCGTGAAGAGACGCTTCTCATTTTCATTGAGGAGGTCCCAGCTCCAGCCGATCGCGCCGCGCAGGGTCCGCTGGCGCGCCGGTAGGTCGCGGGCGGTCGACGCGAGCATCTCGAGTCCCTGGCGCAGCTTCGGCAACATGGCTTGTGGCGTCAAGACCTTGATGCGGGCCGCGGCGAGCTCGATCGCGAGCGGCAGTCCATCGAGCCGATAGACGATCTCCGCGACGGCCGACGCGTTCTCGGGTGTCACGCGAAAGTCGGGGCGCACTGACATCGCCCGCTCGATGTAGAGCCGGACCGCGTCGGACTGGGTGAGCACCTCGAGGGACGGGAGTCGCTCCGGATCGGGCAGCTCGAGCGGTGGGACCGGAAACTCCTGCTCTCCGGCGATGCGCAGCGGTGCGCGGCTTGATGCGATGACCTTCAGGGCCGCGCTCGCTCCCAGAAGCTGACCGACCACGGGGGCCGCTCCAAGGATCTGCTCGAAGTTGTCGAGCACGAGCAGCATCCGCTTGCCACGCACGTGATCGAGGACCCGCGTGAGCGGGACCTCCGATCCAGAAAGCTGAACGCCGAGGGTATGAGCGATCGTCGACGGGACCAGCTCGGGATCGGAGATGGCGGCAAGCGGCACGAAGAAAGTGCCGTCGCCGAACGAACCGGCGGACTCCTCTGCGATGCGCAGCGACAGGCGCGTCTTCCCGGTCCCCCCGGGTCCGGTCAGCGTGACGAGGCGCGCCTTTTCGAGAAGCCGTTGCCCCTCGGCGATTTCGCGGTCGCGGCCAACGAACGTCGACAGCTGCTCCGGAAGGAACGTCGGCGTTTGATCCAGGCTGCGGACCGGCGGGAACTCGGTCGGGCAGCCATCGACCACGAGCTGGTAGATGTGCTCTGGCCGGGGAAGGTCCTTCAGTCGGAATTCGCCGAGATCGCGAAGCGACACCCCGTCCTCAAGCTCGGGCCGCGCGAGCGTGGCGGTGGCCGCGGTGAGCAGCACCTGTCCGCCGTGGCCTGCCGCCGCCACTCGGGCCGCGCGGTTCACGTCGAGGCCGACGTAATCCGCGCCGGCGTCAGCCGTGGCAGGGCGGCCTTCGCCGGTGTTCATCCCCATGCGCACGCGCACCGTCGCGCCATGAGGGAATGTCGCGGCCGCCAAGGCCCGCTGCGCTGCGGCTGTAGCCCGCACCGCTTTCGCAACGACAGGAAAGACAACGAAGAGCGCGTCCCCCTCGACGCGGATCTCGAACCCGCCATCATCGAATGCCTCGCGGAGCAGACGGGTATGCATCTCGAGGACGTCCTGGTAGCGGTCGGTCCCCAGCTGGGTCTGGAGCTTCGTCGAGCCCTCGATGTCGGTGAAAAGGAATGTCAGGGTGCCAGCCGGCAACCCCCTCCCCGCACTCATCCTTCCTTGATTCTGCGCCATCGCGCGTTTGCCAAGACGCAGGCGAGCCTATAGACAACAGCAATGCGCTCGGCGCCTGACGACATAAGCGACACCCTTGCGGGTCTTGCGATTTTCGCCGACCTTTCGCGGCCCGAGCTCGAACGCGTGGCACACACGCTCGAAGAGCGCTATTTCGCGCAGGACGAGCGGGTCCTCCGCGAGGGCATCTCCGGTTCGGCCTTTTACATCATCCTGGAGGGCGAGGCCGCGGTGATCGCGGGAGGTAAACGCGTAAATACCCTCGCGCGCGGCGAGTTCTTCGGTGAGATCTCCGTGCTCCTTGGCGAGGCGCCGGTCGCGGATATCGTCGCGTCGCGACCCCTCCGCTGTCTCGTACTACCCGGCGAGCTTTTCCGCGAGTTCCTCCAGACGAATCCGCGTGTCTGTTACCGGATCCTCGTGGCCGAGGCGCGAAAGCTCGCCACCGTGACGCGGAGGGGCGGCTGATCGACCGACCGCACCCGCCCGGCGAGTATCCGGTCGTCCTCGTCGGCAGCGGACCCGGCGGTCTCCAGATCAGCTACTCGCTCGCACGCCTCGGCGTAAAGCACGCGGTCCTCTCGGCCGACGAAAGCGCGGGTGGCATGTTCCGCCGATGGCCGTTCTTTCAGCGCCTGCTCTCGTGGACCAAGCCGTACGCGCCCTTCGCTCAGGGCACTCGCGAATACGAGCGATACGACTGGAACAGTCTCCTTCCCGACGAGACGGAGTCCCGCGCGCTCATGGGCTCGATGATGGACGGCACTTCGTACTACCCGTCGCGCCCGGAGATGGAGCGGAACCTCGCCGCGTTCGCGCAGCGGACCGGCCTCGAGGTGCGCTACGGGTGCCGCTGGACCGGGACGCGACGCGACGGCGAGCGCTGGGTCCTGGAGACGAGCGACGGGGAGTACCGGTGCCAGGTCCCGATCTTCGCGGTTGGTGTAGCCCAGCCCTGGCGTCCGCAGATCCCGGGCATCGAGGACGTTCCTCATTACGCCGAGACGCGTCCAGCGGAGACGTATGCGGGCAAGCGCGTGTTCATCGTCGGGAAGGAGAACTCGGGCTTCGAGCTCGCCACCGGCTTCCTCCCTTGGGCGAAGCAGATCGTCCTCGCGTCACCATCGCCGGCGAAGCTCTCTATCAACACGCGGTCGCTCGTCGGTGTGCGCGCGCGGTACGTGCAGCCGTACGAGGACCACGTCCTCGCGGGCGGCGTGATCGTCCTCGACGCCTCGATCGAGCGCGTCGAGCGAACAGGCGCGACACTCCTCGTGCACACGCGTAAGGCCGACAGCGCTTCCGAGCTCGTCTTCGAGGTCGACGACGTGATCGCGGCGACCGGGTTCACGAGCCCGATCCTCGATCTGCCAAAGCTCGGCGTCGCGACCGTCGGCCGAAACAAGCTTCCGGCGCAGACCCCGTTCTGGGAGAGCTCCTCGGTCCCGGGCGTGTACTTCGGCGGCACGATCCACCAGGCCTCGCCGGGTCTGCGCAAGCATGGCATGCCGAGCAACTCCGGCGGTGTGAACGGGCACCGCTACAACGGGCGCATCCTCGCGCGCGAGGTGGCGCGAAAACATTTCGGCATCGACCCCGAGCGGCCGCTCGTCGCCCGCGCCGAGGTCGTGCCCTATCTACTGCGGGAGGTCACCAACGCGCCCGAGCTGTGGCACCAGAAGTCGTACCTCGCGCGCGTGCTCGTGCAAGATCCAAAGCGCGGGATCGTCGACGACGGGATCCTGCCGCTGCAGAGCTTTCTCGATTCGGGTCCCGCCGACGCCGTCGCCGCGACGCTCGAGGAGAATCCCGCGGGCGACATCTACCCGGTCCTCTACACACGGCGCGGCGGCGTCAGCACGGAGTACGACCTGCCGCCCCACCCGCTTCACGACTTCCGCACACGCGATCACGAGAAGGCCGTCGTCGACGCGCTGGCGGGGCTACTCCTCTAAAAGAGGCTCGCCGGAGAGCTCACGCTCCTCCGGTGAATCCGACGTCCAGCATGAGGAGCACGAGGCAGGCCGCAGCCAGCAGGAGATCGTTCAACGCGAGTCGGACATGCTGGTACTTCTGCCCGGCGATCAGCGCGAGGACCACGGAGTGCTCGGAGAGCTGCCGACTCAGATCGGCTGGCGTCCTGCCGAGCACGTCGCGCGCGTACGCGGCCGCGCCGGCAGGAGCCGTCGCGTGAGCGCTGATGGTGGCCCAATTCACGAGCCCACCCTCCTGATACGGAGGAGTCTCACGATCGACAAGTCGCGTCGTCCACTCGATGAATCGATGGTGCGGGCCCACGCTCTGATGTCGCTCGGATAGGCGAGGTCGCAGCACCTGGTACGCGTTCGCGACGGCGAACAGCGAGAACGCGACAAACAGACCGGTGATCAGAAACTCCAGGCCCGCGGAGACGGAGCGCGGAGGGAACATCTGCTGGGGTACGAGCGGAACCTGACGAAAGGCACCGAAGAGGATCCCGGTCGCGGCAGCGATGACGCCCGCCTTCGTGTCCGAGAACCGGATCTGGTCCTGGAGATAGGCGTGCACGTGCCGAGCGAACTCGAACCGGATCCACATCGCGGCATCGGCTTGCGCCGACTCGTCCATCGCGCGCAGTGTGGCGTGTCCCGACCCGCGGTGCGTGTCCTGCTGCGGACCGCTCGAAGCTCGCCGGGCTACTTGCCGTCGGTGAGCCCGATCACGTTCCCATCTGGATCGCTGAACAGCGCGATCGTCGTCGTGGGCCCGACCTTCGTCACCGGGAACACGACCTTCCCGCCGCCGTCGGTCGCCTTCTTCAGCGTCGCGTTGAGGTCGCCGACCACGACGTAAAAGGTGACGAACGGCTTTGGGCCGCGAAGCGGGCCGATCCCGCCGCCGATCCCATGCCCGCTGGCATCGGTGTCGACGAACGTGTAGTCGTTCGGGACCTCGTTCATTTTCCAGCCGAATACGGATGTGTAGAAACGACGGGCCTTTGCCGGATCTGCGCTATTGATCTCGAAATTCGTGACTGGATCGCCCACGTAGACCTCCCAATTTGCGCTGCTGCGCGAAGGAGCTTACGTTAGTCTGCGCTTACCAATGAAGTCAAGCGACGACCCCGCCGACGATCGGTCGAGACCTAACCGGCGGCGACAGCCTCGGGGTTGGCCGCCTGGAGGGCGACGTCGTTGGAAATCCCGACGAAGTTCACAGCGGCGCCGCTGACGAGGAGAGCCGCGCCGACGTACATCGCGAGGTGGAAGGCATCGGTGGATTGACCGCGGGCTGCCTCTGCGGCCTGGTCCGAGCTCCGCGGCACGTTCATCGGCGAATAGTTGTGGCGGAAGCTCGGATCCGAGGTGTCCGTCCCCGGAAGACGCGCGGCCATCCCTGAGTAGAAGCTCGCCGTGATCGCCACGAAGATCACGGCACCGGCGAGCTGGGGACCGACGCGAGAGATCGCGTTGTTGACCGCTGACGCCACGCCCGAATTGCGGACGGGCACGCTCGTCATGAGCGCGGTCGTGAGTGGCGCGACCATCATCGCCAGACCGAACCCGAAGATGATCTGCCCGGGGAGAAAGTCGACGAAATACTCGCGCGGCGGGATCCAGGTCAAGGGATCGCCGGGTAGGAACACCCACGCCGGGCTCGTCGCAGGCACGCGTGCAAACCAGAGGACGCCGATTGCCATCAACGCGGGACCAACGGTCATGAAGATCTTCGGACCGTAGCGCGCGGACAGCGCCCCAAACCGCGTCGATAGGACGGTTAGCAGAAGCCCGCCTGGAATGCCCGCGAGACCTGCGGCCGACGCCGAATAGCCGAGCACGCCCTGAAGGAAGAGAGCGAGGTAATAGAAGGTCACGTACAGCGCTCCATAGATGAGAAGCGTCGAAATGTTCGTCACGGTGAAGTTCCGCGAGCGGAAGAGCTCGAGCGGGACGAGTGGGTCGCGGTTCCGCGCCATGAGAAAGGGGAACCCGATCGTCGCCACGACGCCGGCGGCCAGCGCCACGTACGCGAGCGGATCGCGCCACTCACGCTGCTGACCGTAGGTCGCGCCGAAGCTGAGGCCGCCGACCGCGATGGCTACCACCGCGGCGCCGAGCCAGTCGAACCGCCCGGTAGATCGTTCGTTGCGGCTCTCGGGGACGTGATTGAGGGTCGCCCAGACCGCGACCATCACGAGCGGCACGTTGATAAGGAACGCGACGCGCCAGGAAATCGTGTCGACGAGGACTCCTCCGATGAACGGTCCAAGAATGGTCGTTGCGGCCGTCGCCGCTGCCCACACCCCGTACGCACGGCCCTGGGCTTCCCCGCTGAAGTTGGCCGTCAGCAGCGCGAGGGATCCCGGCACCAGGATCGCGCCGGCCGCGCCCTGGAGGACACGCGACACGACGAGGAATTCCATGTTCGGTGCGAGCCCACACAGAACGCTCGTCAGTCCGAAACCGACGAGCCCGATGAGGAAGATGCGCCGCCGGCCGTAGTAGTCGGACAGCGCGCCCGCGAGGATGAGCAGGGCCGAGAGCGTGAGGAGGTACCCGGTGTAGACATACAACTGGCCCTCGAGGACGCCGAAGATCGTCGTCGGCAGCTCGCGGCCGATGCGCGGCAGTGCGACGGTCACGACGGAGGAGTCGACGAAGACGATGGACGATCCGAGGACTGCTGCGATGAGCGTCCAGCGCTGGCGAGCGTTCACATCCGCTCCCCCGCTTCGATCGCGACCTGCAGCCTATTTCCGAGGGGCGCGAGAGGACAAACCCACTTCGGGTCGTAGCGGCACGACGGGTGGTACGCGAAGTTGAAGTCGAGGACCAGCTCGTCGCCGACGCCGCCGAGGTCCGCGCTCTTCGCGGTGTCCAGCAGATAGCGGCCGCCCCCGTACGTCGTCTTCCCTGCGGTGGCGTCGCGGAACGGAAGGAACACGCCACCCGAGTAGGCGTCGAGCCAGAAGACCTCGAGCGAGCCGACGTCCAGATCGACCGCGCCGAAACGCACGAACGGGATCACGCCACCGGTGCTGGTCCCGACGTCGTAACGCTCCTCAGGAAGGGGCCGGACCTTGCCGCGTTTCGCGAAGCGCGGGTCGTAGTCGTAATACGGGAGACCGGCGAAGGTCGCGCGATCCGATTCGAGAAGCGGCGACTGCGGGTGCACACGAAACAGCTCGTCGCGCGTGGACCGCCAGAGCGCGTGGGCGGCGGGCGGGTCGGTGCGGAGCTTCGCGCGGACAGCCGAATACATGTCGGCCACGCGCCGGCGCCACTCGAGCAGCGTGACGTAGTCCTGCGCGGTCATCGGAGCGCGAGGTCAGCCTTGGCGAAGAGCCCGCCCATCACGCGCGCCACCGTTGGGAAGGCATGGATCGTGTCGGCGAGGACGGAGATCGGTGTTTTGAGCTTGATCGCAAGCACCGCCTCGTGGATGGCTTCCGACGCGGCGAGCCCACCGATGAACGCGCCGACCACGATCTTGTTTTTGCGATCGATGACGATCGAGACGTGGCCCTCCGACTCGCTCACGTAACCCTTTTCGCTCGTCGCGATGTTCGCGGTCTCCTCGAACGCGTCGATGCCGCGCTCCTTTGCCTGGTCCAGACGCAGGCCGATCCCGGCGGTCTCGGGATCGGTGTAGACGGCCCGCGGTGTCGCGCTGAGGTCGGCGCGGATGCCGTCGCCGAGCGCGATCTTCACCGCCGTCTCGCCTTGGTAGTGCCCAAGGTGAGTGGAGAGCTCGTGACCGACGCAGTCGCCGATCCCGTACACGTGATCCGCGGCGCGAAGCGTGTCGTCGACCTTGAGGAAGTCTCCGCCGTCGTACGCGATCCCGGCTGCCTCGAGACCGAGGCTCGCGAGCGCGGGCGCTGCGCTGCGGCCAACGTTGAGCTCGATCACCGCGGCCTCGACGCTCGAGCCGTCGGCGAGTTCCACGACGTGCTCACCGCCGTTTCCCTCGCGCGGCCGGACCCTCTTCGCCCGCGCGTTCTCGCGCACGTCGACGCCGTCCGCGCGGAGTGTCTTCGCGAGGAGGGCCGAGCTTCGCGGGTGGTCGGTCGGGTTCACCTGCCGAGGACTCACTAATGTCGTGCGAACGCCGAACCGCGCGTAGACCTGCGCGAGCTCAGTGCCTGACGGACCGGCGCCGAGGATCGCGATGCTCTTCGGAAGCTCGCGCAGGCTCGTCCCTTCCTTGTTCGTCCAGAAGCCCGCTTCGGCCAGGCCATCGATCGTCGGCACCTTCGCGACCGAACCGACCGCGAGGATGAGGTCGCGCGCCTCGAGTTCGCGCGCGCCGTCCTCGGTCCGCACGACAACTCGGCCCGGTCCGGCGAGTTTCGCCGTCCCGCGGACCGGCACGGTGCCCGCGGCCTTGTATCCCTTGATGTGCCCGGAGTCGTCGGGGTAGTCGCGGCCCTCGCGGACGATCATGTAATCGCGGCGCGCGGACGCTTTCTCCCACGGATAGTCGCCGCCGCGGGCGCGGACCTCGGCCGCGTGCAGCAGCGTCTTGGACGGCATGCAGCCCCAGAAGGCGCACGTGCCGCCGAATAGGTCGCGCTCGACGAGCGCGACCGTCGCGCCGCGATGACGCGCGTAGCTGGCCGCGGCTTCACCCGATGCGCCGGCGCCGATGATGACGAAGTCGAAGCGTTCGCTCATGCGAGGTCAGCGTAGTGAAGCGCGCCGTCGCCGCCCCACACGAACACGTCGAGGCGCGTACCACTCCAAACACAGGCGACGGCCTGGCCGCCGAGCGGTGCGCCGGCCACATCCCGCCACTCGACCCAATGCTTTCCGTCCCACCAGCGGTGCCGAAGCACGCCGTCGGTCCCGATCGCGAACACGTCGATCCGGTCGGCGTCGCGCGCCGCGGCCGCCGGCTGTCCTCGGAATGCGCCGCCGAGCGATTCCCACTCGTGCCAGCGCTTGCCGTCCCAGTACCGATCCCAGACCTGGCCGTCTTCATGGAGGGCGAAGACCTCGGTCTCGCCGGTATCACCCCACGCCGCGGCGGCGGCTCCTGTGCGGAGCGCGCCGCCGAGGGATAGCCAGCGTCGTGTTACTTGATCAGGCCCTGCTTCTTCAGCCACGCTGCCGCGACCACTTTGCTGTCTGCCTTGTCGACGGCGACTTGCTTGTTCATGTCGTTCAGCTCGGCCTGCGTGAGCTTCGCGCTGATCGAGTTCAGAAGACGCTTGAGCGTGCCGTCGTCCTTCTGAAGAAGCGCGTTGCGCACCACCGGTGCGATGTTGTCCGCGAGCTGCAAGTGTTTGTCGTCATCGAGGAGCACGAAGTTCTTCGCGACGATGCTCGGGTCACTCGTGAAGAGCAGTCCAACATCGATCTGCTTGCCTTCGAGCGCGGCGACCGTCAATGGTCCACCTGCGTCGAGTGGCTTGAAGTCCTTGAACGTGATGCCGTAGGTGTTCTTGAGGCCGAGTGCGCAGAACGGACGGGTCGGGCACTCGGGCGGTCCGCCGAGCAGCAGGGTGTTGCCGATCGGCGTGAGGTCGCTCAGCTTTTTCAAAGATTTCGAGCTCGCGGTCGCCTGCGTGACGACAAACCCGTTCTGGTCGGTCGCAGCCGCAGGATCGAGGACGGTGAGGCCCTTGGCGTCGAGGGCTTTCTGCAGGCCGGTCTGCGTTTCCTTTGGATCGGTGGTCGGTTTGGCGATCTTGCCATCCTTGTCGACGAACGCGAGAAGCGTCGCCAGGTACTCAGCGTCGATGTCGATCTGACCCGATTCGATCGCGGGCTCGACGATCTCGCGGTTGCCGAGGTTGAATTTCCGCGTGACCTTGTAACCATTGGCCTCGAGGATCTGGCTGTAGAGCTCGCCGAGCGTGATCTGCTCGTAGAAGTTGGTCGAGCCGACGATCACGTCGGGCTTCGTGGCTGTCCCCCCGGTGCCAGCGCCGCCGCACGCGCTCGCCACAACGGCGACCGCGACGAGGGCGGCGGTCAGCATTCTTCCGCGCTTCATGTGGATCCTCCCCGGCCGTAGCGCTTAGGCTGCCGGCCCACGCGTTTTGAGTATGACCCGCTGAGGTCCGATACGAATGGGAACGCCTAGCGTATGGCGACCATTCCCGGCGGCACCGTCGCTCGCTCGAGTGCCGCAAATGAGACTTCCGTGGCTATCGCGAGCAGCGCGACGAGCAGCGCACCGCCCATGAGCTGGTCGTACTCCTGCAGCGCCAGGCCGTCGACGATGAACCGACCGAGCGCGCCGCCCGCGACCAGGGCGCCGAGGGTGGCGGTCGCCACGACGTTCACTGCCGCCGTCCGGATGCCGGAGAGGATGACCGGCAGGCCGAGCGGAACCTCGATCGATCGAAGGATCTGTGTCTCGCTGAGCCCCATCCCGCGCGCGGCCTCGACGACGTCGCGGTCGACCTCACGGATGGCGACGTACGCGTTCGTGACGATCGGTGGAATCGCGAGTGGCACGAGCGCGAATACGGTCGGCCAGAACCCGAGGCCGAGACCGAGCGCTATCGCGATGACCAGTCCAAAAGCGAGGAGCGCGAGCGAGGGCAGCGCGCGACCGACATTCGCCACGTTGATCGCGATGAACCCGCCGCGCCCAGTGTGTCCGAGGTAGAGCGCAATCGGCAAGGCGATGACCAGCGCGATGAGCACCGAGATCCCGGACAGCTCGATGTGTTCGAAGACGCGGACGGGGATGCCGTGCGATCCCTGCCAGTTGGTGGGATCGGTGAGCCAGCGAAAGAGATCGCCGAGCGCTGTCATCCCGCGCGCGTCCACGGTGTGAGCGCTCTCTGCACCAGCACGAGCGTCCCGTCCGCCAGCACCGCCAGCAGGACCGAGCCGAGCGCGCCGACGATCAGCGCCGTGCTGAAGAAGAGCTGGATGCCCAGCAGGATGAAGTAGCCCATACCGCCCTGACCGATGAGCGCGGTCACGGTGACGAGGCCGATCGTCGTGATCGTCGCGACGCGTACGCCGGCGAAGATCACCGCGAGCGCGAGCGGAAGCTCGACGCGCCACAGGATCTGGCGCTCGGTGTAGCCCATGCCGCGCGCGGCGTCGCGGACCTCAACGGGCACGCCTCGAACTCCGGCGACGATGTTGCGAATGAGGATGAGGAGCGTGTAGCTCACGAGTCCGATCTCCGCGCTGAGCAGAGAAAGCCCCGTGTACGGGATGAGCAGGGCGAACAGCGCGAGGCTCGGGATCGTGTAGAGGATCCCCGTGGTCCAGGTGATCGGTCCGTAGAGCTTGGGTACGCGGAGCGCCAGCAGCGAAAGCACGAACGCGATCAGGAATCCCACCGCGACAGCGATGACGGTCAGCTCCAGGTGCTCACCGATGCGTTGGCCGATGTCCGCCCCATGACTCGCGATCCAATCCCAGCGGACCAGGGGCTCGCCCGGGGTCACTCGCGGTCCTCAGTACGGAGGAGCCTGCCGATGTGCGACAGCGTCAGCACGCCGAGATACCGATCGCCGTCGCGCACCATGCCCACCTGTGTTTCCGACGCGAGCATCTGTGCGAGCGCGTCCCGCAGGCTCATCGCAGGCGACAGGACCGGAGCGCTGTCGAGTCGCGACGGATCGATCGGCGGGTCGAGCTCTGCGCCGCCGACCGTGAGGAGCGCGAGCCGCTTCAACCCGCGATCGCTTCCGACGAATCGCGCGACGAAGTCGTCGGCGGGATGTGACAGGAGCTCACCCGGCGTCGCGTATTGCACAAGCTTTCCCGTGCGCATGATCGCGATGCGATCGCCGAGCTTGATCGCCTCGTCGATGTCGTGGGTGACGAAGATCACCGTGATGGCCTGCGTGCGCTGTAGCTGGAGGAACTCGTTTTGCAGCCGGTCGCGGACGATCGGGTCGACCGCGCCAAAAGGTTCGTCCATGAGCATGAGCGGGGGTTCGGCGGCCATCGCCCGCGCGACGCCGACGCGCTGACGTTCACCTCCCGAAAGCTGCGCCGGGTACCGGTCCCGCATGCGCCCGGGGTCGAATCCGATGAGCGACAGGAGCTCGTCGACGCGCGCGCGGACGCGGGCGACCGGCCAGCCCAGAAGCTCGGGCACGGTCGCGACGTTCTGGCCGATCGTTCGGTGCGGGAAGAGGCCGACCTGCTGGATCACGTATCCGATCCGGCGGCGGAGGTCGGTTGGATCGTCCCGCAGTACGTTCTGCCCGTCGATGAGGATCTCGCCCGACGTCGGCTCGATCAGCCTGTTCACCATGCGAAGCGACGTCGTCTTGCCGCACCCAGACGGGCCGATGAGCACAGTGATCCGCCCTGCGGGAGCGGTGAGGCTGAGATGGTCGACCGCGACGGTGTCGCCGTAACGCTTGGTGACCTCGCGCAGCTCGACCGTCGCGCCGCGACGTTCGGCCATTGGGCAAGGATAGGGATGCGCCGCTGCGGCTTAGAGTTTCGCCGTGGGCTCCGCCTTCGATCGCCACGGAGCTCGCACACGATGATGACCCAGGTCGCTCACCCGCAAGGCGCGATCGGTGACGTATCGTCCGCGCGATGAACCGGCCGTCGGCCGTAGTCCTCGGGGTATTCGCGGCGGTCGTCCTGATCGGAGGGACGAACTTCGTAGCTGTCCGCTTCAGCAACCGCGAGCTGCCGCCCTTCTGGGGCGCGGGCCTGCGCTTCGCGCTCGCGGGCGCGCTTCTCGTCGGCTTCGCCAGATGGCGGCGGATTCGGCTGCCGCTTGGGTCCGCACTACCCGGCGTCGCGCTCCTCGGCCTACTCAACTTCGGCGTTGCGTACGCCCTCGCGTACTGGGGACTCCTGCAGGCGCCCTCGGCCATGGCCGCGACGTTCGTCGCGCTCGTCCCTCTCATGACCTTCTTCATCGCGACTACCCTCGGCATGGAGCGTTTCCGCTGGAGCGGCGTCATCGGAGGAGCCATCGCTGTCGTGGGCGTCGCGCTCGTCTTCGTCGACCAACTCAGCGCGACGGTTCCCCTGCCCGCACTCGCCGCACTGTTCCTTCAAGCGGTGGCGGTCGCGGCCTCCACGGTCTTGCTGAAGCGGTTGCCACGGGCAGATCCGATCGGCACGAACGCTATCGCGATGCTGTGCGGGGCAGCGCTGCTCTTGGTCATCGCGTTTGTCGCTCGCGAGACTCCGGCGCTCCCATCGCGGCCCGAGGTCTGGACCGCGTTCTTGTACCTCGTGACCCTCGGCGGCATCGGCCTCTTCATCGGGATCGTCTTCATCGTGCTCCGCTGGACGGCGTCAGCGAGTGCGTACGTCACGGTCCTGTTCCCCGTCGTGACGGTAGCGGTCGGCGCGATTCTTGCCGGCGAGCTCGTGAGCCTGCAGTTCGTCGCTGGTGCGCTCCTCGTGATGATCGGAACGTACGTGGGCGCGTTCGTCGGAGGGGCGCGCAGCGCAGGCAGGCCTAAGCGAGCGCACCTACTATCGGACGCGAGTTCCCAGGGGAGTACGTGATTGGCGATCGCAGAAAAGAAGGACCTCTACACGTTCCCGCTAGCGCCTGACGCGACCTCGCCGGAGTGGCCAGGGACGCCGATCGGCGCGAAGAACACGATCACGCGCACCAAAGGCCGGACGCTCGTCCACGATAAGACCGTCGACGCGAAACCTGGTCTCTTCAAGCGGCTCCTTGCGAACGCGTTCGAGCAGATCGCCACCGCGAAGGAGACGACCTACTCGCACGATGTTGTGATCCACGGCCTGCGCGTGCGCGCGATCACGAACAGCGAGCACCTCATCGGTTACTGGAAAGACAACTGGTATGGCGTCGATGAGTGGCAGCGGATCACCGGCCAGAAACCCGCAGAGAGCCCCGACGTCCTCGTCGTCGCGCTCGGCCGCGTCCCCAGCGAAGCCGAGGCGGCGTATTACTCGCGGCAGAACGACACGGTCATCTTCTTCAACACGAGCTACTACGGCCAGCTGAAGTCGTGGGTGCTCGGCGCGGTCGGCCGCAAGCTCGCCGTCGAATACGGCATCCACTCGATCCATGGCGCGGTCGTGACGAAGGACGGCAAGGGCATCCTCTACATCGCACCGACCGGGACCGGAAAGTCCACCTCGACCTACGGCCTGATGGAGTTTCCCGG
>Ga0207646_10002901_pt1 | contig 19898 bp, 18 predicted proteins | sample KBSK5502metaG_FD_184343 | JGI IMG/M metagenome (GOLD analysis project Ga0207646, IMG submission 184343) | Corn, switchgrass and miscanthus rhizosphere microbial communities from Kellogg Biological Station, Michigan, USA - KBS K5-50-2 metaG... | ecosystem: Host-associated > Plants > Roots >...
TGTTGAGCAGCACCATCCAGCGCTCGCCTGACGGGCGCCGCCACATCGCGGCCATCGGCGCGAAGTGCCCGACTCCCCATGAGTCCCGAGGGATGACCGCCGAGGCGTCGGCGCGGCCAAGTGTCTCCGGGTTGTAGGCCGCGTCTAGAGCGGCGAGAAGCAGGTCGGTCTCGTAGTTGAAGATCACATCCGCCGCTCCTTCGAGAAATCGCGGAGCGACCAGGTCGAGCAGGGCCTCCCACCGAAGGACATCGAGCTGAGGACGCCCAGACGCGTCTCTGCCTGGAACCGGGATCGAGGCCAACCGCCCGCCCGTCGCTACAGCGACGGCCCGCGCCACTCCTTCGGGACTTGTGCCCTGTTGTGAGGGGTCAGCGGACGAATCGACGGGAAATCGGTATTTGCCCTGATCCTCGCTCGCGGTGATCGTGACCCGCGCCAGGTGAGCCATGTAGTCCTCGGCGCCAAGCGGCTCCGCGTTGAGCTGCGCATAGCCACGCGCCGGCAGCAGATAAGTGAGCACGTAGGCGCCGCATGTCGCAGGCCGCTGGTCGGGAAGCGCGGCGTGAAAGCGCAGGAGCGAATCGGCATGAGGTGGAAGCCCTATCTCCTCGCCCGGGAAGATCTGCCCGAGGAGATCTTTCAAAGCGGCGGCCGAACCGATCGCTGGGACCGGCCTGCGCAGCGCACTCATCGCGCGACCACCATACCGCCGGCGGTGCTACCTTAGCCTTGGTCACATGGACGCCATCTTTCTGACCTGCTGTCTCAGAGGTCTTGAGGTGACCAGGCACTTTACCCCTGAGCTCGGCCTGACCATCGCACTCATGCTGGCCGTGGCGGTGGCCGTCGGCGGAGTGCTCTACCTCCTCAAGCCTGTCGTGCTTTCGAGGTAGGCAGCCTGAAGATCGCGCTCGGGCAATTCGGAGCCGGACCCGAGAAGCAGCAAAACCTGGCCCGGATGAGCAAGCTTGCCGAGACCGCGGCTGTGTCGGGTGCAGACCTGGTGCTGTTCCCTGAGGCGGCGATGGTGGGTGGCAGACCCGACCAGAGCCTGGTGCCGTTTGCGGAGCGATTGGACGGCGCCTTCGTCGGCGAGCTCCAACGAATGGCTGCGAGACACCGAGTGGCCATCGTCGCCGGCATGTTCGAACCGGCTGAGCCCTCGCGCGTCTACAACACTGTGGTGGCGGTGGCGCAGGATGGCCGGCTGATCGGCTCATATCGGAAGATCCACCTGTACGACGCGTTCGGCCATAAGGAATCCGACCGCATCGCGCCGGGCGACGGTCAGACGCTGCTGTTCGATCTCGGCGGCATGCGACTTGGTGTCATGACCTGTTACGAGGTGAGGTTCCCCGAAGTGGCGCGCAGGCTCGCCGAGCTGGGCGCCGAGGCGTTATTGCTCCCGGCGGCGTGGGCGCGAGGCCCGCTCAAGGAGCTCCACTGGGAGACGCTTGGGCGAGCGCGCGCCATCGAGAACACGGTTTATGTAGCGGCGGCTGGCCAGGTCAGCGCCACGCTCACCGGACTGAGCGCGATCTATGACCCCATGGGCGTGGCGATCGTCAATGCCGGAGAGAGCGAGGGAGTCGTCATCGGCGAGGTGCGACGCGAACGACTCGACGAGGTCCGGCGCATAAACCCCTCTCTTGCCATGCGCCGCCCCGATGTGTACGCGGCCTGGCAGCTGGTGCGCACCTGACCGCGTAGCGGCGACCCGGGTCTTGACAACCTTTCCGGCGGCACATAGCCTGCTGCGAAGGAGGGGGGCTAATGGTTCAACGTTTAGCCCAGAACCCGAAGCGTTACAGGCTCGGGGACCAGGTCGCCGAGTTGCTGCTGGCTGCCATCCGCCTGCACGAGTACCTTCCCGGCCAACGTCTTCCCTCCGAGCGCGAGCTCTGCTTACGCCTGGGCGTGAACCGCCTGGCCGTTCGTGAAGGCCTGCGCTGGCTGGAGCACGAGCGCTACGTGGAGATCCGGCGAGGCAAGTACGGCGGAGCGTTTGTGTGCCACCCGGTGCGCGAGCTGGCGCTGGAGCGGGTGCATGGCCGGGCCGAGCAGCTGCGTTCGCTGTTTGAGTATCGCGCCGCGATCGAGCCTTCGGCGGCGGCGCTGGCTGCCGACCGCATCACAGGCGGGGAGGTCGACCGCCTGCGCGGACTCCTCAAGGCGGAAACCGATGAACCGAGGCGGTTCCAGCGACGCGCCCTCGATGTCGAGTTCCACCAGACAATCGCCGACGCGTCGCGAAATGACCTGATGTCTAACGCAGTTCGCGAGATCCGGGTGCAGCTGGCGCTCGGACTCGACCTGATCCCCTGGTCGCTGCCTCGCCGCGACGAGTCACACCGCGAGCATGTAGCGATCGTCAAGGCCCTCGCGACTGCCAACGCCTCGGGCGCACGCGCCGCGATGCAGCGGCACGTGGTCGCCACCGAGAAAGTGATCCGCGCCTCGCTGGTCGAGCTCGGCGTCAGGGCCGAGCTGGACGTGTCGAAAGATGAGGCGGGGTGAGGTGAGACTCGAGGGCAAGACCGCGGTCATTACCGGCGCCGGCAGCGGCCAGGGTCGTGCGGCCGCGGTGCTGTTCGCCAAGGAAGGCGCGAACGTCGTGGTCGCCGACGTCAACGAGAAAGGTGGCCACGAAACGGTTTCCGAGATCAAGTCCGGCGGCGGCAGGGCCACGTTCCAGCGCGTCGACGTGTCAGACGAAGAGCAGTGCAAGGCGCTGGTCGAGCACGCCGTCGGCAGCTACGGCCAGCTGAACATCCTGTACAACAACGCCGGTGTCTGGTACGTGGCGCACCACGGCTACGTCGTAGGCGAGACCGATGCCCCGTCGCCGCTGCTGACGCAGAACATCTGGGACCGGACTGTCGACATAAACCTGAAAGGCACCTATCTCTGCTGCAAGTACGCGATCCCCGCGATGCAGAAATCCGACGGCATCGGGGCCATCATCAACGTGTCGTCGGTAGGTGCGATCCGTGTTGGCCGCGGCGCGTCGGACGCGTACATCTCATCCAAGGGCGGCGTCATGGCGGTGACGCGCAACCTCGCCGTCGAGCACGCTCCGAAGATCCGCTGCAACTGTCTCTTCCCCGGCCCGATCGAAACGCCGATGGTGGGGCAGATGACCGAAGAGCGCAAGCAGTGGTCGCGCGAGAACGTCCCACTCGGGCGCTGGGGGCAACCCGAGGACGTCGCCAGGATGGCGCTGTTTCTGGCGTCCGACGACGCGTCGTTCATCACCGCCGCCATGTTCGTGGTCGATGGAGGCTACACGGCGATCTGACATGGCATCAGCGACACAGCGACCAAAGACCGACAAGCAGGACCTGCGCCGCCAGGTGACCCAAAAGATCGAGTCGGCCGGTATTAAGCAGGTGCGCATCGTGACGGTCGACATGAACGGCGTTCCGAGGGCCAAGTTGCTGACGGCCGAGCGTTTCCTCGGGCACACGCTCGACCATGGCCATGCCTGGGCGCTGCCGCTCCTCGCGGTGGACATCTGGCAGAACCTTCCCGACCGCACAGGCTTCGGCGAGGAGATCGGCTTCGGCAACGGCCTCCTCATCCCTGACCTGAGCTCTTTTCGCCAGCTGCCGTGGGAGCCGGAGACCGCGCACGTTTTCTGCGATCTCGTCGACCGGGACGGCAAGCCCGTGCCCACGCCGCGCCAGGTCCTGGCGCGTGTGCTCGAACGCGCGACGGCAATGGGATATGAGCCGGTGTTTGGCTCGGAATGCGAGTTCTACATCTTCCGACCGGTCGAGGAGTCGAAGCCGTCGAACCCCGGATTCGCTCCTCTGCAAGGGATGCAGGTCTGGTTCACGGACCAGGGGCTGGGGCAGATGCATCCAATCCTCGACCAGCTGCGCCGGCACCTGGTCGCGCTCGAAGTTCCCGTTTACGAGATCTTCAACGAACACGGCGGCGGCCAGTACGAGCTGAACCTGTCGCCGGCGGTGGGGCTGGCTGCGATCGATGCCGTGTGCCTGATGAAGATCGCGGTGAAGGAGATCTGCTACCGCAACGGCCTGCGGGCAACTTTCCTGGGCAAGATCACCAACGATCCCGAGTTTCCCGTCAGCGGCTATCACCTCCACCAGTCGCTGCGCGATCGACGGGGAAAGGACGTGATGGCCGATCCGTCGGGGCCGCTTGGACTATCCGACATCGGGCGCCACTACGTGGCGGGCGTGCTCGAGCACGCGGCCGGGATGACGGCAATCGCGGCGCCGACCGTGACCGCCTACAAGCGCTTCACCCCCGGCACCTGGGCCCCGACTCGAGTCTCCTGGGGTTTCGACAACCGCACGGCCATGCTCCGCGTCGTCCCGGGCACGGAAGGCCTGCACATCGAGAACAGGCTCGCGAGCGCGGAGGCCAACCCGTACCTCCTGGCTGCCGCCATGACGGCCGCGGGTCTCGACGGAATCGAACGTAAGGCTGAGCCCGGTGAGCCTGGGAGCGGCAACATGCTCGAAAACGCGAAATACCCGTTGCTGCCTACGACGATGATCGACGCCGTCGCGGCATTCGAGAAGGACGGCGTGCTGACCGATGCGCTGGGCAAGGAGTTCGCGCACATCTACGCAGCGCTGCTCCGCTACGTGTGGAAGAGGTTCTTGAGCTACGTGACCGATTGGGAGATCCAGGAGTATCGCGACCTGCTTTAGGGCGCACGGACACTATTAGGGAGGAGCTTGCCATGGCGACAGGGATGCAAGTGCAGGGGACCTCGGGGCCGGGGCTCAAACGGGACGCCGTAGGCATGTGGGGCTCAATATTCCAGGGGATCACGCACATGGCGCCCGCCGCGGGTGTCATGACCGGCATCGGATTCGTGGCGACCTCCGCCGGCGGTGCGATCCCGCTCGCCTTCGTCCTGGCCGGGATCATCAGCCTGCTCATCGCCATGTCCATCAACCAGCTGGCGAAGCATCTGCCTTCCGCTGGTGGCTACTACACGTACGTCAGCCGCGCGATCAGCCCGAAATTCGGATTCATGACAGGCTGGATCTACTTCCTGTACGACCCCCTGATCCCCAACCTCTGCACGCTCGTCGTCGCTGTTTACGTCTCATCGACTGTTTCCGATCTCTTCGGCCTGAATGTGCCCTGGTGGCTCTATGCCGCCGTCGTGTATCTCGCCCTCGGGGTGATCTGTTATCTCGGAATCAAGCCTTCGATCCGGACCGCGATTACGTTCACCGTGATCGAAGTCGCCATCACGATGGCTTTCTCGCTCGTGCTCATCGGCGTCCACGGGATATCCGCCGACGACCTGTCGCAAACCTTTACGCTAGCCGGCGTCCCGACGGGTTTCTCGGGGCTGGCGTTCGGGATGATCTTCACGGTCCTCAGCTACACCGGTTTCGAATCGACGATACCGCTGGCCGAGGAAACCAAGAATCCACGATCGACGATCGCGCGCTCCGCAGTGATTTCGGTGGCGATGATCATCGTGTATTACGCGATCTTCAGCTTCGCAACCGTCGTCGGCTGGGGCCCGCACAGGCTCGGCGCGATGAGCGCTGACTCAGCCCCGTACAACACGATGGCCAACTTCTACTGGGGCAAGATCGGAATCGTTCTGCTGACGCTCGCCCTCATGAACAGCAGCTGGGGCTGCTCGCTGGCCGGCCAGAACGCCGTCGTGCGTGTGCTCTACAAGATGGGCCAGGTCGGCGTGCTGCCGAAGGCTTTCGCGAGCGTCCATCCCCGCTACCAGACGCCGCAGATCGCCATCTTCGCCATGACCGGGCTGAGCTTTGTCGTGACGATCGTCCTCGGCCTGTGGCTTGGTCCGATCAATGGCTTCGGGCTGCTGGCCACCATGATCAGCATCGGCACCATCCTGGTCTACGCGCTGGGGATGATCGCCGTCCCCATTTACTACCGACGTGAGCACCCAAACGAGATCAACATCTTCCTCACCTACGTTTTTCCGATTGTCGGCACGTTGATGCTCATACCGGTGCTCTACGCGAGCGTTTATCCGCCGCCTGCGTTCCCGCTCAACCTGGCGCCCTACATCGACATCGTCTGGATCCTGATCGGCATCGGCACCGTGTTCTACCTGGGCCGGACCCGGCCGAAGCAGCTGCAGGCGGGCGCGGATTCGATTTTCGCCGACACCGGCGCGGCCAGCGACCTGCCGCGATGAGCCAGACCCGCAGCGCCGTCCAGCAGCGCCGGATGATCGTCGGCGGAGAGGAGGTGGACGCTCTCTCAGGTGAGACGTTCACCACCTCGAACCCGGCGACCGGCGCGGCGCTGGCGGAGGTGCCGAGCGCCGGCACCAAGGACGTCGACACGGCGGTTGCGGCGGCGGACAAGGCCTTCGAGGAAGGCCCGTGGCGCAAATTGCACGCGCGGGAGCGGGGCAAGATCCTGCTCCGAATGGCGGAAGCGATCCGGTCGCAGGTCGACCGGATCGCCGAGCTCCAGACCCGCGACAACGGCAAAACCATCACCGAAAGCCGTGGGGAGGTCTCCTACGCGGCTGACGTCTTCGAGTACTACGCCGGGGCGGCGAACAAGATCTTCGGCAAGACGATTCCGGTCGCCGCCGACGGGCTCGACTTCACGCTTCGGGAGCCGCTCGGCGTGACGGCTGCGATCATCCCCTGGAACGGCCCCTTCGCCATCTCGTCATACAAGGTGGCGCCAGCCCTCGCGACGGGCAACACCGTGGTGCTCAAGCCTCCCAGCCTCGCCCCGCTCTCACCGCTGGAGCTGGGACGCATAGGGCTCGAAGTCGGCCTCCCGCCGGGCGTGCTCAACGTGGTCACCGGCAGCGGGAGCAAAGCCGGCAACGCACTGGTCGAACATCCGAACGTGGCCTTCATTGGCTTCACTGGAGAGACCGCGACCGGCCAGCAGATCATGCGCAAGGGCGCCGACACGCTCAAGCGCCTGCTGCTCGAGCTCGGCGGCAAGTCACCCAACATCGTGTTCGAGGACGCCGACCTCGACAAGATGGTGCCGTCATCCGTCATCGCGGTGTTCAACATGGCGGGCCAGGACTGCTGCGCCCGCAGCCGCGCCTTCGTGCAGCGCAGGGTGTACGACGAGTTCCTGGACAAGTTCGCGGCTCGGACGAAGAAGCTGCGGGTCGGCGATCCACTGGATCCGAAGACGGAGATCGGCCCCGTGGTCAGCCGCGCCCAGCTCGAGAGGGTCGAGAGCTACATCAGGATCGGGCAGGAAGAGGGCGCGCACCTCTTGTGCGGTGGCCAGCGCCTAGGGCCGGCAGAAGGCAACTTGATCGAGCCGGCGGTGTTCGACCATGTCGACAACACCTACCGCGTGGCCCAGGAGGAGATCTTCGGCCCGGTTCTCGTCGCGATTCCTTTCGACGATGAGGAAGAGGTGATTCGCCTCGCCAACGCGAGCCCATACGGCCTGTCCGGCTCGCTGTGGACGCGTGACATCGGCCGCGCCATCCGCGTGGCACGCGCTGTGCGCACCGGCCAGTTCAGCATCAACACCAACTGGAGCGTGCACCTCGAGGCGCCGTTCGGTGGCTACAAGATGAGCGGCATCGGGCGCCAGCTGGGCATGGAGATGCTCGACCACTACACGCAGATCAAGAACGTGTTCATCAGTCACGAGTGAGCGCCGCGTTTGTGTGAGATCCTCGCGATCCGCTGGTCGGTTCCGACCCCATTCGAGGCACTGCTGCCGTGGGCCGAGAAGATCGAGTACTACGGCATCGCCAACTTCGGCTGGGGCCTGGCCTGGTTGGAGGACGGCGAGGTGAAGCGACATCGCTATGAAGGCCGGCTGTCAGGGGACACTTCGGTTCACCAGAAGCTGGCCACGGTGGCTTCCACGCACTTCCTCGTCCACTTCCGGCGCCCGAACCGCCTGAGCACCATCCAGATTGCCGACACCCAGCCGTTCCTCGCGGACCGCGGGCGATTCGCGTTCTGCCACAACGGATCGTTCACGCGCGAGCGCGAGTTCCGCGACCGCTTCGCGTCCCTGCTTCAGGGCAAGGCGGACTCGGAGGTGGGGTTCCGCGTCTTCGAGGAGATTCTCGACCATGGCGCCAGCGCGGAGCAGGCGCTGGCCAGGACGCACGAGCAGCTGTCGGGCAACGCGAACCTCGGTTACCTGGGCTCGGACGGCGAGCTGGTGGTGTTCAACGCGTATCCGAACAATCGGTTCCACCGTTTTCGGGTCGATGGCGCGCTGGTGGCGGCCACCGAGCTGCATTCTGCGGATGACTCGCTCTTCCAGCTGGTATTCCCGGCCGCCACCGACCGGCGCGTGATCAGCGGGGCCGAGTCGCTGGCCCAGCCCGAGGCGGCCCGATGAGCACCAGCACGACCACCGCCAGGGTGATGCCGCAGGTGGCCATCCGGCTGACCGCGGTGGAAGTGCTCGCGCTGGATCTGCCGATGATCACGACCTTCAAGACCGCCCACGGGACCACCAGCAAGAAGCGCACCATCATCGTGCGCGCGCAGGACGCCGACGGCGTCGTCGGCTGGGGCGAGGCACCATCCAGTGACCTTCCGCTCTACTCGGCGGATACGTACGAGAGCACCTGGTATGCGCTCACCAGGCTGCTTGCGCCGTTGGTGATCGGCAGGGACTTCAAGGGTCCGGCCGAGCTGGCAGCCACCTATGCCGGCTACCAGGGTTACAACATGGCCAAGCACGGCCTCGAATGCGCGGCCTGGGCCATCGCGTCGACCAAGCTGGGACGGCCGCTGCGCGAACTGCTCGGCGGTACGAAAACCGGAATACCAACGGGCGAGAGCTTCGGCATCAAGCCGACAGTCGAGGAGCTGCTTCACGAGATCGAGGCGCGAGTGGCCCAGGGCTTCTGCCGAATCAAGGTGAAGATCGAACCTGGCTGGGACGCCGAGGTGCTGACGAAAGTCGTAGCGGCCTTCCCGAACGTGCCGGTCATGGCGGACGGCAACACCGGCTATGACCCGCGCGATCCCGGTCCCTGGAAACAGCTGGACCGGCTCGGGCTGCTGATGATCGAGCAGCCTTATCCCGGCGATGCGCTGGTCGAGCTCGCTGAGCTGCAGTCGGGCCTGCAAACGCCGATCTGCCTCGACGAGTCCGCACTGAGCGTTGGTCTGACTGTGGCGGCGATCAGGCTCGGCGCGGGCCGGATCGTGAACATCAAGCCGGCCCGGATCGGTGGCGTGACCCCGAGCCTCGCCATCCACGACTGGTGTCTCGAGCACGGTGTTCCTGTGTGGTGCGGCGGATTGCTCGAGACGGGGATCGGGCGCGGCTTCAACCTGGCCATCTCGTCGCTGCCCGGGTTCACCCTGCCCGCGGACATGTCGCCGGCACGACTCTTCTACGCCGAGGACCTCGTCGATCCTACCTTCGACATAAGAAAGGACGGGACGATTCCGGTTCCCGAGATGCCGGGCTGCGGCTTCCAGGTCGACGAGCGGCGCGTGCGCAAGTACCAGTCAGAGATCTGGAAGGAGGCGGCTTGAGGCTCGACGGCAAGGTCGCCATGATCACGGGCGCCGGCAGCGGCCAGGGCAAGGCCGCCGCCAAGCTCTTCGCCGAGCGAGGCGCAGCGGTCGCCGTCGCCGAGATCAACAAGCAGGCGGGAGAGGCAACGGCTCGCGAGGTCCGCGATGCGGGCGGGCGGGCGATCGCCGTGGCATGCGACGTGTCGAAGGCAGCCGACGTCGAGGCGGCAGTCAAGGCGACCGTTGCCGAGTTCGGCAAGCTCGACATCCTCTACAACAACGCGGGCCTCTGGTATCCGGCACGCGGCAACTACCGACCTGGCTTCGACGCACCCAGTCCTCTCCTCGAGGAGCACATCTGGGACCGGACCATCGACGTGAACCTGAAAGGGATCTATCTCGGCTGCAAATACGGCATCCCGGCCATGCAGAAGGCGGGCGGTGGGTCGATCATCAACACCTCGAGCGTCGCGGCCCTACGCGTGGGTCGAGGCGCGTCGGATGCGTACACGGCGGCCAAGGGAGGGGTGATCGCGATCACGCGTACGCTGGCGGTCGAGCATGCGAAGTACGGGATTCGCTGCAACTGCATTATTCCCGGCGCTGTGAAGACGCCGTTGGTGGGCGAGATGACGCCGGAGTACGAGGCGGCCGTGGTGCAGACGATTCCGATGGCTCGCTGGGGCGAGCCCGAGGACCTGGCGAAGCTGGCGTTGTTTCTAGCTTCCGAAGAGTCCTCATGGGTGACGGGCGGGATGTTCGTGATTGATGGAGGGTTCACCGCTGTCTAGATCCGTCGCCATCGACGTGGCCGCGCTTCGCCGTGATCAATTCGCGGTCACCCGGGAATGGAGCTGGCTGGACCACGCCACGTTTGGCCCACCGCCGCGTGCCTATACCGACGCGGTGAAAACGTTCGTCGACAACATGGCGGACGCGAGCCTGCCCCAGGGCCAGGCAATGTGGGGCGACGGCCTCGACCGCGTTCGCCGCAAAGCGGCCGTGTTCATCAACTGCGAGCCCGACGACGTCGCCTTCCAGAAGAGCACCGCGGAAGGCATCGGTGTGGTGGCGCTCGGCCTCGACTGGAAGCAGGGCGATGAGGTCATCGCTTACGACCAGGCTTTTCCAGCCGACGTCTATCCCTGGATGAACCTCGCGAGCCGCGGGGTTGAGCTGAAGCTCATCCGCGACCGCGGGCGCATGCGCTTTGGCGTCGACGACGTCGAAGCGTTGATGTCGCCGCGGACCCGCGTCGTCTGTCTTGAGCTCGTGAACTTCGGCAATGGCTTTCGCGCGCCGCTGGAGCAGATCGCGAAGCTCTGTCACGAACACGGCGCCTGGCTGGTGGTCGACGCCACGCAGGGCGCGGGCGCGCTGCGAATCGACGTGCGAGAGCTGGGCTGCGACGTGCTGATCGCCCACGGCTACAAGTTCATGATGTCGGGCTGGGGCACGGCGATCAGCTACTTCGCGCCACACGTGCGGTCGCGCGTCGGGGTGCCTGAGCCAGGCTGGAAGAGTCTGCAGCAGATTCCTCCGCCGAGCCTGGTCGACTACAAGCTTGACTTCGCCGCCGAAGCGCGCCGCTTCGAGCCCGGCATCCCGGACATGGTGTCGATATTTGGGACCGAGGCCGTCATCGACCTGATGACGGAGCTCGGGACGAGCCACATCGAAGAACGGGTCCTGGCGTACGGTGCGGAGGTTGCAGAGGCGCTTTCAGACCGAGGATGGTCGGTCGTGAGCTCCCAGCGACCAGGGGAGCGCTCGGGCATCCTGTCGGCCGAGAAGAAAGGTCTCGATTTGGAGAGCGTGCGCGACCGATTGGTGGAGCAACGCGTCGCTTGCGCGGTCAGGGAGGGCAGGTTGCGCGTCTCGTTCCACTTCTACAACGACCATTCGGACCTCGACCGCCTGCTCGCCTGTCTGCCCGCCTAGGTAGGATCGTGGGCTCGCTCGAGGGCCGCGTCGCGATGGTTACCGGTGGCAGCGCCGGCATAGGGCTGGCCACGGCCGCCGCCTTCGCGCGGGAAGGCGCGAAGGTGTTTATCGGGAGCCGCGACCCGGCGCGCGGCGAGGCCGCCGCCAAGAAGTTGCGCGACACGGGGGCGGACGTCGAGTTTCACGCCACTGACGTCGGTAAACCGGCTCAGGTCGAGGTCCTGGTCGCTGCGTGCGCGGAGCAATTCGGCCGCCTGGACTGCGCCTTCAACAACGCCGCGTTTGGTGGCTCGGGAGCTCTGACTGCCGACATCGATGAGCAGGAATTCGACGAGACCATGGCGGTGAACCTCCGGGGTGTTTGGCTGTGCATGAAGCACGAGATCAGGCAGATGCTGCTCCAGGGCGGCGGCGGTTCCATTGTCAACATGTCATCGGTGGACGGCCTCACCGGCTCGCCGAACGGCTCCGTTTACTCTGCGACGAAGCATGGCGTGGACGGGCTGACCAGGTCGGCCGCGATTGAATACGGACGCGAGGGCATCCGCATCAATGCGATCTGTGGCGGCGGCTTCGCGACCGAGATGCTGGCACGCGGCTACAAACACGACCTCGCGTGGGTCGAGCGTTACCGGCGCCCTGCCGTACCACTGGGACGCCTCGGTCGCCCTGAAGAGTGCGCGGAGGCGGTGATCTGGCTCTGTTCCGACGCAGCGTCGTACATCACCGGCGTATGCCTGCCAGTCGACGGCGGCCTGCTCGCGGACTCCGCTTCGTACATGCCCCTGCGGTCAATTCGCGGAGAAGCCTGAACTGTGTGCGCGGGTTGCCACACTCGGGTCGCTCAACCGGGCAGCCGAGAATTCGACATCTTCTCGGTGATCCTGAAGCTCGCGCGATACGCGTTTGCGCGATTCCGACGATGAATGCAGACGCGCCCGAAGCAACCTCGGCGATGGTAGATGTCCTGGTCGAGGGTAGAGCCGACGATGAGTCTGTGATGTCGACGGTGGGCTTGGTCCGTGACGCGAACACGATCATCGTCATCGATCCAGGCATGGTGCGCGACCGCAGTCAGATACTCAAACCTCTCGCGGCTCTAGGAGTTGATCCGGGCCAGGTCACCGACATCGTCCTCTCGCATCATCACCCGGACCACACGCTGAATGCCGCGCTGTTTCCCAACGCGCGGGTCCATGACCATTGGGCCATATACGATCGCGACAAGTGGATCGACCGCGCCGCCAACGGAGTCCTGATCATCCCCTCAGTACGTTTGATCGCCGCACCTGGGCACTCGGAGCAGGACATCGCGACCCTGGTCGGGACTGCTGATGGGGTCGTTGCCTTCACGCATGCCTGGTGGATGTCATCGGGACCGGCGGACGATCCGTACGCCGACATGAATCAACTGCACGCGAGTCGTGCGCGAATCCTGGCCGTAGCCGACCGGATCGTTCCTGGCCACGGCCCTGCTTTTGTGCCTAACGCCAGCACACCACGCTAGGCGCAAGGTTCAGGGTTCGAATCCCTGCTCCGGAGCCAAATCCGATCTCAAAACGTCACGCACTGAGACAGCATCGCGTTCTACTGAATCAGTTTTGAATCAGTTTTGAATCAAAACCGGTTACGCACAGCGCATTCGAGCCTGATAACAGAGCCCCCGCGCTCGGCTATGGGGCGGGCCGTCCTGTGGCGGCCTGTTTACCTACGGGCTGGTGCGTGCTGGGCATGGGCTGTTGCTCCTTGCAACTCGCGGCGCAGTTGGACCATTCGCGCGTGGGACAAAGTCACGGGAGACCTGCTGGCCGGCAAGTTCGAACTCTCTGTGAGAGATATCTTTAAACGGGGAAAGACATTATTGATGAATACATCAAGCACACGGACAATCCGGGTATGCCGCTGCAGACACCGCCCAGAATGAAGGTTCCATGATTTGATGGCTCATCCACCTGAGCCAACGTCGCCGCACCGGTCGCCTGCGCGTCCGCGTGGAGGCGACCACCACGTCCGCGGTCTGTCGCTGACAGACTTCATGAGGAATGACCCAGGCTATATAGCAGCTAAGCTCGACCGAGATCAGTGGTTTGCCCTGGTCACCCTCGCCACAATTCTCACCTTGCTGACAACCTCGATGAGCATGCTGTTGGGCTTCCCGCTTGTCGTCGTCGTGATTCCAGCGGCTTTCATGCTGTACGCGATGGCCCGCTGGGCTGTCCGAAACCAGCGGGCAGCGAGAATGCTTCGTCCATGGCTCGAAGCAAATCCATACCATGGACCGGCGCCCAGAATCCTGGGACCGCTGCGCCAGCTAGCCCTAAACCAGCCGACTCTGGTAGGCGTGGCCATTTCCGCAATCTTGCTGGCACTGATGCTTCTGGTGGTCGTTGGTCGGCACCATCTTCCGAGATAGACGGCCTACTGATTACCGGGACGCGTTTTCATCACTCATCGCCCATCACATCGCGGTCGACCCAGTCTTACCGCTAGCCAACTTCAATAGATAGAGCGCCGCCAAGCTCTTTATCGGGGCGAGCCTTATCCCCAAAATCCGGGCCTGGTACGAGCCCCAATTTCTTGGCTGGGCGCAAGCTGGACGCTCATTCGGATCAAGACGCGCCTCGACGTGACACCGAGCTTTCCATAGACGTGCGCCAGGTGACTTTCCACTGTTCTGTCACTGATTCCCAGATCGTCTGCAATCTCTGCATCGGTATATCCGCGCGCTGCGAGTCGAGCCGCCTCGATTTCGCGCCGGGTCAAGGATTCAATGCCAACTGCCGAATTCAATCCGCATATTTCGGCCAATGGGTTCGCGTTGTACTTCGCCTCAACAAGAAGTGACGGGGCCTGCGGCGGATTCGACATCTACGTCACGACCCGAACCAGGGTGCGCAAGGGAGTAGCCAGGAGGAGAGTTCGAAGAGCGTCCACTAAGGGGAGCCAACGGTACGTACGCGACACTCCCCGGCCACGGCCGACACACTCATCGAAAGTGCTCGTGTGATTACGGAAGGAGCAAGTTGGCTTGGTCAAGCAGCGCCTGGCCCTGCGTCACCAGCACGTGCGCCTGCTGCTGAGTAATTGGCTGGCCCCCGAACTCGGCCTTCTCCAGCAAGCCGTTCATCTCCGACGCCAGCGCGTCGCGCTGGATGTTGAGCGACGAGAGCTGGTTTTCGAGAGTCGCGTAACGACTGTCATCTGAAGCGGTGCCGCTTGCGATGGCGTCGGTCGAGGCCATCAGCGTGACCAGTCCAAACTGGCCGACCGTAGCGTCGATCTGCTTGTAGACGACTGCGATCTTGGCGTAGCCGCCGTTCAGCATCGTCACCGGCGTCGCCCAGCCATCGAGGTCTTCTGTCAAGGCGCGGCCGTCGTGCGCGTAGTCGTCCTTCAGTCCTAACAGCAGCATGATCGTGGGCCGGATGTCGGAGTGGTCCGACCAGGTGGTCCTGTCAATGCCGAGGTTGTCGACGCCAGGCCCGACCATCCCGAGCCACGTGGTCGTGATGTCGGCTTGGAAGTCACCATGGTTCCAGGCGAAGACCGGATTCTCGGCGACGCAGGGCGAATTGCAGTTGGCTGCTCCGGCAAACAAGAAGTAGTTCGGATCGGCGAACAGCGTGAAGGTGGGTGTCCGTGCCGGGTCGGCCGTGACCATGTGGAGGATGTCCATCTCGACAGGGTCGGCCAGGGCGTTTGTGATCGTGTCGGTATTGCCAGTGAGGGGGTTGACCGCTGTAAGGCCGGCTGTCGCGCGCTCAAGATTGCGGGTGACGGCGGCGTCGCGCGCAGGATTGCCGGTGATGTAGACGGTCGGGGCTGAGTCGCTGTGCACGGTGAACGGCGTGGTGATGCCGTGCTCGGTCGCGAGTAGGCCCCTCAGGTTGCCGTTGATCTCCCCGATCCTGCTGTAAGTGCACGGCGTCGTCACGCCGTCACAACCGTCCGGGCTGGGCGGGCCGCCCACGAAATGGTCGCCTTCGTCGGCCGTGAACACGAAGAGCGTGTTGCTCTGGTTGATCCCGTCGCCTGCGAGGCGCTGGAAGAACTGGCCGAACGCGGTGTCATATGCCATCAGCGCGGCTGTGTAGCCAGCCTCACCTGGCCCGTACGCCGGTCCGTTCGGAAGCTTGTCGTGTGCGTCGTTGATGTAGGCGTAGGTGATGGGGATGCCGTGCTCCTGCATGTCGGCGACGTAGGCCAGCGAGACCTTGGCCGTCATCAGCGCAAATCCTGGGAAGCCGACGTGGCCTGACGCGTCCTGGATGGTGTCGCCGTTCAGGTCCGCGAGCTCGACTCCCCCATTACCACTTCCGCCGATCTGAGGCGCCACGTACTTGTGGCCGAAAAGGCCCATGAAGCCGGGGTAGCCACCTGGCTCGTCGGGCAGCAGGTCCGGCCTGCCGTTGTTGGCTGCGGCGCACATCGTGCTCGCCTGGGTGCAGTGCACAGCGATACCCACGAAGTCGGCAACGGCCTGGCCGGGGTTACTCGTCATCTCAGCGGCCTCGGGCGATCCGGCGCCGAAGACGGTCGGGATGTCGGTGGCGATGTTCTCCAGCACGGTGTTGACCGTGGCTACCTGGCCGACGTTGCAGCCCGCCCTCGTGAACGGAACCCAGGGTGCCGGTGCGTTCTTGCCGTCGGCCCCGAGGACGTTGAACTTGGTGTCGGTTGGGGTGGGGGTGGTCGGATCGAAGATCGGGTCGGTCCAGTAGGCGAACGAGATGCCGACGCTGGTGGTCCCCGACGGCGTGAAGTAGCGATAACTCGTGCCGACCGGTACGCCCATCCGGTCGCCGTACAGGCCGGTCAAGGAGGTCAGGATGTCGGTCGCGTCGTGCGCGACCAGCGGCGTGTGGTGGTTGGTCAGCAGCACGCCGTCGTTCTCGATGAAGTTGAGCAGGTTGGGCATCTGCTCGAGGTCCGACGGCACGTTGGGGTTGTCGCGGGTGAAGTGGACGTTGTCGAACTGGATGTGAATGACGTGCTGGATCTGCTGGTGAGCCGAATTGAGTTGGCAGCCGCCGGTTCCGTCTGCTGCGCTCGCTGCCACCGGCGGGCCGGCGGCAAGCGCGGCGGCGACAATGCTCGCGCCGGCGGCCAGGTTCAGCAGCCTGCGTCGTAGACGTTTCACGTCGGACCTCCCGTCTTCACACCTGATTTCAAATTCATGCTCTACGGCGACCCCGAGCCAGTGAAAGGGGGGCACTCTCTCGGCCGCCAACGCGAGGCTGGGGCTCGAACGATCCGCCGTCATCGGTACAAGTACCGGGTCCGGTACCGGAATCTGGTACCGATTTTTCGCTGGTCCCTCAGCAGCCGGCGCTGGCGTGGTGCTGCTGCGCTAGTGTTCGAGGCACCCATGACTTTGCTCTCGAAATTGAGGCTTGCGGTTCTAGCGGTGGCGCTCGTCGCGTGCGGGACCACTGCACCATCGGGTCCCAACTCCGCTGCACTCCCACGCGGCGAGGTGGTCAAGAAACTGGACGCCGGCCAGGTCGGCAGCTTGCCAACCGGCCCTGTCTACATCAGGTTTGTGCGCTTCGTACAGCCGCCTGGCTATGTCATCAATTCCAAACAGCATGTCCCCAGCGTCGTCTATGTAGAGAGTGGCGTCCAAGGTCTGGTCCTGGCGGGTGAGCCACCTGTCGATCTGGTAGCCGGACAAGCAAAGTTCCACCAGAGTGTCACCCACCAGCATCTGAACCCGGGATCGGTCCAGAGCGTCTGGTATTCGATTGCAGTTTGGCCGAGCTCAGCCCGTGGACAACCACTTGTTGATCCGATCGCGCGAGCAGCCTTCGAAAGCGACGATTTCGATCGCGCCTCACTTCCTCAGGTGGCCTATTCAGAAGTGCTTCGCCAGGTCACCCTCGCCGGAAGCGGCACTTCTGGAGCGCATCGTTTTGGTGGGCTTGCGGCTTTCTACGTGCTGAGCGGCTCCATCTCCATCAAGAGCGCTCACAGAAGCTCACTGCATCTGGGCGCCGGCCAGGGTGCCGCCTTTCTTCCGGGAACCGATCTGCAAGAAACGAACGCGGGCCCGAATCAAGCGATCTATCTCGAATACGTCGTGACTCCGATCGGTACGGAGTTCGAAGTCCCGCTGTCCCAGCCGCCCGCGGCCTGACCTCAATCGATCCTTAGAACCCGGTTGTCGTCAGCGTCGGCGACGTATACGGCGCCATGGGGATCGACCGCAACACCCAACGGGGTGTTCATGCGCGAGACGGTGGTGATGACACCGCTGAGGCCAAGCTTCCTGAGCCGGTGATTTGCACCATCCGCTATGAACACGTCGCCGGTCGGTCCGACAGCAAGGCCTTGTCCCATGCCCTCCAGCGGGTTGGTGGCGAGATTCAGCTCAGCGTAGATCGCTTGACCGCCATCGCCACCGTAGGCGGCGACGCCGGTGCCCGCAACCGTCGCAATCTGTCCGTTGACGTTGACACGGCGGATGCGCTGGTTGAGCGTGTCAGCGATGTAGAGATTGCCCTCGTCGTCAAAGGCCAGTCCACCCGGGGCGTGAAGCACTGCGTAGAGGGCAGGTCCTCCATCACCTCTATACCCGGCCTCACCGGTGCCGGCCACCGTGCGAATGATTCCATCGATGCCAAGTTGCCGGATCGCGTTGTTGCCAGTGTCGGAGATGAACAGCGAGTCGCCAAAGCCGATGGCGACGCCCGTCGGAAGATTCAGCTTCGCCTCGATCGCCGGCTTTCCGTCTCCCGTGTAGCCGGCTTCGCCGGTTCCGGCCACAGTGCGGATGGTGCCGTCTGCATCGACCCGGCGCACCCGATTGCTGAGCGTGTCGGCGATGTAGACCCGACCCGCGCTGTCGACCGCCAATCCTTGCGGCGTAGTCAGCTCGGCTAGAGCAGCTGGGCCGCCGTCTCCGGTATGGCCCGCATCACCCGTTCCTGCCACGGTGGTGATCCGCCCGTCCGGCGCTACCTCGCGGACTCGGTTTCCCTCGGCGATGTAGATCTCTCCGCGTGGCCCGGTCGCGACCGCCACCGGACGGACCAGCGCTGCGGAAGCCGCAAGGCCTCCGTCAGGCGAAAACGCACGCAGGCCGGTGCCAGCCACCGTGACGATCTTTGGGCTGGGGGAGGTCGTGGTTGCAAGCCAGCCGTTGGCGAGCGCCAGTCCCGTTAGCAGCACCGCGATCAACGCGACTCCTGCAGCCGCGATGTAGCCGCGGCGCCTTGTCAGCGCAGGGTGAGTCGTCTGCGAAGGGGTTGCGACCCCGCCGCGGATTGGAACATCGGCGGGTGCCGCGCCGCTTTTCGTGGACAGGCCCTGAGCCGCCACCCACGCTGCGACCTGGCTTCGGGAATGAAATCCCAGCTTGCCCCGCAACTGCTCGACGTGGCTCTCAGCGGTGCGCTCGGAGATGAACAGCCGAGATGCGATCTCGCGATTAGTCAATCCCTGGGCGACGAGGCTTGCCACCTCTCGTTCCCGCCGAGTGAGCTTCGACGTCTCCACCGGACCGGCCAGGAGCATAGCAACCGCGGCGTACGTGGGCAAAAACCGGTACCAGATTCCGGTACTGACTCCGGTACTTGTACAGATGACGCCTCGGGCCGAGAGCCTCAGCCTCGCCACATCAACGCATTAGGAGATGTTCGATGAAGAGGCTTCTCGTCTTACTCGTCATACCTGCCCTGGTCGCCGCGTGCGGCGGATCGAGTGCCGCGGGCGCGCTGGTGAAGTCGTCGGCTCCGCCTGGTCCCGTGACCAAGTACAAGAACACTCTGTCGGGCCTCAACGCCAGTACCCAGATCGACCTGATCCAGAACGTGATCGACTTCGCACCCGGCGCCGCGAGCGTGGTCCATGTCCACACATCACCAAATCTCGCGACTCTCCTTCAGGGCCAGATCACGGTCAAGACGCCCGCGGGTGACAGGAAAGCGGCAGTGGGCGAGATGCTGGTAGAGCCGATCAACGTGCCTCTTCAGGCCGTCAACATCGGCACCGGCGAGGCGACCGTGGTGGTCGCATTCGTGGTGCCTCACGGTGGCAAACCGACATCGGCGGTGGCGGGGCAAGCCGCGCCTGCGCTGCTGAACAAGACGATGTTCAGCTTCACCCTGAGCGCCCCGATCGTCAGTGGCTCCTACAGCCTCGTCCAGCAGATCCTGGATTTCGCTCCAGGCTCTCAGACGCCTCAACATCGCCACGGCGGTCCGGGCCTGGTGACCGTGCTGCAGGGCCAGGTCACGTTCAGCAGGGATGGCCTGGTGAGGACCTTCAACGCCGGCGAAAGCTTTGTCGAAATGCCGGGCGAGACTCTGCAGGCGTTCAACCGCGGCAGCGCAGATCTCATGTTGGCTGCGACGTTCCTGCTACCCGACGGCGTCCAGCTGACGACCAACGTTTAGGGACGTCGATTCATAAGGAGAGGACATGAAAATGCAACTCAAGCGGTGGAACTGGACGGTAGTTTTCGCCGTCGCGATACTGCTC
>Ga0207646_10002904_pt1 | contig 19886 bp, 15 predicted proteins | sample KBSK5502metaG_FD_184343 | JGI IMG/M metagenome (GOLD analysis project Ga0207646, IMG submission 184343) | Corn, switchgrass and miscanthus rhizosphere microbial communities from Kellogg Biological Station, Michigan, USA - KBS K5-50-2 metaG... | ecosystem: Host-associated > Plants > Roots >...
TGGCAAAATTATCCGCGCCAAGATTTTTACCCACGTGGCACAATTTTCGCTGCACGAGTTCGACAGCGTGAGCACCTCCTCGCTGATTACCCGCACCACCAATGATACGACGCAGGTGCAGCAGGTGATGATCCTGGTGCTGAATATGATGATCACCGCCCCATTCACGCTGATTGCCGGGATTATCCTGGCGCTCAACCAGGATGTCGGACTCTCCTGGATTCTGGTGGTGGTCATTCCCGTTCTCGTGGCCTCCATCCTTATCCTGATGAGCAAGGCCATCCCACTGTTCCGCATCATGCAGACGAAGCTGGATAAGCTCAATCTCATTCTGGATGAGGGTCTGACCGGCGTGCGCGTGGTCAGAGCATTTGATCGTCAAAAGTATGAGGAGCAGCGCTTTGATGAAGCCAATCTGGAATTGACCAATGTTGCTATCAGGGTGAACAGGCTCGTGGCGTTCCTCATGCCAATTATGATGCTGTGCTTGAACCTTTCCAGCATCGCTATTCTCTGGTTCGGCGCTATCCGCATCAATAACGGAGAAATGCAGTTTGGGGCGCTGATCGCCTTCCTGCAATATGCTATGCAGATTCTGTTCGCACTGTTGATGATCTCGATGATGTTCATCATGCTCCCGCGCGCCGCGGCCTCCGCAGACAGAATTAACGAAGTGCTGGCGATCGAGCCCGAAATCAAGGATGCGGACCAGGTGAAGCAGGCCGACGAGCAAAAGGGCTACGTGGAGTTCCAAAATGTGACCTTCAGCTATCCTGGCGCTGAAGAGCCGGCGCTTTCCCACATTTCCTTCAGCGCTGCCCCTGGCGAGGTGACGGCGATCATCGGAGGCACGGGCGCGGGTAAATCGACGTTAGTGAGCCTGATCCCACGCTTTTACGATATCGACAGTGGCCACCTCCTGGTTGACGGCGTAGATGTCCGCGAGATGTCGCAGGAGCATTTGCGCTCGAAAATCGGTTTTGTGCCACAAAAGGCTGTCCTGTTTTCCGGCACGATTGCCGAGAATATCCGCTATGGCAAAGATGATGCGTCAGAAGAAGAAGTGCGCCATGCAGCTGAGGTTGCGCAGGCCACCGAATTCATCTCGGACATGCGGGATGGCTTTGATTCGGCAATTGCCCAGGGTGGGACGAACGTGTCGGGTGGCCAGAAGCAGCGTCTTTCCATCGCGCGTGCCCTGGTCAGAAAACCTGAAATTTATGTGTTTGACGACACTTTCTCGGCGCTGGACTTTAAAACCGATGCCAGGCTGCGAGCAGCTCTCAAAAAAGAAACCCTCGACGCTACTGTGCTCATTGTAGCCCAAAGGGTCAACACGGTCATGGATGCTGATCAGATTATCGTCTTAGATGAGGGGAGCATTGCTGGAATCGGCACCCATCGAGCATTGATGAGAACCAGTGAGGTCTATCGTGAAATCGTGTCCTCACAGCTTTCAGAAGAGGAAATCGCGGAGGAAATCGCATGAGTGTAGAGCGTAGAGAACAGAGACCTGGCGGCATGCAGCAGGGTGGCCCGATGGGCAGGGGTGGATGGGGCGCGATGGGCATGCCGGTGCAGAAACCCAAAGACTTTAAAGGCACGGCCATGCGTTTGCTTGGCTACTTCCTGCCGCAGAAATATCGCTTGTTGATCGTGCTCGTCACGGCCATCATCGGGACCGTGTTCAACATCGTCGGCCCGAAGATCCTGGGTTTAGCAACCACCAAACTCTTCGAGGGCATAGTGGCGAAGTTCCAACACGTGCCGGGTGCGACAGTTGATTTCGGCTATATCGCGATGGTCCTGTTGATTTTGCTTGGGTTATACGTCGTCAGCTCCATCTTCATCTACATTCAGCAGTATGTGATGGCAGGTGTGGCGCAAAGAACGATGTACCGGCTGCGCAGGGAAGTTGATGAAAAGATTTCGCGTCTACCCTTGAAGTACTTTGACTCGCGTACGCACGGAGAAATCATGAGCCGCGCGGTCAACGATATGGATAACCTCAGCACCACACTCCAGCAGAGCATCACGCAGTTGATCACCTCGGCGGTAACGCTGCTGGGCGTGATTGTGATAATGCTGACGATCAGCCCGCTCCTCAGCTTGGTTGTCGTGCTGACTCTCCCGCTGAGTGTGTTCGTCACTACTGTGATTGCGAAACGCTCGCAAACCTACTTCAGGACGCAACAGAGAGCGCTTGGTGAGCTCAACGGCCATGTCGAGGAAATGTACACGGGCCACAAGATCGTGAAAGCATTTGGGCGCGAAGGGCAGTCCGTTGCCGAATTTAACGAGCGCAACGAGAAATTGTATAACGCCGGCTGGAGAGCGCAGTTCGTTTCCGGCATCATCATGCCGCTTATGAGGTTTATTGGGAATATTGGCTATGTCTTTGTGGCTGTGGTCGGCGGCATCATGGTGACAAGAAATGCGATTGCCATTGGAGATGTGCAGGCTTTTATTCAGTACGCCCAGCAATTTACACAGCCGATCATCCAGCTGGCCAATTTCGCCAATGTGATTCAATCGGCGATGGCGTCGGCTGAGCGCATCTTTGAACTGCTTGATGAGCCAGAGGAGGTCCCGGAGGCCGTTGATGCGAAGGTCATCGAGCATCCGGAAGGGGCGGTCCAGTTCGAGCATGTCAGGTTTGGCTATAAAGAAGATGCCATCTTGATGGAAGATATGAATATCGATGTCCAGCCGGGACAGATGATCGCGATCGTCGGTCCGACCGGTGCGGGCAAGACGACCCTGGTCAACCTGCTGATGCGTTTCTATGAGGTCAACAGCGGCCAAATCCTGGTTGATGGCATGAACATCACGCAGATCAAGCGCGGGAACCTGCGCCGCATGTTCGGCATGGTGCTTCAGGACACCTGGCTCTTCAACGGGACGATACGCGACAATATCGCCTATGGTCGCGAAGGAGCCACAGAAGACCAGATTATCCAGGCGGCCAGAGCGGCAAACGCCGATCACTTTATCAGGACGCTGCCGGAGGGCTATAACACCATTTTGAATGAAGATGCGACCAACATCTCGCAGGGTCAAAAGCAGCTGCTGACCATTGCCCGTGCATTCCTGGCCAATCCAGAGATCCTGATTCTGGATGAAGCCACCAGTAGCGTGGATACCCGAACGGAGATGCAGATTCAGAAGGCGATGGGCGAGCTGATGAAAGGACGAACAAGTTTTGTCATTGCCCACAGGCTCTCTACGATTCGAGACGCAGAGTTGATCCTGGTCATGAATCACGGCACTATCGTTGAAAAGGGAACCCACGAGGAACTGCTCGCAAAAGGTGGTTTCTATGCCGACCTGTATAACAGCCAGTTTACAGGGCGAACCCTCCAGGAGGAAGCGGTATAACGATGCGCTCTTCTGAGAAGAAGCTCATTGTTTTTTCTGATAGATGCGCAGTTGGCCGCCCACGGCGGCCAACTGCGCATCTATCAGAAAAGCGAGACGCCGTAGGCGTCGAGGAGTCCTGAACAGTTACGACAAAGTTTCGTCACAATTTCGCAATACTTCCTGCACACCTTCCAGGCATACTGTTGATGAGCACCGCATGGTAGAATAGTTATAGCTGTGCGGTTAAGGACCAATTAGTAATCCTGGAGCCTGAGATGGACGACCCTACCAGCAATGCAAACTGGCAAATACCAAAAGAACCAATGTCTCGCGTTGGCACAAAAAAACGCACTTCTCTGCTTATCCTCTACCTCCTGCTGTCCTTCCCTCTCGGTATATTTTACTTTGTGTTTCTTGTGACGGCTATAACCGCCGGTATAACTACCCTTGTTGTCTGGATAGGTGTACCCATCCTGATGCTGGCGATAGTAACCTGGTGGTACCTGGCAGCTTTCGAGCGCATGCTGGCGATACGCTGGCTGCATGTCCATATCCAACCTATGTCACTCCCATTCAAAACAGGGATGCCCTGGTGGCAGCGCTTTCGCGAAAACCTGGGCAATACTATGACCTGGAAAAGTCTCATTTATCTGATGGTCAAATTTCCTCTTGGTATGCTCTCGTTTATGGTAGCCATTTGTATGCTTATACTTACGGCCTCGATTAGCCTGGTTACATTTGCGCTGGCGCTCATCATAGGGCCGTTCTTTTATCTCGGACTGGTGCTCACACGTAGCCCCCATGGGCTGGCAACACTCGGGAAACTGCTACGCTCCGCTCTGAAAGGCTTTGGCTTATCCACACTTTCGCTGTATGTACTCAATGGGCTGGCCTACGTCTCAGGAGAATTTGCGCGCCTGATGCTAGGTATGAGCGATACGGCGATGCGTCTCGCGCAGGCAAAAGAATTGGCGGAGCAGGAGCGCTTGAAAGCCGAACGGGCCGAGCAGAGCCGCCGCGAGTTGATCGTCAATGTCTCACATGAATTGCGCACGCCTATCGCAAGTATCCGTGGACATGTCGAATCGCTGCTGATAGCGGTCGAGGATGAGGGGACAGACCTGCTTACCAGCGCAAAATTACAGGACTACCTGTGCATCGTGCAGCGAGAAGCGGAGCGGCTGGGCGCACTTGTCGACGACCTGCTCTCGTTGGCACGCACGGAAGCCGGCGAGTTGCACCTGGATATCGGGCCGGTTGTTGCTGCTGATGTTGTCGAGGAGATATACGAGACAATGGCTCCACTGGCCCGTCGTGAACGCGAAGTTACTCTTGTGCGCACAATGGACGCGACTCTACCTCCAATCCTGGCTGATCGGCAGCGATTGGCCCAGGTATTGCTCAACCTGGTGCGCAATGCGATCAGCTACACACCTGATGGCGGGATTGTGTCAATCACCATGGAAAGGGCTGATGCTGCCCACCTGGCGCTGATGGTTGGCGATACGGGTATCGGCATTCCGCCTGAGGACCTGGAGCGCATATTTGAGCGTTTTTATCGCACCGATGCCTCGCGAACGCGCGCAACTGGCGGCTTTGGATTGGGTCTCACCATCGTGCGCGACCTGGTCGATGCCATGGGAGGATCGGTCACCGTAACAAGCAAAGTGGGCGAGGGCAGTTGTTTCCGTGTGTTGCTACGGATTGCGACGTCAACTTACCGGACAACTGCAAATACTGTAAAAGATGCACCGTTTGTGTGATGCGAAGGAGTTGTAAGCAATGGCCGCGATTCTTGTTGTCGAGGATGAAGTAGACATTTGCAATTTGATCCGCGAGAAGCTGGAAGCCGAAGGCCACACTGTCTTGCAAGCTTTCGACGGGCTAACAGCGCTTTCTCTGGCAGAGAAACATCGTCTCCAGCTTGTTATCCTGGACTGGATGCTGCCAGGAATGGATGGCCTGGCCGTCTGTCGCCAGCTGCGGCAGAACTACTTGATGCCCATCATTATGCTCACGGCGCGCACGGAGGAGATTGACCGCGTCCTGGGATTGGAGGTTGGGGCCGACGATTATATCTCAAAACCGTTCAGCGTACGCGAAGTACTCGCGCGAGTGCGCGCAATACTGCGCCGCGTTGACCTGGATAGTCGCTTACAATCGACAACACCACAAACAGCAAATATAATCAATCACCAGACTTCCGGCCAGGTCCAGCAGGTTGAGCAACCTGCTGGCGTATCTCAACAACCCCCTATATCTACTCCCATAGTGCGAGGTCCGCTGAGTATCTACGAGCTTGAGCGTATTGTAAAACTCGACAGCATAGAGCTTGATCTGACACCTAAAGAATACGAACTGCTGCTGCTACTCGCTTCACATCCCGGCCGCGCCTTTAGCCGTGAGTTTTTGTTGCAACACCTCTGGGGATACGACTACGATGGTTTTGACCGTACAGTGGATACACACATCACACGCCTGCGCAAAAAGCTTGGAGCGCTGGGTGAGAAGATTGTGACGGTGTGGGGCGTGGGCTATCGTTTTGTGGTCTAAAATGTGACAAATGTGTGGCAGTGACAGGCAAAAGACGTGTTTTTCTCTTGACTCTCCTCTTACATGAGAGTGTATGCTCTCACTGGAGGAAGATACAAGAAATGAGAGAACATGCTCTGCTCAAGATTGGCGAATTCGCCAGAGTTGGTCAGGTGTCTATTGCAACGCTTCGCTACTACGATCAGTATGGCTTGCTCAAACCGAATGCACTGGACCCGGACACCGGCTATCGCTACTACTCGCTCGATCAGCTTGCGCGCCTGAATCGGATCTTAGCCCTCAAGGAGCTGGACTTTCCCCTGGAACAGATTGCCCAGCTCCTGGAGGAGAACCTCTCCCTGGAGCAACTGCAAGGGATGTTCAAACTCAAGCAGGCGCAAACTCAACACATGATAGACACAGAGCAGGCGCGCCTCACGCGCCTTGCCGCCCGGCTTCGCCAGATCGAACAGGAGGGAAAGATGCCAGTATACGAAGTACTGTTGAAACAGGTTGATCCCTTGCTCGTCGCCTCCATACGCGACAGCATCCCCGTCATCAGTGAGCGAGAACATCTGTATAAAACACTCTCTGCCTACCTGGACCAGCAGGGCGTGCAGTTTTCACAACCGGATGTGCTTCTGTTGCACTCCAGACATGAATTGCACGATGAAGGTATGTCTATAGATGTAGAAGTAGCTATTCCATTGCCGACTTCCCTGCCAGGCAACGAGCAGATCAGTATCCGAACGTTGCCCGGCGGATTAATGGCTTGCACCGTTCACACAGGAGATGATCTCTTCCTCGGTCAGGCCTACGTGGCCCTGTATCGTTGGATGAAAGACAACGGGTACCGGCTCACCGGCTCGCCGCGCCTGGTTTATCTCCAGCATGCGGAGCACATGGACCCGAGCTACTACGTCACCGAAGTGCAATTTCCGGTCGAGAAGCAAGAAGAGTGAGAGGTCGCCAATAGGATGACTCCATTGGTCACGAGAACTCATCTTCAGAAACATTGCATGCGTATATTCACAAATTAACGTGTTCTCCCGGCCGTAGCGGGCGGAACTGCGTACCATCATTGATGAACACCAGCGTTTGATTCTGGATATGCACGACCATATCTGGTTTGCCATCGCCGTTCACATCGCGAAATTCCCCGGTAACCGGCGTTAAATCCTGGCCATCACCAAACAGGGTGGGGCCGTTGTAGATACGGGCATGCGACGCGTCCCCACCCGGTATCTCGACGATTACGACATGCCGGTTGAGATTGAGAAAGATAAAATGTGACGGATTACTCGGACTGTCTGCGTGCCCCACGACAGCATTTGTTTGAAACGTGCGAGGCCGGCCATAGGTCGCATCGTCCTGGTGTACCTGCCACCACGAACCAAAAGCGCTGAACGCAACGACAAGCACTATCATCACCAGCATACCTACGATGATTGCCAGCAGTGGCACGCGCTTGCTATGAAGCCATCCCCGGTGCAAGGAAGGCGCAATATCCTTTGACACCATCCCACTACCTGTATTCGGATCGGCAATAGAGCGCCGTCGCTGAATAAAGGGACCCTTGGGCATGATAATGTCATCGAGGGTATCACGCTGCGGTGGTCGAGTATAACGTATTGCACTGCTAGGAGGACGGGTTACATAGTCCTCATCATCATCTTCAATGTCATAGTCACTGTTTTGAGACAGCTTCTTTACGCTTGTGGCCCCCATTGCGATTACCTCCTTACTAGATAATTTGTTCTAATTTACCTGTTCTAATTATAACAGAACAAACGTTCTTGTCAATAGATTTGCGAAAGTTTGGCTTTTCCCACGTGTTGGGCAACGAGACGTACTTTCAACTGAGATAGCTTTCCAGGCTCGTTTCATGTCCTGCTCGTTTTTAAGAAGGGGGTAAAAAATCCCTCTGCCTGAGAGAAGGAGACCATCTCCCTATGAGGGAGGGGCTTGACAAATGGAGTCTATATATGTAGACTATGTGTATGTCACGACAGCCAAATACCTCACCTCAAACGATACGTGTCCTCCGGTTGCTGCTGGAGGAGCCGACGGCCTGGCACTATGGCTATGAGATCAGCCAACGGACCGGGCTGAAGTCAGGGACGCTCTATCCGATCCTCATCCGCCTTGCGGACCAGGGCTGGTTGGAAACTCGCTGGGCTGAGCCGCAGCGGCAGGGGCGGCCTGCGCGCCATACCTACCGCCTGACACAGGTCGGGGCGAGAGCCGCCTCGGCTCTCACCGCAAAAGGACAAGAGGCGAACACAGTTCAGCGACTAGGTACTCAGGGAGCATGAGGATGAGGCAGAGACAAACAACACTTGACCGGATAGCTACGCTGGCTGCCCTGCGCTTGCTCGCCTGGGTTGGCAAGCATGTCGACCCGGCGCAGCAACTCTGGCTGGACGCCTTGCGCGCGGAGCTTGATGCGATTGATGGGGGCATGGCGCGGTTGGTGTGGGCCATGGGAGGACTGCGGCTCATCTGGTTCGAGAGGAGACGACATATGGTGAACGCAACGTACCGCTACGGTCCAGCCTTGCTGCATGGGCTAGAGGCAGCACTCTTTGTTGGTCTGGTGTGGAGTCTCATGCAGCACTATGGCTCCCTCGTCGTCATTCTGCTTGAACTAGCTGGACTTGGTTTGGTGGTGGCTGTACCTGTGCTCATCGCACTTGTGCATGTCATACGGCGGCTAGCTCTGACGAGGCGTGCGACACGACACCTCGATCTTCCGCTTGAGAGCCGCGTCCGACCTCGGCTCCCGCTTGTGCTTGGCATTCTGAGCCTGGTTGCACTGCTTGTCCTATGGCTGAGTTCACCTGCGGCTCTCGACCAACTGATGGCGAAGCCTGGACTGCCTACCGCTGGCGTGGTGGTACGTTCATCTGACCATTCCACGGCTGAGGGGGTGTTAGAGCAGACTGGCAGTCTCTCCTCTTCCGAGGTGTACCTCACCACGCAGGTGAAGCCGCTTGCAGTGAATGGTGCGCCGCTTGCTCAATTGCTCCAAACGAAAGATAACCTCCAGACGCTTATCAATAAGTTTACTGGTATCCAGGGCTATGGCCTCGCACATGGTCAGTTCCCGAGTAGTACAGGCATCCAGTTCTCCGCTGGCGAAGGCGGGACGGGGCCGGACGGGACGGGGCACGAAGGCCAATACGTAGGCGTCCGACCTCCAGGTCGGCTCCTCGACGCCCACGACGCCAATTCGTTGAACGTGTTGATCCCTCTGGATTCGGTGCCGAAGGGTCCGGGATGGCCCAGCGGGGGGTGCTGTCAAGGCTACTTCACCTACGACGGCGACACGATCACTGTCCAGAGTTTGGTCACCGGACAGGTCTTGGGACTGCACGTTGTCGGCGAGTACATTCCAGAGGATGGCACTGCAACACCCCTCTTCGGCAAGATTCTAGCTGACGATAGCGTAGTGCAAACGCTTAGCGGCGGCTATCCGTCGTATGCTTATGGGCTACACCTGAGCGTGAACCAGCTCCAGACGGTATTTGACCGCCTGCACAATCGTGTGCCAACGGCACAGCTCTATGACTTCTTGACTGATCCAAGTGGATCAGAAACCCAGCCGGGCTACTCCCGTTTCACTGATCCCTACCCCGCAGACCTATTGGACTACTACTACAGCATCGTCGATTCTCCGCTCCCTCTTGGAACAATCGCTGTCTTCTGGGCCTTGCTTTTAGCCATGGTTATCGTCCTGAACCGGGAAGCTCGCACACTCATACATCACAGTGGACTTCGGAACAGGAGGACAGGATGAATCCTGGTGGGATACTGCCCACCATCTCTGCTTTGCCCTCGTTCATGTCGCCGCGCGAGAGAAGGAGACACTAGCAATTGAGTCATAGTCAGTTTAGTCGATCCCTTTCTCGACCATCTCACCCTCCCGTGGGTAGCCAGCTTCCTCCGCCAGGAGCCTACGGCCAGCAGTTCATTTCGCCTGTTCCCTCCTGTGTATGTCAGGCTTGCTGGTTTTGAGCAGATTTCTCCAACAATCTTCTGTCATGCCGCTTCGTCAGCCTGTCGAGTGTCCAGCGGTACAGCAAGATGAGCAGGGCGAGTAAGAGCGCACCAGCGAGATAGCCACCTAAGACATCGGTGAGCCAGTGAGATCCCTCATACACCCGCGAATAGCCAACCAGGAGAATATTCAGCGCAGCAAAGAGCTGGAAAGGGATCAAGAGCCAGCGATAGCGCCACTGACTGACCGGTTTGCTGAGGGTCAGATAGAGGAGAAAACCATAGAAGACGACGTCATGCACCACATGGCCCGAGGGGAAAGTAGGCAACGCTTCAGGCATAGAGACATGGATGAGTGGCGAACTCGGACGTGGGCGTGCCACCATCAAACTGTAGAGAGCCCAGAGGCCAAACTGTACAATTGTACCAAAAAAGAGAAAGATGGCTGTCACAAACCAGCGCATGGGCGACCTTCCCCTGAGCCAGACGAATACTCCGATCAGCGACAGCAGGATGAACGAGGCGGGAATATAGTAATAAGGAATCGGCGGTTGACCCTCGACACTGACCCAAACGATGGGAGCGCTCACCCAGGACGGGAGTTGCAGGTGCTGCAAGGTGATGGTCGTTTGCAGGTCGAATGGCCAGGGCGCAGGATGCATAATCACCAATACCGTAGCTACTACCAACACAATGAAGCCAATGAGCCAAAGAGTGATCGCACCAGTGCGGCGTGCCTGTGCGCTCCTCCGCTTCACACCACCAGCCAGAGTGCTGCCGTCTACCGTTTGTTTGCCCGGAAGATTGGGTGTACTGTCCATTGTCTCCTCCATTCAAACTGGTGAATTCTGCTAATCAAGAATGCATTGCTTTGCGTATACGCTCAAGGTACAAGGAAGAAGAAGCAAGAGACGCCCTCAAGGTTTGCCAACGGGATCGATTATGGGCAGTGCCCGCGTCGTCTTTTCACTGTAGCGTTTGGGAGGGCAGAGCCACAACGAAACATGTGCTGGCTGCATCGTCTCCTCAACCACCGCCGTTAGCTTTGCGCATAACTGGTTCAAATCCACCTCATCGCGTATGGTTGCACTGAACGCAGCGAGCGTTCGAGCCGCGTCATACTTGCGACGGTAGAAGCGCCGGTCTATCAGCGCACGCGTGCGATCATGCAGTGGCTTGAACAGAAGCCCTATCAGTAAAGTGGAAGCGAAAATCGCCAGTTGGTTTCCCCTTATGAGTGGGAGACCGCCTGTAAAGGATTCGAGCGTGAACACGCTGACTGCGTAGACCGCAGCCAGCAAGGCAGTCAAGGTGCTATAGACCAGCGTGCGGTGAATGATGATATCAATGTCATAGAGCCGGAAGCGCAGAATGGCAAGGCCAATGCAGAGCGGGACGATGAACAAGATTACGATAGAGGCAGTTGCAGTGACAAGCTGATAGAATGAGCCAGCTTGCCCCAGCGAAGGGAAGATCAACTGTGGCACTGTTAATCCGACTGCGATGATCACTGCCACACTTCCACCGAAGAATAACCACTTGGTCTGCTGGCGCTGGAGTGGACTGGAAGTAGTGCGATAGTGATAGACTTGTGCGATCATGAGCAAGCCTAATGTTACAAGAGATACCAGAGTATAGAAGAACCCGTACATGAACATGAAATAGACAAATACCGCTACAGGCCAGCAGAGGAGAAGCCAGCGCGCCCATGGTGTAACAAACCGCCCATCAGAGAGTGAAAGGACCAGCAAATAGACTCCCGTTCCAAGTACGGACAAAACCATGGCAAGCCACCCCCATGCCGAGTTCATGTCCATGGCAAATACATTTGCGTTCAAGGCGACTGACGCCACCACCGCCAGCGCACCCAGGAGCGCCATCCAGTCATCGGACCTGCGCCAGAAAATCACAGCACCGAGGGTGAAGCAGACGAACGCTAAGGCGATCGTGAGCGCGAGGGTGAAGGCGGCATAGGCGCTGACGGAGAGGCCAAGCTTCTGGAGGGCCTGTGCGGAGTCAGGGGTGGGTTGCGCGGAACCACACACAGCGCCTGTGCAGACGGTCTGAAGTGCTGTATAGTATACCGGGAGCCTGGCAAGAAAGAGCGCCACGATCAGGCTGACCACTGTTACCCATACGACTCGCACAAGGATGAGCCTGCGTCCATGTAAGCGCGTGTCTGGCGCTCCCGATCGATCGGAACTCCTCGTGGCCTGGCTGGCTACAAATGCATCGTTGAGAGGTGTGCTCATGGTTGCCCTCTTCAAGCTGCGCATCAAGCGCTGAAAGGCGAGAAAAGCATGCACTACTCTTCCTGTGAGATGTCAACCTTCCTTGCTATCATCTGAAACACATTTAAAAATACTGTACGCTTGAATGAAAAACTAGAGGAAATTGTTCACCTGCAAAGTATACTCAATATTTATTGTGTTTTCAAGCAATCGTATTCCCTCACAGACGTTTGGAGAGAAGACTTCCCGTGAGAGGCCCTTCGCGGAGTTTACCCTGAGCGAAGCGAATGGGCTCAGGGTGACATGACTTGAACGGTGTCCTGGCTGTCATCCCTGCGCTGCTCTCAGGGCAGGCTCTGAGCGCAGCGCAGGATCTCTTTGTCCGGCGAGCCAGACCCTGAGCGCAGCGAAAGGTGACAGGCGTTCTCTCCAAATGTCTGGCTCTATTGACAATGCCTCTCCAACCCGTGAAATAGAATGTGGTATGATTTACTACAGGACATGATCAAGCTAACGGCAGCATCAGGGAGCGGGAGCAATGGCACAACGCAAATACCCAGTGATGAGTGTTGAGGACTACCTGGTCCTCAACAGGACCAGCAAAGACACGCGCTACGAATATCTTGAAGGTGAGATACACATGCTGGCCGGAGGAAGTCCCGATCACTCGATCATCATCGCCAATCTAACAGCTACGATCAAAGGACCGCTCAAGGGCAGCCAATGCCGCGTCTACAATTCCGATGTGCAGCTCAAGCTTTCCGAAAAGCGCTATGTCTTCCCCGATATCACGATCAGCTGCGATGAGCGCGACAGAAACCAGAAAGAAACGATACGCTATCCCCGCGTTGTCGTCGAGGTGCTCTCTCCAACCACAGAAGCAACCGACAGAGGCAAAAAAGCAGCATACTATCGAGCCTGTCCAACAATCCAAGAATACGTGATGGTTGATTCCGAAGAAATCTTCATAGAAGTTCACCGCCGCGAAGAAAGGTGGACAATCAATACCTTTGAAGCAGGAGACACCGTCACACTAGAAAGTCTAGGTATCCAGTTCCCTATCGAAGACGCTTATGAGGGAACAGGTCTTACTTATGAGCCATAGCTCCATAGACGAGATACCCAATAACAGACCCCCCACAAATCTTTTCTAAATCTCAGGTAGTGATTCGTCGCTACTCTAGAAGTCATACAACCGAATGTCTAGCCAATGCGCCTGAGCCATGATACAATAGTCCCATTACAGCAAGATTATTGAAACGGGTACCTACTGTTTATCATGCAAGATATCATCATCACGCTTGCGGAAGCATTTCGCGCACAGCATAAACAACTATATATAGTAGGAGGAACGGTGCGCGATGTGCTACTGCATCGCGCGCAGTCGAACGACGCGGACCTGGCAACCGATGCGAAACCGGATGAAATCAAACAGATCGTCGCCCCGACGCATCCCAGTGCAATAGTGCTGGTGGGAGAGCGTTTCGGGACGGTACGGCTGCATTACGCCAACGATATTATCGAGATCACCACTTTTCGCAACGAGGTGTACAATCCCGAATCGCGCAAACCAGAGGTATGCTTTGGCACCGAGTTAGAAGAAGACCTGCTGCGGCGTGACTTCACGATCAATGCCATGGCACTTCATCCATTGACCGGGGAGATCTATGATCCCTTTGGAGGCAGACAAGACCTGGAAGCGCATATCTTGCGTGCAGTAGGCAATGAGCCTGATAAGCGCTTCGACGAGGACCCGCTGCGCCTGTTGCGCGCCGTACGTTTCGCCGCTCAACTCGACTTTACTATCGAACCCGAAACGCGCCGTTCAATCATCCGCCAGGCCTCGAAGCTGCAAAAAATCTCAAAGGAACGTATCCGGGACGAGATGAACAAGCTGCTGCTTTCGGCGCACCCTGCTAAAGGCCTCGATTTGCTTGTAGAGTTGAGATTGATGGAATGGATCATACCTGAGGTGCTGGCACTGCGTGGTGTGAGCCAGCAGCCCCAGCGGACGATTCAAACGAAAGATGTCTATGCGCATGTGCTGCGCGTAGTTGAACGTTCGTCGCCACAGCTGGTCTGCCGCTGGAGCGCGCTGCTGCATGATATTGCGAAGCCGCGTACGCGCACAGTGGAAGATGGAAAGGTACACTTTTTCGGGCACGAGGATATTGGGGCATACATGGCGCGTGATATTCTGAAAAGGTTACACTTTGACCGGGACTTTATCGAGAGCGTCTCGAAAATCGTGCGTTTACATATGCGCGCGAATGCGTATACGCCTGAGTGGACAGACGGGGCCGTGCGACGGCTGATGCTGGATGCTGGCGACGACCTGCCCGGCTTACTTGACCTGTCACGCGCCGATATTACCAGTTATCGTGCTGATAAAGTGTCACGCGCTGCTGCTCGCGTCACAGAACTTGCCGAGCGTATCCAGCGCTTGAAGGAGCAGGCGGAGCGTGTACCGCTGAAAAGCCCGCTGGATGGGAACGAGCTGATGGCGATGTTCGACCGCGGTCCAGGTCCCTGGCTGCGGCCAATCAAGGAGCACCTGCTGGGGCTCGTCATTGACGGGTTGCTTGCTCCCGATGATAAAGAGGAAGCGGCAAAGATTGCGCGTATGTTAATAGAACAGCAAGATAGCGCGAGTGGACGCGAGACGCGGGGAACCGATATGAAGGAGACAAGTCGATGAGTGTGTTGCGCGATGAACTTACGCGGTATCTGAATGACTATTTACAGGTGGAGCGGTTCAGGGATTATGGGCCTAATGGGATGCAGGTGATTGGACGCCCAGAGGTCAGGCGGGTGGCTCTCGGGGTAAGCGCCAACCTGGAATGTTTTCGTCTCGCGGCAGCGCGACAGGCGGACATGTTGATCGTGCACCATGGGCTATTCTGGGAGAATATGCCACGTACCGTGGGAGCGATGATGAAGGCACGGCTGAAGCTGCTTTTTGAGCATGATATGACGCTGCTGGGCTATCATCTACCACTTGATGCGCATGCAGAAATAGGGAATAATGTACTGTGGCTTAAACACCTGGGGCTCACGGTCGAGGGTGTCGAATTAGGCCAGGCGCATGGGCAGTTGATTGGTGCAGTTGGCATAGCTGCTCAACGTTTGACGCTGCGCGACCTGGTGGAGCAGGTGCAGGCGCTGGCGGGTGGGACCGCGAACGTTTACGCCTATGGGCCACAAACGATCCGCCGCCTGGGTGTGGTGACGGGCGGGGGCCAGGGGTACCTGCTGGAAGCTATTGCACTTGGCTGTGATACGTTTCTGACCGGGGAGACAGGCGAACCGACAGAGGCGATTGCACGTGAAGAGGGCATCAATTTTATAGCGGCTGGACACTATAACTCGGAGAAAATTGGAGTGCAGGCGCTGGGAGATCTTCTACAGACACAGTTCGGAGTAGAGACGTTTTTCTGTGATGTGCCTAACCAGGTATGAAACATCCCAAAGCAAAGGACACGAGCATGACAAAGGCGAATCAGCCAGGATCTCAGAGATCTGGTGCAGAAAATAAAAAGGGAACCGGGTCGAAAAAGCCGGGTGCAAATGCTCAGGCCACCACACCCAAAACACAAGCAGGCCCATCGAGCACATCTCAACCTGCCGCGAATAAAGACAGGCAGAGTGGGCAGAGCCGTAAACCGGGAGTAGGGGGTACGGCAGTACCAGGAGCAAAATCGACACAGCCGCGAGAAGTCAAAGCAGCGACACCCGCGCAGCAGCAGGCCGAGAGCTATAACCGGGAGATGCGCCGCCGCATGGAGCACATGGGTATGGGCCCAACCGCGGAAAGCCCGGTCGTCTCCCGGCGTGAAAAGAGACTAAAGCGCATCCGCAATAAGAAAGAAGAGCAGAAACAGGAAATTAAAAAGACGGTGGTCACCAGGGGGCCCAGTACCGATATCAGGCTTGGACGTAGAAATACCTATTTCTTGATAGTTACAATCTCTATCATCGTCCTGATCATCGTCATAGCACTTATTATCCGGCATCCATTTTAGGGATTGCCTTTTACTTTATCTTTTAAGGAACCAGACTAATGCCAAAAATGTATGGATGGGTGCGTGAGGTAGTGCCCGAAAGCCCTGCGGACCGCGCGGGGCTACAACCCGGTGATCTAATTCGCACAATTAACGGTCATGCAATTCGCGACCTGGTGGATTATCGCTTTTATATTGCTGATGAGGAGTTGATGATTGGTTTCGAGCGACAACTACAACAGCATGAAATATATGTAACTAAGACATACGATGAGAATCTAGGAGTACTCTTCGGCGAAGAGCCAGCTCCTTTTATCCGGCAGTGCGCCAATAAATGTGTCTTCTGTTTTATCAAAGGACTACCGGAGCGCTTTGCGCCACAGCCTGGATTAGCGCATGGCATGCGCTCCACACTCTACATCAAAGATGACGACTATCGTTACTCATTCCTCTTCGGGAACTTCATCACGCTAACCAACCTGAAAGAGCACGACTGGCAGCGTCTCGACGAGCAGAAATTGACGCCGCTGTACGTCTCCGTACATACCACCGACCCCGACCTGCGGCGCAAGATGGTCGATGGCCCGCGAGCAGGCGACATCATCGACCACATCAAACGCCTGGGGAGCATGAATATCACCTGTCATGCACAACTTGTACTTTGCCCGCCAATTAACGATGGTCCACACCTTGATCGCAGCATTCGCGACCTGGCCGCATTGCGTCCCATCGTTGAGTCCATTTCCGTGGTGCCTGTCGGATTGACGAAATACAACAACATGCTTAAGACCGGGGATTTGCCGCCGCTGCGCCACTACACGCGAGAAGAGGCCGGGGCGGTGATCGAGCAGGTCGAGGCACACCAGCGCTGCTTCGAGGCTGAGGATGCAGATGGCTACCCGTTCGTCTATCTTTCGGATGAATGGTACTACCTGACAGGCCGTGATTTCCCACCTGCCCGGCATTATGGTTTCTATGCCCAGATCGAGAACGGCGTGGGCATGACGCGCTACCTGGTCGAACAGTGGGCGCGCAGCAAGCGCAGACTGCCGGCAAGCCTGCCGGAGCCGCGCAGGGTGACGCTGCTCACAGGCATGATGGCGCAACCCATAATCGAGCAACTGGCTGCAGATATGCGCAAGGTCGAGGGACTCGAGGTACAGGTGTTGCCCGTCGTCAACCAGTTCTTCGGGGCCGAAGTGACCGTCGCGGGGTTGCTATGCGGCCAGGACGTGCTGGCGGCTTTGGAAGCAAATGAGAACCTGGGCGACCTGCTGCTGCTGCCTCGTGTAATGCTGGATAACGAGGGCGTGCGCTTCCTGGATGACGTCACGGTGGAGGAGTTCAAGCAGCAGTTACCCGTACGCGCCGAGTTCGTGAGGAATGCGCAGGAGACGATTGAGGCTATTCGTTCGCTGGCTAATGCTGGCGAAGATGACGAAGCAAGAAACAGCCTGGTGACCGGTGGCGGGCGATCACAAAGCTACTGATAATGGGCGTGCCTTGCGAATATGTGGCTTCACATTTATCGCTACTCAGCCCTATATCACAAACGTCATCAAATCCCGCCCCACCATAATCGTCCCTTGATACCCATCCTTCTCAGCCACCGCTTGCAGGCGTGGCGCGTCAATCTCCCTGTACAGGTGCGAGCAAACAATCGTTTTCGCCTGCGTCGCCACTGCAAGCGCCACGATCTCGCCGTCTTCAATATGCCCCGAGTCTATGATAGCCAGGTCAACGTTATTTAGAAAATCTATCTCATCCTGGTGGAAATTCGAGTCGCCCGTGATTGCGTACTGTTTACAGTTCCAGGTGAATCGTAGGCCGTGGTTGCCGGCAGGCGGCAGGCTGATAAAGTCGAACTCATGCGGCCCTATGGAGAACCGTTCTCCGGTCACCTCATGCACAACGACGCGGTAAGAAGGTTGCTGCAGGCTGGATGTGCCAAAAATATGCATGAATCCATCGATGAGATTTTGTATGCCGAGCGGACCATAAATGTGCAGGTCAGTCGTGCGGGGATTGCGTCTCGACCAGGCGCCTGCATGCAAAAAAGGTACCAGATCCGAAACATGGTCTGGATGGAAATGCGATATGACGATGTGCTCCACCTCGTTGTGCTGAACACCGGCCTCAAGCAGTCGTTCAACTATGCCATGCCCGCAGTCGAACAGGATAGGCATACCTTCTAACTGTATAAGAGCGCTCGAAGCGCGCCGTTCAAATTCGATCTGGCACGTGCCGGTGCCCAGCAGAGTTATATTGCTCATGCGCGAGATTTTTTCCCGCCTTGCTCGTATACTTGTAAGCGACGATGATTGCTTGCCGCTTCGTCAATTATGCTTTCGTGTATGGCCAACTGTCAAGAATTAACAAAGAAGTATGCAGGGCTTCTCAAATCCCCGCCCCAAAAAAGAGTAATAAAGAGCGTGGTGCCGGTGTGGCGCGGGAGCGCCACACCGGCACCACGCTCTTTATTACTCTGGGGTGGGGGGCTTGCGGCCCTCACTCTTCATATCTTTCACGCCGCCTGCGGCGGCGAGTCACATCCTGCAAAAGTCGGTTTGACATCCCTGCATTCTCCATGCTACCATGCAGTAGAATATTACATAAGGATGCAAAATACGTATTTAGGATCACTAAGAGAGTGACCTGGTAGCTCCCGGTCAGCGTGCGCAATTTTCACATTGCCCCAGGGCAAAGATGTGATCGAAAGTACAAGTGCATGGTTCCTTCTACACTCTACTGTAGTAACTGCGGCACAATAAACCCGGCACAAGCAAAGTTCTGCTTCGGCTGCGGTCAATCCGTGCAAAATTCTATAGCGCCGCCAGGGGCCGGTTCGCTGACAGGACTGCTGATCCACGATCAAATACTCGACCAGCGCTATCGTATCATCGGCCAGGTTGGCAGGGGTGGTTTCGGCGCCGTCTACAAGGCTATCGATCTCAAATCCGGCAACCGGCTGGTTGCCGTCAAGGAGATGAGCCAGAGCGGCCTGAGCCAGCAGGAACTTATCAAAGCCACCAACGCTTTCACCCGCGAAGCCTTGCTGCTGGCCAGCCTGTCGCACCCCAATCTGCCGTGCATTTACGCGCAATTTACCGAAATGGGGCGTTGGTACCTGGTCATGGATTTTATCGAGGGCGAAACCCTGGAAGATTACCTGCGTAAGACGCCAGGAGGGTTTCTTCCTTTCACAGAAGTACTCGAGATCGGTATTCAGCTCTGTACCGTGCTTGACTACCTGCATACGCGCCAGCCGCCCATTATCTTCCGCGACCTCAAACCTGCCAACGTCATGCGCACACCAGCGGGACATCTCTACCTGATCGATTTTGGTATCGCCCGGCACTTCAAACCCGGGCAGGCCACAGATACCATCGCGCTTGGCTCTCCCGGCTATGCAGCCAGGGAGCAGTACGCTAAAGTGCAGAGCCAGACCACTCCGCGCTCTGACATCTACAGCCTCGGAGCCACCTTACATCACATGCTGACAGGGGATGATCCCTCCCTCATGCCTTTCCAGTTTGCGCCCCCCTGCAGCCAACCTGTGCCTGCTGCGCTCGAAGCGCTCATTATGCAGATGGTAGAGCTGGACGCGCATAAAAGACCGCTAAGCATGGCGCTCGTGAAGCAAGAATTACAGCGCACTGCCCAGCACACGGGACCGCTCGGCCAAATTAACATGCCGCCATCTACGGGTCCACTATTCCGGCCAGTAACGTCGCCACTACCGGTTCAGCCCGCCACATATATC
>Ga0207646_10002906_pt1 | contig 19878 bp, 16 predicted proteins | sample KBSK5502metaG_FD_184343 | JGI IMG/M metagenome (GOLD analysis project Ga0207646, IMG submission 184343) | Corn, switchgrass and miscanthus rhizosphere microbial communities from Kellogg Biological Station, Michigan, USA - KBS K5-50-2 metaG... | ecosystem: Host-associated > Plants > Roots >...
CCCCCGCTTCACCGATGGCACCCAGCAGAAACGTACGCCCGACGATCAAGCCGAGCAGTGCATAATCATCCAGGACCGGATCGTGGCGCCATGCTCGCTTCTGCCGCAGGTCGGATCCCGTGGCTCCCTCGATGGTGGCTCCGCGGGAGCGGTGGCGGCCCGATGCCGGGATAATGCGGCCGTGGCTAGCGACGGTCTATGCGTCAGTTGTGATCTGCGACAGATACAAACTCCGACAAGGCCCCGCTATTCAGATCCAGGCACCGACCGACCATTGGGCCATGCGCTAGCCGCATACAGATCACGCGATTCGGCATGGCCGCGGGTAGCCACCATGCCGACCAGGTTGCCAACCATATCGGCGGCGATGCGCGCGCCTGCGAGGTCCTGGGCTGGTCACGCCGCGTGAGAGAGCGCATCGATCCAGATGTTCCCGGTCGGCTCCTCTCTGTCAAGGGCCTGCCGTTTTAGCTGGTGATTTCGGCCTGGTCGAGGAAGTCAGGTGGAGGCGGGTGCTGGCGTCAAGGATCTCGATGCCGGCGAGGCGGCTCTGCCGCCCACTCGGCACGGATATGGATGACGATGACGTCAAGCTCGCTCACGGCGCCATCATGGCATCGCGCCGGGGCGAGGCGCCGGCGTAACCGCCGGCTTCAGCTGCGCCAGTTGGTGAAGGCGGCGGCTACCTCCGGGTTCTGCAGTATGCCGCTCAGCGGTCCGCTCGCGCGCCGGTGATAGGCGGCCAGGACGGCGAGCACCTCGTCGCCGTCCTGGCCCGCCGAGGAGCCTGAGCAGGGTGCCGACCCGGTCCGGGGCGACCAGGTAGACCCATTCGTAGGACGTGATCTCGTCACCGAACAACTCGCTGACCCGGGCCCGCGATCAAGACCTGTTATCCGCAGTGTCCCGTCGTCTTCGACCTGGGCCGCCTCGAACCGGTAGCCGCGGTCACTATGGCTGTCCCGCAAGACCACCCGGCGCACCGCGCGGCCCGGCCGCGGATAGGCATGCCCAGTCCCCCCGGTCTCCTGGGCGACCTCGGCCATGATCGCATCCATCGGATCCCGGGCATCCTTGCCCTCCGGAGCCATGCGCGGTCTCCCGTTCAGATTCCGGCCGGCACGCCCGGTCGGTGTCCGGCGGCCGGACCGCCGCCGGACCTGCCTGCCAGGCCAGCAGCTGCTCCGGGCGGGCGCAGACACGAGCCTGGCCCGGGCTCCTGCCACAGGGCTGTCTCGGCACGCCCGCCATGACCATGGTCAGCTCCGTGACCGCGGCTGGTCAACCACGCCCTCACGGCACGCCCTCCCCGCGCCATTGGTGACCGCCGGCATAGGACGGCATCGCTTCGACGAGCCGGCCGGTACGAGCGCGCCGGCAGCCTCCTCGCCGCCACCAGGGCCCTGGCCGGGCGCCCGGGGCGCTGCCGTGACCCGTGTCGCTGCCCGTTCCGGAGCCGGGCAGCCCGGTCAGCAGCGGGACCTGGTGTCGGGTCCGCTGAGCCGACCTGTGCTGCGCGGTGCGCCCGCTCGCCGGCGAGTTCCCCAGTCCTCACCCGGTCGCGCTACCTCGATGATGCGCCCGGCCCCCCCTCACCGGGCAGGTCCTGGTGCCGTGGCGCTAGGGCCGGACCTGGCTGGCGAAGCGGGCGATACAGGTCGAGACGTCCGCCCGGTTGGCGGCCTGGGCGATGCACTTGTCGAACCGGGCGAACACGCTGGTGTTGCGGGCGGCCCACGTCCCCACCCGCACGCTCAGGTCAATGGAGATGGCCAGCGCCAGGGCGCAGCACACCACGCCGGCGATGGCCTGGCCCGGGTTGGTCGCCCCCCGGTCCCGGCCGCGGGCCAGCGCGATGATCCCCAGGATCAGGCCCACCAGCCCGCCCACCAGGGCCAGCGGGAACAAGACGAACGAGATCCCGGCAACCAGGCTGGCGACCCCGATGACGAGCGCCGCGACGCCAAGACCGTTGCGGGGCCGTACCGATGCCGCAGGCGGCGGGATCGGTGCCGGTTGCGCGGGCTGGGTGAGGTCCATGATGAGTTCCTCTCAGGCCGGTAAAAGGGCCAGCCGGGCCGACGGCGCCGGTGCCGTGGCGCGGGCGTTGCCTATCCACCACGATCCCCCGCCGGGCGCAGCGGGTAAATGCGATCACCTAGAACCAACCCGCGGCCGCCGCCGCGGTGCCCCACCAACCCGCCACCGGCAGCGCGAGGGACCGACGGGACACGCCAGCTAAGACTCAGCACGGACCGGCCCCGCAGGCCAAACCCGCGTGCCCCGGGTATCCAGCGCATCAACGACTGTCCGGCGCGGGCCAACGGTCACACAGCGAACTGGCACTGCCGAGCGGCGCTGCTGCGCGCCCGGACCAAGTCCAGTGCCGATTACCTATCGTGACGGATGCTGTCTGGCGGAGTGATAACCCTGCCGAATATTCGCTCGCGGCGTTCGGGTGTCTGGTGCCACGCCCGGCACTTATCGGCCAGTTCGGGGCATACCTGGTGGGGGTTGACTGTTCGGCCGCGCCCACAGCGACTGCCTCGTCTGGGCGCCGAAGGATCGTAAGTACTCCGGTTGCCCGGCGGTAACCGGCGATCGGGCTAGGAGCCTGCTGAAAGGTGGGCTAGTAGCCGCGTATTTGCCGGCTCGGTGTTCGATGACCTGGGATGATCTTTGCATGCAGGGGTTTCGAACGGGCGGAGCGGCAGCTGGCGGCTGAGGCCGCCGGAGGCGCTGCCAGCGGCGGCCAGCTTGCCTGGTATGGCGATTCGGGCTACGGCACTGGGGATCTGCGGGAGGCGACAGCAACGCGGGCACCGGGGGGTGATCAAGCCCTGGCCGCTCAGGCCCTCGGTCGAGGGCGGCTTCACCCCCGATGACTTCATCGTCAATGCGGCCGCCGCAACCGTGACTTGCCCAGCCGGGATCACCCGGCCGATCACCGCCCGCAATGCTGTGATCTTCGGGGCTGCCTGCCGGGACTGTGCCCGGCGCGAGAGATGCACCACCGCAAGGACGGCTGCACCCTGCACCTGCACGCAGACGACGGGCTGCTGGGCCTGCGCTACGCGAGGACTACATGGCCCACCGGCCCCACGTTGAGCGTGCCATCGCCCAGGTCGCCACCTGGCGCGGGCGCCGCCTCAAACTCCGCTACCGCGGGGCGGCCAAAACAACGCCTGGCTCAAGCGCCTCACCGCCGCGCTGAACCTGCGCACCCTGCTCGGCCACGGCCTCGCCCGGCGGGGCGGCACCTGGCTGCTGGCTACCTGACCAGGCGGGCCACGCCCATCCCGTCACGACGGCCAGGCCGGCAGGCAGGCCAGCCGCGAGCTGGCAGCCACAACGGCCGGACCCCGCAGGCCAGCCCTCCCAGGCAGCGATATCACCCGCCGCCCATGCAATCAGAACCGGCCCAATTCAGCAGGCTCCGAGCACCGCGTCAGCGGCCCGCACCTGAAGGGATGTTACGGCCATGTTGAAGGTCGCCTTGGTGGCCTCGGCCGGACGGGGACGCTCGTGGACACTTGGCAGGTGAGCGCCGTCCATGATGTCAGCGTCTGGAACCGCATCATGCCACGAATTAAACCGGTGGCGGCGCGGCGAGGCGGGTCAACCCGTCTCCCGGCCTGCCGTGTATCGCAACGGCCGCAGGGTAGGTCAAGCGGGTGAACCCGGCGTCCGGATGCGGCGTGCGGCGAGGAGACGGAGTGCAAACTGCAGCCGGCCTCCGGACTGGCACCACAGGTGGTGCGAGCGAGCAGGCCATGAGCAGTATTTCCCGGGTCGGGGCAGAGGCGCATGGTTCCAGAGCCGGCGGGCCGTGATGCTGGCAGGACCTGTCACCTAGCAGATCACCTGGAAAGAGGGTGACCGATGACAGAGACACACGAGCCGGTTGCGGTGCTCGGCATTGGCGCTATGGGCCACGGGATGGCGGCCAGCGCGTTGCGCGCTGGCATCCCGGTGATCGTCTGGAACCGCACGATGGAGGCGACCCGGGACCTGGCTGAGCGCGGCGCGCAGGTGGCCGGGACTGCGGCCGACGCGGCGCGGCGGGCCGCGGTCGTGGTGACGATGGTGACCGACGCCGATGCCGTCATCTCGATCGCCGGGGACCAGGGCATGCTGGCTGCGCTGGCGCCGGGCGCGATCTGGGCCCAGATGAGCACCATCGGCGTGGCGGGGATCGACCGCGTCGCGGCCATGGCCAATGCTGAGCGCCCTGATGTGATGCTCCTCGACGCGCCGGTGTCGGGAAGCAGGGACCCGGCCGAGCGCGGCGAACTGACGATCTTCGCCTCCGGGCCCGGCCAGGCGCGTTCGCGGGTTGCTCCGCTGTTCGGGGCGCTGGGCCAGCGCACGATCTGGGTCGGTGAGGCCGGGGCTGGGACGCGAGTGAAGCTGGTGAACAACACCTGGCTTGCGTTCGCGACCGAAGCGGTCGCCGCATCCGTGGCTCTTGCCCGCCGGCTGGGCCTGGAGACCGGGACGGTGGTGGACGCGCTGGGCGGCAGCCCGCTGGTGTCGCCGTGGCAGGCGGCCAAGCTGCAGCGGGTCGCCGGCGGGGAGTTCTCGGCCCAGTTCGCGCTGTCGCTCGCGCTCAAGGACGTGCGCCTGGCCCTCCAGGCGGCCGGTGACGCCCGGCTCCCCGCCTTGGCCTGCCTGGCAGGTGAATGGCAGAAGGCCGTTGATCAAGGGCTCGGTGAGCAGGACCTGACCGTCGTGACCCGCGCGCTCGAACAACAGGGAGAAGCCCGGTGACCTTGATCGGCTACACGATGATGTGCGAGCAGGCGGGCCCCAAGCAGCTGGTGCGCGACGTCGCCCTCGCCGAGCAAGCCGGTTTCGACTTCGCGGTCATCAGTGACCACTACTTCCCATGGCTGCAGGCCCAGGGTCACTCCCCATATGCATGGAGCGTGCTCGGCGCGGCCGCGCAGGCGACCGACCGCATTCCGCTGATGACGTACGTCACCTGCCCGATCCGCCGGTATCACCCCGCCGTCGTCGCGCAAAAGGCGGCGACCATGCAGCTGCTGTCCGACGGCCGGTTCACCCTCGGCCTGGGCGCGGGCGAGAATCTCAACGAGCACATTGTCGGCGGGCGCTGGCCGCTCGCGCCGGTGCGTCACGAGATGCTGACCGAGGCCGTCGAGATCATCAGGGCGCTGTGGGCGGGCGGCACGGTGACCTACCGGGGCAAACATTTCGATGTCGAATCCGCGAAGGTCTGGGACCTGCCGGAGTCCGCCCCGCCGATCGGTATCGCGGTGTCAGGGCCGGCCAGCTGCCGGCTGGCGGGACGGCACGCCGACGCCATGATCGCCACCGAGCCCCGCGCCGGGCTCGGCCAGATGTTCGACGACGCTGGAGGCGCAGGGAAACCGCGGATCGGCCAGATCGCCTTGTCCTACGACCCCGATCAGCAGGCCGCGGTGCGGCGGGCGATGGATCAGTTCCGCTGGTTCACCGGCGGCTGGCGGGTGAACGCCGAGCTGCCCGTTCCGGCGTCGTTCGATGCGGCAGCCGCGACGGTGCGCGAGGAGGACGTGAGTGCGCAGATGCCGTGTGGTCCGGACGCCGGGCGCCACGTCGCCGGGATCCGCGAGTTTGCCGCGGCCGGGTTCACGCATGTGGCGCTGGTGCAGATCGGCGCGGACACCCAAGAGCGGTTCATCACCTGGGCGGCGGCAGAACTCCTGCCCGCCCTTCGGGCGGCATGATCACACGGCGCGGTGGATCGCGACGCCGGGCCTCGACACCGAGCTCACCCGGTGGCTCGCCATGGACGCCACCTTCCGGCGGATGTTCCAGTAGATCCCTGCCCCAGGTGGCAGACCACGCTGGCGATTGGCGCTCCTGGCTGGAACAGATGCCCAGCGATGCCGGGAAGCCCGTTCGCCCGGGTGGGATGCAGGGCTAGCATCCCGATGGGACCACGGAGCCCGACTCGTGCCGGCAGCAGATTTGGGGGCCGGTACGCGCGGAGGTGGCAGATAGTGAAGGTCGCTGTGATCGGAGCCGGCACCGTCGGGGCCGCGACGGCATTGTCGTTGATCGAACGCAACGGGATGTGCCGGGAGATCGTTGTCCTGGACCGCAACACCGCACGCGCTAACGGGGTGGCCACCGATATGCGCTATGCCACGCCACTGTCAGCAACGGTGGATGTGCGCGCCGGTGGCTACGACGCGCTGGCCGGCGCCGCGCTTGTGATCATAACGGCGGGGGTGAACGAAAAGGCCGGTGGCGCCACCGACCGGTCCGACCGGCAGGGACGGTTGCGGCTTCTCGATACCAACGCGAAGGTGTACGCCGACGTTGTGCCCAAGATCATGGCGGTAGCACCGGAGTCGGTGCTGATGGTCGTCACCGACCCGCCAGACCCACTCGCCGACCTTACCCGGCAGCTGGCCGGCCATGACCGGGTATTCTCCACCGGCACCCTGATCGACAGCCTGCGCTTTCGCGTGCATCTGGCCGACCGGCTGCGGGTACGGCCCCGCGACGTCCAGGCGATGGTGGTCGGTGAACACGGCACCTCCGAAGTGCTGTTGTGGTCATCAGCATCGGTGAGCGGCATTCCGGTTCTTGACCTGCTCGGCGACGACGGGCGATCCATCGAGGAAATCCGGCAGGAGATCGAGAACGACATCCGGTACGCCAACATCACCATCATCGAAGGCACCGGGGCGAGCCAATACGGTATCGGCGCCGTCTCGGCGCGCCTGGCCGAGGCGGTTCTGCGCGACGAGCGCGCCGTCCTACCGGTGGCCGCCTATTGCCCGCGTTACGAGGTGACCCTGTCGCTGGTCAGCGTGCTTGGTGCCGGCGGCGTCCAGCAGATGCTCGACCCGCCCATGACCGCCGACGAACGCGCCGCCCTCGAGCACAGCGCCGCCTCGCTGCGCGAGGCCGGGCGGCGCATCCTCGCCGCCACGCAATGACCACAGCAGCCGGCCATCCGGCAACGACTTGATCCCCGGCTTCTCCACCACGGTCGCCGGCCGGCTCTAATTCGCGCCCTCGGCGGGACACCAGCCAGCCAAGATCGCCGTGGTTACTGGCCCAGGAGCCATTGCCCGGGTGCGATGAGCTCGCGGGCCTCGGCTGGCCCCCATGAGCCGGGCGCGTACCCGCGGGCCGGGGGCGGGTTGGTGAGCAGCGGCTCGGCCACCTGCCACACCGCGGCCAGCCCGTCGGGGCGGGTGAACAGCGAGCGGTCGCCGAGCAGGACGTCGTGGATCAGCCGCACGTATGGTGGCAGCGGGTCGGCGCCGTGCAGGCTGGCCAGCGGGATCGACGCGCGGGCGATGTCGAGATCTAGCGCGGGCCCGGGCTTTTTGGCCACCAAGAACAGGTCGATCTGCCCGTCGCCGGCCAGCGACAAGGACAGCACGTTCCCATCGCGGGGCAGCTGGCCGGACAGCGGCCCGGGCGGCTCGCGCAGGATCAGGCTGACCCGCTGCTTCGAGGCGGCCATCCGTTTGCCGGTGCGCAGGTAGAACGGCACGTCCCGCCAGCGGGGGTTGTCGATCCACAGCCGGGCGGCCACGAACGTGTCGCGGCCGGAGTGCGGATCGACACCGGGCACCTCCCGGTACCCATCGAACTGCCCCAGCACGACCTCCTGCGGGTCCAGCGGCCGGAAGCAGCTGATGACCTGCTCCCGGGCCGCCTGCAGGCCCGGCGCGTCCAGGCTGGCCGGGGGTTCCATGGCGACCTCGGCGGCCACCTGGAACAAGTGGGTGACGAGCATGTCCAGGACCGCGCCGGTGGCGTCGTAGAACTGGGCCCGGTCGCTGATGCCCAGGGTCTCGGGCACGTCGATCTGCACCGACTCGACGTACCCGCGGTTCCAGTACGCGGCCGATGACCCGTTGGCGAATCGGAGCAGGTGCAGATCCTGGGTGGCTTCCTTGCCCAGGAAATGGTCGATCCGGTACACCTGCTGCTCATCCAGGACCGAATGAACGACCCGGTCGAGTTCGCGGAAGCTGCCCGGCGAGGTGCCAAACGGCTTCTCGTAGACCACCCGGGCGCCGTGGGCCAGTCCGTGCCGCCCCAGCGCCTGCGTCAGCCCGCCGAAGGCCACCGGCGGGACGGCCAGGTAGTGCACCAGCAGCGGGCTGCCGCCCAGCGATGCACGCGCCTCGCCGAGCACCTCCGGCAGGCGGCCGGGGCTGCCGGAGCTGAACCCGCCGCCGGCGAACAACACCCGTTGCGCGAATGAGCCCCAGTCCGCTCCCTCGGGCTTGGGGCCGAACTCGGTGAGCGCATCGTGGACATGGGCGCGGAAGTCCTCGGGCGCGATGTCGCCACGGCCGTTGCCCACCAGCAGCCACTGCCGGGGCAGGAGCCCACTGCACGCCAGCCGGTACCAAGCGGGCAGCACCATCCGCTTGGCCAGGTCACCGGTCGCCCCGAAGAGGACGAAAACCGCCGGCCGTGCCGCTGCACCCGGCTGCCGCGTCACAGTCGCCACCCCTCCAAGCTAAGCCCCTGCGCTGGCCCGCCCGGCGCCGCCCTCAGCCTCGCGGAACCTCACCTTGGCGCCGGTGAGCGCGAACAGGACCGGCAGCCCGCCAAGCGTGCAGACAAGGAGCAGCCGCAGGCCCCAGAAGTACCGCGAGTGTGACGCGCAGTAGCCGTACTCGGGCCAGCGGCCAGATCCGAGCGCCGGGCGGTCTCGCGTGAGCAGCCACAGCCGACCGGGGTGGAGTCGACCACCCGCACGTCGTCGCCCCACAGCGAGGTGTCCTGCACCAGCACCCGGATCATGTGCGTGACCAGCCCGGATGTGTTCCACAGGCGCTTGCTGGAGCCGTACTTGGGGGGAGGTGGGAGAACAAATGCCGGAAGTCGCGGCTGGCGCGGCGCAGCCACCGCCGCTCGGAGGTGTAGCCGAACAGAGCCGCCACCACGGCCAAGGTGACCAGCTCGGCATCACCGAGCGCAGGCGCGATCCCAACCCTCGGGCGCCACGAAGCCAGACCCGGCGACACCTGCAGCGCGTCATCGATCTTGACCTAGAGTGCCGTTGCGAGGGTGTCCAGGTCGTCACACAGCGATCATGGACACCCTCGTTGCATCTCCACAGGGGGATCCCCTGGACTATTCGTCTAGGGTCGCTGGCCACAAGGCAACCTGGAGGACTTCGCGGTGGCGTACCGAGCCGACAGAACAGCCCGTTCGGAACAAGTTGAGGCAGTCCCGTATCAGTCGAGTTCCCGACCATAACGGCGGCGATGCGCGCGGCTGGCGCCGGGGCATCGACCACGCTCTGTGACTGGCGGGAAGCTGATGCGCCGCGCGTCGACCTCAGCAACGTCCATGAGGAGTGTCCAGCTGCCTATGGACACGGGCACGCTCGCCGCGAACCCCGGTCGCCGACGCACCTCATCGCGGCAGAACCGGACGAGTCCGCACGCAGCTGCGATGGATGCTTATACAAGCTGGCCCACCTCGATCATCGGATCGAGGCTGCCCGAGTCGGGCCACGTTAGTGTGTACCTCAGCTGGCGCGGGCGCCTCCGGTCATTGCTACCTGCTGGGCCAGCCCCGAGCGGAGCTCAGCGGCCTGATGCGGATCGCTCAGTCCCATGCCTTTCGCGGTCATGCAGAATCCGTGTGGCGTGAGCCGCCGGGGCCAGGCCATCAGCTGGCAAACGACAACCTTACCAGCGGACAAAGAGATTCATAAACTGTCTCTCGCCGCGCGCCGCGCCTTCGCGCAATGTGAGCGCCGCCTGCCCACTTCCGGTGACCAAGCGCTTCAAGGCGGCGAGTTCTGCTACACCTGGCCCCGGCCATGGCACGTCGGGCACGGAACGGGAATCTGGCCCCTGCCTCGGCATGGCGCGCATATGTTCGAAACAGGACCGCTGGCATAGCGATCCCGCCCTGTTCCGCCACACGAGCTACAGGTTTTGAAGCCGGCCCCGCCGGAGCCATGACATTTGGGGCAGGTCGTAGGCGTTGAACGATACCGCATTTGGACCCCCACCTGAAAGGCATATTTTCGGCGTTACCATATCATGATAATTTGAACATGTCTATATCGAAATCGGCCGACTCCGCACTCAGCACCGGGCCGATCGAGGAGATTGTGCTGAGGTCACTTATGGATCGCATAAGGCGGTAAGGCGACGACACGCCGCGGCGGATGCAGACACTGCCGGTCGTGTTCGCCGCCTGTGTGACCGGCCGTGGCCTACCCGAAGCGTGGTGCGAGGATCGTCCGAGGGCGGGAGCGGGGCGGCCTCCCCCGCTGCAGTTCGCTACCAAGACCGAGCTGGGCGCCGAGATAGCCAGCGCCGCGATCGGCGCGGCCGTGCCGTCCGCCTTCCTGGCCGGCGGCGAAAGTTAATGCCAGCAAGTCCAGTCTGCGCGCAGCCTGCAAGGACGGCGGCAAGGGGTATGGGCCCGCGGTCCCGGTGAACTTCAAGGGGATGCCAGCAGGGACACCGGGCGGCCCACCATCACATGGCAGCAGAAGAACGCTAGCCTCCTCGGGATGGTGAGCCCCGCTCGCTACAAATGAGGATGTTTCCCAGCATGACGGACGATATAGCATATGTATTCAGCCACTGAAACCGGCTCGCTGTGCGCATTGCCTTGTCTCGCTCGCCGATTCGTTAGCGAGGTTGCAATCAGTGAACCGACCCGATTTCGTCGATGCGGTGTTCAGCGGCAGCGGCATCGGCGTGTCGACCGAGGCGATGAAGTACCTCGGCCATTTCACTCAGCGCGCTCCGCATATCGCGGGTGGCTACTTTCGCAGCTTCGCCGGTCAGCTCGTTGAAACTACTGACGGCTTGCTCGAGGCACGCGAGGGCCTGCTCGTAACGCCCAAGCCATTTTAGCATCGTGCCGTGCAGGTTCAGCGACAAAGCCAGCTCGGGAATAATTCTCGAATCGGATTTGGCCAGGCGGCGGTAGACTGCTACGGCTTCTTCCACCGTGCGAAGGGCGTCGGTCCGCCGCCCGTGTACAAACAGCCTGGCGCCCTGGTCCTTCAATGCTGCGGCTAGATCCCCGGTGGAGGTGTCTGGGGTTGCTGTCGCCAACCTCCGCAGGATCTGGATAGCCTGCTTTCCTGTATCCAAGGCGTCTTTGCGGCGTTCTGCCTCCCACAGTCGGGCGGCCAGGTCTCGCAGCGATTCGGCAAGGGCAGGTGCAAGCTCGGCCGGGCTTTCATAGGCTGCCTGCTGCAGGGCTTGCACGGCCTCCTCGGCGGTCGCGAGCGCTTCTTGCCCCTCGCCCAGCTCTGACAACAACTTGTCCAACAGGTTGAGTGACAGAGCCAACTCGGGTTTCCACACGGGGTTGGATTTGGCCAGACGGCGGTAGATTGCTACGGCTTCTTCCACCGTGCGAAGGGCGTCGGTCCGCCGCCCATGTACAAACAGCCTGGCGCCCTGGTCCTTCAATGCTGCGGCTAGATCCCCGGTGAAGTTGTCTGGGGTTGCTGTCGCCAACCGCCGCAGGATCTGGACAGCTTGCTCTCCTGTGTCCAACGCGTCATCCCAGCGCCCAGCCTCTGCCAGTCGGATGGCCAGGTCGCGTAGTGACTCGGCCAAGCGCGGTGCTAGCTCGGCTGGATTGGCATAAGCGGACTGCCGCAGGATCCGCGTGGCCTCCTCGGCCGACTTGATGGCATATTGCACTTCAGCTTCCAGGTCGGTCGAGTCCACGGTGGGGTCATCGGTCATTATCTGCCGATGTATGGATACGGCCTCGTCGAAAGCGGTTGTGGCGTCCTCCACACGCCCTAGGCTTGATAGTGCATGGCCGCGTATGCTCAACGCTTGAGCCAACCCTTGCCGTTGGGAAGGGTCAGTTTCAGCGAGTTTCCGGTACAGCTTAAGGGCTTGCTCCGTGGTGGTAAGTACTTCCTCGTGCCGCCTTAGATTGTGCAATTGGACGGCAAAGCCGCCGAGTGCATTTGCAAGTTTCGATTCGTGGGCTGAGGGGTCTTGCTCCGCCAGGTACCGTGAGATTTCGACTTGCTCCTTGACGGCAGTAAGTGCCTCCTTGGGTCGTCCGAGGGCCGTCAAGTCGAGCGACATGAAACTTAGTGCCGCCGCCAGGTCCGGCTGGTACACCGGGTTGGTCGCGGCAAGTTGCCGGTGTACCGCCACCGCCTGTTGGGAGATGGAAAGAGCCTCAGTGTGACGACCCAAGTTTGACAGGATACCTCCCTGGACTGTCAGCAAGCGTGTGAGATTAGCAGCGGATTCCGGGTCGACGGTCCGCAGAGCACTGTACAACTTGATCGCTTCTTGGCGAGGGGTCAGAGACTCCTCGTTCCTGTCTAGCTGCGAAAGTTTCGCGCTCAATTCTTCCAATGAGCGGGCGAGGTCGGGTAGATATATTGACTGGTCATCTGTTGTCAGCCGCCTCCAGGTCTCCACTGATTCACGCAGTGCGCGCAGCGCGTCTTCCGGGCGTGCCGCGTTTGCTGGCTCAGCCGCGAGATCCCGTAGGGACCTGGCCAAGTCAGGCGCAAACTCGGCTGGGCTTGCCTCAGCTGCTCGCCGCAGGAGTCGTATGGCCTCATTCCGCGTCGCCAAGGCGTCCTCAGGCTCTCCCAAGAAAGAGATCATGTTGCGACGGAGTCTCAGCAAACCTGTGAGACTAGCCGTGAACACGGTCGGCTGGGCGTCGGCCAAAGGCCGCACGATCTCGACAGCTGTCAAGATCGTAGCCATCGCCTCATCTTGCCTCTCTACCTCCCACAGCCAGGAGCCGAAGAGCATGGCTGCACTGGCGTAGTCATCGGCAGCAGTGGCGGGTTGAGAGTCGACCCAAAGCCGCAACCTCTCAACAGCCTCCGTGGCTCTCGCCAGAGCATCCTCTCGCCTTCCCAGCTCCCACAATCGAATACCAAGATGCCTCGTTTCCTTGGCCAGGTCGAGCCCAGACACTTGGCCACTCTCGAACAGCCGACGCAATATCTCCAGGGCCTCGTCGAGCACGGCCAGGCTTTCCTCTCGCCGTTCTAGTTTCCACAACTGGGCGGCGAGAATTTTTAGCGCCCTCGGGAGCTGATGTTCAAACAATTGCGGATTAGCAGTCGTCAACTCTCTTTGGAGTCGAAGCGCCTCCTCTGCTGCTGCGAGAGCTTTCTCCACCTGGCCCACCGCCGCTAGCTGAATAGCAAGGCCTTCCAATGATATGATAAATTCCGGCATGAAAGCGCCCGGCAAGATGCCTGCGAGGCGCCGGTGTACTTGCACGCTCCTGATAGTCGCAGTGAGGGCTTCTTCATCTCGTCCCATTCTCGAAAGAATTGCCCCAAGATTGAGAACTGATCGAGCTAGGCTGGCCTCGAAGACGTCCGGGTTTTTGGCAGCCAACGGCTCGCGGATCTCCACAGCCTCTTGAATTGCGGCAAGAGCTTCTTCATTTCTATCTAGTTCTGACAAATACCCAGCAATACTGTCTAGTGTTCTGGCTAGATGACGCTTGTATAGCTTTTTGCCTCCGGGAGTGAGCCGACGCAGAATCAGCAAGGCCTCCTCAGCGGCGGCGAGGCCTTCCTCCTCTCGACCGAGCGCTGAGAGGACATGGCCAAGGGTGTCCAACGCCTTAGCGAACTGAACCATCTTGCTGGAGCGCTTGCTAGTGGCTGACGACACGCGCAAGATCGGTACAGCCTCTTCGACAGCAGCCAGGGCTTGCTCATAAAGACCAGCATTTATAAGCCGATCAGCGTGTTTAAGGTGGAGAGTAGCCCGCTTGTCGGGATTTGTGGTGTTGTTGAGACGATACTCCGTGAGGCGGCTAGTGACGGCGGCGATCCCGATGTCGAAATCGATATACCCTGCCCAGGGAAATGTCTTCTCGACCAGCTCCAGGATCTCAATAATGTTGGTCGATTGTAGTTCAGCGAGTCGTGTCACTGCAGCACTGCCGGCGCCTAGCGCTAGTGAGGGATGACGCCGCAACAGTGGAAGCAATTCCAATTCAGCGACATGTGGCCAGCGGGATGCAGTCTCGACCAAAACGGTGATCACTGGCCGAATGAGAGAAGCGTCTTGACCATCTTTGAGCAATGAGCTGGGCAAACCTGCAGCCCACATCTCAATCCGGTTGTATAGAGTGTCAGTATGCCCAGGCGTGGTGAGAGCAATGAAATCTTCGCCGAGTCGGTCGGGGTAAAGAGGCTCGAGCACAGTGGCCGGATCGCTAGGCGGGTAAAGGATGGCGTGGTCTGCTAGTACTTGGCTGGCGCGCAGTGAGGTAGCTTCGCTGATCCTCGCTCGCCTGAGCGCGGTGATTCCTGCACGGTGGCCAAGCGGACGCGTCAGTGTGGCGGTATACACTGCTCGAGACATAGCGAGCTCACTGGTGCGGAGTGGGCCACTGCCGTTGTCGTGCGCAGCTTGCCAGTAATCATATTCCCTGTCGAGGAGGTAGGCAGAAATGCTCGCTTGATCACTTCCGGAAGGCGGGGCCTCGCCCCGGGCTGCGGCGGCAGTGTCGGCGAGGGCTTTCATATGGATGGCAAGCACCAATCCAAAATGTGGACCGCTTAGATCTGGTACTGCCGAGTTCCCTCGATCCGCAATACCGAGGGCAGCCGCAAAACGATCCCGCGCGATAGCGTATAGCGTCTGTCGGCCCTGGATTTGGTCCGCCAGTGGCAGTAGCTCAAGCCGCCCAGTATCATCGATATTGATCCTGGTCAGCTGATATACCAATGACTGCCACCAGCTGCCGCCAGGCCGGGCAAGCAGCAATACTCGCACTGGAGAGGCTCCTGCCTGCTGGTGCTGGCGCAATAGTATGGCCAGATCGCCCAAGGGCCAACGTTCGGCGTAGTCAATGATGATCAAGAGTCCCGGTTTGTAGACGGCGAGTTGCTGGTCGACGCTGCCAGAGGCGGCTACTTCGCTTCGGTGCCGTGCGATTGCCACTGTCCAGCCTTCGCGCCGGGAGACTGCGGCAAACTCGGCTGCCAACCGTGTCTTACCCTGGCCCCCGGGCCCATGCGCCAAACGGACAGAAGTACTAAATGTGGTGCTGTCACGCCAATTCTGCAGCCACGCGAGCTCTTCGTCACGTCCGTAGAAGGGGACCACTTGATGATGGGCGGACAACAACCAGCTCGGAGCGCGCAGCGCCAGCTGGTCCGGAACGGGCTGCGGGTCGGCGAAAGGCTGCACCCAATAGGGCGGAGCGTTCTGGTACAGGTAGACGTACTGGTCTCCGTTCTGGACCGCATAAACCGCCCCACCAGGCTCGGCACGGTTGTACTGCACCATCGACGGCTCGGTTGCGATGAGCCACTCCGCTGTTGGCCCGTCATCGGGCAGAAGCGTCACTGGCCTTTGCCCTGCTTATCTGCGGAGTCACCTTGCTCTCCGGTAAATCGTGGGTCCCGGTCGTGGTAAATATGCTGCGTACCACTGCCCTGGTGGGCAATCACGGTCCCACCAGCCGTGGCCGTGTTGTATTGCTGAAGCCAGGTCTGCCACACGGTCGGCAATTCAGCGCGTATCTGCTCAACTAGGGCTTGTAGTTCTGCAGCTGCGTCAGGATTCTCCTCTAGTAGCACGGCGAGGCGGCGACTCCATGCCGGGGCCAATTCTGCACGCACCAGATCAAGGTCGTCACCGGCGCCCTTGAGCATTGCGGCATCCTCATCTAGCGCTGCCTCAACGGAGCGTTCTCGCCGCCTATCACCCCGGCCAAGCAAGCGCGCCACTTTGGACCTAGCCGTCCGCCACGCGTCAGTGGCCATCGCCCCTACGATCGCTGATCCGCCAGCCATGGCCAACTCCGCCAGCGCGTCTTCCAGCACGGCATTCCCCCATCTCGAGACAACTCTAAACAAGCCTGTCATGGCGTGGCCTGTTAGTCATCAGCCCACCGCTTCCAGGGCGACCCCGCACAGCGTCTACGACCAGCCCGGCGCCGTCTCCGTACAGGCCTGCTTCGACCAGGTACTACAAAGCATGGCGGACAACTTGGCCGCTATGGCCGCGCACTTGACCGGAAAATTGCTCAGCGAAAGTGGGCGCGCGGCAACGGACCCGGGCCTGGTGCGGTGGTCGGGCCTGGTCAAAGGGCCGTACGGGTTATTCGGCCTTGGTGAGGGCGACGGTGAAGCGAGCGCCTGGATCTGCCGGATGTTGTTGCTGAGCCTATGGTCGGTGTCGGTGCGGGCGTGGTGGTAGCCAGGGCCGAGGTCGGTGAACCGGGCGGCCGGGTCAGCTAGCGGGTGCCAGATGATGACCAGGATGGAGCGGGTGACGGCGATCTGGGCCTTGGCCTTTGCCGTGCGGGAACAGGGTGCCAAACGGCCGCGCAAGATCGGCAACTTCGGCTTGCCCTGATAACGGAATGACGCAGTCGAGTCGGCGATTAACTCGGCCACCCAGCTTCGATCGGATATGCCAAGCAACGCATAAGTATGCGTTCGTGCAACGCACTACTTTCGGCATGTGCGGTCGATCCTGGCCGCCAACGCCCGGTCCAGCAGCACAGGTCAATAAGATCATTTGACCTGCTTGGCGTGGCCTCGCAGGCGCGCCGAACGTCCCGATCCGGAACGGCGCCTCCTTGATCAGATCAGACCGCCCGGTCGACCAGATCGGCGGCTACTTGTGCGCTGGCGCTGACCAGCGCTTAGTGACAGAGTGTGATTCCGTTCCTGGCCCGACGCCGCGCGGAGCCCTGCCGATTCCGCGCTTGACACCTGCGCCGCCTGGTGCGAAGAGGGCGGGCAGATCGTCCTTTCTGTGCATCGCTGGTCCGGTTCCATGACCGATCTGTTGTGGCTCCTTGCTATCCGCCGCAAGGCAACTGACCGCCAGCGACGCCGTGCCAGATCGGGGCACCGGCCTGTTCGAGCCGGTCGCCGGACTGAGCGAGGATCTGCGGCCTCGCGCTGCCGCGGCAGCGGCGCTGTCCGTGGCGCTTGATCTCGTTCGGCCCTTGTGCGCCTGCGCGCTGCTTGCCGAGGAATCTACTGAAGTTCGGCAAGCTGCCCCAGCGCGGCACACACGGCGTCAGCTGTTGCCGCTCCCAGGCGTCGGCGCGTGAGCTGACCGAGCTCGCGCAGCGCCGCCTCGGCGACGGGCCGAAACGCCTGCGCGCGGCGGGTCAGGAACACCAGCGCAGCGCGGCCGTCGTGGGGGTCAGAACGACGTTCGACGAGGCCGTCGCGCTCGAGGAGGCGGACCATCGTCGTCATCGTCTGCTTGCTGAGTCGCGCGCGTCTGGCGATCTCACCCATCCGCAGGCCATCTTCCTCATACAGCGGGACGAGGATCGACCCATACGAGGGCCGCACGTCAGGAAAACCTGCGGCGGCGAAGCGCTCGGCGAGCAGTTCGTTCCAGCGCTGGCTCGCCTTGGCGAGCAAGAAACCCAGGTTGTCCCGGGTCAGCGGCGACGGCCTGCGGGCGGCCGCCGTCTTCGCCGTCTTAGCCACGGGCCGTCCTGCGCTGGGCGGGAGGGCGTGAACCCTCCCGCCCAGCGGCGCCGGTGCGGTTGTGCAGCGCCTGGACCGCGACCGGCGCGCGCCAGATGGGGCGGCCGGCCTGCAGGCCGATCTCGTGCATCAGATCCCACGGGTCGCGGCCCGTGCGGTCAGGCAGCCGCCTGACGCCGATCGATGCGAGCCGCATCGGCACACGGTCACCACAGAGGTAGGCGGCCAGCAGTCTCCCCCCCTCGGCCTCGCCGGTCATCGGGCGCAGCTCACGTGCGGGGCGGCAAAATGGCGGCGGATGTTGTCGAACTCGCGGCGGAGCGACTCGTACTGCGACTCGAACAGCTCGTCCGGCATCCCCGGTGCCTTGAACATCGTGAACGAGTACGCGCTCTTGTCCTCGCCGAGCGGGACCACCCGGGTGGGGAACAGGGCGAGCTCGTCCTTGGTCGGCCCGGCGTACATGTCGATGACACCGCTGGCGGCGTCGGCGTCGATCGAGAAGTAGAACTCGCCGAGGCCGTTGACGACCTTGGCCTTGCCGTCCTCGTACTTGAGTTCCTGGGCGAACTCGGTGGCCCAGTGCGGGAGGTTCTCGATCTTCGAGAGGTAGTCGAAGACGACGTTCTTCGGCGCGTCGAGGACGGCGGTGACGGTGCGGTTGATCACGGTTGCTCCTTAGTCTGGTATAGGACTAATTAGTACTATACCAGACTGGTTGCTGACACGGCCAGCCGTGGATCCGGGGAACGGCACGCGGCCACTGTCGCGGCCAATGCCAGACCCAGGCCAGCGCGCTGAATCCGCGCTGGAGGGGGTGGTCTTAACGACCGCGCCGGTCGCTGTGGCAGGTACTGCGCGGTTGCGAGGATGCCACGGACGTGGTTGCCATCGGCCAGCCGCCAAGCGGCGGACAGGCATGGCTGACCTGCCCCGCCGGCCGTGGCGGCACCGTGGCTTGGGTGGAGGATCCTGTGGACCCGCACCATGAGCTGGCCGTTTCGAATGCCGCCTGGGTCCGCGGTTTCGACCTGAAGATCGGTGGCGAACGACCCATTGGCCACCACCACCGATCCGGCCGCTATCAGGGCGCCGTCCGTGACGGGCTACCGCGGCGTGTTTCATCTCGCTATCTGATCCAGGTGATCTATCCGCCCGGCCTGACCCGCAGAATCCAGATCGGGCTAGGGCTCTTCGTTGTGCTCATCGCGGCGGCCGGATACGGAGGTCACCTGCGCCGACATTGGCCGGCCCGTGCCTGGCGCGCTGGCCACTGATCAGCAACACGCGCAACCTGAGCGAGCGTGGGCAACTGCGCCGATAACCCGGATCTGCGCGTGGTCCGGCCGGACCCGCCACGCTCCGGTCCGCGAGCAGAACGGCGGCTCGTGCGGTTTATGCTGCTCACGCTTGGTGGCCTCACGCGGTGCCTCTCAGTGCTGGTGATCTTCGGCGTCCGCCTGGCCGGGTTCTCAGGCGGCCAGGCGGAACAATCGCGGGTTACCAAAGTGCCTATCGTGCTGCGCCAGCGATATACGCGGCGACAATGTACGTGGCGTGCCGGTCCAGGGACGCGCGGGCCCGGTCGTAACGCATAGTGGTTCTCGGATCAGCGTGGGAAGCCGCTTCCTGCACGTCCCGCAGCGACACCCCCGCGTCGAGCGCCGCGGTGATAAATGCGTGCCTCAGTGTGTGCGGCCCGATGGCCTTGGTGATCCCGGCGCGGCGGGCGACCTGGCGGACGATCCGGGCGGCACCGTGGCGGTCCAGCCGACGGCCATCCGGGGCCAGGAAGACCGGCCCCGCGCAGCGTTCGCCGATGGCCAGGTCGATCGCCCGCGCGGTGCGGGGTGCGAGCGGGATGGTAACGATCTTCCCGCCCTTGCGGGTGATCACCAGCGTCCGGTGCCCGCGCTCGATGCCCATGGCCTCGATGTCCGCGCCGGTGGCTTCGGAGACGCGCAGCCCGTTGAGGGCCAGCAGGGAGATCAGCGCATGCTCGGCGGGCGGGCCGAGCCCGGCAGCGACCAGCAACCCGCCGAGCTCGTTACGGTCCAGCCCGGTGGCGTGCGACTCATAATCCAGCCGGGGCCGCCGGACGTGGGCGGCGGGTGAGTGATCGAGGAGTTCTTCTTCGACGGCGTAGCGGTAGAACCCCGCGATGGTGCACAGCCGGCGGGTGACGGTAGCTCTGGCGCGGCCGCGGGCTTCCAGATCCCGGGCGAAGCACTCGATGTCAGCGCGGCGGGCGTCGAACAGCTGCAGGTGATACTGCTGGCACCAGTTCGCGTACTGGCGCAGGTCCGGTTCATAGGCCTGGCGGGTCAGGCCGCTGTACCCGGCCAGGAACCCGGCGAGCGCCAGCCGCTCGGTGTTCGTGAATACCGGCGCGATCGGGACGAGCGCGGCGGACGGGATCGTGG
>Ga0207646_10002908_pt1 | contig 19874 bp, 20 predicted proteins | sample KBSK5502metaG_FD_184343 | JGI IMG/M metagenome (GOLD analysis project Ga0207646, IMG submission 184343) | Corn, switchgrass and miscanthus rhizosphere microbial communities from Kellogg Biological Station, Michigan, USA - KBS K5-50-2 metaG... | ecosystem: Host-associated > Plants > Roots >...
CGATCGTGGTCTTGCCCGTCCAGCGCTCGAACTCATCGAGCAGGATGAGGAAGAACGGCGTGACATCGGCAGCACCATAGTAGGGGGATTGCGGGCGCTCCTCGAAGGCGGTCATCTCGCCGAAGCGCAGCTCGTGAATAATTTTGCCCGGCTCTTCATCGCGGAAATCGTCCATCCGCGTGCCCTGAAGGGCCGCCAGATAGAGCAAGGTGCTCTCCGCCAGGATGGGCGCAAAAGGCAACGCCTGCCAACTGGTGATCATGCTATCACGCCCGAAGACGGTCATGAACCAGGGCAGCCCTGCGGCAGGCAGCGCATGGTCTGGCGACATCTGGGGGAAGAAACGCAGGGCGGCCAGGTCGATGAGGCTCCGCTGGTAGATCTGCTCCAGGGGCTGCCAGTCACACGAGAGCCTGGGCGCCTCCGCCAGCCAGGCATCCAGACTCCCCTTCATGTCACGATTGCTGCGTCGCTCGCCAAAACCAGGCGGCGTCATGGTGACATCAAGGCCGGTCGTCCACTGCCCATGGGGCTCGAGATGGACGTTGAAGCGCAGTCCGTGTTCATCGATGGACGCGGCGCTGCCAGGCACAATCCAGGTCTCGCGGACGAAGCCCTCGCGCCGGTAGCCCAGTACGAGGCGGTTGGCTTCGATGCGCTGAAAGTACTCGCCTTTCTTGGTGAGCGCGTCTTTCACCTCGAACAGATCGGCGAAGTCGGCACCCGCCTCGATAAGCACCTCCAGGTCCACCGCGTCCTCGGAGTGGTTGAGCAGAGTAAGGTCTTCGTGAAAGCCATTGCCCACCTCGCGGGTGCGAATCACGGAGAGCGTGGCATCTACATAGACGGTCCCGGTCGTGAGAACCAGGAAGAACTGCGCCGAATAGTACTGCAAGTCATAGGTGGACAGCGGGCTGGGCGTGATGCCGTTGACCGTCAGCAACCAGCGGGAGAGGTAGCGCGTATCCCAGCCGAACAAGCCCTGGGTGTCGGTCGGCCGGGCATCGATGTCCCCACGCGTGTCGCTGACCACGAAGGTGTTGCCTTCCAGAATACTGATGGTCTTGCTAGGTGTCGGCGGCTTCTCCAGCTGCTTTTCTGGGGCGATGCTGGTCAGCGGGGGGGAAGCCGCGGTGGGATGTTCCGGCAGAGGGGGAGCCTCGCTGGCTCTCTGTCGGACGGGTGCAGGGAAAAACCGCAGGACCACCAGGGGGAAGAGGGCCAGGTGCCCGCTGATGGTCAGTTTGCCTTGCAAGGCAGCGATGAAGGGATCCACTTCCCCACGCACGATGCGGTCAAACTCCTGGGCATCGCTGGCGAGGACGAGTTCCGCGTCCGCCGGCATCTCCGTCACGGTCAAGGCGGCATCCTGTATCGAGAGAACCCAGGTGCCAGCCCCCGCGATCTCAAAGCGGCATGTTCCCTTGATGCCGCGGAGGGAGGGATCGTACCCACGAGCGGCAATCTCCTCAAAGAAGGCGCGAGTATTCTCAGCCATGTGTTTGCTCCTTTTGCTTCAACGACACGCGTTGCATCGGCAGACGATTTGATAACAGAATCTTAAGTACGACTTCGAAGGCATTTCGTAACGCAAAAGCCCAGCGCCGGGGGTTCGGAACGCTCCCCAGCCGACGCGTTAAGTCCTCTCTGGTACCAGTATAGGGAGAAAGCGTCATGAAAGCGTCATGAGCAGTGTTATAGGATGTAGTGCTCTGTTATTCCTTACCTCCAGTGCTCTGGACTTGTATTTGTACCTCTCAACGTGCATTTTAAGTGCCAGAGGGAGCATTATTTTTCTCCGGCCCTATCGAGCAAGTTTGCGGCCACAGCCGTCCAACCCGTCTGGTGGCTGGCACCGACGCCTGCACCTGTATCTCCATGAAAGTACTCGTGGAACGGAACGTGATCACGCCAATATGGGTCATGCTGAAAGACGGCGTTCGCGCCAAACACCGGCCTGCGGCCCTGTTCATCGCGCAAAAAGATGCGGTTGAGGCGGCGAGCGAGTTCATCGGCGACCTGCCCCAGAGTCAGGCTCTTCCCCGAGCCGGTGGGAAACTCAATCAGATACTCGTCGCCGTAAAAACGATGGTATGTGCGTAGCGCAACCACCAGCAGGAAATTGATGGGGAACCAGATCGGTCCGCGCCAGTTGGAATTCCCACCAAATGCCCCGGTGGTGGACTCGCCTGGCGTGTATGCCACGGTAAAATCACCGTAACGCGTGCGCAGCTCATAGGGATGCTCGGCGTAATATTTGCTGATCGAACGGATGCCATAGTCACTGAGAAACTCCTGTGCATCCAGCATACGCGTGAGCAGACTCTTCAGACGAGGGCCACGCACCAGGGCCAGCATGTAGTAGGGCCGTGGCTGTCCCGCTTTCCAGCGGACGTCCTGCCAGGTTGCTGCCAGGCTCGGCATGTAAGGGCGGTTCTTCGCGAACCAGATCAGGCGCTCCAGGAGCCCAGGAACGGCTTCCACCCGCTCTTGCTCCAGCGTCTCCGTCGCCAGCAGGGGAATACATCCGGTCAAGGTGCGCACTTTCAGCGGGAATCTCCTGCCATCGGGCAAAGAGCGGTTGTCGTAGAAGAACTGGTCCTCTTCGTTCCACAGGCCTTTGCCCTCACCCTGCGAACCATTGATGGCCTCGGCAATGTACATGAAATGCTCAAAGAACTTGGTCGCCATCTCCACGTACACCCGGTCCTCGATGGCCAATTCCATGGCCATCGCCAGCATCGTCAGGCAAAGCATACCCATCCAGGCCGTCCCATCGGATTGTTCCAGCACCATGCCCTCGGGCAAGGTCATGTTGCGGTCGAAGACTCCGATGTTGTCCAGTCCCAGGAAGCCGCCTTCAAAGACGTTATTGCCCTGGCTGTCTTTGCGGTTCACCCACCAGGTGAAGTTAAGCAGGAGTTTGTGGAACACGTGCTCCAGGAAATCCCGGTCGCCTGTGCCCACCAGAGACTTCTCCTGCTTGTACACAAACCAGGCAGCCGCGGCGTGCACGGGGGGTTGACGTCGCTAAAATTCCATTCGTAGGCAGGCAATGCGCCGTTGGGATGCATATAGTGCTCGTGCAGCAACAGGAGCAACTGCTGCTTCGCAAAGTCCAGGTCCACTAGCGCCAGCGGCACACAGTGGAAGGCCAGGTCCCAGGCTGCGAACCAGGGGTACTCCCAGGTATCGGGCATCGAGATGATCTCTCCGCTATTGAGGTGCCTCCATGATCTATTGCGCCCGCGCTCCGGCGGTGGTGGCGGCCCGGCTGGATCGCCATGGAGCGCTTTGTCGACATCAAAGTTGTAGAACTGCTTACTCCAGAGCAGTCCGGCGCGCTCGTCCTCTGTTTTATCCATGCTCAACGTATTGTAGAACTCGTCGGCCTCCTGCTCGCGCGAGGCGAAGAGCTCTGTGGCATTGGCAAATGGCATTTGATAGGCGTTGGCGGATAAGCGCAACAGGACGGTCCTGGTTTCACCGGGTGCTATAACCAGGTCATAGTGCGCCGCCACCTTGGTGCCAACGTTCCGCGGATTGACTTTGCCTTCTGCGTCGCTGACTACCGTGTCGTTGATGCCATCTTTGACGAACTCAGTCCGGTTCTGCACTCCCCACAGGCGCTCGGCGTTCGTCTCGTTCTCCGTAAACAGTAACGCCGGAGTGCCCACACAGGCCAGCCAGTAGTCCCCCAGGTCGTGATGAGTGGCACGAACGAGACGGGCATTGGCCGATGATGCTTGACCAGCTTGCCCCGTTTCATACAGATCGATAGCAGTCAATACCGGGCGACGGTTGTCGTAACCCCAGGCCCAGGTGTTGCGGAACCAGAGCGTCGGTAGCAGGTGCAGTGGTGCTGTCTCTGGTCCCCGGTTGATGGCGCTGATACGAATCAGGAGATCGGTCGGGTCCGCTTTGGCGTACTCGATGAAGACATCGAAGTAGCGGTTGTCGGCGAAGATCCCGGTGTCGATCAGTTCGTATTCGGGTTCCAAACGACTGCGCCGGCCATTGGTCGCCACCAGCTCGTTGTAGGGAAAGGCACACTGGGGATATTTGTACAAAGCCTTCAGGAAGTTTTGGTTGTCACTGATCCCCAACAAGCCATCCTCTCCTGGTTGTTTGAAAGTGAAGCTGATGCGTAGAATCTGATCTCGCTCTGCTTCATCCAGTAAGCACACTTTAAAGAGGGAAAACACCACGGTGTACGCCGGATCATGCCTTCCAATCACTCTTTAGAGAGTACTGAGGGCATTTCCTCACTCCCAGGCCCACCTGGCAGGGTTGAGGGCCACTCCCCAGCGGACGCGCCTCGCCCTCTCTGGTGCTAGCATAAGGAGGAAGTGTCATGAAAGCGCAATGAGTATCGTCATGGGCAATGGCCCCAAACTCTGATCCACCGGTGAGCAAGAACGCGCCTGGGAGGAAGTACACGGACCAGCCTGAATGACGACGGAGCAGCATCTGGACTCGATAACGAGTCTCGGCATCAGAATCTGAGAGCAACTTACCCGACAACCAGTGCGCCTCACCGGTCTCCAGAATCATGTACATGCTTTCCTGCGATGCATTGCCTCACAAAAATCGTCCTCTGTCTGTCCCTTTCATCTTTCTCTCTCTGGCTTATGGAGACGCTGCTCCGAGGATACAAGGGTGTTGATGACCTCTGGCCAAACCAATACGTAAGCGCTATACTCCTGACAAAAGGAAGAGGGTCGTGAGGCAGCGGAAGGAGATCTGTCGCACGCGATCTCAATTGCTTGATCGACAGGAGGAACACGTGGGAAACGGATTGAAGACGCAAGTTAGACGGGTCATGCTCCAGCAGGTTGCGCCAGAGTATCACCGCGCATCGTGGTCCCAAAAGCAACAGATCCCGATCCGCACCTTCGCCCAATGGGACGAGGCCAAACCGGGCTTCCTGGAGGTCGATCTGGTCGCCCATTGTGGCGGGCGGTTGCCTCTACACCATCACGCTGACTGATATCGCCACCGGGTGGACGGAATGTATGCCTTTGCTCAACCGTGGACGAGGGGCGGTTCTGGCCGCCCTTCAGCGTGCCCGGGCACTTTTTCCGTTTCCCATCCTGGGAATCGATACTGATAACGGCGGGGAGTTTATCATACGTCTCCTCCCCAGTAGCTGCCTACCGGACGTATCATCAGGGTTTGTCCGAAACCCCTCTCCCTCTTCGACCAACATCGAGAGGCGCGGTCCCAAGCCACTTCAATCCTGATGGTAGACTCCTTAAACGTTGTATTTTTCGTGTACGGGCCAAAACGCAGGGAGATGTTACTGCGTCCTCTTGAAGCCGATGTTGTCCGGCACAACCGTTGCCGGTCCCACCGGTAACAACTCTGCAGGGTCGATGTTGAGCCTGGTGAAGGCAATCTTTTCGTTCCACACCTTTCTGAGGAGATCCTTGAAGAAACCAATGGTGAGGAACTCGCCCGCACAACGGCGATACCCGAAGCCGAATGGCGCATAGCCAGCATAGTCGCACACTGGATAGGCCTGCTCGTCGACACACGCGTACACGGCGCCAAACGCACTGTTGGTTATTGAAGCCTGCCGGCCGTCCTTGACTCGAAAGGCTTCCCCGCTGAAAGGGCATTGGGCCAATCCCATTTGCTTGCACCTGGTCTCCTCGTTCTGTTCACTCGTCGGAGCCTGCTGATAGCGATCCGGGTCGAAGTCATGCGGATTGTTCCAGTGAAGAGGGTCTCTGCTGGTTTCCGAATGAGGCGTAATAATGGTGCTGGGGCCGGTGGACCCAGTGCCAAAAGCTTGTTCCTGAGTAGGCAGCGCTGAGGTACTGCCGCGGTTGGGCGAGATGGTCCGGAACAACTCCATCACGAAACGGTCAAGCCTGCTGAACGCGGAGTGGTTCGTTTCGTCGGGGCCGCTCTTCATCGTCTTTTCAAACCATGAACGGACAGCCGGGTCCCCAGTGGTTGCCTCCAAGCGGGCCATCATGTTGTAGAGCGTAGTGCCCCACTGACTGAACGCAAGAAAGTTGTGGAAGCACTCGAAGACAATATCCTTCCTCCTGAAGTTCTCCCCCAGCGCGCCGTTCTTGATCCAGTAGTAGACCAGGGTCTTCTCGGGATTGGGCACACGACCGTCGATCAGCTCTTGCACCCGCTGGTCAACCCAGTCCTTGAGGAGTTGACGGAGCTGGCGTACACGCATGTAGTTGTCATGGACGACCTGCAAGGTCGGGTACCGGAAGCCGAAGACAGCCACGAAGCTCTGGCCGATCTGCCTGACTTCGGGCGGAATGTCGTCCCCCGTGACGCCAAGGTGAAGGTCCCAATACAGGTCGAAGTATCCCTGGTAGTACTGGTGCATGAGTGGCTTGCCTTCGCTTTGCTCATCGAAGAGGGAATCGAGGAAGCGTTTGATCTTGTCTGAGTACATCGGACCATACAGATCTGGCGTGACAGCCGAGTAGTAGATCTTCTTTCTCTCGTTGTTTGGTCCGCGCTTCTGGTATCCCTGGATGAAGACGGTGAGTCCCTCCTCCTCCATATTCAGCTCCCACTTGTCGTAGAGCATCCCGACGAGGTGAGTTGGCATCGCCGCCTCCTTGCTCAGGGCGAAGTCGATCATGGGAAGCAACGGCCGCTCGCCCTGATAGATGGCGCTGAGGAAATACGGCTTCACGGCGCCCTGGACATAGGCCGGGTCGAAGGTGGGCGGCATCTTCCCGGCATCGGCAGACTTGTCCTGCTGTTCGGCAGTTTTCGCTGGATCAATCATATTCTGCTCCTTTTCTCTCTTGTTCAATCGCTCAAGCCATCATTGGGCTGTAGAGCCGCCATCTACCGGGATCGCACGGCCGGTCACGAAGCTAGCATCATCACAGGAAGTGGTTCAGATCTTTTATGGTAAATGCCAGGAACGTGATCGTCACGACGATCAGCTCTAACACCAAAGCGTTCTGCACACCGGCAATCACTACACCTGCCAGCAGCGCACCCAGGTATGCCGCAACGACATTCTGTAGTGCCTCCCGCCGCGGGTCTCGCCGTTACCGGACCACTACGGTTCGCAAGCGAACTCACGAACGGGATCGTCAAAAGCAATCCCATGACAGCCAAGGCCCGACCATACACCGAGAGGAGTCCGCCAATAAAGACCACGAGGAAGATCTCCACGACCTCTACCCACCATGGCCCGCCGATGAGCCGCCCCAGGGCGGTCATGAGCGCGCCGCCGACTGCGGTCATTCCCAGTGACCATGCCTGTGTGCGCGACGACGTGCCGAGGTCCACGAATGAGGTCAGCAATGCACCAGTCATGACCAGGACACCAAACGCATGCTGACCAAGCATGGTCAGGATAAGCAGAGGCAGGAACATCGCCAGGGCGGTATAGAAGCCTTTGACCGGATTTGGTGTGGCGCCGGAGTTGCTGCGGAAAAGAACCGCCATTCTCTCCATCACTCTCTCCTTCCTCGCCAATTTCGATCACTGGCAATGTCAGTAGTATTGCCATGAATGTTATACATCTGTGTCAACACTGTCATGGGCCGATTTGGACCCCGGCTAGCACTCGGCTCCACCTCCTCCCGAGGCTCCATATTCGGCGTCCGTCAGCCATCGTAAAGCCCGCAGGCCGGGCATAAAGAAGTATTCCCCGCCGCGGTTGGTCACGAACTGCGGCAGGCCGTGGAGGCGTTGGCGGATGGGCTGCTTGGGGATAGTGAACATGCCCGTCCCGTCATTGGGCCCACAAATCGGATCTTTCTCACTGGGTGCCCCAATGAAGGTGCCCTGATTGACCCACTCACTCTGGACAAACTCGAACTGCCGCGAAAGTGAGGCACCGATGAAGAGGAAGATGATGCCACGATCGGCTCCGTCGTCCTCGAGGACATCCTCAGGAAGCAGCGGCCCGTAGACCGTACCGCGGCGAATCAGACGATGGCGATTGACCTGGGTGATTTCGTGCTTGAATTGGTCGCGTGGGTTCATGCGCCGTGCATGCGAGCCAAGTGGGCATTTGAGGCCCTTGGGATCGGAGTCTGCGTAGAGAAAATCGTTGTTGCGTTGCGGGTCGGCACCGAGCTTTGGGTCATCGGACTCTGGACAGAGCGCAAGGGGCGCGCCGCTGCGCCAGCGACCCATCATCTTGGCGGCCAACCATTCTTCCTCCGCTGCGCTGCTCGCCTGTTCTGCCAGATAGCGGCGGAATGCAGCGACATCTTGATGCAGTTTTCTGAGCACCACATACGACCCGTTGCGGCCCAGCACCTCGGGCTGGGGCATCGCAGGCAGTCTCCCTGCTTCATCGAGATATCCTAAGACAAACTCTCCGGCCTTGAGCGGAGCTTCCTGTGGATTGCTTCCGGTCAAACCGCTCCCCTCGATCGCCGGTTGGCTGATGGCGTCTCGAAAGCCGAAGGGTTCGCGCCCCGTGGGAAGTTGATAGCAGTCCTGCCGGTAGATCGCCGTCACGCCAGGCATCTGCTGGTAGGCCTGTCTTGCAGGAGAGAGGACCTTCTCCAGGCGCGTCCGATCAGGAGCGAGCGCGGCGATCACGAGATGGACCTGCGACGTGCCCAACGGCCACTCCCAGTTTTCAGGCGCGCTCTCGCCCACATCGCCCAGTTCCACGGCGCGTGCCGCCATCCCCTGCTGGAACTCTGGTGAGAAGCTGTCAAGCGACGCTTGAGGAACGCCTAACGCCTTGAGGCCGTGATAGGAAAGCGCCACCGCGACCCAGGCATCACCTGCAGAGCTGGTCAGATCGCTGGCCGAGGCAATGGCGGGGGTGAGTCGCTTCAGCAACTGATGTCCAGCGGCGCAATCATCAATGCGAAGCATGATATACGTTGCGGCATACGGCGTTGGACGAGGGTGGAGCACGCCGCTCTGAATGTCGTTGAATTCAAGCACAGTTGACCCTCCTGGTGTCACTGTACCAGGCGTTGTTTGTAAGCGATTGCTTGCTGTCGGATTGGGCGGAGTCAAATCCGACCTGCTGCCAGGCTTGAGCCGCTCTCCCAATTACGTCGCTGCCTGGTCAAGCAGAGGTTTCAACGCCGGGTGCTTCAGCGCCTGCTCAGCCTCAGGGTTGTCGAGCACCTGCTGGAACGCGTGCTGCAGCTCCAGCGCTTTCCAGATCTGCTTGACTGTGGGCTCGGGATAGCTGCTATCATAAGCAAGAGATTCATATTGGTGCTCTGTTAACCAGTCCCTGACACTCGGGTCCGTGATGCCTGGGTAGCCCTCGACATGCGACCAGAACTCCGCGAATGATTGCGAGACGGTGTTGTCGGCAACGGCAAAGTCATCGATGTACTTATCCCACGTGCCGTCAAAGCTGCTGCAGAACAGGAGCCGCGTATCGTTGTCGATGAGAACAACCCTGGCTTCATGTATCGTGCCGAACTTTTTGGCATCCTCAATTCGGCGTGGATCGGCGCCTCTCCGCTTGATAGTCTCGCGCAGCGCTTGTTCGTGGCCTGGCTTGACGTTCCCTATGACGGTAAATTCTGTCCTCGCCCCCGACTTCAGCCCCTTCCGCTTTGGATACACCTTCGTCGTCTCCATATTTTTTGCTCCTTTGTGTTGAGATCTTCCGCTTGAGCGCGGTGTCCAAACTGCCGAAATGGATCGGCCTTCCTTGACTTAAACATAGTTCAGAGGGCATTTCCTAACTTCCAGGCCCATCTGGCAGGGCTGAGGGCCGCTGCCTAGCTCAGGCGGCTCGCCCTCTCTGGTACTAGTATAAGGAGGAGGCGTCATAAAAGCGTCATGAGCCTCGTCATGAACAGTGGTCACAAAAGCTGAGCAGGAGAAGAGCAAGAAATGGATCAAAAGAGCGTTATGGACAGGTACTCTATTTCGAAGTCAACCGGGCTCAAAGAGTAGGATAGAGGCAACAAGCAAGCAACTTTTTCTGCTAGCATTGACAGTCAATTTGACACCCACTTCACTGGCGTGCCCCCAAAAAGTCCAGACCACTGAGACGTGCATTGCCTCAGCAGGAGGCTCTCCCGCATTCCTCGTGGCTCTGCTGTGCAGGAAAGCGCTGAGGAGTGGCGAAGCCTGACAAGCGATCCTGGCAGGGCAGATCTGCGAGCGTTTTTCCCGTCAAAGGCAAGCAAGCCAGAGCATGGTGGGATTTACAACAGACCCGTTCTCTCTTCCTTCTCTTTCTGGGGGACGTCTTGGCAGATCGCTTCTGATGCGAAACGTGATTTTCGCTTCCCGACCCATGTGATTTGGAAAAGGCTCCAGATGGATCTCTGTAGGCATGGTAGTGGTATAGACGGTGACGAAATAGTTGAGGACGTGTTCGAGAAGCACCCCCATCCAAAAGCCCACGGATTACGCAACGAGGCTGTTGCAGAGTTAAACACGGTTTGGGGAGCAGATATCATCCTGAACAGGGACCTCACTGGATTGCATGAAGCAGAAACGGACGGACAGCGATGAGAAAAGGAAGAAGAGGGGAGCAATTGGAGAGCCAGCAGCAGAAGAGAAAAAGACACCCCTCAAACGGGCAGGAACATCCGACGAGAGAGAACATGAAATGGACCAGGGAGCATCGATCAAGCAACAGCCCAACCGAGGGAGGCGGCAATGTGTCTGGGAACACCGAATAGTCGGATCGTGATCCTCTCGGATGTTTCAGGGCGCGCATTGCGAGCCAGTCGCTGTGCCCGCGAGAAACGATAATGGGCCCGTTCAGCACGGGAAAGCGGCGCAGGAGTAACAGGGAGTGTGGCAGCATCCCTGCCATTCCCAGCCTCTGCCTGGATCTCTACACGCTGGTGGCGAAGGAGGTGAAAGCAGGCCCGCCGATGATCCCTCCGACTCCAGTCCCGGCCTGTGGAGCGGAGCAGAACCGACGACCACGGGATGGAGGAGGACGCTGACCTGGCGCGGTTTGGCCGTTGCCCCGCCATTCCATTGGCATTGCTCGCGTAACGGACAGGGACGACAACTGCGGATGCTGGCTCCATACACGACACGCAAACTGCCATCAGCTTCTCGGCGTCGTTCATGGGCCACAAGAGGTTGGTTGGCAGGACAACGCAGGGTACCATCAGACTGGAGCACAAAATCCTGCCCGGAGAAGCGATGCAAATACAATTCCACCACATCGACGGCAGTGAATGCCTGCTGCGGTAGATTCGTAAAGAAGAGTTCGTAGACGATGCCCGAACGGGTCACGCCAACGCGGCTCTTCTTTTTGCGAGGCTCGGATGCGTTGCGACAACCACGCGGCAGAGGAGACCCTCAGGTCCGACTGGCACGTTCGGGCAATCGTAGAGGGAACGTTGGGTCTGACTTTCGGGACGAGGCTTTAACCGATCAGGGGGCAAGTGCAGACGTGCCTGAACGAGCGGATGGTCAAGCACGCTGTACTCCTTGCCACGGGTCACAAAAGCAAAGCCAGCCACATCGGAGAGCACCGCTCCTGTCCCATAGAGGCCAAAGATATGGAGCAAGGCGCGTGCTGGTGGGAGCTGATGCGCTGTCAAATAGCGTGTGATTGCAGCGAGACCCTGGCGCAGCTCCACACGTGCCTTTCCGTTCCCTCGGTTGCCAAACGAGCCGAGCCGACTTCTAGCTGTGAGCCTGACTAACGGTGGTCCGCGTCCTTACCACTTGTCCACGCTTGCGGCCTCGATACCCAGGCGCACAGACCTCGTCCAGCCGACGAAAAGCCGGGGGCAGATCGTCGGTCTGAGGCAACGCCCGTTGGCGGGCGGCTTCCCGCGTGCCATCGAGGTCTATGACCACCCAACTGTTCCCTGCTCGATCCATCAGCCCTCCCGTTTGCTTGTCAGTCGTGAGCGGACGGCGAAGCCTATCATCGAGAAAGAGCGTGCGCAGCGCTTCAACAGGCTCTTCAGTTAGTGCCGCTAAAAAGCGGGAGAGCGCTGAACGCGAAGGCAACCGATCACGTTCAAATAAGGCCATGAACGGGACGGCAACCGGTCGGAGTCGTTGGTAGAACTTCTCCAGGGTCCGTTCCCCACTGATGGCATAACCAAAGAGGACGGCGAGAAAGTCAATGGCCTCGTAGTGCCCAAAACGTCGTCGCACAACACGTACCTCTTCACTGATCTTAGTCAGGAGGCCGTGCTTGCGCAGATATTCGACTTACTGTGTTTTCAGACCTGGGGCAGCCTGTGATGGTCGCTGGTTTCCTGTTGGGAGGGAGAGCCAGCCCGAATGCGTTGGGCAAACGAGTCGAGAGATCGTGCGAGCGTTGTTGGTTCTTTGAACGGAAGGAGGTGGGTGTTGTCCACCCACTGGAGAGAATATGCCGGGTACAGGCGCGCGAGTTTTTCACTGCCAGCCCGCCACAGCGCATTGTTGCGCTCAGCACGCGCTCCCTTTTCCCCAGCAGATTTCGTTGCCAGGACCAGTTCGACAGGACAATCAAGCTGGTCGTAGGCCGAAAGGAGCTGTTCGCGGTGCGTATTCAGCTCAATGGTCAAGGCTGCAAACTCGGAAGGAGTGAGTCGATACCCCATGCCAACCAGAGACAGGAGGAGCGGCCCAAACTTCATTGCGGGCGTATCGAGGCGGCGCTTGACATCCTCAGGATCAGCCACAAGATTGACCGGGACAGCACCGTCAATGAGAAACAGCCCTGCCACTCTTCCTGGATGAGCTGCTGCATACCAGACAGCCAGGTCGGCCCCCAGGGACCAGCCAACCACAAGCGGTCGATCGAAAGCCTCCTGGTCCATGATGACCTCGGCATCGCTCAAGAAGCCCTTGAAAGAGACATCAGACGAGCGCGTTGTTTTGCCATGATTGCGAAAATCGAAGGTGACAAACCGATACGGTTCACGAAGTTCGTGGATGAGTCGCTTCCAACTCACTTGTGTTGCTCCCCCTCCGTTGAAGAACAGAAGCGTTTGTCCCTGTCCTGTCTCGCTGACCGCGAGTTGGACCTCTCCGTTTGCTATCTTGTAGTGTTTTTCCTGTATGCTCATGATATCGTGTGGACCTTTCTCTTACCCAAAGAGACCTTGGAAGAGCGCCTGTAATCCAAAGTCAAACTCCTGATCAGCATTCCACTGGACAATCTCGGGCAACAGCGTGTGGAGCCTGGGATATTGTTCTGCCGGAAAGTGTTGCCAGACCATAGGACCATTTGGCCCTGGCTCCAGACCCGCGACCGCTTGCGTTCCTGTGCCGATCAATGTGTGTCCAACAATAAAACCAACCAGGCACTGGAGCGCATAGATAGACTGAACGCCGGTGATCTGTGCCTGATGAAATGTTTCAAGAAGACGGTCTAACATCACAAGAGAGGCTGATGTGCGCAGCGGACTAGTTGCGACGAGCGGAAGCACGCGTGGATGAGCGCGAAGAACGTCCCGAAAGGCGTGAGCAATTGTCCATAATTCCTCACGTGGCGTGGCATTGGGATGCACAGGTAATGGAGTCTGAACAATGAGCAGTTCGATCACCCCATCAAAGACGGCTCGCTTACTCTCAACATGGTTGTAGAGTGACATCGCCTCAACCCCGAGCGACGCTCCGAGCTTGCGCATATTAAAGCCTTCCAGGCCCTCTTGATCAATCAAGTGCAGGGCTGCTTCCAACACTCGTTGTCGTGTAAGTGGCTCACCAGATTTCGCCATGATCTTCGGCCTTTCTATACTTACGTTGTAAGCTTACAACGTAAGTATAGGCAGAGAAGGAAGAATGTCAAGAGATCCTTTTCGGGGTCTATTGATGAGATGTAACTCGTTGCGCAATCCGTGGGAGTATGGAGCGCATTGCCTCATCTCACTTCCGCCTCCGCCATCAGTTCAAACGCTCCCTACTTGAAAAGGGAGGCCACCACGTGCGAGAGGTGGCCTCCCTTTTCAAGTAGGAGTAAGCAGTGCCTGTTCAATGAACAGAGGCAGATTGTAGATGAGGCAATGCAAGGTATAGGGCAGGATGTCTCACTTGAATTTGCGCAAAAGGTCTGGTAAAGTTGTTCTAGAGCGCGCTGAGGGTGTAGCATCCTGCCTTCGCGAGAACGTGACCTCTTTTGCCGCAGGCGTGCAACACCTTTTCTCAGCGCCGCACGAAACTCGGACGTTGTTGTTCTTTCGGCCTCAAAAGCCGATTCATACCAGGTGGTCGGCGATCCTGGGACACCCTGCCTTCCAAGCAGGCTGTCACGAACCTTCATTCCATTCTTCGACCCCATCATTACCTTTGCAATTATTCCCCAGCGATCGTTCCGGCTATGAGCGATGAGTTCATAGTTTCAGGTCAAGACCGTGCCCGCACATCTAGACCTGGACGATCAGACATGCTACACTTGGCGAGCAAGTGACCCCGCAAACACCTATGCTCGTCAATGTAGGAGATTTCGCGCTGATCTTGAAAGATGCGGCGTCCACTCGTGTGGACCCGAGGAGGAAATGATGTCCGCCGAACAAGAACAATGGGCTGTCCAGATCCGCGAGATTCCAGCTGCCTTTCGCATGGCGCTGTCCAGTGATGATCACGCCATCCGACATCGTCCCGCAGCAGGTGAATGGTCAGCGATCGAAGTGGTCGGCCACATGATCGATAAAATGGGGATCTGGACCAGTCGGGTGGAGCGTCTTCTGACCGAGGACCTGCCTGCGTTACCAGCCTATGATCAAGACGCGTTGGTCCGTGAACACGACTACCAGCATGATGATCCAGAGGAATTATTTGAGCAGTTGGGGCAGGCGTGTGAACGCTTTGCGAGCTTGATTGAGCGTGTCCCATTCTCCGCTCTGGAGCGAGAGGGGGTGCATGAAGAATTTGGTCCCATCACGCTCCGTCAGTGTATTGTATATCCTCTCGAATCCTCTCCTGAGCACCTGCAGCAGCTACACGCCGCACAAATCCTCGTGTAAGACCGGTGAGCTTGAACATCCACTTCCCTATGTGCAACTTGTCGAGAGGCCAGAGAGTTTGGCAGTGTGTCACGCCACACTCGTTTCCTGCGCACCTAAAACAGGAGAGGGGATACTGCACGCGCTCATGCTCCCCTGGTCTCCATACGCAGGTCGGTCGACTGACGCTCGACCTTGAACGAGTCGCCTGCTCATCAATGCTGCGCTGAAAGCTATGCACAGGAGGCAGGAGAACGTGTCCTCTATTTCCCTTCTGCTCTCGCGCTTGCTGATACTGTCTTTCCGAGGCACGCTTGAGGCGCTGCAAGGAATCTTCGATGCTGGCAGCGAATGGTTTCGCGCCAACTGTTTCAAGGAACCAACCCCACCAGCCTGGGGGGAAGATGAAGTCTCAGCCATACTGGACGCGACAGGTGGTCGCCTCGATGGGAGTGCAGGAGATGTGTGGTTTCATTTGCAAGCCCAGTGGGAAAAAAGCATGCAGGCCGAGCTGGTGTCTTTCGGGATTGACCTCTTCGACCTTGAAGAGGAAGTGCCAGGTGCGGCCAAAGGCTTTTCCTGCGAAGGAGATGGTCTGGCCTACGGTGGCTGGACCTGCTGGCTCACTCCGTTCTACCTGGATATCGGCTGAGAACCACTCGCAATAGCGTTCCCATTGGACGAGGTTCCCCCAGATCACCTCGACCGGTGCCGCGACGATGGCGGCGGGACAGACTGTCAGGCCCATAGGATGTTCCTCCTCTCTCTTTCAAGATCAGGCCGGGTGGGTGGTCCCCACCCATGCATATGTTCTGGCTTGATGAGAAACTCCCCACCTGCGGGAGAGAAACTCGAATCCTCGCGCCTCCCGCGACTGACACCCGTATGCAAACCTCGCTTTCTGATCTTTGTCTGCTTCAGCCCACACAGCCAGTCTAGCAGAAAGAACCTTCTTCGTCTAGATGTGCAGAGAGATGGCTGGGATGAGACCTTGCTGGGGTCATGCGCGAAAATAGGAAGAACCGCAACCAAAAAAGATTACGGCTCTTTTTTCTTCGTGCGCAGGTCCCCGAACACGCTCACGCCCCCCTTTTCCGCATCACCCTTGACAGCAAAACCGGTGGACAACCGTGGATTTCCGTGGATGGGGATAGAAATTCGATTGGCCTGTGGAGCGGCTGGAAGACGTCGGTGGACTTGGAAAGACGAGGAGTGCCGAAGGGGGGACTCGGCACGATGAATGTGCCGGTAGTTTTGTTCGACCAGATCTTTCGCCTTGCGATACTTCTCATCTAGCTCTAGGGCAGGACCTCTCACTTTCGCTCGCGCTTTCGGGTGCAGCGCTGGCTCAAACGGGAACGGGAACGCCAGGAAGAACAACAGATGAGCTGTGCTGAGCGGCACGTCCGGTAGATGATCGACCACCATGGTGATGACCATGGCCACCGCTGGCCGGACCGGGCAGAGTCATGAGGGAGTACCAAGAGCTTGGCTGTACAGCAACGCCGACGACTTTCAGTAATACATAACGGTCTGCAGTGAACAATGAAACAAGGAAAGAAGCACGAGGAGAACACGGGCGAACACCGGCGAACAAGCCCAGGCGTATCCCGTATGCGCTACCAGATACATTGTATGATCGTCCCAAGCCAGGTTACAAGCGGCTTGGGACATTTCGTTTCTGTGCATCTCTCCCTTTATGCAGCAACCATGTAGCAACTGGGTAACTCAGCTCATCCTCCTTTTGATCTTGAGGCTCTCCCTGGCTCCTCATCCAGTGCTCTGGGGAGATTGGCCGCGTCGCTCCCATCGGCGGGAGTTGGTGAAGCTCCCTCGTCACCAGCGCGTTAACATCCGCGTAGTTGACCCCTCTCCACCGGCGCAGGCCGCGCCAGCTCGACCGTTTTCTCGTGCAGAGCGAGCACACTACCGACTCTCGTGGGCCGAGCGCCTCGCACGCAATGCACGCGCACAAACAGCAAGCAAGGTCTCGATCAGGCTGTTCGGAATCCCACCAGCCTTTGCCACGTTTCTCGGCTTGTCGATCGTCTGACGTGCACGCGCCTAGGCGCTGCTCTCGTTTCTCTCGGCTTGGAAAGGGGCTCCGCTCTGAGATATACTGAGGGATCAGCAAAACTCTGCTGATCTCGAACGAATGACGTAGCATGAGGAACAAATGAAACAACTGCATTATTCTCTCGTGGATGTGTTTACGAATCAGCCGTTCGGCGGGAACCAACTGGCCGTGTTTCCTGATGCGCGCGGTCTGGCCCCGGAAACCATGCAAGCCCTGGCCAAAGAACTCAATCTCTCGGAGAGTGCCTTCGTGCTCCCTGCTCAAGATGCGGCATCTGACTATCGAGTACGCTTTTTTACACCTGCGGTCGAATTGCCCATGGCGGGTCATCCGACGGTTGGAACCGCCTTTGTGCTGGCCTATGAGGGCATGATCCAGCTCGACTCCCCAGAGACGACCATTACCTTTGAGGAGGGCGTGGGAGTGGTTCCCGTCACCCTCTCTGCGCGGGAAGGGCAGCTCCACTTGATCCAGATGCGTCAGCCGCTCCCCACTTTTGGGCCGGTGTTCGCCGATCGCGAGGCGATTGCCCGGATGCTCTCCCTTGATCCCGCCCTCCTCGACACAACGCTGCCGCTGGAAGTGGTGTCGTGTGGAGTCCCTTTCCTCTTTGTGCCAGTCAAGAGCTTAGAGGCCATACGCGCCATTCGCTTTCGACTGGATATCTGGGAGCGCGTGCTGCGCGATTTTGCCGCCCCACATGTCTTCGTCTTCACGCAAGAGGTGGTGCTCCCCGATTCGACGGTGCATAGCCGCATGTTTGCCCCAGCGATGGGCATCGCCGAAGATCCAGCAACAGGTGCCGCCAGTGGCCCGTTGGGCTGTTATCTCGTGCGCCACGGACTGGTGCAACCTGCCGGAGTGGGGAGCAGTCGGATGGTCAGTGAACAAGGCTTTGAGTTGGGACGTCCCAGTTTGGTGCAGGTGAAGATCGAGCTGGACGGACAACACATCACGGACGTGTCGATTGGCGGGCAGTGCTACTTCATGGGCAAAGGATGGATCACGCTGGCTGAGTGAGAGCTTCTTTCGTCTTCGGACAAAATCTGCCTCAGAGAACAAATGATAGCAACTTCCGTGCGTTTTGCAAAGGAACATCGGCGAAGAGCTGATCTTGTTGCAGAGGTGGAAAACACTTCGATTGGAGGTGGTTTTGTGAAGAGGACAAAGACAGATTTTTCGTGAGGCAATGCGCTTTAGTTGGGGGTAATCGATATATGAAACTTCCCGCCAGTTTTCAACAGAGCTAATAGACAAAACTGAATATGGGGATTATACTGCTCTCAAACAACAGCTCAGACGCTTTCTCGATGAGGTGTACAAGTACAAGCGCATCCATTCTACCTTGGGCTAACTCCCTCCAGCCGAGTTTTAAAGCCACTGGAAGCAGTAGAGCCACCAGTCTGACATGCACGAACAACGACGGAATGTGTTTCCAGTCTACCGGAGCAGTACATGGCAACAGAACACACTCAAAAAACTGAAGAAATGCAGCCGGAAACGGTCAAATTCTTGTCACTTGGAGGAGAAGAAGATGTCACACGCAATATGTATTTATATGAGCACAAAGACCAAATACTTATTGTCGATTGTGGCTTGGGGTTCCCCGATGAAACCATGTTGGGAGTAGACTTACTCCTGCCTGATATTACCTATCTCCTTCAGAACTGTATGCCCGAGGGCAAAGCCAAAAAGAAAATCGTCGGTATGCTGTTGACCCATGGACACGAAGATCATATCGGCGGCTTGCCGTATATTTTGCCGCAATTGCCGTCTTTCCCTTTGTTTGGATCACCGCTCACAGCCGCTCTTGCCAATGAAAAATTGACCGAATTCCATACTCAGCCTGTTGTCCAGACGGTTCCATTTACTCCTGGCACCATGCAGATCGGTGATTTCAACATTACCTTTATCCATGTCACACACTCCATACCAGATGCGGCACACCTTTTCATTGAAACACCTGCAGGCAACTTCTACCATGGAGCGGACTACAAATTCGATTTGACTCCTGCTGACAGGAAAAGGACGGAATTTCTCAAAATAGCACAGGCAGCACAAAAAGGCATAACGGCCCTTCTTTCCGATTGCCTTGGCGCGGAAAGACCCGGATTTACTCCCTCGGAAGAGATACTCACGCAGAATTTTGAAAAAACGATGCGGGACTATCAAGGAAAGGTATTTATCACGACCAATTCTTCCAATGTGTCCCGTTTGAACCAGGCGATTGAGGCGGCGGAAAAGCTCAACCGTAAAGTCTGCTTTGTCGGTAGATCTATCATCAAAGCTAAACGCATCGCACAACAACTCGGCTATCTGCATATCAAGCGGGGAACTGAAATCCAAATAGACCAAATACCTCACTTGAAGAGCAATCAAATCATGCTTCTGGTAGCGGGAAGCCAGGGCCAGGAAAACTCTGCCATGACACGCATAGCGGGGGGAGAATTCAATGAAATACGACTGCAACCCAATGATATAGTGATCTTCTCAGCTGATCCGATACCAGGCAACGAACTTGCGGTCAGTTCGTTGGTAGATGCCATCGCAAAAAAAGGCGCAACGGTCCTGTATTCGGATATTGCCCGTGGTTCCTTCCACGTCTCCGGTCATGGCTCTTCCGGCGATCATATGCTTTTAATTTCCTTGACCCGGCCCAAATACCTCCTGCCAATCAGCGGAACGTATCGGCATATGATCGCATACCGTACCCTCGGTGAAAAAATGAACTACAAAAGAAATCAGATTTTTCTGATTGAAAATGGGCAGGAAGTAGTATTTACTGCTCAACAAGCCAAAATCGGCAAGAAAATTGAGGTGAAAAATGTCTACGTCGATGAAGTATCGGGGGAAGAACTGGAAAGTTACGTTATCCGTGACCGTGAACGGTTAGCACAGGAGGGAGTCTTAATCCTGCTGGTAGAAATCAACGCTTCTACCAG
>Ga0207646_10002909_pt1 | contig 19873 bp, 17 predicted proteins | sample KBSK5502metaG_FD_184343 | JGI IMG/M metagenome (GOLD analysis project Ga0207646, IMG submission 184343) | Corn, switchgrass and miscanthus rhizosphere microbial communities from Kellogg Biological Station, Michigan, USA - KBS K5-50-2 metaG... | ecosystem: Host-associated > Plants > Roots >...
ACGCGATCGTGCCCGCGGTGAGCGCGAGGCCCGACAAAACAACGCTCTCGCCGCGGATGGTGGTCACGGTCAGCGGCACGAAGATGTCCGGCGCGAAGAACGCGAACGTGAGCATCCCCCTCGACAGCACCGCAGCGGGCAGCGCGCCACGCGCTCTGAAGGTGCCCGCCGGCAACAGGCTTCGAAGCGCCGGGACCCCCAGGACCAGCCCGATCGCGACCAATGTCGGTGAAACGACGAAATCTCGTGCCTGCAGTCCGGCCAGCACAAGGCCCGTGCCCGAGGCGACGCGGACCGCGTCCCACAGCACGCGGCGTCCGACACGGTCGGGATTGCCAGGAACGTTGCGCAGCTCGCGCAGAGCGAGCGAACCGGCGACGACGACGAGCGGCAGAAGACCGAGAAACACCGATCGCCAGCCAATGTGGTCCGCGACGAACGCGGCGACCGCCGGGCCCGCGATACCTGGCACGACCCACGCCGTCGAGAGGATCGCGAACATCCGAGGCCGGAGCGCATCCGGATAGGTGCGACCGATCACGACGTACGCGACGGCCGGTATCGCGCCCGCGCCGAATCCCTGGATCGCACGCGCCGCGACCAGCACCGGCATCGACGGCGCGAGGCCCCCGATCAGAAGACCGACGGCGAAGAGGGCGAGACCGGCCCCGAACGGAGGCGCCGGACCGAAGCGGTCCGCGAGCTCGCCGGTGACGACGATCCCGACGAGGGCAGCGAGAAGGAATGCGCTGAAGACCCACCCATAAAGTGCGATGCCGCCGAGGTCGTCGGCGACGAGCGGCATGATCGTCGCGATCGCGAGCGCTTCGAACGCGACGAAGGTCACGTTGAGAACGAGGCCCACGGTGAGCCCGCGCCAGCGGTCGTGCATTAGGCCGAAAGTCACCTGGACGGGGGACGTGCTAACACACCGCACCGACACCCGGTTGACAGGTCCGCCGACGTAACCTCGGATCGATGCGGGGAGCGACGATCACCTGTCCAAAATGCGCGACCGAGATGCCGGTGGCGTTCAGTTTCTGCGGGAAATGCGGGGCGCGGCTTCTCGCGGTCGCCTCCGTGGAGGGCGAGACCAAGCAAGTGACGGTCCTGTTCGCGGACATCTCGGGATTCACGGCGCTCGCCGAGCGCCTCGATCCGGAAGAGCTCCACGAGAACATGCGCGCGGCCTGGGACGCCATCGCGGTAGAGATCCGGGCATCCGGCGGCCTCATTGAGAAGTACATCGGCGACGCGGTGGTCGCGGTATTCGGCGCGGTCGACAATGAGGTCGACCATCCGGCGCGCGCGCAGCGGGCCGCGCTCGCGATCCTTGGCGCTCTCGATCGTGAAAACGAACGCATCGCCGAGCGCACCGGTCGCAACCTCGCGCTGCGGATCGGGATCAACACCGGCCTCGCCGTCGCCGGTGCCGTCGGCGACAAGGAGAGCGAGTTCGGCGTGCTCGGCGACGCTGTGAACGTGGCGGCGCGGCTCGAGCAGGCGGCGGAGCCGGGCGAAGTCCTCGTTGGCGACGCCACCTATCGGCTCGCTCCGGCCTTGTTCGCGTACGAACCGCACCCGCCCGTCGCCGCTAAGGGGAAGACGGCGCCGCTCGTCGCGTGGCGGCTCCTCCGCGTCGAGACCGCAACGACCGACCGCACTCGCGCGCCGCTTGTCGGGCGCGATCAAGAGGTCGGACTGCTTTTGAGCGCGCTGGACGAGGCGCTCGCCGGAAAGGGACACATCGTCTCGATCGTCGGCGAGGCCGGACTCGGAAAGAAGCGGCTCGTGGACGAGCTGCTCGCCGATCCGCGCGCGCTGGGCGCGCGAGTCGCACGGGCGCGCTGTTCTCCGTACGACGCGCACCGCGCGTACGGCGCGATCTCGGACCTTTTGCGCCGCGCGCTCGCGATCGGAACGAACGCGCCGACCGAGATCGCGCACCGCATGCTCACCGAAACGGTCCCCGGTATGGAGCCCGAGGCCGCGAAGCTCGTGCTCGCCGCTCTTGGTTACAGCCTGACGCTGCCGCCGCTTTCGGGCGAGACCCGCCGCAAGCTCCTCGACCGCGCGATCCGTGATCTCATCCTCCGGGTCGCTCGCACGCAGCCGGTCATTCTCGCCCTGTCCGATGTTCAGTGGGCCGATGCGGCAACGCGGGAGCTCCTCGCCGCGCTCGCGCCAGCGCTCGCGAGCACCGCGGCGCTCTTCGTCACGACCTATCGGCCCGAACTGAATCCGCCGTGGTCGACGAGCCGCGGTCATGTCCAGATCCGGCTCACACCGCTCGAGCCCAGGGCGAGCGCCGCTCTGCTCCAGGCGCTCCTCCCCGCGAGCGCGCTCCCGCAGGAGGCCGTCGACGACGTCGTTTCGCGGAGCGCCGGCAGCCCCACCTATATAGAGGAGGCGGCACGATGGCTCGTCGCCACGGGTGTCGTCGTCGAGCGGGAGGATGCGTCCCCGCTCGCCGAGGTGAGCCGCATGCGCGAGCTTCCCGATGCGCTTTCGATGCTGCTCCTGCGCCGCGCGGAGCCTGCAGTCGGTCCGGAAAAGCGGGTCCTTCACGCGACCGCGGTTGCGGCGCGCGCCTGCGAGCCCGGCCTGTTGCGTGCGCTCTTCGGTCAGGACCTCGATGTCGACTCGGCTCTTGCGAGCCTCAGCGCTCGCGGCCTGCTCGAGCGCGCGAGCCACGGGGACTACCGGTTCCGGCAATCGCTGTTGCGCGAGCTCGTCTACGAATCGATCCCACGGCGGAAACGCGAGGATCTGCACGGCCGCTTGGGCCAGGTCATCGAAAGCGTGATGCCCGAGATCGCGGTCCAGCAACCAGAGCTCCTCGCGAGTCACTTTTCGGAGTCGACGCACGTCACCCGCGCGATCGATTACACGATGAGATCGGGTGACCGGGCGGCGGCGCTATACGCGCTCGTGGATGCCCTCCATCACTATCGCGCCGCGGCGCGTCTCGCCGAGCGCCTTCCCGGCGGCGGCCAATCGGAGCGCGCCCGCGCGCTCGTGCAGGCATGCGACGCGGCGCGCGCGCTCGGGCACGCGGACGCGCTCGCGATCGCCGAGGACGCACTCCGCGGCACGCTGGCCGACGACGTCGTCCGTGCCGCGCTTCGGCGCCGCGCTGGCGAGCTCGCGGCTCGCGCGCACGAGACCCAGCGATCGGCCGAGCACCTCGTGGAGGCGGATCGCCTCACGCCGGCCGAGGGACGCGAGCGCGCCGAGCTCACCCTCGCGAAGGCGTACCTCGCGCGCTCGGACGAGCGACCGGCCGAGGCGCTCGCCGTCGGACGGACGGCGGTGAAGGAGGCGCTCGCCGCGAACGATCGCGGCGTCGCGCTCGCGGCTGAGGAAGCGGTCGCGACTTTCGCGGCCGACTCGGGAGCAGCGGAAGAATCGCTTCGCGCAACCGAGAGATGCGTCGAGCACGCCACCGCGATCGGGGACCTATCTGGACTGGCGCGGGCGCTCACGCTTCTCACGTACGCGGCGCTCGATCGCGGGGAGCTCGCGAAGGCTGAAGAGCTCGCGCATCAGCTCCTGGGCGCCGAATCGCGGCTCGGCAACGTCTCGGGCGAGGCAGGCGCGCTCCGCGCTCTCGGTCGGGCGTTCTTCGGACTCGGCCGCTACGCGGAGGCTGAGGCGACGCTCGGGCGCGCACTCGGTCTCGCTGACCCGCTTGCACAGGGCCCCCAGCCGGCGGACCCAGCATCGACGTTGCTCGTTCTTGGCTCGCTCGCGATCGAGCGCGGCGACTTCGCTGCCGCGGGCACGACCCTTTCGGAGGCACGCGCGGTCTCCGAGCGATCGCCGGCGCGGGCACACCTCGCAACGCGTATCGCGGCGGAGCTCGCGCGGCTCGCGCTGTACCAGGGATCGCTCGAGGACGCGCGACACCACGCCGACACGGCGCACGCGGCCGCGATCGAACACGAGTGCCGCCCTTGCGGCGCCGGGATCGCGGCGACCCTCATCGAGGTCGCCTGCGCCAACGGGGAGCTCACCGTCGCTGACGCGCGACGGACGGAAGGCCTGGAGCACGCGTTCCGTCTCGGACTGCCGGTGTCAAGCGCGGAGATCCGCGCCGCTTCGGCCCGCCTTCTCGTCGCGCACGGCGACGTCGCCGGTGCGCGGAGCGAATGCATCGAAGCGCTCGCGGTCTTCGAGATGAGCGGCCCGACCTATCTTGCGGAGCGCACGCGGCGCCGGATCGCTGAGATCGATGTCGAGGGGAAGGCGGATACGGCCTAGAGCGTGAACTCGCCGGGCGCGATCTTGTCGCGTCCTCCCATGTACGAGCGGACCGCGGCCGGAATTTCCAGCGATCCATCCTTGCGTTGGTAGTTCTCCATGATCGCGATCATCAGGCGCGGTAGCGCGACACCCGATGCGTTGAGGATATGGACGTGCTCGGGCTTACCAGCGGCTTCCCGCCGGAAGCGGATGTTCGAGCGCTCGGACTGGAAGGAGCCACAGTTCGACGCCGATGAGACCTCGAGCCACTCGTTCGCGGCCGGGCCCCACGCGTCGACATCGAAGCCACGCATCGCGGTGAAGCCGAGGTCGCCAGTGCATCGCTCGGTCACGCGCACCGGAAGCTCGAGCTTCTCGAGGACGTCGACCGCGAGCGCCGTCATCTTGTCGAGCCACTGTCCCGATTCCTCCGGCGCGCAATGCACGACCATCTCGACCTTGTCGAACTCGTGGCCGCGCTTGATGCCGCGCACGTCGCGGCCGGCGCTCATGTGCTCGCGGCGGAAGCATGCGGTGTACGCGACGTAACGTCGCGGCAAGGACGCGGCGTCGAGGGTCTCGTCGCGATGCAGCCCCACGAGCTGCGGCTCGGCCGTGGGAACGAGCCACACATCGTCGTCCTCATCGCGGTAGAGGTTCTCGTCGAAGTGTGGGAGGTGCGCGCTTCCCATTAGCGTTTCGCGCCGCGTCACGAACGGCGGGTAGATCTCGGTGAAGCCCACGGCGATCTTGAGGTCGATCATCCAGGCGATGAGCGCGCGCTGCAGCGCTGCGCCGCCGCCGCGCAGCACGTAGAAACGCGAGCCCGAGAGCTTCGTGCCTCGCGGGATGTCGAGGATCCCGAGCGACTCGCCGAGCTCCCAATGCGGTCGCGGGGAGAGCTCCAGCTTCTTCGGTTCATCCTTCCGGATGACCTTGTTGTCGTGCTCGTCCTTCCCACGGGGCACGCGCGGGTCGATCTCGTTCGGTATCCACAGGAGCATCTCGTCGCGCTCCGCCTCGAGCGCCGTGAGCTCGGCCTGGAGCGACTTGATCTTGTCCCCCACCTCGCGCATGCGGGCCTTGACGTGGTCGCTCGGCGGCCCACCACGGCTCGCCTTGTTGCGCTCGGCGTTCAGTGACTCCACCTGGGCGCGCAGCTCGCGGGCCTTTCGGTCGAGTTCGAGGACACGGTCGAGCGGCGCGTCGAAGCCGCGCGCGACAAGCATGTCGCGCACTTTGTCGGGGTCCTCACGGATGCGCTGGAGAGGCGTCATGAAGCGCGTGCCATTATCCGTGCTCTCCCGTGTACGACGTGGTGCTCGTCGCCTTCGAAGGACCCGACCGCTATTCGTTCGTCGGGGGTCTCGCCACGCGCATGATCGATCTCGCCGAGGCGCTGGTCGATCGCGGGTACTTCGTGCATCAGGTGTTCGTGGGCGATCCCAAGCTGCCGGCGCGCGAGGAGCGCTCCGAGGGGCGCCTCGTTCTCGAGCGGTGGTCGCAGTGGATCAGTGCCTACCACCCGCGGGACGTGTACGACGGCGAGGACGGCAAGTGGCGCGACTTCTCGCGCACGGTTCCGGCTCACCTGGCGGACCTCGTCGCCGCGTCAGCGTCACAGGGACGGCGCACCGTGCTCCTCTTCGAGGACTGGCAGACCGCCAACGCGGCGATCGGGACGGCCGCGATTCTGAACATTCGGACGCCGGGGGCGGGCGCCATCCTGTGGAATGCCAACAACACCTATGGCTTCGGCACCATCGATTTCGCGCTGCTGCGCCGTGCCGCGTCCATCACCACGGTCTCCCGCTTCATGCGCGCCGAGATGTCCGCGGTCGACGTCGACGCGGCCGTGCTGCCGAACGGCATCGCCGAGCGCTGGCTCAAGCCCCTCCCGCCGACCGAGGCGCGCCCGCTCCGCGAGGCGTTCGGCGACCGTCCGACGTTCGTGAAGGTCGCGCGGTTCGATCCCGACAAGCGCTGGCTTTGGGCCATCGACGCGATCGCCTTCATGCGCGACGCCGGCGCGCGGCCGCGTCTGCTCATGCGCGGAAGCCGCAGCCCCTATGCGGACGTCGTCGGCGCGCGCATCCGCGCGCGCGGGCTCTCGATAGAGCGCGTCGCCCTCCCGAATGAGGCCGTGACACGCGATCTCGCGGCCGCGGTCGCGGCGAGCACCGCCGACGTCCTTTTTCTCGACTACTTCATCCCCGAGCGCACGCTCCGCGCGCTGTACCAGGCCGCCGATGGCGTGCTGGCGAACTCAGAGAAGGAGCCGTTCGGGCTGGTCGGCCTCGAGGTCATGGCCTCCGGCGGCGTCGCGTACGTGGGCCGGACCGGCGAGGACTATGCGGTCCCGTTCGGGAATGCCGTCGTGATGCAGAGCGACGACCCGCGCGAGCTGCTGGCGACGCACGCGACGCTTCGCACCCGGCCCGAGGTCGTGCGCACGATCCGCGCGGACGGCAAGGCGACAGCGAAACGGTTCGCGTGGCCTCGCGTGCTTGATGGCTACGAGGCGATCTGGGAGACAGCGTTCGCGCTTACGGTCTAAGTCGTCCCACGGTTCTCCAAGGGGCTTCCGGCCGCTCAGAGCGGATCAGAGTGAGGTCTCGGAAGTCACCTCGGAGGGCTTCCGACGCGTGGACTCGGAGGGTACGCGCATATTCGCCGACCGCCTTCTTCATCGGCCCGGGATTGAGCACCCGGATCTGCTTTTCAGGACGCTCCCCGCGGTGAATGATGAGCGCATCGAGGAGAACCCCAGGAGGCGCGACCGCGCTGCGCTCTGCATGCGCGGGGCCGGGCCGGACGTAAGGCAGGATCAGTTCCTCCCTCCAGTCGAGATGCAACTCCACCACGGTGGTCGCGTTCTCGAATCTCGCCACAGCCCCGTAGCCCGTTTCCTCGAACACGATTGGTCCAAATCCGAAGTCTGATCGCAGGAATTGGAACGATTCCGAGCACGTCTCACGGAAGCAGTGCAGCGCAGGGGCATATCCGATCAATTCGTAGTACCCACGTCGTAGAAGGCCAGCGCCTCGCACCGCTATTTCCCTGACTTCTCCAAAATCTCGAAGCGCACAGCGCGCTCGACGAAGAGCGGCGTCGCGCGTCGCCTCGCGGGCGCCAGCCAGCGGACACGTTTCGAGAACCGCAGGTGGTCGCTCAGATAGTCGTTGAGCTCGGAGGAGTCCTCGAACGGGATCGCGTGCCACAGCCTTCCGTGGCGGCGCGATCGGAAGAGCTTTCTGCGAAGGACGTCGCGGATGGCCCGATCCGACATCTGATCATCCGTCTTCGTGGGCCGCTGCGTCCCGATCGCCCCGATCACGCGCCCGCGGGCGCTTCCGGCGCGCACCCGCGCCGAGACGCGCGAGTCAGGACGTGCGTCGACGAAAACTCCTCGCTCGACGAGGATCCGGTGGGCCTCCTGGAGGGCATCGACCATGCCCTTGTGCGCAACTCATCAGAGCGTCCACGAGAAGATCACGACGTCGAACGACGCGTCCGCCAGTCGAAGCGACTGCGCGGCCCCCTCGCTGAATTTCACATTGGAAAGCCCCTGCCGCTTTGCCTCGGCGCGTCCTCGCGCGAGCGCGCCGCGATCGGGATCCACCGCGAGCACCGACGCGGCGTCGCGGGCAGCGCCGAGCGCGAGTCGGCCCTCGCCCGCGCCGACATCGGCCACGCGAAGACCGCGAAGATCGAGACCATAGGCGCCGAGCTCGATCTCGGCCGGCGGCCGTAAGTAACCCAGGCCGCCTGGGAGAAGCCGGCCGGCGTTAGCCGTAGCGCTCACTTGACCCAGGAAGCATCGCACCGATGCGGTTGCCGGACGCGGCGATGCGCTGCGGATCCATGAGCGGGCTTCGGATGTCGTCCGGCGGTTCCGCGCCGGCGAACCACCACACGACCTCCAGATTCGCCCGGAAGAGCGCGTCGAACACCCCGTCCTCGGGGGACGAGTTGCGGCTCGAGTACCACCAGAACCAGTCGCTGCCTTCGGCGACCATGAGCGGCTGCCGGACGCTCTTGGGCATGAAGCGCAGCGAGCCCCACTGCTCCTGCGCGAAGCGGCGCGTCCGCTCGAGCGCGCTCCACGCGCGGGCGTGCGCCGGCTCACCGCTCCAGACGCGCAGACTCCCCTCGATCCATGACCCGGTGTGAAGGCGCGGGAGCTCGACGGTGGCCGGGACCTTCTCGAGGTAGTCCGAGATCCGCACGGTCTCGAAGCGATCATCCGCCTCGAGCTTGCCGTAGAGCGCCCGCAGGAAGTCGTTGCCGTTGTTGGGGTACTGCTCCCAGGCGTTCTCTCCGTCGAGGATGACCGATGCCAGGTACGGCCCGCCTTCGTTCGGCAGCCGGTCCCGAGCGCGCTCGAGCTTCGCGATCATGTCGCCGACCGCGTCCTCAGGCTTCATATCGCCGTAGACAAAGCCGATGCGATCGCTGAGCTCACGATCGCGGAAGATCACCGTCGCGCCGTTCGCGAGCCGGTACGGCCGGTAGAGGAGCGCGGGCTCGAGCAGCGCGCCGACCTCGTCGCGCCGCAGCTCGAGGTCCACCGATCGCGCGAGCACTCCCTCGTCGGAGGCGAACCACGCCAGGCCGGCCTCGTGGATCGCGTCGGCTGCCTCGGGCGAGACCGCGCCTTCCGATGGCCACACGCCGCGCGGCTTCTGCCCGAATGCGCGCTCGTGCGATGCGACCGCCTCCTCGAGCTGGAACGCCGCGTCGTCGGGATACGCGAACGGCGTTTCGGGAAGCACGGCCGTTGGATCGGACCGCAGCGCGGACCGGTTGTCGATGAGCAGCGGGAGGATCGGGTGGTAATAAGGTGTGGTCAGGATCTCGACCTGGCCGTCGCGCTCGAGCCGGTGATAGAGGTGCGGGACGCCCGACGCCATGAAGCGCTGGCGCCCGATGACGTACCGCACATCCTCGCGTGTGAAGCGCGCGCCCTTGTCGGCAAGCTCGACGAGGCGCTGGTCTGACCGGATGTCGTCCGGATCGATCCACGCGAGGTTGAACCAGAGCGCGAGATCGACGAAGTAGTCGTCTGACAGAAGCTCGTGCCGGTCGCCGGCCGCCATCGCGAGCTGCAACAAGCGGCGGTACTCGTGATAGCGGTGGATGACGTTGCCGTGATGGATCGAGAAGAAGCGCCGGAGGATGTGCGCGCGCTCGTCGCCAGCGAGCACGCCGTCGACCGTGCGCATCGTGAGTCGCGTGTCCTCGTCGTCCGCTCCGCGCGCGTAGTCCTCGAGCTGATCGCGCAGGCTCGGGACCATGGTGAAGTTCACCTTCACCCGCGGGAACTCCTGGAGGAGCCGCGCCATGTGGAGGTAGTCCTTCGACGCGTGAAGGCGCACCCACGGCAGGACGAACTCGCTCGTCTGGGGGTGCTTGTAGTACGGCTGGTGCATGTGCCAGAGGATCGCGACTGGCAGCTTCCCGTTCACGCGGCACGTCCCATCTCGTCGAGACGCTTTCGGACGAACGGCGCCTCCAAAGACGTCAGAAGCATTCCGGCCTTAGGACCGCTCGGCCTGCCGATGAAGGCGAGGTAGATGGCCGCGAACGCATCCTGGGTGGGCTTTCCCTTGTCGTTCACGAGGCCAGTCTTCTTCGCGTACTCGTAGAGCTGGTTTTGCATCTCGTCGGCATCGTGGACGTTGCCGACCAGAGACTTGATCTCAATCAGGTAGCGGCGTTGGCCGGCGGTGAGCTCGACGTCCGGCGCGGTGTCGCGGACGGCGAACTTGGCCTCCTCAGGAGCCCACCGATCCAGCCAGATCCGAGCAAGCTCGAGACGGCGGTGTAAGTCCTGAAGCTCCGCGGCGGTGAGCCGCGCGCCTTTGCGCTTCTCGGCCTCGACGTCCGGTCTGACGCTTGGGATCTGCAGCCAGTCCGCGAGGATCTGGAAGCGGACCCGAAATCCGGGCGGCTCCGGATCCGGAGCGACCTGCGACAGGCGCCAGGTCTTTCCCATATCGCTTTCGGCGTCCTCCAGGTAGGCGTCGCCGAAGCGGTCGTACTCATCGAACAGACGCGGGACGGTCGTGCCGCCCGGATCGAACTCCACGTGTCTCTTCGGGTGCGTGCGCAGCATGAGGAACCGCGTCAAGTCCGGTGGATAGATCGTGACCAGCTCGACGGCAGCGGTCCCGACACCCTTCGACGTCGACATCTTCTTTCCGCCCAACGTGAAGAACTCGTGCGCGAGCCCGAGAGGGGGCTCCTTCTTGAACACCTCGCGGTAGATCGCGTTCGAGCGGTCGCGCGATCCGCCCGCCGTCAGGAGATCCTTTCCACCCTCCTCGTACGTCACGCCGAAGTAATCCCACTGGGCGCACCACTGCTCGTTCCAGAGAAGCTTCGAATTCCCCTTGAACGGCGAGAGGCGACCCGTATGACCGCAACCCTCGGCCCACTCCACGTAATCCTTCTTGCACTCGTACGCGACGGTCTTCCCGTCGTAATCCGTGGCCAGCGTCGTACCGATGAGACCGCAGTTCTCGCAGATGATCGAGATCGGGAGCCAGCCCTCGGGATGCTCAACGTTCGCGACGCGTTTGTGGATCTGCCGGATGGCCTCCGCGCTGCGAAGGATCACGTCGATCTGCTTGTCCAGCGCGCCCGATCGGTACAGATCGCGCATGCGGTGAAACTCGGGTGTGATGCCGAGCCCGGCGAAAAGCGCGATGAATCGTGCCGCGTGGTACTCCGCGAAGTCAGGCGCGACCGCCGGGTCCGGCGACGGGATCGCAAAGAGTGGCTTGCCCATGTGCTCGGCCATGCCGGCCTGAAGCCGCATGGAAGCCGCGTCCATCGGGTCGTAGTCGTCGATCGTGTAGACGAAGCGGACGTCAAGCCCGCGCGAGCGAAGCGTGCGGAAGATCGCATCGCTGATGGTCGGTCCTCTGAGATGTCCGATCGGAACCGGCCCCGATGGCGTCTTCGAGTCGCGCACGACGTGCGGCTTTGCGGGATCGAGAAGCTCTGCTTCCTCGTCGGCCCAGAAGGCCGCCTCGTGCCCGGAGCTCAACGTACGGTGAGGATCTTCATCTCCACCGCGCCGGCCGGAACGACCAGCCGGACCGTCTCCCCTGCGCGGTGCCCCATGAGTGCTTTGCCGACCGGAGACTCGTTCGAGATGCGCCCTTCGGCCGGAGCGGCCTCTGCCGACCCGACGATGACGTACTGCTCCTTCGAGCCCTCGGCCTCCACGGTCACGTGGCTGCCGATCTCGACCATTTCGTGTTTCGCCTTCTCGTCGATGATCTGGGCGTTCTTGACCTGCTGCTCGAGTGTCATGATCCGGCCCTCGAGGAACGCCTGATCGTTCTTCGCCTGCTCGAGCTCGGAGTTCTCGGTGAAGTCTCCGAATTCCATGGCCGCGTGGATGCGCTCGGCCACACGGTGGCGACCGGCGCTCTTCAGGTCATCGAGCTCGGACTGGATCCTCTTCAGACCGTCCGCGGAGACGTAGACAGGCTTCTCAAGGTTGTTCATAGGAGCCTCCGCTCTCTGCGCACGGCCTTTGACCCCGTGCGTGCCGTTGTAATGAAAAGCGCTGAAGGCCGAAGGCCCTCAGCACTCAACCGGGCGTACTCTTCTGTGCCGGAAATTGTACGACACACCGGCCTCTCCGGCGACGTTCCGGAGACGCGTCCTCTCCTGGTACCGGCGCCGCGGCCGCGACCTTCCGTGGCGCCGGACGCGGGACCCGTACCGAATTTTGGTGAGCGAAGTGATGCTCCAGCAGACCCAGGTCGCGCGCGTTCTTCCCGCCTTTCGACGTTTTCTCCGGCGCTTCCCGACGCTCCTCGCGCTGTCTCGCGCGCCGCTCGGCGAGGTGCTGCGCGAGTGGTCGGGCCTCGGGTACAACCGGCGCGCACGAGACCTACATCGCATTTCGCGAATGAGCTCGTCGCTGCCGCGGACGGTCGACGGTCTCGATGCGCTCCCGGGCGTCGGCTCGTACACCGCGTCCGCCGTGGCGTGCTTCGCCTACGACCAGAGGACCGCATTCGCCGACACGAACATCCGCCGTGTGCTCGGGCGGGCGATCCTGGGCCGCATCGCCAGCGATCGCGAGGCGGTGGAGCTCGACGCGCGCTTCGGCTCCGGGCGAGAGCCGGCGCGGTGGCACCACGCTCTGATGGACATCGGGGCGACTATCTGCCTCGCGAAGCGACCCCGGTGCAACGTGTGTCCTGTCCGCATGACATGCCAATACGACGGCGTCGAGAGACCGCGGCGGCGAAAGCAGTCGCCGTTCGGAGCGAGCGATCGCCGGGTGCGCGGCGCGATCGTGCACCACCTCGCGATGTCAACTGGTCGCGTGAAGCTCGACGCGCTTCGAAGAGGTATCAAGGACCCGCGCGTGCCGCGCCTCGTGCGGGTCCTCGCACGCGAGGGTCTCGTGGAGGTCTCATCAGGGAGCGTTCGCCTTCCGGCGCGCTGATATGAGTGTCACGATCGCGCGCGGTGAACAGCTACTACGACCTCCTGGGAGTCCCGCCTCACGCGACCGAGCTGGAGATCCGCTCGGCGTACGGTCGCGACGTTCTTCGTCTTCAGGAATCTACGTCGGACAAGGTCGCGCAATTTCGTGCTGCGCTCGATGCAGCCTTCGCGACGCTCGTGGATCCGATGAAGCGCTCCGCATACGACGAGGCGCTGGCCGCGGCGGCGCAGAGCAACGTGGCCGACGGCGCCGAAGAGGCGGACGCCGCATTTCGATACGCGCGGCGCGGTGGACTCTGGTTCGCCGGCGGGGCGCTGGTGACCGCGCTGACTTACGCGTTCTTGAGCGGGACGTACTTCCTGGCATGGGGGCCGCTGCTCTTCGGCGGCTTTCAGCTCGTGCGCGGTCTTCTGAGGTACCTCACGGTGCCCAGCGGCGGGCGCAAGGCGACGCATCTTGCGGTGCTTGGTGGACTCATCGCGGTCGGCGTCCTCTCGGCCGGCTTCGTCGGCGTCAGCGAGGCGCAGGCCGCGCAGGAAGTGGCCGACGGTAAGAAGTGGAACGCGCTGATCGACGCGACCAGCCTCGATGTCAGAAAGGCGAGCGACCTCGTCAACAGCGTCGCGGACCGACCCGGGCTCTGGGACGCGAGCGACAGCGCGGATATGCAGAAGGCCTCAGTGCTGTACGCGGGAGTGGCCGACGCCGTCGCGGCCGGGACCGCCCCGGCGCGGCTTGAGTGGTACCGCGTGGCGATGGCGAAGAACTTCCGCGACGCTGCGACGATCGCACACGAGTACTCGCTGCTCTCCGCGACGTCGCCCGCGAGCGCGTTCGAGGCCCTCGACAAGCGTTGGAAGGCCCGCCTGGACGAGGCGAACGCGCTTTCGGATCGCTTCGAAGCGCAGGAGCCGGCGGCCCGCTAAGGCTGGCCCAAGAACTGATCCAATGCGTACCGAAGTTCTCTCGCTAGCTCTTCTTCGTTGATCAGGAACTGACCTCCGCCTGGGCTGTATGTCGCCAGGGCTCCTGCCAATTCCTCGTAGATCGGCTCATTGCGGAAGGAGTCCCTTAAGACCTTCTCAAGCCTATTCACAAAGTTCAACGATCGGTCGTCCCCGCAGATGAAGGCGTCCATCATCGACCGCAAGGTCTCACGTGCGGGGTTGTCCCTCACGGGATAATCCGAACTACCTCTACGCGGGCTCGAGCCGGAGCGTCGTCGGCAATATGGACCGGACCAGCATCGAATCGAGCGAGCTGCCTTTGCGGTACTTCTTCCGGTACCCATCCGAGGTGCGCTTCACCGAAACGCTGTCCTTGGCGGCGACCGCGCGTACGGGGATGCGCTTTCCATTCACGACGAGCGCTCCCGGACCGGCGACGATCTCGCGGTACCACCGCGATGTCGGTCCGTTGACGGCGCGTACGAACACGTCGTCGCCGTCGACCACGATCCATATCGGAACCGAATGCCTTGTGCCTTTCGACGAGCGCGTCTCGATGTCCACCTCATCCGCGCGGTCGAGAACCGCAACGGTCGGCTTCGGGAAGCTCAATCGCGCTCCGGAAGGGGCGGCCCGGCGATGGCGAGCGCGTGACGGTCGGGTGGAAGGAACGCCCGCGCCATCTCGACGACCTGCTCGAGCGTGATCGAGCGCAGCTCGCGTGGGTATCGCTCGGCGTAGTCGTCGCCCAGCTCGAAGACCTCGCCTTCCAGAAGGAGAGAGGCGACGCCCGCCGGGCTCTCGCGCGCGACGTCCAGCTCGCCGACGAGCTTGTCCTGCGCGAGGTCGAGGTCGTCTTGTGAGACCTTGCCGTCGACGATCTTTCGCAGCTCCTCGAGCGTCGTACTCACCGCGCGATCGACGTTGATCGGGTTGACGCCCATGCGCACGACCCACGGTGACTGGCCGCGCGACCCGCCGAGTGTGCTGAAGACGTAATACGCGAGGCCGAGCTCGTCGCGCACCACATGACCCGCGCGGCTGGCGAAGGTGTCCGCCGCGAAGACCATGTTGGTGACGCGCGCTGCGACGAACCGCGGATCCGTCCGCGGGAGCCCGGGCCATCCGAGCACGACGTCGCTCTGCGTCTTATCCGGTACGACCTCGAGCGTTCGCACCGCGGTCGTCAGGCGCGCGTCGGGGGCCTTGGGCTCCTCACGGGGTCCGCCGGCGCTCCAGGAGGAGAACGCATTCTCGGCCGCATCGAAGACCTGCTTCGCGTCGACGCCGCCGGCGACGACGAGGACCGCGCCGTCCGGTCGGATCGCGCGGCCCTGATGCTCTCGAAGATCGTCGGCCTTCGCGCCGCGCACCACCTCGAGATCGCCGATCGGCCGCACGCGGAAGGGATGGCCCTTCGGATAGACGAGCTTGCGCCACGCGCTCTCGGCCACGGCGCGCGTGTTCTTTGCGTCCTCCTCGATCTGCGCGACGGTCTGTTCCCGCACCAGCTCGACCTCTTTGTCGGCGAACGCTGGACGCACGACCGCGTCCGCCATGAGCTCGAGCAGGACGTTGAGATCGCTGCCGAGGGATTGCGCGCTGAAGGTCGCGGCATGCGATCCGACGTCGAGACGGGCGGCGGCTCCGATACCATCGAGCGCGTCGGCCCAGGTCTTCGCGTCGCGCGTGGTGGTGCCACGCAGCATGACCTGCGCTGTCAGGCGGCCGATGCCGGGACGGCCGGCGGGCTCGAACCACTGCCCCGCCTCGATGGCGAGGAGCACCGCGGCTGAGAGAAGCCCGGGGATCGGGACCACCGCGACGCGCAGGCCGTTGTCGAGACGATGCCGGCGGACGTCCACTACGACGACTCCGGCACGAACCAGCCCACGACGCGGCCCTTCTCCTGGAACACCGACTCGGCCGCCGCGCGGACATCCTCGGCGGTGACCGCGGCCAGGCGGTCGTACCACTCGCCGAGCGAAGCAGCCGCGCCGGTTCCGAGGAGCTGTCCGAAACGGAATGCGCGCCAGGTGACGGTGTCGGTCATGAACGCGCTCGCCGAGAGCATCTGCCTGCGTACGCGGCCGAACTCCTCGTCGCTCAGCGGCGACCGTGCGATCTTGTCCATCTCGTCGAGCAGCACCCGCTCGACCCGATCGTGGCTGATGCCAGGCCGCATGTGCGCCTCTGCCACGAAGAGGTACGGATCCTTCATGAGATTGAACGACGCGTCGACCGTCGTCGCCAGTCCCGTGTCGACAAGCGCGCGATAGAACCGCGACGAACGGCCCGACGCGGCCTCGCCGCCACCGGCCGTCGCGCCGCCGAGCGCGACCGCGAGCGCCGAGAGCGCGGGCGCACGCCGGTCCGACGCGCGCGGCGCCTTGTGGCCGATCTGGATGATCGGCAGCGCGCCGCCGGCGCGGCGGACGATGACGCGCTTCTCGCCGTACTGCGGCGGCTCCGGCGCTTTGGGCGACTCGATCGGGACCTCCGCATCGAGAGGGCTGAACGCGGACTCCGCGCGATCGAGGAGCTCCTCCGCCGGCGCGTTTCCCGCGACGATGAAGTACGCGTTGTTGGGCGCGTAGTGGCGCCGGTAGTGCGCGTACAGGCCATCGCGCGTCATGAGCTTGATCTCTTCCTTGCTGCCGATGACGCCCTGCGCGTACGGGTGACGCGCGAACGCGACCGCCTGCAGCTGCTCGCCAAGGAGGAACGATGGGTCGTTCTCGAGCCCCTCGCGCTCGCTCACGATGACGTTGCGCTCGGCCTCGGTCTCTTCGACCGTGATGAGCGCGTTGCGCATGCGGTCGGCCTCGAGCTCGAGCGCAACCGGGTAGCGCTCGGCGGGCACCGTCTCGAAGTAGCAGGTCACGTCCTCGCTGGTGAACGCGTTCCAGAGCGCGCCATATCGCGCGAGGAGCTTGTCGAGGTCTCCCTTCGGGTGCCTGGGCGTCCCTTTGAAAAGCATGTGTTCGAGGAAGTGCGACATACCGGTGGTCCCTGGAACCTCGTTGCGGCCGCCGACCTGGTACCAAACCCAGAGCGAGACGACAGGAGCGTGCCGCGCCTCGAGCGCGTGCATAACGAGCCCGTTGTCGAGGCGGCGCGAAGCAGGGGCGTCGGTAACGACGGGGATACAAAGAAGTCTAGCCATCCACCCGCGCGACCTGCTGGCTTCGGGGCGTGGTAGCACCTGGTGGAATGCTCGCCTGGTTTGGTCAGATGTCAGGGCGCGAGAGGGCGGCGCTGTTCGCCTGGGCGTCAGCCTTTATCGGCATTGCGACTCTCCCTTTGGGCTACTGGAGGACGTCGCAGGAATGCTTCTATTCGCCCGAAGACTTCTCCCACTGCGACAGCTCGAGGGCGGTCGCGGTGCTTGGAGAGGCGGCCGCGACCGCCCTCATCGCGGCGGCGATCTGGATCACGCGGAATCAAGCGACGTCTCGCGCACACAAAGTCGCCCGCGTTGTCGGAGCGGTCGGTCTCGTGCTTGTGCTCGCCGGCAGTCTTGCCGCGGTGTGGGGCGACGCCTATCTCGTTGCTCGGCCGATCGCCGCGCTCGGCTTCGGCGCGCTGGGAGTTGCGCTGGTCGCCGACAGCGACGGCGGAGACATGCTCGTCCGATCGACCCTCGGCATGTTGGTCGGGATCACGCTCGCCGTCTGGGCGATCGCGTACGTCCCGCGCGACGACTTGATCCTCCCGGCAGGCGGATGGTTCTTCTTCCTTCCTTACGGCGTGTGGGCGATCCGGCTCGGCTACCGCCTGGGCTTTGGCAAGACCCCAGCGGTCAGGAAAGCACGGTCGCTAAGTCACAAGATCGCCTGGGGTGTTGGCGCGACCCTCCTCGTCCTCATCGCGCTCCCCTTCTGGCTGGCGTCGACTTTCGGCGAGGGTTCGTACGGGGATCCGGCCAACCCGGTGACCGTCAGGAACGAAACCGGTGAAGCGATCGTCTTCTACCAATACCGGGGCCAGACGGCGTATCGCGACCGCATCGAGGCCGGGCAAGCGAAAACCTCGTACTGGCTCGAGCACGGTAGCTACTCGCCGGCGGCGGAAGATGTGAGTGGGGTCGAGATCTTCTGCCGTCGGTTGCAACGGCGGGAGCTGCGCCGGGCCCATTTCGTGATCACGATCGTCCGCGATCCCGCCTCTTGCGCATCTCGCTAAAGCCGTCTGCCAGGAGCGGGCGGCCCGTAGCGGGTCATTGGCTGGAGAACTGGTACACGTGCGCGAAGACGTCGTATTCCCACGGAACGGTGGGGGCCGGATAGCCGTCATGGATCTGGATCTTGAGCGTCTCGCCACCCGCGAGACTCAGCCACGGCTTACCGCTGGTCGCGAGCTCCGGACGCCACTGCAGCGCGCCGATCACATCTCGTGGCGACGCCCTACTTCGCATCACGACGACCAGATGGAGCTTGGAGAACCCGGGCACCGTCGCAGTGGTCGCAACGGTGAGATCGCATCCGATCACCCCGACCGCGGCGTCATTCGCGCACGTTTGATCCGCAACCGTGACTCCGCTCACTTCACCGATCGTCACCAGACTCCGCGCGACCTTGAAGTCCTGCACATCGGCCTTGGTGAAGGTCGTGTCGTGCCTCACGACCGTCCACGAGTCGCCCGGCGGGATCGGGAAATACCAGTTCTCATATTTCGCGTCGGCGCGATCCGGCGGCACGCCCGCGTTCCCGATGCGCTCGTCGGTCACGGCGAGTCCGTCCGCACTCTTGAACCGCACCGTCATGAACCAGTCGAGGACGAATGAATTGGGATTGGAGAAGAAGATCGCCGTCTTCTTCACCGTCACCACCGTTGCGCCGCGGACCTCGAGCGGGTTGACTTCGTAGGTGAGCGGCAGGATGTCCGGCTTCGCGATCGCCGTGGCCGACGCGGCAGGTGTCGGCGTCGGCCGATACTCGGGAGCCTCGACGCTGCAAGCCGAAAGCATGCTCACGAGCAGGGCGCACGACAGGACGCGCCGCATCATGTCGAGATTAGTCCCGGGCTGCGTGTGCTCGGTGGCTAGGGCGTGGCGAACTTCGCGGTCAATACGGCCTTCACGGCGATCGCCGAATCCACCGATCCGAAGACGCCGGGCCGCTCGGTGTACTCGTCGAGCACGGCGGCGATCGCGATGGACGGCTGTTCGAACGAAGCCCAACCGATGAACCACGCGTCGACCTTCCCCGGCGCCGACGTCTCGGCCGTGCCGCTCTTTCCCGCGGTGCTCACCGGGTAGCCGCGAAACACGAAGGAGACGGTCCCATCAGCATCGGTCGTCACCGCATGCATGCCGTCACGTATGAGCGACAGGTCGGTCGGGACGGTGAGCGCCGACCCCAACTGGGTCTTGGGATATGTCTTCACGGTCTTGCCGTCGCGGTCGCGGAGCTCTATGACCAGGCGCGGTTTCCACAGGATGCCGTCATTCGCGATCGTCGAGGTGTAGTTCGCCATCTGAATCGGCGTAGCCAGTAGGAACCCCTGACCGATCGCAAGATTCGAGGCGTCCCCCGGGTTCCACGTCTGATCGGCGGGGTTGGAGAAATGTTGCTTCTTCCAGTCGGGGCTTGGCACCAGACCCTCCGCCTCGTACACGAAGTCGATGTCTGTCGCCTTGCCGAGGCCGAAGCTCTTCGCGGTATTCGGCAGGATGTTCGGATCGCGATCGTTGAGCCGTTTCCCGATCTCGTAGAAGAACGTGTTGCAGCTTCGCGCGAGAGCGGTGCGCAGATCGATCAGCCCGAGCGCGACCGTCTCGTGATTCAGCTGGGCCCACTGCTCGCCGTACCCGGTCCAGCGCGCTGGGCAGTCGATGCGATCGCCCCAGTTGTAGACGCCGTTCCGCATCGCCGCGGCGGACGTCACCGGCTTGAACGATGACCCCGTCGGATATTGGCCGAACGTCGCACGGTTGAAGAAGGGGCGGTTCGGATCCGCAGAGTACCGGGCGATCGCCGCGGCGTCCCCCGACACGAGCACATTCAGGTCAAAGGTCGGACGACTCGCGAGGGCGAGGATTTCACCCGACCACGGGTCCTCCGCCACGATCGCCCCTTTGTTGTTGCCCAGCGCGCTCTCGGCCGCGCGCTGCAGCTTCGGGTCGATCGACAGGACCACGTCGCGTCCTGGTACCGGCGCGGTCTCCGCGAGCGTTTCGACCGGGCGCTCCTCCGACTCG
>Ga0207646_10002910_pt1 | contig 19870 bp, 18 predicted proteins | sample KBSK5502metaG_FD_184343 | JGI IMG/M metagenome (GOLD analysis project Ga0207646, IMG submission 184343) | Corn, switchgrass and miscanthus rhizosphere microbial communities from Kellogg Biological Station, Michigan, USA - KBS K5-50-2 metaG... | ecosystem: Host-associated > Plants > Roots >...
CCATCGGCATCTCGTACCTCATGAAGGAAAAGAAGCCCGCTGTGGCTTCCTCGGCTACCGCTTCGCCGTCTGGCAGCTCTGCCACGGGCGTCGGTGCGTCTTCCTCCCCGAACGATTCAGCGATCGCTGGCCAGCCAGCAGAACAGAAAAAGAATCTTGGTGCCATCGCTGGCGCTCTCCTCTTTGCCGGGCTCGCCTCGCCTTTCCTTGAGCTCCAGGGTGGTTTTTCGGGCGTCATCGGGCTGGTGATTATTTTTGTCGGAATGCGTATTGCCTGGAAAATGACGGCCGGGCCGCGCTTGGAAATCCTTGGCCCATTTCAGGCCAACGGGCCTCCGGCCGCTGCGCCAAGCGCCTGACCTTCGGCCATCTCCGTGTTTTCATCGACCACTGAATTGACAATCCGCAAATGCAAGACTTGTGGACGGGAACTCGCCTCCACCGAGCTTGCCTGCGTGCAATGCCACACTCTCGCATTCTCGGAAGAGCTGACAATCCTTTCCGCGCGTGCCAATCGTCTCGAAGAACAAGGCGACTTCGCACAGGCCCTCGCAGAGTGGCGCAAGTCACTCGAAATGCTTCCACATCAATCCACTCAGGCCGATTGGGTCCGCGATCACGTCCGTAAACTTGCACTCTCTCTGCAGGCTTCCCCTCCTCCGCCAAAAAATAACTGGGCGAAAAAACTCGGCCCGCTCGCTCCGATCGCCATTTTTCTTGCGAAAGCAAAATGGCTTTTCGCACTTTTCAAACTTAAATTTCTGTTTAGCCTCGGCGCTTTCTTCGCGCTGTATTGGGCCATGTGGGGCTGGAAGTTCGGTGTCGGTTTCGCTGTTCTGATTTTGATTCACGAAATGGGTCACTACATCGATATCCGCCGCCGCGGCCTTCCCGCAGACATGCCCGTTTTCTTGCCGGGGTTCGGCGCGTACGTGCGCTGGCAAGCTCTTGGCGTTTCTGAGGAAACGCGCGCAGCTGTTAGCCTCGCGGGACCGCTGGCCGGGTTGCTCGCATCCGTCGCTTGCCTGCTCCTCTGGTGGCAGACCGGCAACCCGCTTTGGGCGGGTTTGGCGCGCGCAGGTGCCTGGCTGAATTTAATGAACCTGATTCCCATCTGGGTCCTCGACGGCGGTCAAGCGACCAACGCCCTGGACCGCAACGGACGCTGGGTTCTCCTTGCTTCCGCCGTCTTCCTGGCATTGATATTCCAGGAGGGAGTTTTCGTCCTGGTTGCAGGTGGGTTCGTCTGGAGGCTCTTCACCAAGGATCTCCCCGCGGTCTCGAGCCCGCGAACCGTCGCCTATTTTGCCTGCGTGATAGCATTCCTGGGCGTTGTCTTGCGATTTGTGCCAGGTCACGGATTCACCCGCTAGCGCCACGCCGTCCTTAACCGTTCCACCATGGCATTTTTCCCAAAAATGAAACGCTTTCTTCCCTTCCGCCACTACTCTTGTGCACCAACAACTCAGGGGCACTTGCTCGATTCCTTCCGTTGGGTTGAAGGCGCCAGGGGGCACGCTGGAAATTGCGGTCACCAATTCTGGCATGTGCCCCCCATTTTCTCCCTGGAGGATCGGCGTCCTTAAGAGCGCGGTGCTGAGGCGACCGCGTTCCGGGGGGAAGGCACGGGCTTCAGTCGGCGCCGCACACCGAACCGGCATTCAGGATTTTTAAGCCTGCGGCACGTCGTGTCGCTCTGCCGATCGCTTTACGTTCCGTTGGTAGTGGGTCATCTCTAACGACACTGGCCGTGTCAAGAGTCTTTTCTTTTGATTTTTTCTTTCTCTCTGCACACCCCTGCGTTCGCGCAGGTGCACGCTTTTGTTCGACGCCGTTCGCCTGATTTCATCTGTGGTCACCCTTACAGTTGCTCAGCCTGTGTCAGTTCATCGATCTAGTGTTGCCCACCAAACATCTCTTCAGTCATGAAAGACCATGATGAGTTATTCGAACTCCCTCCCCTTCAGGGAGGCATTTGTCAGTTGGGATTGCCCATATTTCAAAGTTGCCGTCGAGTTCGATCCGGTCGCTCGACCGGACCGCCACAACCCTGGATTTGTGACTTCCGTCGAGGACGTCTCTCGAGGCGCCTTAACCAGCACCTGACCATTGCTCTTGCGGCCCACAGCTTCCCATTATTTTCTTGCAGTGGGCGGAGCAGCTAGCACTTGCCTAAATAGAAGGTCGTAGTAAGTGCCAACCCCCGGAGATGACATGAATGCATCCCTTCTAACTTCCTGGAATCCGTGTTGTTTCATAAACGGCAAAAGTTCTGAGAGTTTGCAGCAACCAAGGTAAGAATCGAAATCTGCAACCTCCGTCTTCACATACTTAAAGCGATGCAATAGGCCGGTGGCTCCTTTGAGCGCTAGCAGCTCAGAGCCTTGAGTATCCAGGACCAGCGCTGTATTTGTTCCCAGATTAATGGACTGTGTTCTTACTAGAGTGGTTAGAGTTGTGGATTCAACAGATATGTCGTGGGTGAAAGATATCTCAGGCCACAGCTGTCGGTGTTCACCTAATTCGAATATCGACGAGGATGCGCCAGCATTACTGGCCACGTGCAACGTACAAGTAGTGCCGTCGCGATCAAGAACTAACGCTTTATATGCCTTTTGCTTTGGAAATGATTGGAGAGTAGTCCGCAACAGTTCAAATACCGAAGGGATCGGCTCTATCCAATAAACGTTCAAGTTAAATTTCGCGTATAGCTCACGTTCCTGCCCCTCGTTTGCTCCCACATGCACGACAGTATCAACATGCCTTAGAAAACCGTTCTCGGACCATAGAGTACGGCGAACCTTGTTTAGCATGCGTTTTGCGAAATTGTAAATCATAGGATCGCGTCTCGGATCTAGTTACTTTCCAGTAACCGCCACCCAGGTATCCGTTTCGCTCTGGTTCTCGAGTTGCCGGCTACTCGGGAGTCGACGCGATCCTACCACGATGTTTGCAATTCGAACGTGTCGCTCCGCCGGATGTGTAGTCGCATGATCGGAAACTGACCCCCTGCCGTTCCGTTTCCCGCTTGCCGCCTGCGCCGTGCCGCGTGCTATACTTTTAACCCGTCCTCCGCCGGCAAACCTGCCGTCTGGGGCGACGTGTGTTGGCTATAGATTCGGGCTCCGGGGCCAGCTATCCGTGTCCCTTGGATGCTTTTATCAGCTAGAGGGGGATTTATCGCAGAGCGGAATTTCCGGCAAGTGAGCGACAGAGTCCGTGTCAACGATCGGATTCGCGCTCGCGAAATCCGGGTGATTGACGAAGAAGGCGGCCAGCTCGGGGTAATGCAGCCATTTGAAGCGCTTCGCATGGCTCGCGAACGTGGATTGGACCTGGTGGAAATTTCACCAACGGCGGATCCGCCAGTTTGCAAGATCACCGACTACGGCAAGTTTCTCTATCAACAAAGCAAAAAGGCGCACGAACAACGTAAGAGCAGCCGTGGCTCGGCGTTGAAAGAAGTCAAGTTTCGGCCCGCCACCGCGGAACATGATTTTCAGGTTCGCAAGAACCAGATCATCCGTTTCCTCGGCGAAGGTCATAAGGTCCGCGCCATGATTTTCCATCGCGGACGCGAAATGGCACACCAGGAAGTCGGCCGCGCCAAGATGACGCGCCTGCTGGGCGAAATCGGCGATGCAGGCTCGGTGGAAACGCCGCCTCGCATGGAAGGTAACGTCCTCGTGGCGTTGCTCGCTCCTAAAAAAGGCGTCGGCGCAGTTGCAGCCAGACCGAATTGACGCCCTAGGGCCCCCGTTTCTTCGCCACAAAGAGGAACTACAGTTCCTCTTTTTTACTGAAAACAAAGGGTTTGCGGGACTTCGGTAGCTAAAAGAAGAACCTGAAGAAGACGAGAGGATTTACAAAGCAATGCCACGCAACCGATCGAAACCGAAAAAGAAACTCAAGACGCATCGCGGCGCCGCCAAACGCTTCAAAATCACCGGCACCGGGAAACTGCTTCGGATGCATTCCGGCAAGCGCCACCTGCTCGGAACCAAAGCGCCCAAGCGCATGCGCAAGCTCAAGAAGCTGACCAAGGTCAACGACGCCGATTTCGCCAAAACCATGCAAATGCTTCCGTACGGTTTGAAGTAAGCGAGCTAGAGGGATTTGTTTTTCGAGTCGTGAATTTGAGACCAATTGGTCTCGAATATAGCGATGTAGTGGAAAGTTTTTTCGCGAAGTGTTTTACCGCTTTGCGAACAAATGCAGGACGCGAAAGAAGTCCTGTAAGCCGCTCTCGAATCTGGACGAGCGGCAATTCGTGCCAGGCAGTGCTACACGGGTGCCTGCCGGCCGAAAATGCTGCGATTCATTTCGCGGCAATGCGATACACACCGGAAACAAACCCGTTGCGCGAAGCTGTCTTTCCGCGTCGCCGCAACCTGTGTTGTTTCCGAGAAACACTGAATCGCCGAGGCGTTCCTCGATTGTGTAGTGGCCGGTCTTTCGCGTTTTTTGCGTCCCGCGCATTGCGGGAAGACCGGTTCTCTTCGCTCCGAGCCGCCCGGTCTAAAGGAGCAAACCCATGGCTCGCGTAAAACGCGGCACAAAGCGCCGTGCAAGGCGCAAGAAGTATCTCAAGAGGACAAAGGGCTTTTTTCTCACCAAGAGCAAGCTCTATCAATCCGCACAGGAAGCGGCAAATCGCGCCGATCGTTACGCGTTCCGCGATCGCCGCGTCAAGAAGCGTCAATATCGCCGCCTCTGGATTCAGCGCATCGGCGCAGCTGCTCGGCTGAACGGCATTACCTACGGTCAGCTGATTCACGGCCTCAAAGCCGCGGGCATTTCGCTTGACCGCAAAGTGCTCGCCGACATCGCCGTAAAAGACGCCGCCGGCTTCACGCAACTCGTCGAAAAGGCAAAAGCCTTCGCGCCGAAACCAGCCGCAAAAAAAGCGTAGCGTTTCAGTGTCTTAGGAGAGCTCTCCTGTAGGGGCACGATAGATCGTGCCCCTCGAGGCTGCAGCTAGCTTGTCCTAATTGTTGTCGCCCGGGCGAAGCGAGGAATCTGTCTTCGTTCGATGTATTCTATCTCTCCATCATGCCGACCACTGACGGTTCGCACGACAAAACTCTCGCCGATCTCGGCGTTACGCAGCCGGAGCAACTCGCGTTCTTGTTCGCGGAAATTCGCGCGCGCTTTGATTCCGAATCCGGAGCCGTCCGCGACGAAACTGCATTCAAACAGTTCCGTGACGCTTGGCTTGGCCGCAAATCTGGCGTTCTCGCTGGCATCACGGACAATTGGCTGAAACCCGCCACGCCGGAATTGAAACGCGCGGTTGGCGCGGGCTTGAACGAACTTCGCGCTCACGTGGACGAGCAAATTGAATCGCGCCGCGTCGCAATTGAGTCGGGCGCCGAAGAAACGGCTCTCGCAAAAGAGCGTGTGGACCTTTCGCTTCCTGGTGTCGTTCGTCCCATCGGTTCGCGCCATTTGATTCGTCAGGTTTTTCAGGAGATCGAGGATATTTTCGTTTCCATCGGATTTTCCGTTGTGGAAGGCCCGGAAATCGAAACGTCTTACTACAATTTCGAAGCGCTCAATATTCCGGAATTTCATCCTGTGCGCGACGACATGGATACGTTTTATTTGGAACTTCCCAAAGGCGTTCCTGGTCCGCTGCTTTTGCGCACGCACACTTCTCCGGTTCAGATTCGCACCATGGAAAAGCAGAAGCCGCCTGTGCGCGTCATTGTTCCCGGCAAAGTTTACCGTCGCGACAATCCTGACGCTACGCACTCCTTCATGTTTCACCAGATCGAAGGCCTCGCCGTCGATATTGACATTACGTTCTGCGATTTCACCGGCACCATCGAATATTTCGTCAAACAATATTTTGGTCCCAGCGTGAAAACGCGTTTTCGTCCGAGTTATTTTCCGTTCACCGAACCGTCGGTGGAATTCGACGTCTCCTGCATTTTCTGCGGCGGCAGTGGCGCCGGACCTGGCGGCGCGACATGCGGCAAATGCAAAGGCTCTCGCTGGATTGAACTTTTCGGCGCGGGCATGGTCGATCCCGCGGTCTACGGCTTCGTGAACTACGACGCGAAAAAAGTAAGCGGCTTTGCATTCGGCATGGGCATGGACCGTCTGGCGATGCTCAAGTACGGCATAGACGACATCCAGGCGTTTTTTCAAAATGATGTGCGCTTCCTGAAGCAGTTTCCGTGAGCGCCGCGATGAATTTCACCGACGCCAAACAGCGCTTCTCGAATCGTGTAGCGGACTACGTTCGCTACCGTCCTGGCTATCCGCTCGCGCTGATCGATCTTCTTCGTGCCGAATGCGGCTTGCGGCCCGATCACGTCATTGCCGATGTTGGTTCCGGCACTGGACTTCTTTCCAGGCTCTTTCTCGACAACGGCAATCGAGTTTTCGGAGTTGAGCCGAACGAAGAAATGCGTCAAGCGGGTGAAGAATATCTCGCTGCGTATGACAAGTTCTCAAGTATCAGCGGTTCTTCCGAAGCTACGGCGCTGCCTGAGGCGAATGTCGATTTTATTACGGCCGCTCAGGCGTTTCATTGGTTTGAGCCGCTGGCCACGCGCCGGGAATTTCTTCGCATTCTTAAACCGCACGGATGGGTCATTGTGATTTGGAATGACCGCAGAATTTCGGAAACGGCTTTCGGCCGTGCGTATGAAGATCTCCTCGTCCGCTATGGCACGGACTACGCGCGCGTGAAAGAGGCGTATCCCGAAACGCAGGACATGGAAGACTTTTTTGGAGAAGAAAAGTTCCAGCGCCGCGAACTGCCCAATTTCCAGGAGTTCGATTTCGATGGCCTCGCGGGCCGGCTGCGCAGCAGCTCGTATGCGCCAAAGGAAAGCCACGCGAATTACGCGCCGATGATGGCGGCTCTTCGTGAACTTTTCGATGCCAATCAAAAGCTCGGCCGCGTCCGCATGGATTACGCGACGCAAATGTATTTTGGCCAGCTTGCTGCGAACAGGAAGTCAGCATGAAGATCGTTTACAACTGGCTGAAGGACTTCGTCGATTTGACGGTGACCCCGCAGGATCTCGCATCGCGCCTTGCGCTCTCCGGTACCAACATCGCCAGCGTGGAAGCGCAGCCTCTCGGCGGAGTGATCGACGCGGAAGTCACCTCGAATCGGCCCGATTGCCTGGGCGTTTACGGAATCGCTCGCGAAGCCGGCGCCATCTTCAAACTTCCCATGAAATCTGTCGTGCCAAAGCCCGTTGAGTCTTCCGCTGCAAAAACGAGCGATGCCGTCTCCGTCAAAATTCAAGCGCCCGAATTGTGTGGCCGCTTCACCGCGCGTGTGATCCGCGGTGTAAGAATCCAGCCTTCACCTGCCTGGCTGCGCGAACGTCTCGAAGCCGCCGGTGTAGCATCCATCAGCAATGTCGTGGACGCAACCAACTATGTGTTGCTTGAGCTTGGCCACCCCCTCCATGCATTCGATTACGATCTGGTGCGCGATCACTCGATTGTCGTGCGCCGCGCCAAACCTCAAGAAAAAATCAAAACACTGGATGGCATCGAGCGCACGCTTGATACGTCCTTCAGCGTGGTATGCGACGGAGACGGTTCGCGCTCCGTGGGCATCGGTGGAATCATGGGCGGCGGCGAGACGGAAATTTCCTTCTCCACGAAAAATGTTCTGATCGAATGCGCCTGGTTTGAGCCTATAGCGATCCGCCGCGCGACACGCTTTTTGAAGCTGCACACGGAAGCCTCCACGCGATTCAGCCGCGGTGCCGATCCGGAAATGGCGGAACTCGCTTCGCGCCGTTGTGCGGAACTGATCCTTCAGCTCGCAGGCGGCGAATTGCTCTCCGGAGTCGTGGACATTTACCCTGGCAAGCGCGCGGCAAGGAAAATGTCCATCACCCGCGCGGAAATTCTGCGCGTGATGGGTGCCGATGTTCCCGACAAGGAAATCGAGTCCGTTCTTGGCGCGCTCGGTTTCGCTCCCGTTCGTGTGGATCAGAATCGCGGCCAAGCCGGCTCAATCCTCGCGGCATGGGAATGCACGCAGCCGTCGTGGCGCGCTGATGTTGAACGTGAAATCGATTTGATCGAAGAAGTTGCGCGCGTTTATGGTCTTGATAAATTTCCGCCGCGCCTCCCCGCGGCGCGCCAAGGAGCCGCGCGCCTCCCGCATTACGAAGCGGAATCTCGCTTGCGGGAACGGTTGCTAGGGCTTGGCTATCGCGAAATCGTGACCATTCCGCACGTCGCAGAGGACCGCGACGCGCTCTTTCGTCCGGATGGCGTGATTCCCGCGCGCCTCGCAAATCCGCTTTCCGAAGAAATGAATCTTCTGCGCTCGAACGGGTCTGTCTCGATGACCAGCGCGATTGAATGGAATCTCAACCACGGCCAGCGCAACGCTCGCCTCTTCGAAATCGGGCGCCATTATCGCTTTGCGTCTCCGGAAAAATCGGGCGAAGTCGCAGTGGCGCCAGTGGAAACGCTTTTTCTGACTCTCGGCGCAACCGGTGAAGCGCGTTCGCAGGGTCTTTACGATTCCGCGCGCGCGTTTGCGTTCCCCGATCTCAAGGGCGATCTTGACGCTATCGGCACACTGGCCGGCGGTTTCCAGTGGGCACACGGCGGAGCGGAGTCGCTGCATCCCGCGAAACGCGGACAGATTCGTCTTGGAGAAAACCAACTCGGCTCGGCAGGGCAGCTGGCGCGCCGCCTTGCGGACAAACTCAAATTCCGCCAGGAGGTTTTTCTTGCTGAGCTCGTTCTCGGTCCGTTCTACTGTGCATATTACGGAGTGAAAAACGCGCGCCGTTACGAACCCCTTCCCCGCTTCCCGGCTGTCGAACGCGATTTTTCTTTGCTGCTCGCCGAAGGCACGCCCTTTGCGGAAATTGTAAAAGCGATTCGCTCGCTGAATATTGCGGAAGTCACGTCTGTCGAAGCCGCCGATCTCTATCGCGGGAAAAATGTTCCAGCGGGTAAATACTCACTCATGATTCGCGTAACGTTCCAGAGTCGCGAAACCACTCTCACGGATGCGCAAGTCTCCGAGTTCTCGTCCAAAATTGTTGCCGCGCTAGAAACCCGCGTCGGCGCCCAGCTCCGATCGTCGTGAGAATGAAAGCCGCTAGCAGATTGTTTTCACGAGCGTTGTGCGGAAGCGCCCGCGAGCGAGGAGATGCGCCAGCTCGAACAGGTCATGCAGGAGATCGCGAGAGCCCTGGACAGCCCGGAATTCCTGGTCAATGGCTGCCCTAGCCTTCGACGATCGTCATTTTGACCTGCAGAAGCCGAAAATGTCGTCGCGGCCTTCGGTAACCGGGACAAGTTTGACAACGGGTTTTCCGAGTTTGGTGACGATCACCGGCTGCGAATTGGCCTGGACTTCGTCCATGATGGCGAGGCAATTGGCTTTGAAAACGCCGGCCGGTATCGTTTTTAGTCGTTTTTGATGCTCCCTTAGAACCAGTCGTTGCGGCGAATGCGTTACAATTGAAGGGCGATGGACAGGAAATTGCCATGGGCGTTAGTGGTGCTGACAGCAGCGGTGCTGATGGGCGGCTGCGGGCGCACGGAAACCGCTCACGCCGACGCTGTTCCCACAAGGCAAGATACGGCGGACGCGAACGTGATTCGGTTTGTGAAGAATCCGGACGCCGCTCCCGCTTTTCAGCTGAATGATCTGAATGGCAAACCGGTTTCGCTGGCTGAGGCTAGGGGCAAAATCGTGCTGCTGAATTTCTGGGCGACCTGGTGCGGACCGTGCCGCGCGGAAATTCCTGACCTTGTTGATCTGCAGAAGCGTTATGCCGACAAGTTCGAAATTATCGCTCTGGCTACCGACGAAGACGATCCCGATGAGGTCCGCCGCTTCGTGCTGCAATCCGGGATCAACTATCGCGTTGCGATGTCTTCGGACGCAGTGCGCCGCGACTATGGCGGCATTGCCGCGCTTCCCACTTCGTTCGTGATCGATCGCGAAGGGCGCATCGTACAAAAACACGTGGGGCTGAATGATCCCTCAATTTATGAATTGGAAGTTCGCGCGATGCTCGGACAGGCGGTGGACGCAAAAGTTGAATATTTCGAAGACAATGGCCAGATTTTTTTGAAGAATGCAGAACGCGCAACAGAACTTCCCGGCGTTGACTTCTCGAAACTGAATGCCAACCAACGGTCGGTTGCACTTCGCCGCATGAATGCCGAGTCGTGCAATTGCGGGTGCAAACTGACGCTGGCGCAATGCCGAATCAATGATTCCGCTTGCCGCGTCAGCCTGGCGCTCACGGCGAAAGTCGTTTCGCAAGTGGCGCATCCGGGAGCAATCAAAAATTCTGTGAAGCCGGCCGCTCCCAATCAGCCACACTGATCGTATACAAAGGCGACTCATTTTTCCCTGATCGCATGAATACAAAGACAATTTTCTTTTTGCTGCTGATTTTGAGCGCTACGGGATTTATTTCCCCGCCGATTGCACTGTGCGCAGGAATCATTTTTGGCTTGGCGTTTCTTCACCCGTTTGCAACAGACAGCCGCGCGTTAGCGAGATTTCTTTTGCAGGCGTCCGTGGTTGCTCTTGGGTTTGGCATGAATCTTCATGAAGTGCTCAAGGCCGGGCGCAGAGGATTTCTGTATACGGCCGCCGGCATTGCGTTTGCGCTGATCGCGGGATTCCTGATCGGAAAGCTGCTTGCTGTCGGGGGCGTGATTTCCTATCTGATTTCCACGGGCACCGCGATTTGTGGCGGTAGCGCAATCGCCGCCGTCGGACCAACCTTGCACGCAAGCGATGAAGAGATGGCTGTTTCGCTGGGCACGGTGTTCATTCTCAATTCCATAGCACTGTTTATTTTTCCATCGATCGGTTCCGCGCTGCATCTTTCGCAATCGCAATTCGGATTGTGGGCCGCGCTCGCGATTCACGACACCAGTTCGGTGGTGGGCGCGGGTTCACGATACGGCGGCGAGGCGCTGGTGGTCGCTACAACCGTGAAGCTCGCGCGAGCTCTTTGGATCGTGCCGCTGGCGCTTGCTACCGCCGCTGTCAGGCACAGCAAATCCAAAATCCAGATTCCGTGGTTTATTTTTCTTTTTTGCATCGCTGCGGTGATCAACACCTATGGCCCGCAAGAGCCGCGCCTGTCGCAAATGTTTTTTCAACTCGGGCGTCTTGGGCTCACCGTCACACTGTTTTTGATCGGCACGGGAATCTCCCGCGCAACGTTGAAAGAGGTGGGCTGGCGTCCGCTCGCGCAAGGCGTACTGCTGTGGATTCTCGTCGGTGTCAGTTCTCTCTATTTTATTCGCAGTGGTTGGATCGCTCTTTAGCCGGATTTGTGATGGATCGGATTGGAGCGATTCACTGCGATTTTCAGCGATTCTAGCTTGCCGTAACCGGACTGTCCGCACTACACTCTGTGCACTTGCAGCGCGGCCTTCAAACCATATTCGCTGCCCAAGGAGTTTTTCAAATGAATCGCCGAGTCGGAATCGTCCTGGCAACTCTAGTCGTCGCCGGCATACTTACCACCGTGCAAGGAACACTCTCACAACCTACGCCCCAGGCAACGCGGAAAGTGATCGATCTGCCCGGCAAGACTGTGCAGGCGCCGTTCAGTGATGCGATTCTTACGGGCAACACGCTGTACCTCGCAGGACGGATTGGCCTCGACCCGAAAACCGGAAAAGCGCCGGATAAAATCGAGGACGAAATCAAGATTCTGCTCGATGGGGAAAAGGACGTCTTGGCACAAGCCGGAATGACCATGGACGATCTTGTTTACGTGCAGATTTCTTGCACCGATCTGACGCTCTTCGAGAAATTTAATCCGATTTACAAATCGTATTTCACGAAGGAGTATCCCGCGCGCGCCTTTATTGGGGCAGGATCGCTTCTCCGGGGCGGGCATTTCGAGTTGCAAGCGATCGCGGTCAAACGTTAAGCGAAGGGCGCTAAGCGAACGGTTTCCGAATTGCGTGGTTTGGCCGGTTGAGGGCGGATTCGAGCAAGACTACTTCTTGAAGACTTTGTGCTTCATGTCAGGCCAGAATTCGCTCCAAGCATCGCTCGCTAGTCTGAACAGAATTCCATAGGCCGACCTGGTCAGGGCGTGGCTGCTATCAGAGACGCTATCAGCGCGCCATGTGTTTGATAAGAAATTGCTTCCCGGAATCGCGATAAAGCGCGCGTAAGCCGGCTTCAATTCTCCTTCACGATTGCGGGCGGTAAACGTGAGCAAGAAAACGTGACCAAGGCGTTTCTTAAATGCCGGATCGGCGGAGCGCACGTAGCGGGGATCTTCTCCCCAAATTGCGCCCAGCCCGGCTTCCATGGTGTCGCTTGTAGCCACGCCCGTGAAACGCATGCCATAGCGCTTTGCAAATCCGTCCCAATGCGGGCCATATTCTTTGGGTGTATTGTCCGCCGTTGAGATGCCCGCGGAAAATACTCCGACTATCAAGCTTTTTGGACCGAAGGTCCCTCGGATAACCCATCGAAGCCGTTCTTTACCTGAAATCATTTCATACGGAGCGTAGGGCGAAATTGCTTTTGTACTTTGTGCAGGTGGGCCTTGCGGTGTAGGCGCGTCGGGTTTTTCCGGTTCTTGTGCGAAGCACGCTGAGCAGCCCATGGCGATAAAAATCGAGACGATCGTTAGTTTCAGAACGTTCGAGAAATGGAAGCAAGGCATTTGGGAGTCAGACCTCTCGACGGCAAGGATCGGCGGGTTGGCTAGAGCAAACAGTTTCAAACAACCTTCTGCAAGAAAAGCATAGAGTGAAACAGGTAGAAGCTGCAGCGCTTGAGTCTAGCAGAGCCAAGAGGCTTGACAGCAGGAAATATTGGAGTATAGTTAACGCCGTTAAGTAAATGTAAGGCTGGTGGCGAACACACGTGGGTGTAAGAGAGCGGCGAGCGCGGCAAAAACGGTATCTGCGCCAGGAAATCCTGGACGCGGCCAGCGAACTGTTTGTGCGTGAAGGTTTTGAAAATGTGTCGATGCGGCGAATTGCGGACAAGATTGAATATTCGCCGACCACGATTTATCTCTATTTCAAAGACAAAGCGGAATTGCTCGAACAGGTGTGCGCCGAAACCTTTTCACGGCTCGTCCAGCGGTTGACGAAAATTAATGAGCAGCCGGGAGAGCCGCTCGAAAAGATGCGCCGAGGTTTGCTGGCGTATATCCAATTCGGACTGGAAAACCCGCATCATTACCGGGCGACGTTCATGATGCCGATTCCCGAGGGAATGAGAGAAGAAAAGCTTCATCAAGCGGATTCGCCGGGAATGCAGGCATTCGATGTTCTACGTCGCTCGCTTTATGACGGTATTGCGGCCGGAAAGCTGAAGGTGAAGGACCCGGAACTCGCCAGCCAAACGCTTTGGGCAGGCATCCATGGCGTTACCTCGCTGCTGATTACACATGAGAAGTTTCCCTGGGTGGGGCGTGAGAAGCTGGTGAAATCGATGGTCGAGACGCTGATCGATGGGCTCGCAGGAGCGCGGGCATGAGCGGCGCTAAGCGTTTGAAAATACGCGCGAGTGAATGATCCGATAGAGGGAAATTTTTTTTGACCTGGAAGTAACGCTGTTCATTTAAAGAGCGTTGTTACTTTGAATCGGGTTTCTGCGTACACAAGAAGCGGGGCTTGCACATTGTGGTGAACGCAGCGCCGGGAGTAAGCCCGCGGAGCTGCAGAAGCATCTGCGGAAAAAACTTTCGAACGTCCCGACGCGGGAATTCAGCCGAAGAACCCAATTCTAAGAAACACAAGGGAGGAACCGATGACTCATTTGAACTCATTGCCGCAAATTCAGTCGGCATTCGTGACGGGTGCGACGGGTTTGCTTGGAAATAACCTGGTTCGGCTGCTGGTGTCGCGCGGTGTGCACGTGAAAGCGCTAGGCCGCTCACGGACAAAGGCAGAAGGGCAATTTGGTGATCTCCCCGTCGAGATCGTGACCGGTGACATGGCCAAGGTCGGCGAGTTCGCCGCACATCTTCAAGGGAATGACGTGGTGTTCCACACCGCGGCGGTTTTCCACGACGGCTACAAAGGCGGACGAGCTCCGTGGCTGTGCTTGCGGGGGAACGGGGACAACTAATCGACGAGAGCATGCGTCGGCGCACTCAGGATGCAGATGACTACTACCTCAGTAAGATTCTTTCGGATCGCGAAATCGATGATTTTCTGGAGGCGCATCCGGACATGTGGGCATGCATGGTGCTTCCGGGATGGATGGTGGGGCCGGGCGATGCCGGGCCTACCTCGTCGGGACAGGTGAATTTGGACTTCCTAAATCGCAGGCTGCCTGGCGTGCCGCCGGCAACATTTTCGGTTGTCGACGCGCGCGACGTTGCCGAGGCGATGTGGCTTGCTGCGATTCACGGGCGGAGAGGTGAGCGGTACATTGCGGCGGGACGACACATGAAGATGGGTGAATTGTTTCAAGAGCTCGAGCGTCTGTCCGGGGTCCGCGCTCAGCGATGGGTTGTCCCGACGCAGCTGCTCTACGCGATCGGAGCGGCAAATGAAGTCTGGGCGCGCGTCAGCGAGCGTCCCGCACTCATCAGCCTTGCGACCGTTCGGTTGATGGCCCGGGAGCGAGATCGCACGCGCTTTGACCATCGCAAAAGTGAGCAGGCGCTCGGTACCCGGTTTCGCCCCGTTGAAGAAACGCTGCGAGACCATTACGTGGTATCGAGAAAACGGGTGGTTGAAAAATGCGACGAGGAAAGGCGCGGCGTTGCGCCCGGCCGGAGAATCGACATGACGGCAGCGGCGACCAAATCCGCTGGGCGAATCGCACTCATTGAACTTGGTTTTTAGGACAGAAGCTGGCTGTTCGAGCTTCGGGTGGATGTCTGCCTGGACAAGTCATAGAGGCTAGACCGACCTAATAGACAATATATGGGCAATAAGAATGTGCCCGAAATAGAATCTTTGACCATATATGGTCTTTTTATGTTGAGTTGGGTGGAGGTGAATATACATTAACTATCCTATATTCATACACTTACATGATTAACAGAAATTAGCACATTTTGGAGTCGTGCATGCATCTAATGCGGCCACCACTGGAAAATGCAATGTTGAGAATCACGACGGAAAAAAAACGAGTCAAGACTGTTCTCAGTGTAGAGGGACGGCTTGCGGGGCCACTGGTTTCAACACTCGAGCAATGCTGGCGGGAGCTCAAGGCCGCTTCGCCCCAGGAAAAGTTCTACGTGAACCTTTGCGGGGTCAGCTTTATCGATGCTGCAGGCAAGGTGCTTTTGAAGGAGATGCATCGCCAGGGAGGCCAGCTCGTGGCTGAGGGATGCCTGAATCAGGCCATCGTGAAGGAAATTATTGGGCGCGACAAAGACAAAGGCGACAAAGCCAGTGACGAAGGAAAAGAGAACAAGGGGACACCGATCATCTTCTACGTGATTCTGATGAGCTTGTTGCTGGGAGCGAGCGGCGTACGTGCCCAGGACAAGCCAGAAGCGCCCGCTGCGACGCAGGTCGCGAGCGAGCCGCTGAAGCTCACCTTAGATAAGGCGGTGGGCCTGGCGCTTAAGCAAAACCCTACGGCACAAATTGCCGTACTGCAAGCCGCCCAAGCGGTGCAGGACAAAAACATCGCGAGAGCGGCATTGCTGCCGACTGCGGACTTGAGCGTTTCCGATGCGGTTCGTCGGATCAATCTTCAAGAGCAGTTGGGAGGAGCGATTCCGTTCCCGGGAATTCCGGGACATGTGGGGCCGCTCAACGTATTCAATGCGGGACCAACCTTCGGAGCGCCAGTATTTGATTTGACGTTGTGGAATCGCTACCGCTCAGCGAGGGAACAAGCAAATGCCAGCAAGGCGACCAGCCTTTCCACGCGAGAACAAGTAATTCTGCTCGTTGTATCGCAGTACATCGGGACGTTGCGGGCGATGGCGACCGTCGAAGCTTCGCAATCGCGAGTGGATCTGGCGCAGGCACTTTACGATCAGGCCGCGGATCTACAAAAAGAAGGGGTCGGGACCGGCATTGACACGCTTCGCGCGAACGTGGAGTTGCAGAACGAAAAGCAGGCTCTGCTGGTGGCGCAAACGGACCGTGATTCCTCTTTGTATGCGCTCAGCCGTCTGCTGAACCTGGACCCGCACCAGGAGATTACGCTCGCGGATTCGCTGAGCTTTTTTGACACGCCGCAACCCGACGTGAACGCGAGCATGGACGAAGCGCTGGCTGCGCGGCAGGAATGGAAGGCGCTCGATTCGCAGGTAAAGGCTGCGCAGCACGACAAAAAAGCTTCACAGGATTTGCGTTTGCCGACTTTGCGCGTGGCCGGAAATTGGGCTTACGAGGGCACGAGGCTGAACAACGGAATTCCCGTTTACAACTACCAAACTTCGCTCGACGTGCCGATTTTCACCGGCGGCCGGACGCACGCGGAAATCGTGAGAGCGGATTTGCAGCTGAAAGTTCTGGACCAGCAAAAATCCGATTTGAGAAACCAAATTTCACTGGACGTGAAGACGGCACTGCTCAACTTGAAGTCCGCGCGAAATCAGGTGGAAGTGGCGACGCTGGGAATCCAGCTCGCAAAGGAAGAAGTCGATCAGGCGCGCGATCGATTTAAAGCAGGGGTCGCAAACAATATCGAAGTGATTCAAGCGCAAGACGCGCTCGCACGCGCCAACGACAACCAGATTGCGGCGCTGTATCGATTCAATCAGGCACGCGCGGATTATGCGCGATCGATCGGGCAGATGGAAAAAGTTTACGCGAAGTGACAGAGCCTGAATCCAGGAGAGGACCGGGGAATGAGCATTGAGATCGAAGTCGGCTTAGAGAACGCGTCGAAGGTAAAGCCTTCGATAGAAGAGCTGAAGCTCGAGCCACCGCCGAAGGGGCTGGCAAATCCGAAGACCAAGGCAATGCTTTTCGGAGGCGGAATCGTGCTGCTGGCTGTGATCATCGGCTTGTTCCTTTATTACCGGAACCGCGAAAGCACGGACGACGCTCAGGTCGACGGACACATTACGCAGATTTCGTCGAAAGTGTACGGGCGAGTCGGCGAAGTTCTGGTGAATGACAACCAGCAAGTAAAGGCCGGGCAAGTACTGGTGAAGCTCGATCCGCGGGACTATCAAGCTGCGTTGGATCAGGCGAAGGCGCAACTCGCGTTGGCGGAAACCGACGCTCAGTCCGCAGGCATTGATGTGCCGAGAACGCAATTGAACACGCAGAGTGGAACATCTAGCGCGGACGCGCAACTTGCCGGTTCTCAGGCCGACTTGATGCGCGCGCAGGCCGCTTACGATCAGGCGCGCACCGCAGACCTGGCTTGGGCGCAGGCAAACGTGGAGAAGAGCAAGGCCAACGCCCTACTCGGGCAAGCGGATCTGGAACGCTACACACCGCTGATGCAGAAGGGTGAGATTTCCAAGCAGCAGTATGACGCCGCAAAAGCGAATGCCGACGCAACCGCGAGTGCGTTGAAAGCGGACCAGGAAAAGCTCGTGCAAGCGGAACGCGGCGTCGAGATCGCGAAGGCGCAACTCGATGCGGCGAGAGCGCATGTGCAGCAGGCGCAAGCCGGCATCATCTCCGCCAAGGCCGACACGAAACAAGTTGTGATGCGTCAGGCGGACGCTCGGGGAAAAATCGCGAAGGTGCAGCAAGCGGATGCAGCGCTTGAAGCAGCGCAGCTCAATCTTGAATACACGACGGTCGTTGCGCCGGTGGATGGCGTGGTGACGCACAAACAAGTGGAAGTCGGACAAATCGTGCAGCAGGGGCAAGGCTTGATGGTTGTCGTGCCGCTACAGGACGTTTGGATTACGGCAAATTTTAAGGAGACGCAACTGCGCTCGATGAAGGCCGGACAAAAGGCGGAAGTGAAGGTGGACACATACGGAAGAACGTTCGGCGGGCGCATTGATTCGATCGCCGGAGCGACGGGCGCGGTGCTGAGCCTGCTGCCACCGGAAAACGCCACGGGAAATTACGTAAAAGTCGTTCAGCGCGTGCCGGTAAAAATCGTGCTCGATCCGATTCCTCAAGATCAGGCGATCTTGCGTCCGGGAATGAACGTGGTGGCGACCGCAATTACAAAGTAAGGCTTGCCTGGCAATTCTGCACGGCGGTGGCGGTTTGAACCAGATGTGGCGTTGAGAGTGAAAGGATTTCGAGGCGCAAGGTGAAAGACAGGTTCCTATCGAAACTGCGGATGCCGGACGGCTCGATCAACCCGTGGGTGATCGCGGTTACCGTCACGCTCGCAACGTTTATGGAGGTGCTGGACACTTCCATCGCTAACGTTGCGCTGCCGCACATTTCCGGAAATTTGTCGGCCGGCGCGGATGAATCGACGTGGGTGCTCACTTCGTATCTCGTGTCCAATGCAATCGTGCTGCCGCTTTCGGGCTGGCTCTCAGGCTTGATTGGACGCAAACGGTTCTACATGTCTTGCGTGGCGCTGTTTACGGTGAGTTCGTTTTTGTGCGGGCTGGCGCCGAGCCTCGGCGTTCTGGTGCTTTTCCGGATTCTTCAAGGAATCGGCGGCGGGGGATTGCAACCGAGCGAACAGGCGATTTTGAATGACACGTTCCCGCTGGAAAAGCGCGGCATGGCATTCGCGGTCTACGGCGTGGCAGTGGTTGTGGCGCCGACGATTGGACCGTGGCTGGGCGGATGGATCACCGACAATTTTTCGTGGCGCTGGATTTTCTACATCAACGTGCCGGTGGGAATTTTATCGCTGGTTCTGACGTCTCTTCTGGTGAGCGATCCGCCGTACATGAAGCGCGCCAAAGTGAAAGAGGGCTTCCGCATCGATTACATCGGTATCGGGCTGATCAGCCTAGGACTCGGGAGCATGCAGATCATTCTCGATAAAGGCGAGCGGGAGGACTGGCTTTCGAGCGGATTCATTCAGGTGTTCTTTGTATTGATGGTGATCGGAATCATTGCGGGAATCATTTGGGAATTGCGGGAAGAGCATCCGGTCGTCGATTTACGGATGTTAAAGGACAGGAACTTTGCGGTGGCGACGCTGGCGATGTTTTTCCTGGGGTTTGTGCTGTATGCGAGCACCGTCCTAATTCCACAATTCTTGCAGCAAATGATGGGCTATACAGCGGAACTTGCCGGACTGGCGCTCTCGCCGGGCGGCGCGGTGATTATGTTCATGATGCCGGTGGTCGGAATTCTAATATCGCGCGTCAATTCAAAATACCTGATCGCGTTTGGCTGCACGATTTCGGCGCTGTCACTTTTTGTCATGGCCGGATGGAATTTACAAATTGATTACAAACACGCGGTGCTGGCGCGAATGATGCAGAGCTTCGGGCTGGCCTTCCTGTTTATTCCGATCAATGTATCGGCGTTTTCGTTCGTGCCGAAAGAAAAAACGAACATGGGAACCGGAATCATCAACCTGGCGCGGAATATCGGCGCGAGTGTGGGAATTGCGACGGTCACGACGATGTTGCAGCGTCGCACGCAATTTCATCAGTCGCAGTTGATGGAGCGCGTGAACGCGCTAAACCTTGCGTATCACAACATGATTTCAGGTACGCAGTCGAAATTATTGCTGGCGGGCTCAAGCGCTTACCACTCTGCATCGCAGGCCACTGGAATGGTTTACGACACTGTGCAGCGCCAGGCGGCCATGATGGCCTTTGTGGATAACTTTCACATGCTGGGGATCGTGTTTTTCGTGGTGATTCCGGTTTTGATGCTGCTGAAAAAGCCGCCTAAGGGAGTGAACGCGCCGGTGCACTGAGGCGAAAGATGACGACGAAAAGGCAACGTTAAGCCGACGAGAACGTCTAAGCAACGATGAGAAAAAGAGAAAGTTCGCGAGCGGCGCGTAATTATTTTGAAGCGAGTTTCGTATTTTAAATGGGGG